>Ga0189274_100017_pt1 | contig 320281 bp, 301 predicted proteins | sample N5B1minimetaG_FD_130323 | JGI IMG/M metagenome (GOLD analysis project Ga0189274, IMG submission 130323) | Marine microbial communities from the Costa Rica Dome - N5 B1 mini metaG | ecosystem: Environmental > Aquatic > Marine > Oceanic > Photic zone | place: Costa Rica: the Eastern Pacific... | reverse complement strand
TGCAAGCGTCATCGTGATCGCTGCTGTCAGCGTCGTCTTGCCGTGGTCAACGTGGCCAATCGTGCCGATGTTGACGTGCGGCTTGTTGCGTTCAAACTTTGCCTTGGCCATCGGGCCTCTCCTTTAGTCTAAATTCAGGGCCGGATATCCGGCCACAATTGCTTAAGAACCAGCGACTTCCGAAATGATCTTCTGGGCTTCGGCACGTGGCACTTCATCATAGTGATCGAAGAGCATCGTGAACTGGGCGCGACCCTGCGACATGCCGCGAAGGTCAGACACGTAACCAAACATGTTGACCAGCGGGACGAAGGCCTTGATCGCGACAGCGTTGCCGCGTGGCTCGGATCCCTGAATCTGACCCCGACGGGAGTTCAGGTCACCAATCACGTCACCCATATAGTCTTCCGGCGTGACAACTTCCACTGCCATGACCGGTTCCATCAGGCGCGGATCGCCCTGGCCTTTCAGTTCGCGGAACGCAGCGCGCGACGCGATTTCGAAGGCGAGAACCGATGAGTCCACATCGTGGAACGCACCGTCGACCAGCGTGGCCTTGAAGTCCGTAACCGGATAGCCAGCCAGAAGGCCGTTTTCCTTGGCGCTTTCCAGACCTTTTTCGACGCCCGGGATGTATTCCTTCGGAACCGCACCACCGACGATCTTGCTTTCGAAGATAAAGCCAGAGCCGGATTCGAGCGGTTCGAACTCCAGTTTGACGCGAGCAAACTGACCGGTACCACCGGACTGCTTCTTGTGCGTGTAGTCGATCTCTGCACCGCGGCCGATCTTCTCACGGTAAGCCACCTGCGGCTGACCGATATTGGCCTCAACCTTGAATTCGCGCTTCAGGCGGTCGATCAGGATGTCGAGGTGAAGCTCGCCCATGCCTTTCATGATCGTCTGACCGGATTCGTGGTTCGTCTCGACCTGGAAGGACGGGTCTTCTGCGGCGAGGCGCTGCAGACCAACCGACATCTTCTCCTGGTCAGCCTTGGATTTCGGCTCAACCGCGATCTCGATCACCGGATCCGGGAAGGTCATGGTTTCCAGAACGACTGGCTTGTTCGGGTCACAGACCGTGTCGCCGGTCGTGGTTTCCTTCAGGCCGGCGATGGCCACGATGTCACCTGCGAAGGCTTCCGTGATCTCGTCCTGCTTGTTGGAGTGCATCATGACCATACGGCCGACGCGCTCTTTCTTGCCCTTCGTGGAGTTCATGAAGCTGTCGCCCTTGGAGAGCGTACCGGAATAGATCCGCGTAAAGGTCAGCGTACCCATGTAAGGGTCGTTCATGATCTTGAAGGCAAGACCGGAAAATGGCTGGCTGTCGTCAGCCTTACGCTCGATGTTGCGGACTTCGTCCTCGTCGCCCGGTGCAAAGCCCATGTAAGGCGGCACGTCGAGCGGACCTGGCAGGAAATCGATCACGGCGTTCAGCATCGGCTGGACACCTTTGTTCTTGAACGCGGAACCACACAGAACCGGCACGAAGGACAGGCTCAGCGTGCCCTTCCGGATCAGCGTGCGAAGCGTGGCTTCGTCCGGCTCGTTGCCTTCCAGATAGGCTTCCATCGCGGCGTCGTCCATTTCGACGGCGATTTCGATGAGCTCAGCGCGCATCTCTTCAGCCTTGTCCTTCAGCTCAGGACGGATGTCGCGGATTTCCCAGCTTGCGCCGAGATCTTCACCGGCCCAAACCCATTCCTTCATGGTGATCAGGTCGACATGGCCTTCCAGCTCGTTCTCAGCGCCGATCGGCATCTGGATCGGAGCCGGGATCGCACCGGTGCGGTCCTTGATCATCTCGACGCAGTTGAAGAAGTCAGCGCCGATCTTGTCCATCTTGTTGACGAACACGATGCGCGGAACCTTGTAGCGGTCAGCCTGGCGCCAAACGGTTTCCGTTTGCGGCTCAACACCGGCGTTCGCGTCCAGCACGCAGACCGCGCCGTCCAGAACAGCCAGGGAGCGCTCGACTTCGATGGTGAAGTCAACGTGTCCGGGCGTATCAATGATGTTGAAGCGGAACTTGGCTTCCTCTGGCGTGTCGCCATAGATGCCAGTCGGCGTCTTGCCGTCTTCGGTGCGGAACCAGAACGTCGTGGTCGCAGCGGACGTGATCGTGATGCCACGCTCCTGCTCCTGCTCCATCCAGTCCATCGTGGCGGCGCCATCGTGGACCTCACCGATCTTGTGAGACTTACCGGTGTAGTAGAGGATGCGTTCGGTCGTGGTCGTTTTACCAGCATCAATGTGAGCCATGATGCCGAAGTTACGATAGCGATCCAGCGTGTATTCGCGGGCCATGAGATAAACCTTCGTGTCTGGTTTCCGGGAGGAAGTTCGGAGCGATTTTCGGGCGCGTTACCCGCAATCGCTCCTCAGTTCCAGTGCTGATTACCAGCGGTAGTGTGAAAACGCCTTGTTGGCGTCTGCCATACGGTGGGTGTCTTCCCGCTTTTTCACGGCGTTGCCGCGGCCCTGGGAGGCATCCATCAGTTCGCCAGCGAGGCGCTCACGCATGGTGTTCTCGTTGCGGCCTGCAGCAGCAGCGGCCAGCCAGCGAATGGCCAGGGCCTGACGGCGCTCAGTACGAACTTCAACCGGAACCTGGTAGGTTGCACCACCAACACGGCGGGAGCGAACCTCAACAGCCGGGGCAACAGCTTCCAGTGCTTCGTGGAAAACCTCGACAGGGTTCTTCTTTGCGCGGCCTTCGACCAGGTCAAACGCACCGTAAACGATACGCTCGGCAACGGACTTTTTACCGTCGCGCATGATCTGGTTCATGAACTTGGAAACAACCACGTCCTTGAACTTCGGATCCGGAAGAACTTGGCGCTTCTCAGCGGAGTGACGACGAGACATGCTTCGGCTTCCTTATTTCGGCTTCTTCGCACCGTAGTGCGAACGACGTTGCTTACGGTCTTTGACTGGTTGGGTATCGAGGGCACCACGCACGATGTGGTAGCGCACACCCGGAAGGTCTTTCACACGGCCGCCGCGGATCAGCACCACAGAGTGCTCCTGCAGGTTGTGGCCTTCACCCGGAATGTAGCACAGCGATTCGAAACCAGACGTCAGGCGAACCTTGGCCACTTTACGAAGCGCGGAGTTCGGCTTCTTAGGCGTCGTCGTGTAAACGCGCGTGCACACGCCGCGGCGTTGTGGGCAGGCCTTGAGGGCCGGTGTCTTGGTACGCGTCGGCTTTGGCTGACGCGGCTTGCGAATGAGCTGTTGAATCGTTGGCATTCGGGCCTTCTGTCTCTTCTGATATCAAATGGCCCGATGGGCCGGTAACGGATTGTGCCCCGAATGCCGCGATTGGCCTCCGGGACGGACGAAAACTTGGGGGCCAGATTGACCGAAACCACCTGTTCCGGTGCGGCAGTCAGCCTTTTCAAGCCTTCCGCCTCTCTGGCGATTGGTGGCGTGTAAGCCTCTCAGGCGCTGGCGTCAAGGGCATGCTGCTGTCTGGCTACAGCTGTTTCGGTGCCGTGACGGTCTGGTCAAAAGGGCAAACCGATCCGCTGCACGCAAGCCGTCTCTGCATCAGACCCCTCACCCGCCCGGAGACGGGCCTCCAGAGCCGCCAGATCAGGGTCTGTCACCTCCCCTTCCGAAGACGCGAAATCGCCCGTCCGCAACAGGTCGCGGCAGTCGCTGCGGGCCCACGAATCCAGCGTCAGGAACGCAATCACCCCAATGGCCAGCACGGCGCAGGCGGCCCCGATCATGTCTTTCCGGTCAAAATGGCTGTCTCGCATGAGGCACTCCGATGGGTCGGGACTTCCTGCCCCAAACGCAGGAAAGCCTGCCGAAACTGGCAGGCTTTCCAATTGGGTTCAAGCTGGACAGCTGGCCTATTCGGCCGGTGTCTCGGCTTCTGGTGCCGGCAGGGCGGCCGGGGTTTCCAGCGCTTCCTGCTCCTTGGCCGCAGCAGCAGCCCGCTTGGCGCGGAGCTTGTTGTCGCGATCGGCAGCCACGCGGCGGAACTGGCGGATGCCACCACCGGTACCGGCCGGGATCAGGCTGCCGACGATGATGTTCTCCTTGAGACCTTCCAGCGTGTCGACCTTGCCCATGATCGCCGCCTCGGTGAGGACGCGGGTGGTTTCCTGGAACGAGGCAGCCGACAGGAAGCTGCGGGTCTGCAGGGACGCCTTCGTGATACCGAGCAGAAGCGGAATGGCTTTCGCCTCTTCCTGGTCCTTCTTGCGGGACTTGCGTACCGCTTCGTTGGCCTGTTCGAACTCGATCACGTCGACATGCTCGCCCTTGATCAGGCCCGTGGAGCCCGGATCGGTGATTTCCACCTTCTGCAGCATCTGACGCACGATGACTTCGATGTGCTTGTCGTTGATCGGCACGCCCTGCAGGCGATAGACCTTCTGCACTTCGTCGATCAGGTAGTTGGCCAGCGCCTCTACGCCCAGCGTCAGCAGGATGTCCTGCGGGGCCGGGTTACCGTCCATGAGGTATTCACCACGCTTGATGAAGTCCCCATCCTGAACGGCAAGGTGCTTGCCTTTCGGCACCAGGTAATCGATCTGCTCCCGATCTTCCTCCAGCGGAACGATAGAGACGCGGCGCTTGTTCTTGTAGTCGCGACCGTAGACGACCTTGCCGTCGACTTCCGCGATGATGGCGTGGTCCTTCGGACGACGCGCTTCGAACAGTTCAGCCACACGCGGCAGACCACCGGTAATGTCCTTGGTCTTCGCACCACCGGTCGTGACACGGGCAATCGTGTCACCGGCAGCAATCGTGTCGCCGTCACCGACAGACAGGATGGCCCCAACGGAGAGGAGATAGACCGCATCGCTGCCATTCGGCAGTTTCACCGGCTCGCCATTGTCGCCAACGATCTGGACGGACGGCTTGATGTCAGCCGACTTGGTCGCAGAGCGCCAGTCGATGATGACGCGCGAGGAGATACCCGTCGCTTCGTCTGTCTCTTCGCGAACGGACACGCCGTCGATCACGTCGACCAGCTTGATCTGTCCACTGACTTCGGAAACGATTGGCTGGGCGAATGGGTCCCAATCGGCGAGCAGCGTACCGGCTGGCACCTTCTCACCGTCTTTCACCATCAGGCGCGTACCATAGGCCGGGCGGAAGGACTGACGGGTACGGCCATCGCCGTCCACCAGTTCCACCTGCATACGGCGGCCGACAACAACCAGCGTCTTGTCCTTGCGGGTCACGAACTCGGCATCCTTGAAGCGGATCGTGCCTTCGAAGCTCGATTCGACAGAGGACTGGTCCGCCACCTGCGCCGCACCACCGATGTGGAACGTCCGCATGGTGAGCTGTGTACCCGGCTCACCGATGGACTGGGCCGCGATGACACCAACCGCTTCACCGCGGTTGACGACGGTACCGCGCGCCAGGTCACGACCGTAGCATTGAACACAGATACCGTTTTTGGTTTCGCAGGTCAGTGGCGAACGTGCCTTGATCATATCGACACCGGCCTTCTCGATCGTATCGGCCAGTTCTTCGTCGATATAGGTGTTGGCCGGAACGACCAGCTCGCCGTCGACATTCTTCACGTCCGTAGCCGTCACACGGCCCAGGATGCGCTCTGCCAGGGAGACGACCACGTCGGCGCCTTCCAGGACAGCAGAGATGTCGATGCCATTCTCCGTGCCGCAATCATCTTCGTTGATGATGCAGTCCTGAGCCACGTCAACGAGACGGCGGGTCAGGTAACCCGAGTTCGCCGTCTTCAGAGCCGTATCAGCCAGACCCTTACGGGCACCGTGCGTCGAGTTGAAGTATTCAAGAACGGTCAGACCTTCCTTGAAGTTCGAGATGATTGGCGTCTCGATGATCTCACCCGACGGCTTGGCCATCAGGCCGCGCATACCGGCCAGCTGTTTCATCTGGTTCTTCGAACCCCGCGCACCGGAGTCGGCCATCATGTAGATCGAGTTGACCTGGGCCTTGCGGTCGCCCTTGGCAGCCTGTGCCTCGGCGGCCGAGTCCATCATGGCGTCAGCAACCTTGTCGGTACAGGTCGACCAGGCGTCGACCACCTTGTTGTACTTCTCACCACGCGTGATCAGACCATCAGCATACTGGCGTTCGTACTCGGAAACCTGTTCCTTGGTTGCGTCGACCAGTTTCTGCTTGGCGGCCGGGATGACCATGTCATCCTTGCCGAACGAGATGCCGGCTTTCGCAGCTTCGCGGAAGCCCAGCTCCATCATCTTGTCACAGAAGATCACCGTCGCCTTCTGTCCGCACAGGCGATAGACTTCGTCGATGATCTTGGAGATCGTCTTCTTGGTCATCGTCGTGTTGACGAGGTCAGGCTGGATGCCCTTCATGCGTGGCAGGATGTTGGCGATCATGAAGCGACCCGGCGTGGTGTCGATCACGCGGCGCCACGGATTGCCCTCATCATCCACGCCCTCATACATCGCCTTCACCTTGGAGTGCAGGCTGACGAGGCCGTTGTCGATGGCTTGTTCGATCTCTGCGACGTCCGTGAACATCATGCCCTCGCCCGGCTCGCCATCGCGGTCCAGGGACAGGTAGTAGAGACCCAGAACAATGTCCTGAGACGGAACGATGATCGGCTTGCCGTTCGCTGGCGACAGGATGTTGTTGGTGGACATCATCAGGACGCGCGCTTCCAGCTGGGCCTCAAGGCTCAGCGGCACGTGCACGGCCATCTGGTCACCGTCAAAGTCGGCGTTGAACGCGGCACAGACCAGCGGGTGAAGCTGGATGGCCTTGCCTTCGATCAGCTTCGGCTCGAATGCCTGGATACCCAGACGGTGCAGCGTCGGCGCGCGGTTCAGCAGAACCGGGTGCTCGCGGATCACCTCGTCCAGGATATCCCAGACTTCCGGCTTTTCCTTCTCGACCAGCTTCTTCGCCGCCTTGACCGTACCGGCCAGGCCCTTGGCGTCGAGGCGCGCATAGATGAACGGCTTGAACAGTTCCAGCGCCATCTTCTTCGGCAGGCCACACTCGTGCAGCTTCAGGCTCGGGCCAACCACGATGACCGAACGGCCGGAATAGTCGACGCGCTTACCGAGCAGGTTCTGACGGAAGCGGCCCTGCTTGCCTTTCAGCATGTCGGACAGCGATTTCAGTGGGCGCTTGTTGGTGCCCGTGATGGTGCGGCCACGACGGCCATTGTCGAACAGGGCGTCGACGGATTCCTGCAGCATCCGCTTTTCGTTCCGGATGATGATGTCCGGCGCGCGAAGCTCCATCAGGCGCTTCAGGCGGTTGTTCCGGTTGATCACCCGGCGATACAGGTCGTTGAGGTCAGAGGTCGCGAAGCGGCCACCGTCCAGCGGCACCAGCGGGCGCAGATCCGGCGGGATCACCGGGATGACCTGCATGATCATCCATTCCGGCTTGGCGCGCGACATCAGGAAGGCGTCGACCACTTTCAGGCGCTTCGACAGCTTCTTCGTCTTCAGTTCGGACGTCGACTCGGCGAGTTCCTCGCGCAGCGTCTCGGCCAGAACCGGCAGGTCCAGGCCCTGAAGCAGTTCGCGGATGGCTTCCGCACCGATCATGGCGGTGAACGCGTCCTCGCCAAGCTCGTCCTGCTTGTCCATGTATTCTTCTTCGGTGAGCAGCTGCAGCGGCTCAAGCTCGGTCAGGCCCGGCTCGACCACGATGTAGCTCTCGAAGTAGAGCACGCGCTCCACATCCTTCAGCGCCATGTCCAGCAGCGCGGAAATCCGGGACGGCAGCGACTTCAGGAACCAGATGTGGGCAACCGGTGCAGCCAGGTCGATGTGGCCCATGCGCTCACGGCGCACGCGCGCCAGGGTCACTTCAACGCCGCACTTCTCACAGGTGATGCCGCGATACTTGATGCGCTTGTACTTGCCGCAAAGGCACTCATAGTCCTTCGTCGGTCCGAAGATACGGGCACAGAAAAGACCGTCCCGCTCCGGCTTGAAGGTCCGGTAGTTGATGGTTTCAGGTTTCTTGATCTCGCCCGAAGACCAGGACCGGATCTTTTCCGGGCTGGCAATCGAGATCCGGATCGCCTCAAAAGTCGGCGACGGGGTATTCGGGTTGAAAATGCTGGCGACGTCCTGGCGCATGGGTGTCTGCTCCTTGGGTGGGCGGTTGTTATGGGGCTGGCGGGCCCCTGCCCTATGAAATCTCAGTTTCGACCGATCTGCCCCGCCAGTCCAGCGGGGCAGTCCGGTTTGGTATCAGCTCTACTCGGCGGCGACGGGGGCTTCCTCGTCACTATCGCCATCACTTCCTTCCTCGATCAGCTCGACGTTCAGGCCGAGGGACCGCATCTCCTTGACGAGCACGTTGAAGCTTTCCGGAATACCGGCTTCGAACGTATCGTCGCCGCGGACGATGGCCTCGTAGACCTTGGCGCGACCGGCCGTGTCGTCGGACTTCACGGTCAGCATTTCCTGCAGCGTGTAGGCTGCGCCATAGGCTTCGAGCGCCCAGACTTCCATCTCCCCGAAGCGCTGACCACCGAACTGGGCCTTACCACCCAGCGGCTGTTGCGTAACGAGTGAGTATGGTCCGGTCGAACGGGCGTGGATCTTCTCGTCCACCAGGTGGTGAAGCTTGAGGAGATACTTGTAGCCGACGGTGACAGGACGCGAGAACTTCACGCCGGTCCGGCCATCGAACAGGTTGACCTGACCCGAGGAGTCGAGCCCGGCACGTTCCAGCATCGCGTTGATGTCGCTTTCGCGGGCACCATCGAACACCGGCGTTGCCATCGGCACACCATTGCGCAGGTTTCCGGCGAGTTCGATGATCTCGCCATCTTCCCCCGGCAGCTCCTGCTCTTCGCCATAGGCGGTCTTCAGGGCGGCGCGCAGGCCTTCCACGTCATTGTTCTGCTGGAACTCTTCGAGCGCGTTCTGGATGATCCGGCCAAGACCACGGCAGGCCCAGCCTGTGTGGGTCTCGAGGATCTGACCAACGTTCATCCGGGACGGAACGCCCAGCGGGTTCAGCACGATATCGACCGGCGTACCGTCTTCGAGGAACGGCATGTCTTCCTGCGGGTTGATCTTGGAGATAACCCCCTTGTTGCCGTGGCGACCAGCCATCTTGTCGCCCGGCTGAAGCTTGCGCTTCACGGCCAGGAACACTTTGACGACTTTCATCACGCCCGGTGGCAGGTCATCGCCGCGCTGGACCTTCTCAACCTTGTCGTTGAAGCGAGCTTCCAGCTCCTGGATCGACCCGTCGAACTGCTCCCGCAGCGCGTCGAGTTCGGCCTGTGCCTTTTCGGACTTCAGGGCGATATCCCAGAGCTGGGTCTCGGTGAGGTCTTCCAGGGAAGCGGCAGAGATCTTGCCCGGCGTGAAGCCTTTCGGCCCGGCCGCAGCTTCCTTGCCGATCAGCAGGTCGCGCAGACGGTTATAGGTGTTGCGCTCCAGGATGGCCTGTTCGTCTTCCTTGTCCTCCTGCAGCTTCTCGATCTGCTCACGCTCGATCTGAAGGGCACGCTGGTCCTTGTCGATGCCGTGGCGGTTGAAGATGCGGACATCCACAACCGTACCGGCGTCGCCCGGAGGCACACGCAGGGAGGTGTCACGAACATCGGACGCCTTCTCACCGAAGATGGCGCGGAGAAGCTTCTCTTCCGGCGTCATCGGGCTTTCGCCCTTCGGCGTGACCTTGCCGACGAGAATGTCGCCAGCCTTCACTTCGGCGCCCACGGCCACGATGCCGGCTTCGTCGAGGTTGCGGAGCGCTTCCTCGCCAACATTCGGGATGTCGCGGGTGATTTCTTCCGGGCCCAGCTTGGTGTCACGGGCAGCGACTTCGAATTCCTCGATGTGGATCGAGGTGAAGACGTCATCCTTCACGATCCGCTCGGAGATCAGGATGGAGTCCTCGAAGTTGTAGCCGTTCCAAGGCATGAACGCGACGAGCACGTTCCGGCCAAGCGCCAGATCACCCAGATCCGTCGACGGGCCGTCAGCGATGATGTCGTTCTTGGAGACGACGTCGCCCACGCGCACGATCGGGCGCTGGTTGATGCAGGAGTTCTGGTTCGAACGGCGGAACTTGGCCAGGCGATAGATGTCGACGCCCGACTTGGAGCCTTCGAGATCTTCGGTGGCGCGAACCACGATGCGCAGCGCGTCGACCTGCTCGACCACACCGGAGCGGCGGGCCGTGATGGCGGCGCGGCTGTCGCGGGCCACAACGGCTTCCATGCCGGTGCCGACGAACGGCGCTTCGGACTGGACCAGCGGCACAGCCTGACGTTGCATGTTCGATCCCATGAGCGCGCGGTTGGCGTCATCGTTTTCGAGGTATGGGATCAGCGAGGCAGCAACCGAGACAACCTGTTTCGGCGACACGTCCATGTACTGGATGTCATCGCGGGAAACCATGGTCGCTTCGCCAGCCACGCGGGCGTTGACGAACTCGTTTTCCAGCTGGCCATCAGCGTCAACCGTCGCATTCGCCTGGGCGATGGAATAGATGCTCTCTTCCATGGCGGACAGGTAAACCACTTCATCGGTCTGCTTGCCGTTCACGACCTTCCGGTAAGGGCTCTCGATGAAGCCGTACTTGTTGACGCGGGCATGCGTGGCCAATGAGTTGATCAGACCGATGTTCGGCCCTTCCGGCGTTTCAATCGGACAGATACGGCCATAGTGGGTCGGGTGCACGTCGCGGACTTCGAAGCCAGCGCGCTCACGCGTCAGGCCGCCCGGCCCAAGCGCGGAGAGACGACGCTTGTGCGTGATCTCTGACAGCGGGTTGGTCTGGTCCATGAACTGGGACAGCTGCGAGGAACCGAAGAATTCGCGGACAGATGCCACGACCGGCTTCGCATTGATCAGGTCATGCGGCATCACCGTATCAATATCGACAGAGCCCATACGCTCCTTGATCGCGCGCTCCATGCGCACGAGACCGATGCGGTAATTGTTCTCCATCAGCTCACCGACAGAACGAACGCGGCGGTTGCCGAGGTTGTCGATATCGTCGACTTCGCCCTTGCCGTCTTTCAGGTCGAGGATGACCTTCATGACGCCGATGATGTCTTCATGGCGCAGCACGCGCATGTCGTCTGCCGCAGCTTCATAGCCCGGCACGCCGACGTTCAGGCGCATGTTCATCTTCACGCGGCCAACAGCGGACAGGTCATAACGCTCCGGATCGAAGAAGAGCTGGCCGAACAGGGCATCAGCCGCTTCCTGGGTCGGCGGCTCGCCCGGACGCATCACGCGGTAGATGTCGGACAAGGCCTCGAAACGGGTTTCGTTCTTGTCCGCCTTCAGCGTGTTGCGCAGCCACGGGCCACGGCCAGAGGCGTCAATGTCGAGCACTTCGATCGTGTCGATGCCATACTCGCGCATTTCGGCGAGCATTTCCTCTTCCAGCATGTCGCCGGCTTCGCCGAAGATCTCACCGGTTTCGGTGTTCACCACGTCACGGGCCAGGAATTTGCCGACCAGCGCGTCAGACGGCACCAGGATCTCGTCCGTGTTGGCTTCAGCGATACGCTTGGCCTTCAGGGCGGTGATCTTCTTGCCGGCTTCGGCAACAGCCTTGTTGGTTTTCGCGTCGACCAGGTCGAATTCCGGCTTCACCCCTTTCCACGCATCGGCGCGGAATCCGGTGATCCAGCCAGCCTTGTCGAGGCGGTAGATGGAATTGGTGTAGAACAGGTCGAGGATCTGCTCGGTGTCATAGCCCAGCGCGTAAAGCATCGTGGTCGCCGGCAGCTTGCGCTTGCGGTCGATCCGGATGTTCAGAACATCTTTCGCGTCGAACTCGAAGTCGAGCCAGGACCCGCGATACGGGATGATGCGGGCCGCGAACAGCAGCTTGCCGGACGCATGGGTCTTGCCCTTGTCGTGGTCGAAGAACACACCCGGCGAACGGTGCATCTGGGACACGATCACGCGCTCGGTGCCGTTCACGACGAACGTACCCTTGTCGGTCATCAGCGGGATGTCGCCAAGATAGCATTCCTGCTCTTTCACTTCCTTGACGGAGCGAGCGCCGGTATCTTCGTCAACATCGAACACGACGAGCTGGAGGCGAACCTTCAGCGGCGCCTGATAGGTCAGGTCGCGCTGGACGCACTCTTCCACGTCGAATTTCGGCGTTTCAAATTCGTAAGAGACATATTCGAGCGTCGCCCGCTCGGAGAAGTCAGTGATCGGGAACACGGACTTGAACACACCGCCCAGGCCATCATCCGTCCGCTTTTCAGCGGGCGTGTGCATCTGGAGGAAGTGTTCGTAGCTTTCGCGCTGAACCTCGATCAGGTTTGGCATTTCGATGGCTTCGGGAATGCGCCCGAAGGATTTGCGGATACGTTTCTTTTCCGTGAAGGAGAGTGCCATCCCAGGATCCCATTTTTTGTGTCGACAGCCACCGGGCTGAAGACTTTATCGCCAGAACGCGAGTTCGCGGCGGCCTCGGAATGAGACCGCCGCGCAAGACTTTGAAAGAGCAGCGCCTCGCGCGAACGCCGCCCGGTTTTGAAGTCGCCGGAGCTTACTTGAGCTCGATGGTTGCGCCGGCTTCTTCGAACTTCTTCTTCAGCTCTTCGGCTTCTTCCTTGGTCGCGCCTTCTTTCAGCGGCTTCGGAGCGCCTTCGACGAGCTCTTTTGCTTCTTTCAGGCCGAGGGACGGCTGAACTTCGCGGACGAGCTTGATCACGTTGATCTTCTTGTCGCCAGCGCCGGTCAGGATAACGTCGAACTCGTCTTTCTCAGCGGCAGCAGCGCCGCCAGCGTCACCACCTGCGACGGCTGCGACAGCAACCGGAGCAGCGGCGGAAACGCCCCACTTGTCTTCGAGCAGTTTTGCCAGCTCAGCCGCTTCGAGAACGGTGAGGGCGGAGAGGTCTTCGACAATCTTTTCGAGATCTGCCATTTTTCTAATTCCTGTTAGGTTCGGTGTTTGTAGTCTTTAATGTGCGAAAACGGGTGTCTTATGCGGCATCCTTGGAGCCGTAAGCCGACACCACGCGAGCGAGCTGTCCAGCCGGTGCCTGAACGACGCCAGCAACTTTCGTCGCCGGTGCCTGCAGGAGGCCAACAAGCTTGCCACGAAGCTGGTCGAGAGATGGCAGTTTCGCGAGGCTTTCGACGCCATTGGCATCGAGAACTTCCTCACCCATCAACGCGCCGATGATTACGAGCTTGTCATTTTCCTTGGCAAACTCGTCAGCCGCTTTCGCAGCCGCCACCGGATCGGGAGAATAGGCAATCGCCACAGGCCCCTGGAACAGGGCCTGGGCGGCATCACCGCCTTTACCGTCTAGTGCGATTTTCGCGAGACGGTTCTTGACCACCTTAAGCTGTGCGCCATCCTTGCGGAGCATGCCGCGCAGCTTGGTCATTTCCGCAACGGTAAGACCGGTATAGTGCGTCACGACGACAGCACCGGACTCGCCAAAAACCCCCTTGAGGGTTTCGAGAGCCACTGTTTTTCCAGCTTTATCCATAGCGGGTCTCCAGTTTGAGGCGCCCGGACCATCCGGCCGCCCTGGTAATCGCCTTCTGGCCGAAGCCTTCCAGCGCCTGCCCAGGGATTGGCCTGCCCGGCTTTTCAACAAAGAGCGCTAACCCCCTGTTTCCGAACCGTTTATACGCCTCACCCCGTCTGCATAGGTGACAGTGGACTGTCTTTATCCCTCCAAATGGTGGGGCCTATGGTCTAGGACAGGAAAACGGGAGGCCCCCGATGCATATCAGAGAACTCCCGTCAAGGGGCGCTTGTTAACGCTTCTTGTGGAACCCTGCAACCCCCCAGAGTCATAAAATGTCAAGGGTGGGCACCAGACCCGGCAGGACGGCCCGTGGCAACGGCAAATTTCGCGTCCGGTAAGAATGACGAGTTTGCGAAATCGGGACTTACAAAGCCTGTGAGTTCTCCACCACGAATCATCTATGCGCACAAGCCTCCCCTATCCCACAAACCCGCTCACCCTGGTCCCAATCAAATCAAGCGCTTGCGAAATAGTTCGGGAAACGTGTCCCCCTCCGCCGAGACGGGGCGATACTGGCAGGCATGGAATTCGAGACCGATCCCGATCTGCCGACGCCCGAGCAGCCGAGCGAACTGGAATTGTTTGCCTATCTGATGGTGGGGGATTTGCTGGGGCCGTTGATGGCGCTGGTGGGGCAAGGCCGGGCGATGGCACAGCGGGGGTTTGACCTGTTGCAGACCGCCGAAATGCTGTTGCGCCGGGTGATCTATCTGAAGGCGCTGCGGATCGAGCTGCCCGCCCCGGCCAGCGCTACGCCTGCTGGCCCCGCCGCCGCGCGCCCGGATGAGACGACCCGCAAAGCCACCAAGCCCGACACGCCCCGCTTCGCACTGATCGAAGCGGAACTGGCCGATGCCACCCGCCCGAAGGATCCGCGCCCGCTGTTGAGACCGGAAGACTGCCCGCGCATCTCGGTGATGGACGAAAACGCCCGCCCCTACATTCCGCCGCCCGAGCCTGAGCCGCGCAGCGTGACCCGCCCAGATTTCGAAACCCGGTACCGGCACCGCGCCCACGCGCTGGCCCGCGCCTTTACCAATCTTGACGGCGAAGCCCAGCGCCTTGCCCGCTGGATCGCCCGGCAAAAGGCCAGGCGCGCAGAGCGCCAAAGCCCGCTCGGCCTGCCGCCCGCGCCGGACGACGCAGAAAAAGCAAAATCCGATCCGGCCTGGCCGGTCCTGTCGGACATCTATCTGCTGGCCGACAGCGTGCTCCACCCCAACACGAGCTGATCCGCATCCGCCTTTGTGAGTCCCCCACAACGCCCTGGCCCCGGCCTGCGGCGGCGAAACTGCTGCGCGCGATAATCTGGCGGTGTCCCCCGTGTGCAAGTGTCGCGTTCGCATCTCCGCAAGAGCGCGCTATAGCCCCGCCCCATGCCTGCCCTGTTCCGACATCTCCGTATGCTTGCGCTCCTGGTCCTCGTGGCCGGTATCGGCGTGCGCGGAACGGTTCCGGCAGGCTATATGGTCGACACGGCTGAGGATGGCGGCGTCATCATCCGCATCTGTGGCGACGGGGTCGGCGCGCTCATGCGCCTCGATCCGGAGGCAGGCACGCTGGAAAAGCTGCCAGACGATTACGATCCGGATGCGCCCTCGCATGACAGCGACCTGCCCGATACGGCCACCTGCCCCTTCGCGCTGACCGCCATGTTCGACCTGCCCCAGACGCCTGCCCTGCCATCGCCGGCCGCGTTCGGCCTGCCCCGGCTTGGCGCCAGCCTCTATGTTGTGCCGCTGTCGCAGCGCCCGATCGACACCCGCCTGCCTGCGCGCGGGCCACCCCTCTCTGCCTGATCTGACTTTTCCGACAATTCAATCAGACACCGCCTGACCGCCCCCCCGGCAGGCGAAGAGGACTTACACATGAAACGCATTCTTTCTGCTGGCACGGGCCTGCTCGCCCTGGCCACCTGCCCCCTGCTCGCCGCTGCCGAGACGCCAGACCCGGCGCTTCAGGACGTGATCATCATCACCGGCCACCGCGCCACGACCGCCACGGACTCGGCACTTTCGCCTGAAGCCGCCCCACTGGACGGCGTAGACATCACGCGCCTCACCGCCCGCACGCCCGGCGCGGCCCGCATCGGCAATGGCGAAATGTCCGGCCAGATGCAGTATCGCGGACTGTTCGGCCCACGCCTGAACCTGCGCATTGACGGCCACAGCTTCGCCTCCGGCGGCCCGAACCTGATGGACCCGGCCCTGCATTATGCGCCAACGCCGCTTGTCTCCGCCGTGCACATTGACCGCGGCATCAGCCCGGTCTCCGAAGGCCCCGGCATTGGCGGCGGCGTCGATGCCGTTTTCAAGAAGACCGACTATTCCAATTCGTCGGATGCCAGCCTCGGCTATGATCTGACGATTGGTGGGCGCAGCGTGAATGACAGCGTCTCCACCGGCGGCATTATCGGTGCCTCCACCGACACCTGGCGGGCAAACCTGCTTGGGGCCTACGAAGAAGGCGACGATACCGAATACAAGGACGGCACGATTGGCGGCTCCGAATTCCAGCGTAGCATCTATGGCCTCGCCACCGGCCTGCGCACCGATCTCGGCGAGTTCAGCCTCGACTGGCGTCGCCACAATACCGGCTTTTCCGGCAACCCGCCTTTCGGCATGGACATCCGCTTCGTCGATACAGACGTGCTGAAGGCCGGCTATGAGAAAGCCTTCGGAGACGTGCTGGTCGAAGCGTCTGCCAGCTACACCGACGCCGCACACGGAATGAATACGTTCGACCTGCGCCCGGCCATGATGCAGCGCGAAGCCTTCGCCTATGCCATCACGCGGAAAGCAGACATCGCCGCCACCTTCCCGGCCTTTGGCGGCAGCCTGCAAATCGGCGCAGACACAGCCGAGGAAGACCACAACGTCCATGTGGTCGACCCGGGCAATCTCGACAATTTCGTCTACTCCCTGCCAGACATCGTGATCGACCGCACAGGCGCCTTCGCAGAATGGACGGGCGCGCTCGGCGCCTTCAATGCCGAGCTTGGCCTGCGCGTCGATGACTATGACGGCACAGGCGGCACGGCGACCTTCGGGGCGGACGCCTCGATGGGCCAGAAGATGCTGGCCGCCAGCTACAATGCATCCGACCGCAGCACGGACGCGACCACACTTGACGTTGCCGCCCGGCTCTGGCGTCCGATCACGGATGATCTTACCTGGCGCGTAACGCTGGCCCAGAAATCCCGCGCACCATTTTACCTTGAATGGTTCCAGTGGCTTCCCTCCGGCTCCAGCGCGGGCCTTGCTGATGGCAATGTCTATCTGGGCGACCAGTCCCTCGATCCGGAAGTGGCCCTGATTGCGGAGACCGGCTTCGACTATGTAACCGAAACGGCCTATATCCGCCCGACCGTCTACATTCGCCAGATCGACGATTTCATTCAGGGTACGCCGTTTGATGATACGCCGGGCGTGGTCGACTCGATGGAAGAGATGATGGCCAGCATGCATGGCAGCTCCGCCGCCCTCCTGCGCTTCACCAATGTCGAGGCGCGCCTGATCGGCTTTGACCTCGACGCAGGCATCGACCTGCCCGGCCCGCTGCGCGCCGATGCGGTCTTCTCCTATGTGCGCGGGGAGCGCCGGGACATTGACGATGATCTCTATCGCATCGCCCCGCCCAGCTTGACTGCCGGCCTGACCTGGGAAGGCGCCAACTGGTCCACCACGCTGGAAACCCGCGCCGTCGCGGAACAGGACAAGGTGTCGGTCACGAACCTCGAAGCGGAAACGCCGGGCTATGTCACGCTCAGCCTGTATGGCGACTGGCAGGTGAATGAGAGTGTGCGCCTATCGGCAGGCGTGGAAAACCTGCTCGATCAGGTCACCCGCGATCACCTGTCCGGCTATAACCGCAATGCCTGGAGCGACGTCGCCGTGGGCACCCGCCTCCCCGGCGCAGGCCGCGGCGCCTTTATCCGCCTCTCCTTCGTGGGCTGATGAATACAAACCCTAACGAAAAAGCCCGGCGCATTTCTGCGCCGGGCTTCATTCTGTTCTCTCTCTAATCCGATGTCGGACTTAAGCCGTCTGGTTGACTTCCGCCGTGTCGATCATCACGCCTGCGCCCATTGTGGAGGACAGGGAGATCTTGCGGATGAACTGGCCTTTCGCGCCGGATGGGCGGGCCTTGGACAGCGCTTCGAGGAAGGCTTTGACGTTGGTCTCGATGTCACCTTCGGAGAAGCTGGACTTGCCGATGCCAGCATGGATGATACCGGCCTTCTCGACGCGGAACTCAACCGAGCCGGACTTCGCGTCCTTGACGGCCTGAGCCACGTTCGGCGTGACCGTACCAACTTTCGGGTTCGGCATCAGGCCGCGCGGGCCGAGCACCTTACCGAGACGACCGACAACCGCCATCATGTCCGGAGACGCGATGACGCGGTCAAAGTCCATGAAGCCGCCCTGGATCTTTTCCATCAGGTCCTCAGCGCCGACGAAATCGGCTCCGGCTTCCTTGGCTTCTTCTGCCTTGGCGTCCTTTGCGAACACGGCGACGCGAACGTCCTTGCCGGTGCCCGACGGAAGATTGACCACGCCGCGGACCATCTGGTCAGCATATTTCGGGTCAACGCCGAGGTTCACAGCGATTTCGACGGTCTCGTCAAACTTCGCCTTTGCGTTCGATTTCACCAGAGCAACGGCTTCGGTGATCGTGTAGGCCTTGTCGGCATCCACGGATTCGAGAATTGCGCGGGTACGCTTACCTGGTTTCGCCATGTCGCTTACTCCGTCACTTCGATGCCCATTGCGCGGGCGGAACCGGCAATGATTTTCGAGGCTGCGTCGAGGTCGTTCGCGTTCAGGTCTTCCATTTTCATTTCCGCGATCTCGCGAACCTGAGCCATGGTGACCTTGCCGACCGTCTCATAGCCCGGCTTGTTGGCGCCGGAAGCTGGCTTCTTGCCGAGCTTCAGCTTGGCAGCCTTCTTCAGCAGCACAGTGGCCGGAGGAGACTTCACGACGAAGGTGAAGGATTTGTCCTGATAGTAGTCGATCACGACCGGAACGGGCAGGCCCTGTTCCATGTTCTGGGTCTTGGCGTTGAACGCCTTACAGAATTCCATGATGTTGATTCCGCGCTGACCGAGCGCCGGGCCGACAGGCGGCGACGGGTTGGCTTGGCCGGCAGGAATCTGGAGCTTGAGGTGCCCCAGCAGTTTCTTAGCCATATTGTCCTCTCGAACGTTTCAGATGGGGCGGTGGTCTTTCGATCCGCCCGGTTACTTTGGAGGCCCGTGGTCTGGCCCGGCTAGAGGCCTCCCACGGAAGCGGGGCGTATGGCGGATATGCCCTGAAACGTCAAGGGGATGCGGGCAGCCATGCTCCCTGCCCCCCAGACCCAAAAAGGCCGTCCCCTTTCGGAGACGGCCTGTCTGACAAAGTCTTAAAAGTCGTGAAGACTTAAGCAGCTTCGATCGTGTCGACAGCGGTCTTGCCGCTGCGTTTGTCGACAGCTGTCGTGAAGGACACTTTCTGGCCTTCGGACAGGATGCGCATGCCGGCGCGCTCAAGCGCGGTCGCGTGCACGAACACATCATTGGTGCCGTCTTCAGGCTGGATGAAGCCAAAGCCTTTTTGGTCGTTGTAGAATTTTACGGTGCCATTTGTCATGAAACACTCCTGATTGATTGCGGTCCTGCAACATGCGGGTCCGCGGAACACGAATTTTGTTTGGGAGGTCTCTGAAAGGAACAGCCGGGCGATGCCCTTGTGTTCGTTGCCTGATCGTCCGGCGAAAAGTCGAGAAACACACATGGTGCCACGCGCACCAAATAGCAATGGCTCGCCCGCAGCGCTTCAGACGCCAATCCACGAAAAAGCCCGGCTGCACAGGGCAACCGGGCTCAAATAAAAATCGCAATTGCCTACATCAGGGCATAGCCCTTGGCATTGATATAGCGCTTCAACTCCTCGGCGCGGCGCAGCGGGTCCGGGTGGGTGGACATGAATTCCACCGGGCGCTGGCCTTCCGATTGGGCGGCCATCAGCTCCCAGAGGCGCACCGACTGGCGCGTGTCATATCCGGCATTGTGCATGTAATCGACGCCCAGCTTGTCAGCCTCCAACTCGTGCCGGCGGCTATAGGGCAGGATCACACCGAACTGCATCGCCGCGCCGCCCAGCGCGCCGATCGTTGTGCCGTACTTGCGCAGCTCTTCTGACTGGGCCACGGCAATCTGGCCCGCCATCAGGCCGACCTGCGCAGCGGTCGAAACCGACAGGCGCTCAGCGGCGTGGCGGCCCACAACATGGCCCGTCTCATGGCCCAGAACGGAAGACAGCTGGTCGTCATTCTCGGTCAGTTCCGTGATGCCGCGATAGATGCCAACCCGATTGCCAGGCATGACGAACGCGTTGACGTCATCGGTATCAAACACGGCCACGTCCCAATTGGCGTTCGGGTCGATATGGCCCGCTTTGGCCGCGCCTGCGGTGGTGCGTTCCCACACATTCAGAACCTGGTTCTTGAGGCGCGTATTGGACACGACCGGTGTCTGGGATTTCATGTCGGTCCAGGCGGTTGCGGCCATGCTGGCCACTTGATCCTCACCAAACAGGATCAACTGGCTGGACCCCGTTGCCGGATTGGTGGTGCAGCTGGAAATGAAGGGGAACACGGTGCCCGCGGCAATGCCGGTAATCAGCGCGCGGCGTGACAGGCGGACATTCGGCGCCCCGGCCAGCACTTTGCTATCAAATTCGACCAGTTCAGCCATCTCAAATCTCCCTGTCACCTGAGTGGAAACGTTAGCCGTCCCCTCTCAAAAAGCAATCGCACCCCTGCGCGAATGGTTCCCAGATTGAAAGATTCTGCCTGAATTGGCCGTGAACACCGCGTTGCCTACGCGTCCTCATCCACCGTGTCGCCAGCCAGGATAGCGGCCTGTTGCACCCAACCTTCGCGCACGATTCGGCCGGAGAAGTTCAGCTCATGATCCACCCAGACCACATTGTCCGGTGTCCAGGCGGCGATCTGATCATAATGCCAGACACCCATCGCGTTCAGCAATTCCTGGATCTTGGGCCCAATGCCGCCGATCTCTGTCAGATCGTCGGGCGAGTTTTCAACCGGCTTGTCCAGCGCGATCGGGCGGACACCCTTCGCGGCATCATCCGCCGCGTCGAACTCTGCGTCATCCTCGTCAGCCGCGTCTGCTTCGACCTCGGCGCCCTCTCCATCATCATCGTCCAGTTCCAGCGCGGCGAGAATGGCCCGGCTGGCCTCCTCCGGCGTTGCCACCGCTGACTCTTCTGCCTCTGTGTCAGCGCTGTCTTCTGCGTCGCCCGCAGCCTCCGTTTCCGTCACCGGCACGGCCACCTCTTCCGAAAAGCGGTCCTCGATCTCGAAGGTGGGCAGATCCACATCGGCGTCAGGGTCTGCGGCAACTTCTTCCGGGGCCTGAGGCTCGGACTCGTCCAGTTCCTCGGGCTCATGCAGCACGTCGTCTGCCGTGAAGCCGAATGGATCAGCCACGATCTCGGCCTCATCTTCGGCCTGCTCTGAATCCTCGGCCTCCGCCGCAGCATCAGCTTCAATCTCTGGGACCTCAATCTCAGGCTCGGCATCTGCCTCAACTTCGATTTCAGGCTCGGCCTGCTCAGCGTCTGCGTCTTCTCCGTCCGCCACCGGATCGTCCGCAACCTCGAAGGTAGCCGCGTCGAAATCGGCTTCGGCCTCGACTTCTTCGATGTCTTCCGGGTCTTCTTCCGGCTCAGACAGCTCCGCTTCGGCTTCTACGAATACAGGCTCGGGCTCGACCGCATCCACTGGCTGAGCCTCAACCTCGGGTTCAGCCTCAACCTCAGGCTCAGGCTCAACCGTTTCGGTGGCCTCGACAGGCGCTTCGGCGTCTGCCGTCTCGGTCTCGAGTTCAGTGTCGCTGTCTGCCACATCAGCCAGAGGCGCGATGACCTCTTCTGCTTCATCCTCGGCCTCCTCGGCGGTCTCCGCATCCGCCGCGACGGCTTCATCGCGCGCGTCCTGATCGCCCTCGAAATAAGCGAGACGCCCTTCCAGATACCGGTTGCGCCAGCGCAGGCGGGCGAGCTCTTCATCGACCTCGTCCTGTGCTGCCGGTGCAGCTTCAGCAGGTGCCTCGACGACCGGCGCCTTCACCTGAGCCAGCTCCGCCTCCAGCGCCTCGACGCGCTGCTTCAGGAAATTGTGTTGCCACTCGGCTTTTGCCTGTTCGGAGTCAGACACGTCGCTTGCCGCCACAGGCGCGGCAGCCGGTACGGCCGTCTCCACCGCCGCAACGCCCTGAGCACCTTTTTCCAGCATGCCTTCCAGATGGCGCACGCGGCTTTCCAGATGACGGTTGCGCCAGACCAGTGCCGGGTTTGGATCGGACGCGCCGCCAACAGCCGCCAGCGTCCCTGCCGCAGATGTGGCCGCAGCCACACCCGCCTTGGCAACGCCAACGCGCTCGGCTTCGTCAGCCTTTTCTTTCAGGGTTTCCAGTTCGCTCTTGGCGCGGGCCAATTCATCTGTCAGGCGCTGCAGTTTGACGTTCTGCTCAGCCTGCACTTCGCGCGGATTGAAATTGCCAATCGGCTGGCCCCGCTGCGCCGCATATAGGCTTTCGATCTCTTCGCGGGCCTGATCAAGTTCGGTCAGCGTCACATCGCGCTCGACCACCGCCTTGCGCATCTTGTTCACCAGCAACATGCCGCGGATGGACCAGCCCAGCAGCAGCCCGAAAACGGCCACGCCTGCCAGCGCAACCCACATATGTGCCAACAGCCACGCCATCACTCGCTCCGTTCTTGAACCTTGAACCCAATCCGGCGATTCTTCGCCCGACCTTCCTCAGTGTCATTATCCCGCACAGGTGCATCAGGACCATACCCAATTACAGCCACCCTCGAAGGGGAAAATCCGGCTGAAACCATATAATCTCTTACAGCTTGCGCCCGTGCCTCACTCAGCATCAGGTTTGCCTGCCGATCGCCCGTGGAATCAGTATGTCCGCCCACTTCAATGACCAGATCCGGCGCGCAGCGGCCCGACACGGCCATCACCTTGTCGAGCGTGTTGCCACTCTCTCGCGTAATGCTGGCTGCGCCCGTTTCGAAATACACCTTGTTGGTCTCCATCACCGAGTTAAACGCCGCCTGACAGGCCGCAACCGGGTCCGCCTCGAAGTCGATCTCGCGAATCTCCTCAACGGCCACCTGAACCGTATCGGTGAAAACTGTGACAGGATAAGGGCTATCCACTGTGGCCAGGTCCTGCTGGAGATAGGCGAGCGTGGAGCCGGTGGCCTCCCCCTCGAAACTCAGCCCCGTCTCTTCAGGCTCAAACGCCATGACGCCGGTCTGAAAGCCGCCCGCGAAATGCGGAAGGCCCACGCGCACACCGTCCAGCCAGCGGGGATGGGCCTCACCCGCCACCTGCATCTCGTCGCGCACGGTCTGCGCGTAGTATTGCCGGGCAATCGACAGGATCTCGTCCCGCTCGGCCTCGCTTGCCACTGAGCCGGAGAGGATCAGCTCTCCCTCGCCATGCGTCGCACTCCACAGCGCCGGGCCGCGCAGGAATGGCTCGCCGCGAAAGGGCGCAGTCACATTGGACACATCTGCAGATAGGCGCGCTCGTATCGCCGAGTCCATCGACACGCCGCGCAGGCGCAAACGCGTATCCTGCAGTCTCGCCTCGCCCGAATTCAGCTCTGACAGGCTTTCCAGCGCCAGCTTGGCCATACCCTGCCAGTTCGCTGCCGGCGCACCATTCGCCACAACCATCCGGTCATCGACCTCTGCTTCACCGGCACGCGCCTCGGCCATCGCCAGCAGGTCTGACCGTACGCTGCGCGAGGGCACATGCCCCATCAGGATGAATGCACCGGAATCTGTCTTGATCGCGCGCCAGACATAGGGAGACACGGCGGCTGCTGCGCCGACTTCGCTCTCCACCAGGGTGACGCCGCCCATGATGACGCCGCCCGATCCGCTGGATGTGATGACCGTTTCTGCTGCCGCGCGAACCGCGTCCACGGACGGGGCCTTGCCGGTCAACCGGGCGCGCTGGCCATTCATCTCGACCTTTGCCCAGTCAAAGCCTGCCTCGGCCAATGCCGCATTGGCGTTGGCCTCCAGCCGCGCTTCGAGGTTTACAGGCGTGTTGCCGGACTGATAGACGGCCCACCAGCCTGTGAAAATCAGGCCGATCAGCGCCACGCATCCAATAAGGTAGTCGAGCAGTCTCATAGAGGCCCCACGACCTCCTCCATTGATAATCCCCTAGTAATCAGGGATGCCCTATTCAGCAGGTCCTAGCAAGGCTTGCCCCGCATAGTCAGAAACGCCAGAACCCTGCCATGACCCGCCCTTCAGAGACGATAAGCAGCGCTTCAAACCCGCTCGTCAAAACCTTGAAAAGCCTGGAAAGAAAGAAAGGCCGCACCGAGACCGGCCTGTTTCTGGCCGAAGGCGCGCGGCTGATCGGTCAGGGGCTCGCCAATGGCTGGAAAGCGGACTGCGTTGTGGTGGCCGCCAGCATGGCGGAACGGCCCCATCTGGCTGACCTGATCCGGCAGGCCGAAACCTCCGGTGCGCGTGTGGTTCTGGCAGCAGACAAGCTGATGTCGCGCATCACGCACAAGGACAATGCGCAAAGCGTGGTCGCCGCCTTCCGTCAGCGCCATCTCGGCCTTGATGCCCTGCCCCAGACCAAGGACGGCCTGTTCGTGGCGCTCTATGAAGTACGTGATCCCGGCAATCTGGGCACGATCCTGCGGACAGCGGATTGCGCAGCTATTTCCGGCGTCATCCTGGTCGAAACCTGTTGCGACCCCTACAGTTTTGAAGCCGTGCGCGCCTCGATGGGGTCCATCTTCGACATGCCCTTTGCAAGCGCCAGCTTTGACCAGTTCAACGCCTGGCGCAAAGGCCTTGGCCTCAACATGAGCGCGGCATCGGTCAATGGCACGGCCCGACATGACCGCACCGATTTCACCGGGGGCTCCGTGATCATCATGGGCAATGAACAATCCGGCCTGCCTGCGCACGCCGAAGCCGCCTGTGACCAGCTCTGCCTGATCCCCATGCGCGGCGGCGCCGACAGCCTCAACCTCGCCCAGGCCACGGCCATCATGACCTATGAGGCCTGGCGCCAGAGAGATTTCAAATGAAGACCGATACCCGCCTCCTGATCGCCGATGACTGGGATGATTATGCCCTGCTGGACAGCGGCCACCTCCAGAAGCTGGAACGGTTCGGCAGCCAGACCGTGATCCGCCCGGATCCGCAGGCCTTCTGGGAACCGGCCCGCCCGGTCAGCAGCTGGCGCGCCGATGCCCGCTTCTCCACCAAATCTCAGGATGATGATGGCGCCGGAAACTGGGAAGTGCTTTCGCCAAACGCCCGTGACAGCTGGCCGATGCAATGGAACGGGCTGACATTCGAAGCCCGCCGCACCGCTTTTCGCCATATGGGCGTGTTCCAGGAGCATTCGGTCCATTGGCAGTTCGCGCAGGAAAAGATTCGCTCGGCGGGCCGCCCGATCAAGGCGCTGAACCTGTTCGGCTATACCGGCATGATGTCACTTGCCTGCGCCGCCGCCGGGGCCGAGGTGGTGCATCTGGATGCCAGCCCGAAATCTAACGGCTATGGCAAAGACAATCAGGCGATGAGCGGCCTGAATGATCGCACCATTCGCTGGATTGCCGATGATGCGATGAAGTTCACCGCGCGCGAGATCCGTCGGGGCAATCAATATGACGCGATCATTCTCGACCCGCCAAAATTCGGCCGCGGCCCGAAGAACGAGACCTGGCGGTTCGAGGAAAACCTCCCCGCCCTACTCGACACGGTGAAGACACTGCTGAGTGACCGGCCCCTGTTCGTGATCCTCACAGCCTATGCCGTCCGCCTGTCCTATCTCGCCTTGTCACAGGCCCTGGCCGACCGCCTCTCCCCGCTTGGCGGCATCATGGAGACCGGCGAGATGGCCCTGCCCCAGCAAGGCGGCGAACGCCTGCTGCCGACGGCAATCTACGCCCGCTGGCATTCCGGAAGCTGATCGACAGCTCCTGCCTCTCCCAGAAATCAAACAGCCTTGAGCCTGGTTCAGGTGAGTGCCCGTCAAGGGCGCGATACGGAACCCGCCCAAAATGCCCTGAGCCCGGTTCATGTGAAGCGCAAAGCGCTGATACGAAACCCGTTCAAAACAAAAACGGCGGCCCCGAAAGGCCGCCGTTCCTATTTCTTGATGTCCGTCAGACTTAGAAGTCGAACGTCGCACCCATGAAGATGTAACGACCGAATGCGTCGTACACTTGTGGGTAGGTGTTACCGTTACCCGGTGCCGTACCAACCACGGAGGAGAGCGGTGGCTCTTCATCCGTCAGGTTGTTCACGCCAAGGCGGAAGGACATGTAGTCCGTAGCAGCCCAGGAACCGGTCAGGTCGAGGTAGTTCTGAGCGTCGAGAACGCCGTTGATGGTGCCATCGTCACCACCTTCGATCTCAACTTCAGAGAAGTAACGCCACGTACCGGTGACGCTGAACTTGCCATCAGCATCAGCCCAGGTGACAGAAGCCTTGTGACGGTATTCCGGAGAGGAACCGTTCGCAACTTCTGTACCACCACCGGAGGCACAGCTGCCGCCATAGTAGCCAACACAGTCGAAGATATCAGCAGCTGGCGAATTCGGCAGCGGCTTGGTTTCGAGCGACTCAAGCAGTGTACCAACATAGTCGAACGTCAGACCACCACGGGTGTCGAGGTCGAGATCGTAGCTTGCGAGCAAGTCGAAGCCGGATGTCGACAGCGAACCGGTGTTGATATTGGTCGCAACGATGTAGCCAGTCTGGTTAGCCCAGAGCGTACCACCGGAACCACGGTTGACCAGCGAACAGAAGTACTCGTCGCCTGTCTCAAGGCAGGTGTCGAGTGCCAGTTCCTGCGGAACCGTACCAACGAGGTCTTCAACAGTGATGTCGAAGTAGTCGAGCGATACGGTCAGGCCCGGGATCATGGATGGTGTTGCCACAAAACCGATGGTGTAGGTGTCGGACTGCTCTGGATCGAGGTCCGGGTTACCACCGGTCAGCGTGTTGAACTGGCCAGCCGGGTTGTCAGCAATGTTCCGGTACTGGTCCGGTGTCACGCCAGTGTTGGCACACTGAGCGAGCGTTGCTGTCGGAGCTGCACCGGCACACGGATCGTAGATGCCATTGGAGCCCTGGGTCAGGTCAAACAGACCGATCGACTGGGTGGAGAACAGTTCGAAGATGTTCGCAGCACGGACAGCGCGCTGGAACGAACCGCGGAAGCGGATGTCTTCGACCGGAGCGTACTCCAGACCGATCTTGTAGGCGTCCGAAGACACAGCATCATAGTTCGAACGACGATAGGCCAGGTCAACGCCGAGAGATTCGACACCTTCATAGCCTTCGATCAGAGGTGCGTTGACCTCGACGAAGTAGTCATAGACTTCCTGCGAACCTGAAATCGGGTTCGTTGGGCCGCCTTGACCAGCACCGTCGCCAGACTGGAAGTTGCTGTCTGGATTGGAGTCCAGCGTGTCACGACGATACTCGGCACCGAAAGCGATTTTCACGCCTTCTTCGGCCATCGGAGACGTCATGCCATAATCAGCAAGGTCAGCATACATTTTGGCCGTAACAACTGTCTGTGTGACGTCACCATCACGGAACAGTGGCTGGCTGATGTAGCTCACCGCAGCGTCGGACGGGCCGTTGGGTCCGAAGATGTCGTACGGTGCACAGTTTGGATCATCGTTGGTCGGATCGTCGTCAGCATTGATCCGGCAAACGATTTGGTCGGTCGGGTTGCCTTCATCATCCAAGGCGTAGGCGGCATCAAGTGCCAGACCGATTTTGCGGATTGACAGATCGTTCTGGTAAATCTCGGAACGATGGTTGTTCGCGTAGATTGCGCTGATGTCGTAGCCCCAAGGCGTATCGCCGATGGTGCCCTTCATGCCGATCACGCCACGATAGGTCGTGTGGCGGATGTCATTGAAGCGATTACCGCCTTCGACGTTACGACGCAGAAGCAGAATGTCCGCGATGCCGTCCGGGCCAAGCGCGGCCTGGTCGGGGTCACCATCGAAACGCGCAACGAAGTCGTCCTGATCAGCCAGCACGTTGCCAGCAGCGTCCGTGTACTCACCATCGAGATTCGTGTAACGATCGATCGCACCGTCTGCGATTTCGCCGCAGAGATAGTCAACCTGCTGAGCGGACAGGAACGGGTTGTTACAACGAATGCCGCCAGCACCGCCACCGATACCATAGCCGAACACACCGGAAGGTGCGATCTGAGACTTGGTGCGGTTGTCCATGAACATCAGTTCGGAATACACATTCACGTACTCGTTGATGTCATAGTTTGCGAAAGCGCCGAAGGAGTAACGCTCGTTCGGACGCTGATAGTGGTTGTACGGGTTATAGTTGAACGTATCGGAAACGAAGTTACGAGGTCCGATTTCGCCCTGACCATCGAGCACGCGCGCCCAGCCGGTTTGCGTCTGGCTGGTCGGGTCCACACCACCTGGGATCGTGTAGCCTTGAGCAACGTCCAGAATGTTGGCGAACTGGTTCGTTGAAGAACCGGCACAGGTGAAGTCCTGACCTTCATTGGTCGTCGACAGCGCACACTGTGAATAGTCGCGGTTTGCCTGAAGGATTTCCTTCGTGTTCTGGAAGCTGACAAAGGCAGACGCGTGGCCGCGGCCATTGTCGAACTTGCCACCAACAGCAGCCGTGATGTCGAAGGTTTCACCGTCAGAGGTGGAACCACTCGGCACAGTGTACTGGCTCGGGTTACCAGCAGCAAAGTCAGACAGGATGTCCTGAATGTAGCTGTTGGAGTTGTCGTGCTGGTAGAAAGAATAGTTGGAGTCGATGCGCAGACCTTCGAACTCTGTGTCGAGCACGAAGTTCACAACACCGGCAACAGCGTCAGAACCGTAGGTCGCAGATGCACCACCGGTCAGGACGTCAACTTTCTTGACCATGGCGGCCGGGATGAAGTTGATGTCCGGAGCAGCCGTGTTCAGCGAGCCGTATGGCAGGCGGCGGCCGTTCAAAAGGGTCAGCGTACGGGATGCACCGAGACCACGCAGGTTGACCGAAGACGTACCGGTCGAGCCGTTGGCCAGGTTGGAGCCCTGAGCGCCGAATGCCTGTGGCAGCGAGTTGATCATGTCTTCCGCACGAACAACACCGCGGACGTCGAAGTCTGCGGAGCCGAGCGATGTGACCGGGCTGGTTTCAACCAGGTTGCCGCTTTGCGGGATCAGGGACCCCGTGACAACGATGGTTTGCTGGACAGCGGCTTCTTCGTCACCTGCTTCCGTTACTGCGATGACTTCGTCTTCTTGTGCATGTGCCGGCAACGCAGCAGCGGCCGCGAGTGCAGCCCCCGCAAACACCGACGACGCCAGAAGGCGTGTCTTCAAGTTAAGTTCGCTCACCTGAACCTCCGAGTGGGATTATTTTGAAAAATGCCCGCGTCTCACGACGGGCAAACCTGGCCCCCTTCGACCAAGTCTTACGTGGCAGTAAGAAATGTGCGCCGCAGATAGTCAATCGGATGCAACGGTGCTTTTGGGTGAAATGACAATGGTGTGACAGAAACGCATCACCTTATTGGGTCATTTTGAGCATTATTATCCTAATTCCCTAGGGGAATGACGAAAAATTGCCCGAACTGTCGCAATCACTGCTGTTCAGCCGCGCCCAACAATTAGGCATTTTCGGGCTATTCTCGCGTCATTCAGCTCCGGAAATCCGGATTCGCGTAGGTTGAATGAAACTTTCGAATAATTGCCCGGATCAGGTCAGCGCAAACGATACGGCAATCAACAGGGCCAACAGGATGATGAGGACGATAAAACTCGAAAAGAGCAGAATCAGCGTCCGCAGCATCGCCATGATCCGGCCTGTTCCGTAGGTCACGCGCAACTGTTTGTAGAGATATACGATCAATGTCAGAACACCGAACAGGACCAGCCAGCCGGTCATCGAAGGCCTGACCGCCGCAACGACCAGAAACACCGTCGCCGTCATGTAGATGAACGTCTGCACATGCAGCGCCGTGATCACATGATCATAAATGTACCGGCTGCGATGCCACGCATAAAGCAGAGTCAGCATCAGCGCGAGAATCGGCATGAACATCAGGCTGAATCGCGGCGCCCATTCGCGTATTCGCGCACCATATCGGTCCTGGTTCTCGTAAACAGTGGCGGCATGGTCGGCGGCGCGCCAGGCCTGTTGGCGCTGCTCAACCGTCGCATTCTCGTCCAGACGGGCATTGACCTCATCATAGAGCGCGTCGCGATTGATCCGGCCATCATCCTGCAAGATACGCTGGACGGTGATGCCATGCTGCGCGTCGTTCAGCGTCTGCTGCAGTTCGAGACGCGCCTCCTCATCCAGGTCTGCGCTGTCGAGTTGCTCGCGGATCTCTGCCAGCCGGTCTTCAGACACAATGGGCGTGGGCTCACCGGTCTCATCCAGACCGAGATCGAGCCCCTCCTCCAGCATGTCATTGATCTTGAACGTATGGTACCAGCCGAGTTGGTCGCCCAGCGTGAACAGGGTGAGGAAGAACACGACCGACGCCAGCAGGAACATGCGGAATGGCGGCACATAGCGCGCCCGTTTGCCTTCCAGATAATTGCGCGTCATCCGCCCCGGACGAAAGAACAGCAGCGGCAATGACCGCCACAGACGCCCATCAAGGGCGAATGTGTCGGCCAGGCTGCTCATGACCAGATCCCAGACGGGGCGATGGAAATCAGACGCCAATTGCCCACAGGTCGTACAGAACCTGTCTTCGACAATCGCACCGCAATTGGCGCAGGGCAGTCCGGAATTTACCGGATGATGGTCCCCGGTGGTCAGGCCACTGCCAGAGGCAAGGCCTGCCGCTTCCATCTCATGTTCCATTCCAAGACCCCCGTCCTGTTACCCCTACTCGCTTGTGCCAAGCCCATCCCGGCACAGGAAGCGGGAGCGGTTCTGGTCCTTCGCGTTGTCGATCCATCCCGTCAGCGACGGATCGACCAGATTCTTCGTCACCTGGAACCACATCGGCGTGATCGGATAATCTTCCAGCATCAGCTGTTCGGCCTCCGCGAAGATTTCCGCCCGCTTGTCCAGGTCCAGCTCCCGATTGGATTGCTGCAGAAGGGCATCATACTCCGGATTGGAATAATCGCCATAATTCTGCTGGCCGGTGTTCGAATCCAGCAGATAGAGGAAATTGATCGGGTCGTCGAAATCCGCCACCCACGCCGCGTCGGAAACTTCAAAATCCGATTGGCGCAGGCGGGCATACAGAACCTTGGTATCCTGCTTCACAATGATCGGATCGACCCAGGGCGCAATGTCGGCCCAGTTTGCCTGAGCGACAGGGGCAACCTTCGGATTGTCGTCCGTCGAGCGATGAATGAATTCGAAGCTGAGCGGATTATCTGGCCCGAAGCCGGCTTCCTCCAGAAGGCGTTTTGCTTCCGCAAGGCGTTCGGCGCGTGGGAGATCCTTCCATTCGAGTTCAGGACGGGTCACCGCATAATTGTCCATGCCCGGCGGAACAAAGGAATAGGCCGGTTCAAAGCCAGGCGTCAGCACGTTCTTGACCATGAATTCGCGATCCAAAGCCATCGCCAGCGCCTTGCGCACGCGCATGTCGTCAAACGGGGCCTGCTGGGTGTTGAAACTCCAATAGGTCGTGTTCAGGGATGGCGTCGTGCGAGGCCAGCCCGGCAGTTTCGCCTCGATCTCCTCGGCGCGGGCGCCATCGAAGGCATTGTTGATGTCCAGCTCGCCCGCCTGGATCTTGTTTTCAACCGCAGTCAGGTCTTCCAGTTCGAAATAGACGACCCGGCCGAAACAGGCTTCGTCCGCCCCGAACCCGGTCGGGTTCTTGTCGGCGACGAGCTGGTCGCCCGTGCGCCAGTAGACGAGCTTGTACGGGCCGTTCACCACAATATTGTCCGGCTGGATCCACGCATCGCCATAGGTTTCGATAGCCTGGCTCGGCACAGGGAAAGTCGTGTAGTGGGACAACAGGCCCGGCAGGTATGGCGCGGGATATTCCAGCGTGATCTCGAGCGTTTTGTCGTCAATCGCACGCACGCCCAGTTCTTCTGGCGGCAATTCGGTCGCGTTCACCTTGGCGGCGTTCTTGATCAGATAAAGCAGCGAGGCATATTGCGAGGCGACTTCCGGGGCCTGAATACGGCGCAGCGCAAAGACGAAGTCGTTTGCCGTTACCGGTGTGCCATCTGACCAGTTATAGTCGCCAAGATGGAAGGTCCAGACGAGACCGTCCTCGCTGGTTTCCCAATGTGTCGCCATGCCCGGCTCCGGGCGGGCGTCCGGCCCATCGGTTGTAAGGCCGATGAACATGTCGCCGATGACGATGTTTTCCCACTGGGCTGAAGACTTGTGCGGATCGAGCGTATCCACCTTGGCTGAAATTCCGCGCCGCAGTGTTGGCACATCCTCACCCCCGGAATTGCCGCCGCCTCCGCAGGCAGCGAGGGTCAGGGCGAACACAGCGGCCATGCCGCTGCCGATCAACGCATTCAGCTTCATTGTTTTTATGTCTCCAAACTCTTTTCGGCTTTCGCACGATTTGCCACAGTGCTGCCAGACCGCGAGGGATTTGCAAAGCCTTCGTGCCGGTTGAACGACATGAGGTGAGAGAAATGACCCGCTTTTGGTGCATCACAGGAATGATTATTGCGCTGGGCGCTCCGGCCGTGGCCGAGGAAATCTCCACGGAAGATGTCTATGCCTGCACCGCGATCGAAACAGATGCTGAGCGCCTGGCATGCTATGACGCTGCCGTAGGGCGTCTCCAGGCAGCCGAAGAGGCGGGCGAAGTCACAACGGTGACACGCAAGGAAGTCGAGCAGGTCCAGAAGGATTCCTTCGGCTTCTCCATCCCGTCCCTGCCCTCTATCGTGCTGGGCAAGTCTGGTGAAGATGGCAACCTGACGGAAGTGACCCAACCCGTGAAATCCATCCGCGGCGGGCGTGGAAGCTTGATCGTCTACCTCGAAAACGGGCAGATCTGGCGCCAGACGGATTCAAAGGCGATACGCAATAGCGGCCAGTCCGAAGCACAGATCTATGAAGCCGCCCTCGGCAGCTACAAGATAAAACTGGATGGCGGTCTCGCCTTCCGGGCTGAGCGGATCAAGTAACTGCATCCATCTTCGGCACGATCTGCCCAGCAGGGCCGCATTCTCACAGGTTTGCGCGCAACCTGTGCTGCCGGGCTTGCTGGCAGCGTGAAACCTTTGAGACGCTGATACGTACCCCGTACACACCGACACAGGGGAATTGCGTATCCGAACGAAGATTGATGCCCGAGCCAAAACACGCTGGCTGAAACGATTTCGCCCGCCAATCCTGTTCGCCCTGTGCGGTGCGGCGCTGGTTTTCCTTGCGCCTTATCTGCCGGACTACGTTCCTGATCATTTCCTGACAGACGAGCGCGCAGAGGCCATTTCCGAAATAGCCTCCGGCGTTCTTTTCATTCTGGCCCTCGGCTGGCTGGTCGGTACGATCGTGGACGCGTTGATCAAACGACGCCTCGCCGGACTTCACCTGGATGCCGAAGACAATCTGGAAGCGCGCAAATCCGCGACCCGGCTGGATGTGGTGCGCCGCGTCTGGATCGTTATCGCCGGTATTGTAACCATCGCCGCGGCCCTCACCGTCATTCCAGGCGTAAAGCAGATCGGCGTCAGCCTGTTTGCATCTGCCGGAATCGCAGGCATTGCAATTGGCCTTGCCGCGCGGCCGGTGCTGAGCAATCTGATTGCGGGGCTGCAGATCGCCTTTACCCAACCCATCAGATTGGACGATGCCGTCGTTGTCGAAGGGGAATGGGGTTGGATCGAAGAAATCGGCCTGTTTTACGTGGTCATCAAGATCTGGGACTGGCGGCGCCTTGTTGTGCCCCTATCCTACTTCATCGAAAAACCCTTCCAGAACTGGACCCGCAAGAGCGCATCGATCATTGGGCCGATCTACTGGACAGTGGACTATCATGCGCCGATTAGCCGGATGCGGGAGAAACTCGAAGAGATCTGCAAATCCACGCCGCTTTGGGATGGTGACGTGGTGAATTTGCAGGTGACCGAAGCGTCTGGGACGTCGGTCACCGTGCGCGGTCTGGCCTCCGCCAGCACATCTCCCAAAGCATGGGATTTGCGCTGCCTGATCCGGGAACAGATGATCGAATGGCTTCAGACTGAACACCCTGAGGCCCTGCCCCGCCTGAGAGCTGATACGGCGATAGACATGCCGGACGAATTCAGCGGATTTGCGCCTCAACGCGAATAGGTGATCACCAGGGGTGAGTCTGGCCTTCATAATCAATGAACCGAAGCTCTTTAGACGGACCAGCCGAGGTCAGCACATTGTAAAGCCCCTCTGCGCTATCGACCGGGCGCACCGGAGCGTCAGCGCCGCCCATATCCGTATGGGCCCATCCCGGATGCAGCGCCAGCACTGTAACGCCTCTCTCCGCGAGTGCCGGAGCGGCCGACCGCAGGGCCATGTTCAGTCCCGCCTTTGAAACGCGATAGACAAACGCAAAATCGTTTGTGGTATTCTCGATTGAGGCCACCATGCTTGACAGGCCAGCCGCGATCTTCACCTCACTCGCTGCAACATTGTCGAGCAGGACGTCCATGATCCGTACCGGGGCAATTGTATTGACTGCCAGCATTTCGGCGAACACATCGTAGTCGATGTCCTTGAAACCATCGAAGGTACAGATGCCTGCATTGTTGATCAGATAGTCGATCGGCTCGTCCCCGAGGGTCGACTTCAGGGCTGCCACCGAGTCAGCATCTGTCACTTCCAGCGGGTAGACACGGGCGCCTGTGGCGTTCAGCTCAGTTGCCGAATCTGGGTTTCGAGCGGTCGCAATGACGTCATGACCTTCAGCGAGAAACTTGCGAACCAGCTCAAGGCCAATGCCTCGGTTGGCTCCGGTAATAAGGGCAGTAGGCATTGCAGGGCTCCATCACACTGGCATCTGATATTGATATATCATTTTACTCGCCAATGGGGCCGTGTCTAGCTTTCCGATATGATCCGGTAAACAGCGGTAGCCTTCATCACGGGTTGGTCGCCCTGACGGGCCGTGCCACCGGTAAACAGAACAGTTCTTGTGCGACGGTCGATCCGCGGCTCAAATTGTATGTCCGCCGCGTCCGTCGCAGCAGATGAAACATCAAACGTAACGGATACCATCTCGACGGTATTCGGGGCACAGGCAGCTTCAGCATCGGCACGAATGGCCGCCATCAGGTCAAGGGCCAATTGCTCGTCCCGTCTCACATTCGTGCTGTCCTGCATATCTCGAAACCCCGCTTCTTTTGTTCTGGTCGCAGCACTTAGACAGGCTACCCTCAAAAGAAAAGGGCCAGATCGGCTGGGGGGAAGAGAGGGGGAAACCGATCTGGCCTTCAATGTAATCCCACGCAGCAGCTGACGGGGGTGAGTCAGGGGGGGGTGCTGCGAGGTCCTATCAGTACGCACCACAATCCATTTGGTTCACAGGAATTTTCGGCAAACACAAAAAAACCGCCCCGAAGGACGGTTTCTTTCAGAATGATCGCTGGATTAGGCGGCTTTGGCCGCCGCCGTCACTGCGTCCAGATCAGAGCCGATCAGGTCGCCCAGATGGCCAAACCCGACCAGTCCATGATGCTCGTCCATATAGGTGGAAATGCACGGCAGCAGCTGGCCGATGGCTTTGTGGTCCAGGCCAATCTTGTGCAGCTCGGTGATCATGGATTGCGCGACCACGCGCTTGCCGCCGGGTGTCTGTTCGATCATACGGGCGATTGTGCCGGTCGGCGCGCCGATGGCGCTGCCTATACGGGCCGACAGGGCGCGAGCACCGGGAACCGTCTTGAACATCGCCGTGGCGAAGGGTGAATCCTGGCGCTCAGCCGCGTTCAGGACGATACCCAATGCACTTTTCGCCGTCTCTTCAGACAACTCATTTTGACGGGCGATATGGGCAGTGATCTCGTTCAACATGTGCGGCTACGCTCCGGCAAGGTTAACACCTATAGAGCCCCTATTAACGCTGTTTGTGCTTACCGCTTCGTTACCTTAACTGCCGGTATGCACATCAAACCCTGCCAAGAGCGTTAAGACGCGTTAGGTCCGGGTAAACAAATGGGGCCGATTCGTTTACGATTTGGCCAAATCCCACTTCAAAGGAGCAGACATGATCCGCATTGGCATCCTCGGCGCCGCCAAGATCGCCCCCAAGGCCATCATCGACCCAGCCTCGTCCCGCGATGATTGCATGATCCACGCGGTCGCTGCGCGAGATGTCGAAAAGGCCCGCGCCTATGCGCAGGAACACCATATTGAGCATGTCGAAACCGATTATGAGGCACTGGTTCGCCGCGATGATCTGGACCTGATCTACAACGCCCTGCCCCCTCACCGCCACGCTGAACTCTCCATCGCAGCGCTGGAAGCTGGCAAGGCGGTACTCTGTGAAAAACCATTCGCGATGAACTCCGCAGAAGCGGCGCGTATGGTCGAAGCCGCACATAAGGCGGACAAACCCCTGATCGAGGCTTTTCACTATCGGTTCCACCCCGCTTTCCAGCGTGTGATGGAGATTGTGGCAAGCGGCGAGCTCGGCGACATCAAGACCATGCGCGCGGTGTTCAATGTGACCATTCCCTATCGCGAGGGGGAACTGCGCCACACACTGTCTGTCGGCGGCGGCGCAATGATGGATTTGGGCTGCTACTCGCTGCATATGGTCCGCACACTTGCCGGGGCCGAACCGGAAATCCTGTCAGCCGAAGCCGTCTGCGAACGCCCCGGCGTCGATCTCAGCATGCAGGCCAATCTCGGCTTCGCCAGCGGCGCATCTGCGAGCATCGAATGCAGCATGGCAGACGGAATTGATCGCAACATCGCACTGGAAATTGACGGCAAGGATGGCAGCCTCGTCTTTCTGAACCCCGTCCACCCGTACCGAGGGCACCAGATCCGCGTTCGTCGTGGCGGCGAGGAAGCCATTGAGACCATTGATGGCAAGATCACCTATGAGCACCAGCTGGACCATGTGATGGACGTGTTGACGGGACGCGCAGCTGCGTTGACCGGCGGCGCAGATGCCCTTGCAAACATGGCCGCCATTGACGCGATCTATACGGCGGCGGGCCTCTCCCCTCGCGGGCTCTGACACGCTTGTCAGCCGCTGGCGATTGATGGTAATCGACAGGCCTCACAACAGGCGCTGAGCGCGGTCGCGTCACGAAGACGAGGCAACCGCGGCGCAGGATAAGTCCTGTGTGTGCGCCGAGACCGGCACTCCCCCAGGACGTCAGAGCCAGGAGTGCCCTATGAAGACCATCATTGAACCCTTCCGCATCAAATCAGTTGAGCCGATCCGCATGACCACGCGCGAGGAACGCGAACGCCTGCTGCGCGCGGCAGGCTACAATCTCTTCAAGCTGCATTCGGATGATGTGCTGATCGACCTGCTGACCGATAGCGGCACTTCCGCCATGAGCGCCGCGCAATGGGGCGCCGTGATGACGGGCGATGAAAGCTATGCTGGCGCGCCCAGCTTTTACCGGTTTGAAGCGGCCGTGCGTGACCTGATGGATTTCAAGCACATCATCCCTGCGCATCAGGGCCGCGCGGCGGAACATCTCCTGTTTTCCCTGATTGCCAACCCCGGCCACGTGATCCCGTCGAACACGCATTTCGACACGACGCGCGGCAATATCGAAGCCGCAGGCGCGGAGGCGCTGGACCTGCCCATCGCAGAGGGCAAGGTTCCATCTCTCGAGCACCCCTTCAAAGGGAACATGGATCTGGAGGCCCTCGCCCGCCTGATGGACGAGCGAGGCGACGCCGTACCCTGCGTGATGATGACGATCACGAACAATGCCGGCGGCGGACAGCCGGTGAGCCTGGCCAATATTCGCGGCGCAGCAGAGATCGCTCACCAGCATGGCAAGCCGTTCTTCATTGATGGCTGTCGTTTTGCGGAAAATGCCTGGTTCATCAAGCTGCGCGAGGATAGCCAGCAGGAACGTTCCATCAAGGACATTGTGCGCGATACTTTCGCTGTCGCTGACGGTATGACGATGAGCGCCAAGAAGGACGCCTTCGCCAATATCGGCGGGTGGCTGGCACTGAATGATGACGCACTGGCCGAACAGGCGCGCACACGCCTTATCCAGACCGAAGGCTTCCCCACCTATGGCGGCCTCGCCGGGCGCGACCTGGACGCCATCGCGCAGGGACTGACCGAAATCGTGGATGAGGACTATCTACGCTACCGCGTGCGGACGAATGCCTATATCGCCGAACGGCTGGATGCGCTGGGGGTGCCGGTCATGAAACCCGCCGGCGGGCACGCCGTATTCGTCGATGCCCGCGAATGGCTTCCGCACATTCCGCCACTCGAATATCCCGGCCACGCGCTCGCCTGCGCACTCTATGAAGAAGGCGGCATTCGCGGCTGTGAGATCGGGACCGTCATGTTCGGACGCAAGCCGGACGGCAGCGAGGAACCTGCCCGCATGGACCTTGTCCGCCTCGCCATGCCGCGCCGTGTCTACACTCAATCGCATGCGGATTATATCGTCGAAGTGTTCGAGGAACTCGCCAAACGCAAGGACGAGATTCGCGGCCTGAAAATCGTGAAAGAACCGCCGATGATGCGCCACTTCACGGCTGAGTTTAAGCGACTTTAGGCAACGCGGCGCTCAGGGGAAGCCAGTAGGAATCGCCCCTAGCCGGTCTTCGCCATTTCGATCCATTCTTCGACTTCCTCTTCAGCGAGGTAATCGTCGTCACGGATCACGCGGTCGCCCTGCGGAGTTTGCAGGAACTCGCTGGCCAGCATGAACAGGGTCCGTGCCGGCGCTTCGGCCAGTTCCTTGCGGTTGCGGATTCCCGCGCCGACAAGGATCTGGGCGTCGTGCACACGCAGGCCCGGCACTTCCATCATCAGAATGGTCTGGTCTTTCCAGTCATTCAGCGTGTCTACGTCGATATAGGCCACGTCGACCTGGAAGACGGTTTCCTCCGTGTCGCAATCAAGCAGGTCGCCAACGGTGGTGATGCCCGCGCGTCCGAGACGCTTGGCTGTCTTCTTGCCGATGCTTGGTGCCTCCACTACAGGAGATTCCCGCGTGATGCGACTGCGTCGGGCGATGTCGCCGGACTCTTCGCCAAGACCCTCTGGTTCGGCTTTCGCCGTGACGGGCTCTGGCTGGGCTTCGGTTTCGGGCTCAGGCTCGAACAGAACTTCCTCTGCCTTGGGGGGTGCCTCTTTCCGGGTCGCAGGTGTTTCTACGGCTTCAGCCGGCGCGTCTTTTGCGGTTTCCGGCTCAGTGACCGCCTCAACAACCTCTACCTCTTCTGAAGCGATTTCGACCGTATCGACGGTCGCTGTCTCTTCCTGGGCCATCAGCTCATTCAGCAGGCGCTCTTCCACGGCCTTATTCTTCGACCCGATCGGACCGATTTCCTGTTTGTCGAGCTGTTTGAGTGGCACGCGCAAAACCTGTTTGGCGTGCATCTTGCGGATTTCCTTGTCGTCGTCCGGCAGCGTGCGGATCACTTTTCCGGTCTTCTGGAATTCCTTGTACATGCGCGTGACTGTGCGCTTGTCAGCGGCATCGGACAATTTCGCCGTGACCCAGCGGATCGGGATGTCCAGAGTCTCGATATAGCCCTGCAACGTCAAGTTGGTCTTCGGTGCGCTGACAGCCGCTTCCTCGATGGCGCGGGAAATGATCGCCCCGAAGCCAGCCGTAGCATAAGCCACCAGCTCCACAATCGCATCGAACATGGTCTCGTCGAGCCCGGCGGGCGGATCCTTCACGCCGACGTCCAGATCATAGTGATCAATGAAGGTCTGATAGTGCGGGTGCGACAGGCGCGCGCCGTTGCGCACCATGTCCGCCACGAAACCTGCGCCCTCTGGCACGGGCACATCGGGATAGCCTAGCGTCTCGATACGCGCGTCAATCTTGTCGCGAGACTTCGCAATGCTCCACTCGACCGCGCGGTGCATTGTGCCTTCTTCTTCCGTCTGCCCCGTATGGAAAGGCTGGATCGGGTCGGCGTAATAGTGGCTGAGCACGCCGAGCGCATAGGCAGCCTTGCTCCACTGCTTGCGGCGCAAATGATCAACGGCGGTGGCATACCATTCCATCGCCTTGCCCGGCGCGCCGCCCCACTCCCCTTCAGAAATGTGCAGGACGTGGTTCTTGAAATCCTTGAACTTGGAATCCGGCGCCTTGGCCCCTTCCAGCAGATGTTCGTGATGGACGAGGAACAAATCCTTCCACTTGTCCGCCTCATCCGAAGCGATCAGGGACAGCGCGTCCATCGCGATATAGTGGTGCGTCGAGCGACACCGATGGCCGCGAATTACCCGTTCGAGCAGAGACATCCGAGTCTCCCTTTCCCGCCTGATGTAAACTGGATCAGATGAGAAATGCCTAATGATAGTTACGCGATCATTAACCATTCGCGCGGGAGGGGAGTTTTGTTGCCTCTCTACCGCACAGCAAAATCCGTCGGCTCAGTGCTTTTACCTTTTGAGTCCTTTTCGCCCTTGGCCTGGCCGTGCTTGTTGGGGCCCATGAAGCCGAACAGGTGGCCGCCCACTTTCCGCATCTGGATCTCTTCCGAGCCCTCCGTGATTCGATAGCGGCGGTGATGGCGGTAAATATGCTCGAACGGCTTGTGGCGGGAATAGCCCATGCCGCCATGCACCTGCATCGCCCGGTCAGCCGCGTTGCAGCAGAGCCGGTTTGCCCGGTAGTTGCACATCGACACCTTGTCGGAGAGGTGGATCGCCACTTCAGGCTTTGACATCTGATCCATTTCCCACGCTGTCTTGAAGATCAGCAGGCGCAACATTTCAGCCTCGGTGGCAAGCTCTACCAGCGGGAACTGGATAGCCTGATTGGTGGCCAGCGCCTTGCCGAATGGCTTGCGTTCGCGGGCGTACTGCACGCTCTCATTGATACAATACATCGCCGCGCCGACGGAGCTGGCCGCCTGGCGAATGCGGTTTTCGTGGACGAAGTGCTGAGCCAGGGCCAGCCCGCCTTCCGGTGGACCAAAGACCGCATCTTCCGGCACCCAGACATCCTTGATGGTCAGGCGCGGATGGTCCGTCGGCATATTGAACGTCCACATGTATTCTTCGATGATCACGCCCGGATCACGCGCCGGAACAAGCAGGCAGGTGATGCCCTTTGCATCGCCATCCTCACCGCTGGTCCGGCAGAACAGCATGATATGCGTCGCGACATGCATGCCGGTGATCCACATCTTCTCGCCATTGATCAGCCAGCCATCCTTGCCATCGCGCTTCTCACGCACGGCACGCGTCTCCATATGGGTTGCGTCAGAGCCGTGGTCCGGCTCGGTCAATCCAAAACAGGCTAGGAATTTCCCGTTAAGCGCGTCCTCTGCCAGATGCTTCTGATCCGGACGGGCGAAATCCCGCAACATCAGGATCTGCGGGAAGTTGCCGACGATGGAATGCTCGTTCTGGAGATCATTGTGCAGGCCGAGCCCCTGTTTCGCAAAATGCTCGCGGATAATGGCCATGCCGAGATTGGAGCCGTCCTGACCACCAAATTCTTTCGGCAGAGCATAGCGCAGATGCCCCGCCTTGTCGGCGCGGCGCTTCGCTTCCCTGAGCAGCTCTTCCCATTCGGGGCGAGGCAGGCCGCCATTCTCGAAATCGGTGCGCGCCCACTCACGGCGATGGTCGAAGAAGCGGATATTGTCGTCTTGCTGCTCTAGCGGACGAATCTCGTCTTCGATGAACTGGTCCAGCACGTTCAGATAGTCGGCAATGTCCTGCGGGATATTGAAATCCATGGGTCCGGTGTCCTCTCCTCGGCGGTCGCATTTGGCGATCTCGTTTCCACCAAAGAGAATAACGCGCCGATGCAACACGGCAATTTGTGCCGCCACGGCAGGAAAGACACAAAAAAATAATCAATGAACAATTGACATTTTGTTCATTGATTATAGTTTGGATACACGGTCATCACCGGCCGCAACTGCAAGAAGGTTTCCTCCCATGCCGTCTTCCCGTCTTTCCCTGCTTACAACCGCCGCGCTTCTGGCCGGCATTGCCTGGGCCGCGCCTGCAATGGCCGATCCGGCACAGTCCGTTTCAGCTGAAATCCAGTATGATAACAGCGCACTGCACACGCGACTCGGCGCGGCCTCCGTCCTTGATTCCGTTGAGGATCAGGCTGTTTCCCTGTGTCGCTATGAGTTGCCGGTGTCGAGCGCACCGCGCGTCGATGATCACTGTGTGTCGCGCATTGTCGCCGAGGCTGTGAACAAGATCGACCATCCCAGCCTGACCGCCGCCTATATGTCCAAGTCAGACCTCGCCCCGCGCATGGTGGCGGATGTTGGCGGCTAGCTGAACTAAGGAAGGCTGAATGATTGACGTTTTCGTCAGCAATCGTTATGGGGACGGTACGGACACTTAGGGTCCGGCACCGTTTCCAAAGTCCACGTACCGAAAGGTTTTCTCCCATGATCCGCTCAGCCCTGACTGCTGCCGCTTTCGTCGCGCTCAGCGCACCTGCATTTGCAACCACATTCACCTTCGAAACCGCCGAACCGGTGAAAGACGGCCAGGTTGTTGCCATCGGCACCGTCTGGCTGTGCGAAGGCACTGTTTGCAAGGGCGACCTCGACCGCAAGAAAGCCTCTGTTCGCGACTGCAAGAAAATCGCGAAAAAAGCTGGCGTGATCGTGTCCTACGGCAACGACAAATCTGAATTGGAAGCTGACGACATCGAGTCGTGCAAGAAATCTGCACGCTAGATCGTCAGACTGACTAGCAGTCCTCTCCTCGGGCCGCTCTGGTGTTTCGCCAGGCGGCCATTTTTTTGCGTTATGAGAACCGATCCGGCGCTTGCGCGTTCAATCCGCAAGCACGAGGAAGGACATGACCGCACCACAAAGCGACCCGCTCGAAAACGTTCTCGAAACCGCCGTTGAAGAAGGCGATGATGGCGAGGTCTCCATTGGAGACCTGCTCGACATGTTCGGGCAGCGCTCTTTCGGACCCATCATCACCCTGCTGGGCTTGTTGGTCGTGCTGCCGCCGCTCGGCGGCATTCCGGGCCTGCCAGCGATTGTCGGTTTCGTGATTCTTCTTTTCAGTCTGCAGATCCTGTTCGGGGCCAGTCATATCTGGATGCCCTCTTTCATTCAGAACCAATCTATCGAAACTGAAAAGCTGGAACAGGCCGAAGACCGCGTGAAGCCATGGCTGAAACGGGTGGACCGGATGATTACGGAGCGACTTTCCTGGGCCGCAGGGAAAGCGGCGACCTATCTGGCCGCAGTCGCCGTCTCCGTTCTTGCAATCCTGATGATTCCGCTGGAACTGGTCCCGTTCGCTGTTGCGGCCCCAGGTGTCGCGATAACCTTGTTTGGCCTCGGCCTCGTTGCGCGAGATGGCGCGGTGATGCTGGCGGGTTTCACCGCCACTTTGGCGGCACTGACCATCACGCTGCTGTTCGTGCCATGGGGCAAGGTTGCGGGCTGGTTCTGATCCGTCAGACTGCGGGCTCGGACTCGATTGGCTGCCACAGCTCGATCTTGCGGCCATCGGGATCCATCACCCAGGCAAACTTGCCATAGCTCTCGACCATTGGCTCTCCCTCCACCGAAACGCCTTCTGCCCTGACCCGCTCGATCATGCCGTCCAGATCGTCCACCATCAGATTCATCATGAAGTCGCTATCGGATGGCTTGAAATAGTCGCTCTCTGCCTTGAAGGGCGCCCAGATCGTGCGGGCCCCTTGCGGGAATTGCGCGGCAGCATCAGCCTGCGAAAAGCTGGACCCGCCATAATCATCAATCTCGATGCCCAGAACGCGCGTGTACCATGCGCGGGTTGCGTCCACGTCCTTGCAAAGAAAGAACAGCCCTCCGAGCCCGATCACTTTTGCCATTGGTTCTTCCCCTCTCAATGTTTCCCGCCGACACGATACCCTGTTCCAAAACATATCCAAAACAGGTTCGCGGTGCGGGCGCAGGCATACTCCTGATAAGATAACTGACATGAGTGATTCTGATTCCCTGCCCGGCGCCGGTTGCGGCGCGGCCATTCGCGACGATTCCGGCCGCCTTCTCCTGATCCAGCGCCTGAAAGAGCCTGAAGCCGGAGCCTGGGGCCTGCCGGGCGGCAAGATCGATTTCGGCGAACGGGCAGAAGACACGGCGCGCCGGGAAATCGAGGAAGAACTCGGCATCCAGATCGAGCTGACCGGGCTCGCCTGTATTGCGGAGACCATCGACAAGGGCGATGGTCGGCACTGGGTCGCGCCGGTTTATTCTGCGCGGATTGTCACCGGTGAACCACGCGTGATGGAGCCGGAAAAGCATGGCGGATGGGGCTGGTTTGCGCTGGATGATCTGCCAGATGATCTGACAACACCCGTGCGGGATTATCTCGCTGCGCTGGCAGCGCCTTCTCTAAATGACTAACACTGCAAATATGGAGCAGATGTTGCACATCCGCTCTAGCGGCGGACAGCGAGTTGGTGATTATAGCCCTTGTGATTCACCGCATTCGAACCTTGTTGATCTGGCTGGTCGTAGCTGACCTTGTCGCGACGCTATTGTTCTGGGGCGTGACACGCCTTTCAGATGAAACCGGCAAGCTGTCTGGTGGGCGGGGCATCATTTTCTATACTGACAATGCGGCCGATGCGTCTGCCCGGATAGACAAGGGCGTCGCCCTTCTGAAGGCCGAGAAGCTTGACCGGCTTCTCGTTGTCGGTGGGCACCGGCCACAGGAAGGCCGGCTCGGCAGCCAGGAGATGGCATTGCTTGCCGCCCGGCGGTCTGGCCGTGCAGAAAAAGTCAGCGCAGATGTCGAAAGCCGCGACACGATTTCCGGCCTGGAAAACCTCGCCAACACGACCAGCACCGCAGAAAGCGGCAAGATCGTCTTCATCTCCAACTGCATGCACATCCTGCGCGCAAAGGCGGTTTATGCCAGCCATCCCGGCAATCAGGCGAAAGCATATGGCGCCTGCCCCAGAGGTGGGTTCAACCCGCTCGATATCTGGCGTCGCGCCCATTATGAAGCAGGCGCGTGGACTTTGTTCCTGATGCCGGAAAGCTGGCGCGATGCGATCATTGACCGACTACGCGGTGATGATGAAGACGCCTAGCTGAGCGGCCCGCAGCGGCGCTCATATTCCGCGATCGCATCCGGCATCCATTGGCGGAAATTCTCTGCGCGCGTTTCAGAAGCCGGGTGTGTGGACATCCATTCCGGCGGACGTTGCCCGCCGCCAATCTGCCCCATCCGCTCCCACAGTTCCGGCGCTTCACGTGGGTCGTAACAGGCACGAACCAGCAGATCGAGACCGATCTTGTCGGCTTCTGTTTCATGCTGGCGCGAATAGGCCAGCATTCCACCCTGCGCCGCAACGCCGAAGGCCTGCATGATGGCGCGCTGCTGGGAGGCGTCCATGTCACCCAGGCCGACACCTACAGCGATCTGGCCGAATTGAACGACCCGCTGCTGGCTGACACGCTCGGCACCATGATGGGCGAGCGCATGGCCGATCTCGTGCCCCATCACGACCGCCAGTTTGTCGAGGTCTTCAATGTCCGCGGTGCTGACCGAACCGTCGTAATTGCCGGTCACATCCAGGATGCCGGTATAGATCGCCACGTATCCGCCGGGCAGGCAGAAGGCATTCGGCGTTTCCGAGTCCACGACATAATAAGTCCAGTCGAATTGATCTGCGACGGGCGTGAAAGAAGCCCCCTGGCGCAGCAAATCCTGCTCCAGCTCGACAGCAGCAGCCTGAAGGCGCAGACCGATGTCGCGAACGGCTTGCGTGTATTCAGCGGCCTCGCCAGCGCATACCGTGCCCGACGCGCAGAACACTTCATTGCCCCTGTCCTGCTCCTGATTGAGGATCTGGAGATAGGATTGCTGGCCGAGTTGAACTTCTTTTTCAATCGAGACCGTGTTCAGCTGTTTGCGCCCGGTGAAGGGCACTTCGCTCTGATTGGCTTGCCAATAGAGAAACACCAGGAACAAACCCACCAGAATCAGGCTGAACCTGCTGCGCAACAATCCGCCAAAACCGCCGCTGCGGGTTTTGTGGCCATAGGCGTGGCGCGGCATGCGCATGGGCAGTCTCCATCTCGATTGCTCGTTAACCCATTTAAACCAAAGCCCGGCGCAAGGGAAAGCACGGTTACACCTTCACGAATGCGGTGGGGATCGCTATTTCTGGACGCATGACAGACCAATCCTCTCAGCCGAAGCTCGAAATCCGCATCATCCCGGTGACGCCCCTGCAGCAGAACACGTCCATGATCTGGTCCACAGAGACCATGGAAGGCGTGTTCATTGATCCCGGTGGTGAGGTCGACAAGCTCATGGGCGCGGCTGACCAGTTCGGCGTGAAGATTGTCGGCGTGTGGCTGACGCATGGCCATCTGGATCATGCGGGGGCCGCGACCGAGGTTTCGGAGCGGACGGGCTGCCAGATCATCGGACCACATGAAGATGACCAATGGCTTCTGGATGAACTGGAAGCGCAGGGCGCGAAATACGGCATCACCGATGGACGCAATGTGAAACCGGATCGTTACCTGCATGACGGCGACGAACTGGAACTGTCCGGCAACAAGTTTGGCGTCGCACATTGCCCTGGTCATACGCCTGGCCATGTCGTGATCTACAACAAGGCGGGCGCGCTGGCCTTTGTCGGCGATGTGCTGTTCCGTGGCTCCATCGGGCGGACAGACTTTCCGCGCGGAAACCACCAGCAACTGATCGACTCCATCACGGGCAAGCTCTGGCCGCTGGGCAATGAAATGCGCTTTGTGCCGGGACACGGCCCCCTCTCGACCTTCGGTCAGGAGCGCCAGGACAATCCGTTCGTGGCAGACTCTATCACTGGCTATCAGGGCGCGGCGACACAGAATGCGGACGCGACCAGCCAGAAGCTTGCCAAGCGCTGGAGCTGACCCCCTTTCCCTCGCAGACCTCAAGCCCCGACTTTTCCGGAGACCGATCATGACCATTCGCCTTAGCATTCTGGCCGGGGCCTGCGCCCTTGCGCTCACCGCTTGTGGTGCGCCCTCCAGCACCGAAGCCCCTGTCCCTGGCTCGTCAATAGATGCCAGCGCCGATTGGCATCTGGTAAGCGAGGAGTCGCGGCTGACATTTGTTTCCACAAAGGCCGATGAGCTAGCCGAGATTCACACATTCAAGACGATGACGGGCAGTGTGACCCCCGAAGGGGCGGCGACGATTGAAATCGCGCTGGACAGCGTGGACACGGCCATTGAGCTGCGGGACGAGCGGATGCGCGCGATGCTGTTCGAAACCGAAACCCATCCCACGCTGACCATTACGTCCGAGACAGCGCTTGATGCCTTCAGTGAAATGGAAGAAGGCGACCGGAGGCGGATCGAGGCTGACATCACTGTCGGCCTGCACGGTGCGGAGAATGCATATTTCGCAGACCTGTTCGTAACACGGGTTGGCGCTGACAAGGTGCTGGTGGAATCCGCAAGTCCGGTTCTGGTACACGCCGCTGATTTCGAACTGGATGCGGGCCTTGAAGCCTTGCGCGAAGTGGCGGCTTTACCGTCCATCAGCCCGGCGGTTCCAGTGTCGGTGTCCTTCGTCTTCGAGCAGTAGCCGGGGCACACGCACAGCAATGCGTGGAGATTACGATACGGTAAGTGTCTGATATTCCACGGAACCAGCGCAACAAGGGGACGTTTCTCTGCCGTACAATACGGAAAGGAATGTCCCATGACCGCTTATCTGAAACTCGCCGCAGCAGGCATCAGCGCCATCGCTCTGGCCGCCTGCACCCAGACCGGCACAACCGAACGTAACGCAGCTTATGGCGCTGCTGCAGGCGCTGCGGCCGGCGCAGTGATCGGCAACAATGTCGGCGATGGTGACGCAAAGCGCGGCGCAGCAATTGGCGCGGTTCTGGGCGGTGCAGGTGGCGCGGCCAAAGGCTGTACCGAATCCGAAGATTGCGACATGCCGGGCGTGAAAGACCAGGCCGACGAAAAAGACGCTGATGGCGATGGCTATGCTGACGCCTATGACCGTTACCCTTATGACAGGTCGCGCTGGTAATCCGATAAGGACGTTGGTGTGATGGTGAGGCCCGTATCCAAATGGATGCGGGCCTTCCTCTATGGACTCCGGGCGCCGGTCTTCAGGGATTCGTCGCCATCAATTACAGTGAATCCCGGAAACGCGACCGTTTAGCCTTGCCCCCGCCCCCGACTCCCAGCTATGAGGCAGCCGTTTGGCCGGTAGGAGACATGTAATATGCCGAAGCGCACTGACATTCGCTCTATTCTGGTCATTGGTGCGGGTCCGATCATCATCGGTCAGGCGTGCGAGTTCGATTATTCAGGCGTTCAGGCAGTCAAGGCGCTGAAGGATGAGGGCTACCGGGTCATTCTGGTAAACTCCAACCCGGCGACGATCATGACCGATCCGGAGCTGGCCGACGCTACCTATATCGAACCGATCCTTCCTGAAGTCGTCGAGAAGATCATCGAGGCCGAAAAGCCGGACGCATTGTTGCCAACCATGGGCGGCCAGACAGCGCTGAACTGCGCGCTGGACCTGCACTATGCCGGCATTCTTGAAAAGCATGGCGTCGAGCTGATCGGCGCAAAGGCTGAAGCCATCGAGATGGCCGAAGACCGCAAACTGTTCCGCGAAGCGATGGACCGGATCGGTCTGGAGAATCCGCGCGCGGCGATCATCTCCTCTCCCAAGAAGGAAGATGGCAAATACGACCGGATCGAAGGTCTGAAGCGTGCGATGGAAGCGCTTGACGAGGTAGGCTTGCCCGCCATCATTCGCCCGGCCTTTACACTGGGCGGAACAGGCGGCGGCGTTGCTTACAATGTCGAGGAGTATGAAGAGATCTGCCGGTCAGGCATTGCAGCCTCCCCCATGGCGCAAATCCTTGTCGATGAGAGCCTGCTCGGCTGGAAAGAGTACGAAATGGAAGTTGTTCGCGACAAGGCGGACAATGCGATCATCATCTGCTCCATTGAGAATATTGATCCGATGGGCGTGCACACAGGTGACTCGATCACTGTTGCGCCAGCCCTGACGCTGACCGACCGCGAATACCAGGTGATGCGGAATGCCTCCCTCGCCGTGCTGCGCGAGATTGGCGTTGAGACGGGCGGCTCCAACGTGCAATTCGCCGTGAACCCTAAAGATGGCCGTCTCGTTGTCATCGAGATGAACCCCCGCGTGTCTCGCTCCTCGGCGCTGGCATCCAAGGCGACCGGCTTCCCGATCGCGAAGATCGCAGCCAAGCTGGCCGTGGGCTACACGCTGGACGAGTTGGACAATGACATCACAGGTGTCACACCCGCCTCATTCGAGCCGACGATTGATTATGTCGTCACCAAGATCCCGCGCTTTGCATTCGAAAAGTACAAGGGCGCTGATCCGGTCCTGACCACAGCCATGAAGTCCGTGGGCGAAGCAATGGCAATCGGCCGCTCCTTCCAGGAAAGCCTTCAGAAGGCGCTCTGTTCTTTGGAAACCGGCCTGTCAGGTCTTGATGAAATCACGTTTGAAACTGAAGCCGACCTGCGCAATGCGCTGGGCGTTCCATCGCCGAACCGGTTGCGGGTTGTCGCCCAGGCCCTGCGCCAGGGGCTCAGCGTCGACGAGGTCTATCAGGTCACCTCAATCGACAAATGGTTCCTGCGGCAGATTGAAGAATTGATGCAGATCGAAGCAGGCGTTCTGAAGGATGGCTTGCCCGCTGATGCAGACGGTATGCTGCAGCTGAAAATGGCGGGCTTCTCGGACAAACGTCTGGGCAAACTCGTCGGCAAAACGGAGGCAGATATCCGTGCACAGCGCCACGGCCTGAACGTGCGCCCTGTCTACAAACGTATCGATACGTGTGCGGCAGAATTCGCGGCGAAGACCCCTTACCTCTATTCGACGTATGAGCATCCTGTTTTCGGCGCAGACGAAGCCGAATGCGAGGCCCTGCCCTCGAACCGCAACAAAGCCATCATCCTCGGCGGCGGCCCCAACCGGATCGGACAGGGCATCGAGTTTGACTATTGCTGCTGTCACGCCGCCTTTGCGATGGAAGATGTTGGCATCGAATCTATCATGGTCAACTGCAACCCGGAAACGGTGTCCACGGACTATGACACATCCGACCGACTCTACTTCGAGCCGCTGACGGATGAACATGTTCTGGAGACCATCCACAAGGAACAATCCGCCGGCAAGCTGAACGGCGTGATCGTTCAGTTTGGCGGGCAAACACCGTTGAAGCTCGCAAATACGCTGGACAATGAAAACGTCCCAATCCTCGGCACCAGCCCGGCCTCTATTGATCTAGCGGAAGATCGCGAGCAATTCGCGGCCCTGCTCGACACGCTGAACATACAGCAGGCCCCCTCGCGGACGGCGCGCTCAGTTGAAGAGGCTGAGGTGAAGGCAAACGAGATCGGCTATCCGGTCATGCTGCGCCCCTCCTTCGTACTCGGCGGACGTGCGATGGAAATCGCCCGCAATGACGAGGACCTGCGCAAATTCGCGTCTGAAGCGCTGGATGTGGCCAAGGATTCCGGTGACGCGTCGCTCTTCATTGACCGCTACCTGTCTGACGCAATCGAAGTGGATGTGGACGCGCTGTGCGACGGTGAGAACGTGCATGTCGCTGGCATCATGGAGCATATTGAAGAAGCCGGCGTACATTCCGGCGACTCCGCCTGCGCCCTGCCGCCCTATACGCTGTCCAAAGAGCTGCAAGCCCGCCTCGCAGAACAGACCATCGCATTGGCCAAGGCGCTGAAAGTGCGCGGCCTGATCAATATTCAATTTGCGGTCAAGGATGACGAGATCTACGTTCTGGAAGCCAACCCGCGCGCCAGCCGGACCGTGCCATTCGTCGCCAAGGCTGTTGGTGCCCCAATCGCAGCCATCGCCGCGAAAGTCATGGCCGGATCCAGCCTCACCGAATTTGACCTGACGAACGCCAATCCGCGCCGTGTGGCCGTGAAAGAGGCGGTGTTCCCGTTCGCCCGCTTCCCCGGTGTTGACCCGCAACTGGGCCCGGAAATGCGCTCCACTGGCGAAGTCATGGGATGGGATGATGATTTCGGCATGGCCTTCCTGAAAAGCCAGCTTGGGGCCGGGGTCCACCTTCCGGACTCAGGAACTGTATTTGTCTCTCTCCGCGATGCAGACAAGGAAGGGATTGTTCCGACGATCCAGAAACTCGTGGACCTTGGCTTCTCGATTGTTGCGACAAGCGGCACAGCCGCATTCCTGGAAGGCAAAGGCCTGCCGGTTTCTCGAATCAACAAGGTTCTGGAAGGCCAACCGCATATCGTTGACGCAATGATCAATGGCAAGGTTCAGCTCGTGTTCAACACGACCGAAGGCGCCGCATCCCTCGCGGATTCAGCCTCCATCCGCCGGACAGCTGTGAACGGGAAAATCCCGTATTTCACAACTCTTGCCTCCTCAATCGCCTCGGTACAGGCCATTGAAAGCAAGAAAGACCGGGAAATCTCGGTGCGCGCCTTGCAATCGGCCTGATCAGCCCCACTTGACGCCATTACCAATTAAGACAACGATTTTGCCGCCAACAATAGAGGTGACACAGATGGACCGCATTCCCATGACCGAAGAAGGCCATGCTGCGCTTCAATCCGAGCTCAAGACGCTGAAATCCGTTGAGCGCCCGAATATCATTGCGGCGATCGCGGAAGCCCGCGCGCATGGAGATCTGTCGGAGAACGCTGAATACCATGCCGCCAAGGAGAAGCAGAGCTTCATCGAAGGCCGTATCGCAGAGATCGACGACAAGCTGGCCCGTGCAGATGTCATCGATGTCAGCAAGCTGACCGGCGGCAAGGTGCGCTTTGGCGCCACCGTCACCCTGATTGATGTCGATACGGAAGAAGAAAGCACCTACAAGATCGTTGGCGAAGATGAAGCCAGCGTGAAAGATGGCAAGATTTCCATCACCTCCCCGATTGCCCGTGCGCTGATCGGCAAGGAGGAAGGCGACGAGGCAGAGGTGGCCGCACCATCCGGTGCGCGCGCCTATGAGATCGCCAAGGTCGAGTACCGTTAAATGGCAGAGGCGGGGTCGCTCGGACCATCCGTCTGGGCGGTCTCCGACGGCCGCGCAGGCAATGCTGCGCAGGTGCGCGCCGTGCTGCAGGCACTGGGCGACACGCGCCGGTGGATTCAGATCGCCCATATCGCGGGCGAGGCTCACCGTGCCGACCCATTGGTGCTGACTCCACGCATCCCTTGGCGTTGGCTGCCGGCGGACAAATGGCCAAATCCTGTAGTCGCTCTGCCCAAGGATCAACGTGACCTGCTGGGGCCACCCTGGCCGACTGTATGGGTTGCCGCCGGACGGCGCTCCGCTGCGCTGACGCGTGCCGTACGCGAATTGTCAGGCGGAAAAACCCTGACGGTACAGATCCTTGATCCGAAAATTTCGCCAGACAATTTCGACCTTCTGGTCACACCGGCGCATGACGAGGTCAGCGGACCGAATGTCATTCAGACAATAGGTTCCCCCTCCTATTTTCCGCCAGACCTCATTGAACAGGCAGGCCAGTCCTTTGCCGACCTTGCAGATGAACGTGGCAAGAGTGCCATTGTGATTCTCGGCGGGAACTCCAAGGCGCACACTTTCACGGATGCCGCCGCAGAGCGCCTCGACTCCCAATTGCGCACGATCGCTGGACAGGGCTGGCGTCTTCGCATCACCACATCCCGCCGCACACCGGTTCAGATCGTCGCCAGGTTTCGTGCGATGGCAGATGAAATTGGCGCCCGCTTCTGGGCGGGGCCGGAAGACGGCGAGAATCCGTATCTCGCATGGCTGGTCTTTTCCGATTGCGCCATTGTGACCGAGGACAGCGCCAACATGCTGTCTGATGCGGCCTGGCACAATCTGCCGATCCACATTGCCCGCCTTGAGGGCCGGTCCGAAAAATTTGACAAACTGCATCAGAGCCTTATCGATCATGGCGCCGCGCGGCTCTTTGGCGGCGTCCTGGAAACCTGGACGTACCCTGCCCTGCGCGAGGCTGATCGCGTTGCCGATGCCATTGTCGCAAAACTTCTGGAACGTCATCCTCAGCCCAGCATGGGCGGAGACGACACCAAGGTCGCACCACCGGACTGGATGGAGTGATGGCGCGCGCCCCACGCTGACGGCATGAAACTGTTCTGCCTCACCCTTCTGGCCATGATCGCGTTCGCGGCCAATTCCGTGCTGAACCGTCTCGCGCTCGCAGGAGAACTGATAGACCCGGCGAGCTTTGCGGTTATTCGTCTTTTCAGCGGTGCGATAATCCTTTGCCTGATTGTTCTGGTACGTTCTGACAATCGCACCTCCCTGTTCACGTGCAAGCGCAATCTCAGTGTTGGCGCGCTGCTCGCTTATATGCTCGGTTTCTCATTCGCCTACGTGTCTCTCGACACCGGCGTAGGCGCCTTGATCCTGTTCGGCGGTGTACAAATTACCATGTTCGCCGGCGCAGTGATCGCGCAGGAGTCAGTATCCCGACTGAAGTGGATCGGTGCGCTGCTCGCAGCTTCCGGCCTTGCCTGGTTCCTGTGGCCAACTCCAGATGCAGAAATCTCTCTAACGGGCGCTGGCCTGATGGGAATTGCAGCGCTCGGCTGGGGCATTTACTCACTGATGGGGCGCGGCGCAGAAAATGCCACGGCGGAGACCGCAGCCAATTTCACGCTTGCCGCCCCGTTCAGCCTGCTCGCCCTGTTCGCCCTGGCGCCAAATGTAACATTCGAGGGCTTCGTCCTGGCCTGCCTGTCAGGCATTGTAACATCCGGTCTCGGCTATGCCCTTTGGTACGCTGTGCTACCCCGTTTGGCATCGTCCACAGCCGCCGTTGCGCAGCTCAGCGTGCCGATCTTTGCCACGCTTGGTGGAGTTGCCTTCCTGAGCGAGGATCTGACACTACGCTTCGTGATGGCCGCACTGATTGTTCTCGGGGGCATTGGCCTGTCAGTCGTGAAACCGCGTTCAGTCCGCTAGGCCGCCACGACGCGATCGTCTGCCGGGATGGTCTTGAGGATGAAGCCGCCGCCGAGAATGCGCGTGCTGCCTGCCGCGTCATAGAGCACTGCGGCCTGACCGCGCGCGACGCCCTCTTCCGGGTCATCAAACCAGATCGCCGGCACGCCATCGCTCCAGCCAATGCGCGCTGGTACCGGTGGGCGCGTCGACCGCACACGGACCAGCACAGGTGCGTCTGAATTGGCGGCTGCCTCAAGCGTGCCATCCCCGATCCAGTTCGGTTCCTCGAGCAATAGGCCCGATGTCATCAGCGCCTCGCGCGGACCCACGATGACACGCCGCTTCGGCGCATCAATCTTCACCACGTAGAGCGGATCGCCTGTGGCCACGCCGAGGCCCCGGCGCTGGCCAATCGTATAGTGGATCACGCCATTATGCTCACCCAGCACGCGGCCATCAAGATGCACGATCTCACCGCCACGCCCGGCACCGGGGCGCAGCTTCTCAACCACATTCGCGTAAGAGCCTTCCGGCACGAAACAAATGTCCTGACTATCAGGCTTGGAGGCAACCGGCAGATTGAACTGGTCCGCCAGTTCGCGCACTTGCGTTTTCGGCAGATCGCCCAGCGGGAAGCGCAGATAGTCCAACTGTTCCGCCGTGGTGGCGAACAGGAAGTAAGACTGGTCGCGGCTGGCATCAGCAGCGCGGTGCAATTCGGGCCCGTCCTCGCCATCTGTACGCCGAATATAGTGGCCGGTCGCCAGGCAGTCCGCGCCCAGATCCCGCGCCGTCTTCAGCAGGTCAGAGAATTTGACCGTCTGGTTGCACCGGATGCAGGGAATGGGGGTCGAACCCGCCAGATATGTATCAGCAAAGTCTTCCATGACTTGCTCACGGAACTTCGACTCGTAATCCAGCACATAGTGCGGAATGCCGATCTGATCAGATACGTTGCGGGCATCGTGGATATCCTGCCCCGCACAACAGGCGCCCTTCTTCTCGATGGCGGCGCCATGATCGTACAGCTGCAGCGTGATGCCGATGACATCATAGCCCTGCGCCTTCAGCATGGCGGCCACAACGGAACTGTCGACACCGCCAGACATGGCGGCGACAACGCGCGTTTCCGCAGGCGGTTTGGCAAATCCAAGAGAGTTCACACGGCCATCCCAGGCCGGCGGCAATTCATAAGTCATGTCTCACTCCATCCGGGGTAAAGGCCCGGAGCAGTTTCAGGAATGGGGGCATATAGCGCGAGGCGCGCCAAATTGCGAGGGGGTCAGGCCGCAGACGCCTCAGCGTTGGCAGTACCCGCCGCGACCCAGCCACCGCGGAATTCGCGCGCGGGCTCCAGCTTGTCGGTCACGCCGAACATGTTTTCACCGCTGCCCATCAAGATCATGCCGCCGGGCATCATCTGTTTCGCAACGCTTTCTATCACTTGTGTGCGGGCTGGCCGGGCCATACCAGACAGGACATTGCGACACAGGATAACGTCGAAATTGCCAAGCCCGTCAGCCCGCTCAAGCAGATTGTGCTGGCGGAAACTGACGCGGGAGCGAAGCGCATCTGACGCCTCCCACTGCCCTGTTTCCAGACGTGTGAAGTGTTTGACCAAGCGGTGAATGGAAAGGCCCTTCTGCACCTCATAGTGCCCATAACGGGCGGTGCGGGCTTTCTCTGTTGCCACCTTGCAAATATCTGTCGAGAGAATGTCGATCTTCGCCCCGCGAAGGCTGGCGGGCAATTCGTCTTCCAGCAAGATGGCCAGCGAATAGGCTTCCTGACCTGTCGCGCCACCCGCACACCAGACCTTCAGGCGGCCTGTATTGGACGCTTTCAGGCGCTTTGGCAGCACATCTTCAACGATACGCTGCAGCGCCTCGCGATCTCGGAAGAACCATGTGTCCTTGGATACAAGCGCTGCGGCCACTTCTGCAGCAAACACGGCATTTGCGCGAGATTTCAGGCAATGGACGAGGTCAGCCATCGTGCCGAAGCCCTCGCGCCGGGCGATCGCCGCGAGCCGTGCCTCAATGAGATAGGATTTGGATTTCGGAATCGCCTGACCGGAGCCTTTCAGCGCCAGTTCAGCCAGTTCGTTGAATACCTCTTCCTGCATCTGACACTCCGAATCGGACATTCTGCCCCTAAACCTTATGCATTAGGTAAGGTTTGTTAAGAAATGCTTCAAACGAGCCCGACTTCTACAAATTTGCTTTCAAGAATATCCGCGTCGAACGGCTTCATGATGAACTCGTCCGCGCCCGAACTCAACGCTTCATTGATATGCTCAGCGTCGTTTTCGATGGAGCAGAACACAACCAGCGGACGCTTGCCCTCTTCCTCGCGGCGCAGCGCGCGCAGGAAATCCAGCCCGTTCATCACCGGCATGTTCCAGTCCAGGAGGATGGCATCTGGCATCTTCTCGCGGCAGTGGCGCATGGCTTCCGCGCCGTCTCCGGCTTCCACGACATCGAATTTCAGGTCGCGCACGATACGGGCCGCAACCTTTCGGACAACGCGGGAATCGTCGACGATCAAACAGGTTTTCATGATGGATCCTGTGCGCAGCAGTATTAATACGAATCTCAAGGGCCCCGGTTAAGAAACCCTTTCCAAAGTGTAAATTTTCAGCGCCCCGCAATCAGCCTTCGGCGCGAATACCTGCCGCCATGATGATGACTGTCTCATCATTCTCGCTGGCCGTCAGCTCGCCGCCCAGACCATCACAGATGATCTTCGCAAACAGCGGCTGGATCGTCTCCGGACGCCAGCCATCCTCCGGCTCCACTTCCTTGATTCCATTGGCAATGTCAGGACGCAGGCGCGCCCGCTTGCCCTTGCAGGTGAGCGCAATGGTCAGCCCCACGGGCTCATTGCGGATGCGTACCTGGATCACACCACCGCGCGGCAGGCAGTCAATGCCCATCATCACCAGATTCATCATCAGGCGCACATGGGAGAAGCTGAGATGATCGGTCTGAATGTCGAACTCGATGCTCGGCCGGTGGCTGGCGACGAAATTCTCGGTGATCTTGCGGGCTTCGTGAATATCCGCTGCCCCGGAATTCAGGCCAATCGAACCGAAGGCGTAACGCAGGAACTGGATCCGCGCCCCAGCCTTTTCCGCGCCGTCATGCAACAGGGCTTCGGCCTGCGCTTTCATCTCTACATCGCCGGGATCATTCAGCAGATCGAGCGCATTCGTAACCGAGGACACAGGCGAAACCAGGTCGTGGCAGATGCGCGAAGCAATGTACGCGGACAAGCGTGCAGGATCGATCATGAAGTAGGCAGCCCCATTCTGGAAATTGAATTCCGTGCAGAATTGTGTGAGCCGCCCTGCCTGTCAATCAAAGCTGTATGAACTATTGGCGATAATCAATGTTCTGATCAGTTCGGTCCTCGGGACGGTCAATCTCGTCATAGCCGTGGCGTGCGCTGTGGAATGTCAGCAGGAACAGCCCCATGGAGAGTGCGAGCGTCAGGACTCCGCCCAGCACATAGGCGACCCAGCCATGCCCGGACAGGCCATCTGCGTTGCTTTCCCACAATCGCGAGATGCCCCAGAGCATGGCCCCGAGGAACAGGAAGCTGGCGACAACCCAGAAGATCAGCTTGCGTGACATGATCCGGTATCTATCCCGGCTTGGGCTGCGAACAAGCTATTTCTGCTTCCAGCTGCCACTCGCGTCCATGTACCACTGGCCGCGGCTCAGTTTGGAAATCTGCTTTTCGCCGGTAATGCGGGCAACTTCAGCGACCGTTGTGCCGGTCTCAGCAGCGACTTCGGCGTATTTTGCGGCGCGCTTGTTGTTGATCTCCTGAACCTTGCGGATCAGTGCCGGATCGGCCGATCCGATCACGCCCAGGCGACCGTCGATGCGCTCACCAACCTGACCAGATTCAATTGCGGCATCAATCACGGGATCACCCGCAAAAGCTGCTGGCGCGAGCGCTGACATGCCGAAAACAAGGGCAAGTGCAGCGAAGAAAGTGCGAAGGGATTTCATGATTTCGTCTCCGGATTTCGCAAGACTAGAACAGGTCCGGGTTATCCGCGATCAAATCTTCGACTTCCTTGTCGAGGATCACGCGGACTTCCTGGGTGATATTGACGTTCAGATCGATCTTGATCGGCTTGTCGGACGGTTCGATGCGCACGGTCGGCGTACATGCCGCCAGAGCTGCTATGCCCGCGCCAATCAGCAAGGCTTTTGGAAATTTCATCAGGATTCGCTCCTCAAGGTTCGGACGGACCATGCCACACGCCGCCTTAACGTCAATGAAGTTGACCGTTGTGCGCTATTCACGTTCGCCTTCCTCCAGCCGCTTCGCCGTGACCTGTTTGACGACCTCGTCAGTCAGGCTTTTCTGGCTGGTATAGTATTGCGCATTGCGTAGTAGCTCACCCAGTGCGGAATTGACCGTGATATCAAACAGGAAGGGCTGACCATTGAGCACCTGATTGCCATTGCCATAAGCAATGCCCTTGCGGCTCTGGCCCTCCAGGATCAGGGAAATCGTCATCCGGTCGCGCACGTTTCCATCCAGCCCAAGCTCCAGCACGGTGAAATCAAAATCCTGTAGCGCTTCAAACGCCATCTTCGCATTCGGATCGGCCGCTCCGGCGGAGTCAGCGGCGGTGCCCTGATAGGAGATGTAACCGCCTTCCTCATCGGCCTTCAGGCGGGCATCACGCACGAAGATGTCCGTGCCCTCGACGTTAATGGGGAAGCTGCCGGAGACGGTGCCCGTGGCGCGCGTGTCTGGCAATTTCAACACCTCCACCAGTTTCGACAATTCAATGCCGTTTGCCGTTACCTCAACAGTCTGCTGCTCTCCCGCGAGGGACCAATTCAGTGGCGACAGCGCCAATGTGCCACCCGCAAACGGGAATGATGCGGATTCCACGTTGAACTGATTTCCATTGACCAACTGGAACGTGATCTTGCCACTCTCGAGCGGCACACCGGGGTTCAGCCGCTCTACCGAGATCACCTGCCCCGGCTCAGTGGTGAGGGCGATGACGTCACTGAACGTGACCTGTCCATTCACGCCCTGCACCCGCCCAAGCCGCGTGGTCTGGAACCCAAACTCCGAAACAGTCACATCGGCCGTTCCACCGATCTTGCCGCCCTCGATCTCGAGCCGCGCAGAGGCAACGAGATCACCCCGAGCATCCGTGAACACGCCGCGCAGTCGGTCTGACAGACGCCAGGGCTGAAGGCCGCCCGGCTCAAAGGTCAGGTCCCGGCTGTTAACCGCCGCCATGCCCGTCAGCGTGGCGATATCGAGCCGCAAAAGCGTGTCCGCCACGGTGATGCCATTGGACGAAAGTTTGAGTGGACCGGTCATGTAGAAATCAGGTCCATTCAGCGTCGCATCCAGATCTGCCGTCAATGGCTGATAGAGCGGATCTGCCCGATAATCCCGGATCATGACGCCATCTGCGCTGAGGCCGCCTTTCACTCCACTCTCGCCTGTTGTTCCGTCAAAGCGGAAATCCGTGGAGCTGACATCGGCAGGAATGAGCGATCCGTCGAATTTTGTCGCGCCCAGTCGCGCAGACAGTGCGGGGGGCGCATTGGAGCGTGTCGCAAGGCCCAGCCGCAATGTCTGCCCATCTATCGTCAGCGATTGCTCGCCTATGTTCAGGGACAGGGACAACGCATCCGCAATGGCTGAGACGCTGGCCGTCTTGCCGCCGGTCCAGTCGATTTCCGCATTGGTGAAACTGACGCTGCCAGTATTCGACGAGAAGGCAATGGGAATGGAAATGTCGCCAAGTGTCGTCGATCCGGCAAAGGCCTCGCCGGGTTTGATGAACTCGTTGCCCTCCGGGCAAATTGGGGTCTGGAATGCGCCAAGCTGCACAGATCCGAAACGAACACCCTCGCTGTCCAGCTGCAGGCAGGAACGTTCTGTCGTCGCAATTCGCCATCCGTCGTCGCTGGACGACACGATGAGATGCCCCGTCACATGCGTCGAGGCCAGATCGAAACCAGACACATTTCCGGCGATCCCGATCTTGCCTTCCGCTTCGAGAGTGAGCGCCCCTTCGCCCGAGCGCAAAAGGTCAAAGCTGGACAGGTCCGCAGACAAGCTACGGTCACCAGCGCGCCACGGAGCCAGTTTTACATCGCGCGCATGGATTTCGTTGAGGCCATTCTCAGTGGTCCTCAGCGACAGAGTAGTCTCAACATTGGGAAAGCCGCCGCCGCGCATCGCGAGCTTGGCATCGAAGGAGCGCGACTGTCCTTGCTGAGTGAACCAGGCGGTCTCGGCAGGCTCGATGTCGAGCGCGAGTCCAGTTCTCGAGGTCACCTGGGCCGGTCCGGTCGCGGACATGCTCCAGCCGCTTTCATCGCGCTGCGCATCAACCGCGAGCGACGCATCAAACCCGACCATTGCCCGGCGCAGTGCGTCTTTCAGGCTGGCTTCGTGAGCCGAGAAGATGTCTGGCAAGTTGATCAAATCTGTAAGCTGGCCGGAAGTGCCGGAATTGAGCGCGACGCCTGCGGTCGTGATCTCGGCCTCAATACCGATGCCTGCATCTGCCGTACGCCGCAATTCCCCCCGAACCGTGGCGGTATCTCCGCGGCCCTGGGGAAGCTCAAATGCGTTCGCCACTGCGAGGAACGGACCAGAGACGCGGCCGGCTTCACCATTCAAATCCAGCTCGGCAGCGACATCGCGCCCCGCGAACGCGCTGCCCGAAACTTTTCCGACCATTCCCTCAGCCGACAATCGGATCAGGGCATCGAGAACCGAGTTCAGATCTGCCGACGGTAATTGCGCGAAAATAGCCTGTCCGTTCGTCTCTGCATCGGTCACTTCATAGCCGGTCCAGCTGGCGCTCGAAATGGTGCCGTCCCAGACGAATTGGGTCTGCCCTTCTCCGCTGATCGGCGAGTTCAGGATGGCTTCGAGCTGGACTTCCCGGGCCTGCACGCCGCGAATTTCAGCTTGCTGAAGATCAAGGAAGATGTCCCCTTCCAGTTGCCCATCCTGCGCGACGACGTCCACCCGCCCTTCAGACCACACAAGCGTCCCCTCAGGCCCCGACAGCGATATCGGGTCCAGCCGCATCTGAAGCGTGCCGGATGTCGGGAACTCGCCTTCCAGATCAATAGAGGCACCAATGTCACCCGCGCTTGTGGCAAGCGACACGCGCCCCGCACTGACCTTCACGGGCGGCAGCGCGCCGCCGCCACCGCTGCCAGACCCGCCGACGCTTTCCAGCCCGTAGAATCGCAGGCCGCGATCGTCCAGCGTTCCGCGAAGCTGTGGTGCGACGACGGACACGCCTCCAAGAGACGGCACAAAGCCGCTCCATTCGAGATCCGCAATCACCTCATCCGCCGCAAAGGGCGTCTCACCACCCGAACGGATGCGCACATCGGTCAGCATCGCGCCACCAGGCCCCAGACTTTCAAAGGTCGCCTGGCATTCCAGCGATTGTTCATGACACCATTGGGCGAGTGCCTGCTGGGCGATGTACTTCCGACCCAGCCAGACCAGAGCCGCAAACAGCAGGATCAGCGTCAAAACAGCCAGAGCCAACCAACGCCCCCATTTCAGGCGCTGTTTGCCCGGTTTCGAGCTATCGACCTCTAAATCTTTGTAATGTGGCGTATTCACTGAGGCTTCCGGCTTGCTTCTTGCTTTGATTGGCTACTAGGATTTGTAGAGAAGCAAGAAGGCCAAATTGAGCAAAAATGTCGTTTCTTAACGTGTAAGCGGTATAAAAGGTCCTTCTTGCAGTCACAGTCCATAGAGACGAACGGTGTTGGGTGGCACTAAGTGAGTGAGGGAAATCGCGCCATGGTGCATGACGTGAACAAGAATGAGACAACACACGCCGACACAGCACGCACTGTGTCCCACGGCGTGAAAAGCCTGATCGTGCTGGGCCTTCTGGGGTCGGTATCGGCAGTTCTGGGAGTCGTTTCCATCGGCCCGGACAGTGAATCCGGCGGCATTAGCGCGGCGCACGCATCGCCCGTTCCGCCGCCGCTCGCTGCAACACTGCTGTCGGCGACCGAATTCGAGCCTGTCCTCGGCGCGCCAACGCAGACAAGCGACACGCTGAAGCGCAGGGAAACACTGACAGAACTGGTCACGCGCCTCGGTGCGGAGCCGTCTGACGCAGCCGCAGCCCTGCACACGATCTACGAAAAGGAATTCCTGGATCCGCGCCGTCTGCGCCCCGGCGTGAAGGCAGACGCCTTTCTCACCAATGGCAAGCTGACCGCGCTGAACATCAAGGCTGACGCCGAGCGCAACCTGTTCATCACGCGAACAGCCACCGGCGACTGGACCGCAAGTGAGCTGAAGGCGCGGTTGAGCCCGACCTATCACCGGGTGGCTGCACCGATCGAAACTTCAATCTATGACGCCGCCCGCAAACTTGGCGCGGGCGACCAGCAGGTCGTCGATTTCGCCAGTGCGTTTGCCTATGATGTCGACTTCCAACGCGAGATCCATCCCGGCGACTCTTTCGAAATGGTCTATGAAACCATGGTGGACGAGCGCGGCACGCCCGTGAAGAATGGCGAACTTGTCTTTGCCAAACTGAATGGTCGCGCCCTGACGCGGGGCTTCTACCGGTTCACGCCAAGCGATGACGGCATCGGCGACTATTTCGACGAAAAGGGCGAGAGCGCGACGAAATTCCTGATGAAGACGCCCATCAATGGCGCGCGGCTTTCATCCTCTTTCGGCAACCGCCGTCACCCGATCTCGGGCTACACCCGCCTGCACAAAGGCACAGATTTCGCGGCACCGACCGGCACACCCATCTATGCGGCCGGCAATGGCACGATCGAACGCGCCAGCCGCTATGGCGGCTATGGCCACTATGTTCGCATCAAGCACGCCAATGACTACAAGACCGCCTATGCGCACATGTCGCGCTATGGGCCCGGCGTACGCGCTGGCAAACGTGTGCGGCAGGGCGATGTGATTGGCTATGTCGGCTCGACAGGTGCCTCCACCGGTCCGCACCTGCATTATGAGGTCTACATCAAGGGCAAGCCGGTAAACGCCATGTCGTTGAAGCTTCCGACCGGGCGCAAGCTGGCCGAAACGCCAGAGATGCTGGCCGAGTTCGAGCTCCGCAAGGCCGAGATCGACGCCATCCGCTCCGCACAAGGCGCACAATTGCTGGCATCTACCGCAGAAACCAATCCGCCTTCGCCCTAGTCAACGGACGATCATTCAGACGAAAAGAGCCCCGGTCAATAGCTTGACCGGGGCTCTTTCTGTTTAGCGCCATCTAGTTCAGGGCTGCGGCGCCTTTGGCGAAGTCGTTGGGCACGCCATTGATCGCCAATTGGTCACCTTCGACGCCGATCTCGATGGTTTCCCCATCGTGTATGCGCCCTTCCAGAAGGAGACGTGCCAACGGGTCCTGAAGTTCCTTCTGAATCACCCGTTTCAGGGGCCGTGCACCATAGACCGGGTCATAGCCGCGTGCGGCCAGCCAGTTGCGGGCGTCGAGGCTGAGCTGCAGTGTCATCTTGCGGTCCTTCAACAGGCCTTCGAGACGTTCCATCTGGATATCGACAATGTGGTCGATCTCGCCGCGGCCCAGCCGCTTAAAGAAGACAATCTCATCGATCCGGTTGATGAATTCCGGACGGAAATGCATCCGGATCGCGCCCATGACAGCCTCCTTGGCCGCATCGGACACGTCGCCCTCTTCGCCGCTCGCCAGCGCATCTGCGCCGAGGTTCGACGTCATGATGATGATCGTGTTCTTGAAGTCGACCGTGCGGCCCTGGCCATCCGTCAGGCGACCATCATCCAGAACCTGCAACAGCGTGTTGAACAGGTCCGGATGGGCTTTCTCGACTTCATCGAACAGAATGACCTGATACGGACGGCGCCGGACGGATTCCGTCAGCACACCGCCTTCATCATAGCCGACATAGCCGGGAGGCGCGCCGATCAGGCGAGCTACCGAATGCTTCTCGGAGAATTCCGACATATCGAGCCGCAGGATCGCCGTGTCATCATCGAACATGAACTCGGCCAGCGCCTTGGTCAGCTCTGTTTTACCCACACCGGTCGGACCGACGAACAGGAAAGAACCGATTGGGCGGTTCGGATCCTGCAAGCCGGCGCGTGCACGGCGGACGGCATTGGAGACTGCTTCCAGAGCCGCGTCCTGGCCGACGACCCGCTTGCGCAGCTCCTCTTCCATCTTCAGCAGCTTTTCGCGTTCGCCTTCCATCATCTTGTCTACCGGGATGCCGGTCCATTTGGAGACGACGGCAGCAATATGCTCTGGGCGGACGACTTCGGACACAAGGCCACCATCACCCTTGTCTTCTTCGCTGCCTTCGACTTCGGCAATCTGCTTCTCCAATTGCGGAATAGTCGAGAATTTCAGTTCCGACGCCCTGCCGAGATCGCCCTGTCGCTGAGCTTCGGCCATATCGGCATAAGCGCGGTCGAGCTGCTCCTTGGCAGACGCTGCGCCTTTCAGCTTGTTCTTCTCGGCGGACCATGTGGTCGTCAGTTCGTCGGATTTTGTCTGTAGGTCTGCGATCTCACCTTCCAGTGTTTTCAGGCGATCAACAGATGCCGCATCCTTTTCCTTCTTGAGCGCTTCGGCCTCAATCTTCAGCTGCAAAAGACGCCGGTCGATCTCGTCCAGCTCTTCCGGCTTTGAATCCACCTGCATGCGCAGACGGGACGCTGCCTCGTCCATCAGGTCGATAGCCTTGTCCGGCAGGAAGCGATCCGTGATGTACCGATTGGAGAGCCCTGCGGCAGAGACAATGGCGGCGTCGGACACGCGCACGCCATGATGGGCCTCATAACGGCCTTTCAGGCCACGGAGGATCGAGATCGTGTCTTCAACCGTTGGCTCATTGACGTAAACTGCCATGAAGCGACGGGCGAGTGCGGCGTCACCTTCGACATACCTCCGGTACTCATCCAGCGTGGTCGCACCGATACAGTGCAATTCGCCACGCGCGAGCGCGGGTTTCAGCAAATTCGACGCATCCATCGCGCCGTCTGATTTGCCGGCACCGACCAGTGTATGCATCTCATCGATGAACAGCACGACACCCCCTTCCGCCTGCTGAACTTCGTTCAACACGGCTTTCAGGCGCTCCTCAAACTCGCCCCGGAATTTTGCGCCAGCAATCAGCGCGCCCATGTCGAGCGCGAGCAGGCGCTTGCCCTTTAGGCTTTCCGGCACATCTCCATTCACGATGCGCAGGGCCAGGCCTTCCGCAATTGCGGTCTTGCCGACGCCTGGCTCACCGATCAGCACCGGATTGTTCTTAGACCGACGAGACAGGACCTGAATGGCGCGGCGGATTTCTTCGTCCCGGCCAATAACGGGATCCAGCTTACCTTCACGGGCGTCCTTCGTCAGGTCCCGCGCGTATTTCTTGAGGGCTTCATACCCCTCTTCCGCGTTCTCGCTGTCAGCTGTACGCCCTTGGCGCAATTGTGCCACCGCGCCTTCCAGAGCAGACGGCGTCACGCCAGCCTGAGACAGCACCTCCGCTGCCGGATCATTTTTCAGTTTTGAAACAGCCAACAACAGGCGCTCTACCGTTACGAAGCTGTCACCGGCCTGTTTTGCCTCAGCTTCAGCACTCTGAAACAATTGCGCGCCAGCCTGTTCCAGACGCAATCCCGAATTTGTGCCTTGCACTTTGGGCAATTTTCCAAGCGCAGTATCAATGCCCTGCGCTACGAGTTCCGGCCGGCCTCCGGCCGCACGGATGAGGTTCACGGCCAATTGATCGCGATCCTCCAGCATTGTTTTCAGGATGTGCGCAGGCGTCAAAACCTGATGCCCGCTCGCGAGGGCGGCCGTCTGTGCGCCTTGTATAATTGCGCGGGCGCGTTCTGTGTATTGCTCAATATTCATCTATATCCCCTTTGAAAGGCAGATCATGGAAGTTGATGGATGATGGCCCCGCTCAGCGGCAGCCGGTATCCGGTTCTTTCCTGATGTGGGATGCAGTGACGGTCGTTGCAAGCGCACGGAATACAGAATTCGCGCATGAAAAACCCGGCCAGTGCGATCCGCAGGCCGGGCAATTCAATACGGTCAGATAGTCAGGACTATTCAGCAGACTCTGCCGACGCCTCTTCCGACTTCGCCGAATCATCTTCTTTCGGCGCCGATTTGCGCCGACCGCGCGAGACGGTCTTCAGCACGCCGTCGGCTTCGCCATCCGCGCTATCATCGGCCTTGTCCTTCTTGGCATAAGGCTTCCGGCGTGTGCGTGTGCGCGGCTTCGCCTTGGCGTCGTCGTCCGATGCCTCCGAAGAGTCCTCTGCAGACGATTCGTCCGATGCCGCCTTTTCATTCCTGGACTCATCCTGATTGTCTTCATCCCGGCTCTTGTTGCGGGACTCGACCTCGGCCTCCTGCTTTGGAGAGGCGTCATTGTCAGAATTGTTGTCGTCATTGTCGTCGCGATCATCGCGGCGATTGTCACGGCTCTGCTGGCGCTGCTGCTGGGCGCGCTCTTTCGCTTCCTGCTGCTTCGCAACAATGCGCTGATAGTGTTCTGCGAACTGGTAATAGGCTTCTGACAGGATGCGGTCGCCACTTGTCTGGGCGTCGCGCGCATACTGTTGATACTTGTCCAGAACCTGCTGGGCAGAGCCACGGATCTTCACGTCCGGACCAACACTTTCATAGTGACGATTCGGATTGTTGTGATTGTTCTGGTTATTGCCGCCTGAGCGACGATTGCGCCCGCGTGAGCGTTTCATGAAGATCATCCCGTTACATGCGCCTGCTCAGTTTGCAGGCAGTTCCCAGCGCAATTGGCCATCTGAAATAAGCGGCCACAGCCCTAGATTTGCGCGAGTCTCGTGAGAGGGACATGCTGTTACACTTCGTGTGGTCGCCGTCTCACGAGAATCTTCTAGCGTGACTTTCCCAATCCGCCAAGAAGAAATGTAAGTATTACACAATTGGCCGTTTTGCCGCGATAGCGCGATCATTTCCGCCGAGGTCTTTGCGGCAGGTGATTTCGTCAAATCCGGCCTGATCCAGCAGGGCGCTGACCGCTTCTTTCTGGTCGAATCCGATCTCGAACACCAACCATGCGCCTTGCTTCATGCCTTGAGCCGCGAGGCCAATAATCTCCCGATACGCATCGAGCCCGTCCGTTCCGCCATCGAGCGCCGACATCGGATCGTATTCGCGAACCTCCGGCATCAAGCCTTTGATTTCGGCGCTGGCGATATAGGGCGGATTCGAAATGATCAGATCCGCCTCAGCCCAATTCTGCCAGCCCGTCCACGAGCCACGATGAACGAGGCTGCGATCGGCCAGTCCAAGGCGTGTGAGGTTTTCGCCAGCCAACGTCGCCGCCGCGTCGCTGGCCTCTACCCCTTCCCCCCTCGCCAAAGGACGATTGGCCAGCAGGGCTGCGAGCAGGCAGCCGCTGCCCGTGCCAAGGTCTGCGACGAAAGCGGGCTGCTCCCTGGAGATACGCTCCAAGGCCATCTCAACCACGATCTCGCTATCCGGGCGGGGGATCAGTGCCCGCGCATCACTGAGAAATTCGAGTCCGTAGAATTCGGTCGTGCCAAGTATATGCTGCATCGGCTCGCGCCCCTCACGGCGAGAAAGTCGATCCAGAAATGCTGCAATGGTCTGTTCGGGAACCTGATCGGGCCCACGACTTATAAGCTCTGAATGCTGACATCCTGAAACATGAGCCAACAGCCAACGGCTTTCAAGCCGGGCGTTGACGATACCAGCGCCCTTCAACCGTGCAGTGCCATCAGCCATCAATTGATCATATGTCATGTCAGGCAGATCAGCTGGCCTCCATCGCCGCCAGTTTGCGCGCACGATCTTCCGTGATCAGCGCTTCGACCACATCATTCAGCTTGTCGCCCGTGATGATCTTGTCGAGCGAGTAAAGCGTCAACCCGATCCGGTGATCCGTGACGCGGTTCTCCGGATAGTTATAGGTGCGCACCTTCTGGCTGCGGTCACCTGAACCAATCTGGCTGGCCCGCGCCTCGGCGCGTTCGGCGTCGCGTTCAGACCGTTCTTTCTCGTAAAGACGAATTTTCAACTGTTCCATCGCCTTCTCGCGGTTCACGTGCTGGGACTTTTCCGAACTGGTCACAACGATGCCCGTGGCAAGGTGCGTGATACGAACCGCTGAGTCCGTCGTGTTTACGTGCTGCCCGCCAGCGCCCGAAGACCGCATTGTATCGATACGGATGTCTTCTGGCTTGACGTCGATTTCGACATTTTCCGGTGCAGGCAGAACGGCCACGGTCGCCGCGGACGTGTGAATGCGCCCCTGCGTCTCCGTTGCGGGCACGCGCTGCACCCGGTGCACGCCGCTCTCCCATTTCATATGACCGAACACGCCGTCGCCGGATACGTTCGCGACGATTTCCTTGTAACCGCCCGCATCGCCTTCAGAGGCATCGACCACTTCGACCTTCCAGCCCATGGTCTGTGCGTAGCGCGTATACATCCGGTAGAGATCGCCCGCGAAAAGTGCCGCCTCGTCCCCGCCCGTTCCGGCGCGAACTTCCAGCACGATGTTGGCCGCGTCATCGACGTCTTTCGGAAGAAGCAGAACCTGCATCTCCTGCTCAAGGTCCGGCAAGCGATCCTTGATGTCCTCGAATTCCATTTCGGCAAGTTCTGCCATCTCGGCGTCGCCGGACGACATCAACGCCTCGGCCTCTTCAAGCCCCTTGCGCGCAGCCATCACTTCCCGCGCCTTGTCGACCACGGGCTTCAGTTCGGAGTGCTCCTTCGACAGGGCGATGATTTCGTCGGTTTCCGTGGTCGCGCCCATGCGCGCCTCGACTTCCTCGAAACGTTCAACAACCTGCTGGAGTCGGGAGAGGGAAAGAGTAGCCATCCGCGCCATTTAGAGTGCTTTTGGCCGCCTGATAAGTCCCCCTCCGCTGTCAGCCCCCTATCCGGTGGTTATGCGCAGCACTTCCTTGCCGGCCAGCACGATCAGCGTAATCGATGCAAGCGCGAAGACCAGGAAGCGCAGCGTTACTTTTGGAGACAGGATCTGAACGAAGGAGTGCAGGACCCGCAAGCCGACATAGATCCACGCCAGCAGGGTCGCGAAATGATCGCCGCCCCCCGTTAGCGCCGCGAAGAACATCAGCGCATAGAAGACGGTCGGTTGCTCGTGCAGGTGGTTGTAATTGTCGGCGACCGAGCGAACATTTGCCGGCAATTTGTCCCCATAGGTTCCCGGATGGCGGGCATCGTCGGGATTGATCTGCGCCTTCTGCATGGCCGGAATGCGCGTGGCATACATCCAGAGCCACATGACCAGTGTCCAGACGATCAACGCCAGGACGGGGTGAAGAAATTCGACATTAATTGGCATTTTGGCCTCCCACAGCTTTTTCGTTCCGCAGGAAGCTTATGCCCTATTCTGCAGCCTGAACAGCACTTTGGTTAATGCCCGCATCGGAAAAATGCGCCTGCACGAAGGCGATGAACGTGTCGATATCTTCAGACACGACGCTGTGCCCGCCCGGCCGGAGCCACCATGCAATTCCGGCATCGGCATCGAAATCCTGTTTCATGCCGCCGCCTGGAAGGCCGGTTATTCCCGCCGCCTCGTAAAGGGATGACGCTGCCTGCGCCGCGCGGAATGAAGAGTTTGGATCTGACCAGACATCCCGCCGTCCATTTCCGAGCAGCACGGGTGTCGGCGCCAACAATCCCAGCAATTGGTGCTGGTCGACCGGTAGTTCATCCACACGATCAAACCAGTCCCGAGCCTGGGGTGCGAGCCAATGCGGATAGGATTCTCCCATCCGTTTCAGGCCTTCGCCGGTTTGCGAGCGCGACAGCGACGCCCCGGCAAACCCCGCCTGATGCGCGATGACACCATCAATGCGATTGTCCCACACACCCGCCAGCAACGCCGCCTTGCCGAAACGGGAATGGCCGAGCAAAACTGTGCCATCCGGATCGATATCTGCCCGGGTCTCCAGAATTTGAGACGCTGCCGAATAGGCATAGGCCCACGCCATCAATGTGCTGGTCGGCGCGACGGGGCCTCCAAGATTTGCCATCACGTCTCGCGCCTCTGCCCGACGGTCAGAGACGAAATCCGATCCATAGAAGCTGGCATACGCGATGCCGGCATCCATGAACCGCTCCAGCGGCACTTTGGCGATGTAGGTACCGAATATCTGTGTCGCGACGAAGCCAAACGCCCCTTCCATCTCGCTGCCATCGCAAATCGTGTCGTCTGTGGCGGTCACCGGATAGCCGGGAAACGCCGCGCAATTGCTGGAAAAGGTCTGACTGATGATGACTGGGTGTGGCCCCGGCGCAGCGGGGGTGGCGACAACGAGATGAAACAGGCTGGCGCCGTCGCCTTGTCCGATCGTGACCGGAATTTCCTCCAGTCGTCCCTTACCGCCAAACAGGCTCGCATCCACCAGGCGAGACTCGCCCCAGCTGACCGGCAAGCCTTCTGGCCAGGGCCCATAGAGAACTGCTTCGAACCTCTCCATCATCTGACCGCGATAGGCATCGTCTCCGAGCATCGCGGCGACATTGATTTCCGGTTTCGGAACGGGCTTGTTTGCAGTTTCGAGACTCGCATAGTTCAGGCCCAGCATCGTGCAGCTGCTCATCACAAGCGCCGTCACGAAAATTAGCAGGATCAGTGGCAGGCGCACGAGAAACCAGACGCAAGCACGAAAAACTGAAAGCATGAGCCACTCCGACAAACCAAGCCTGAAATCTAGCGACATTTGGCTGAGCGCCTAGCCCCTCACGGAAAAGTGGTTACGTCGCCAACTTGTCTTCATACTGCGCGCGATAGCGGCGCGAGCCTGGCACTTCGGCACCCGTGTCCAGCCGAAGCGTCACATCGCCTTCCCCTGTGGGTACGATCTCGCTGACACGGTCCAGATTGACGAGGTGAGAACGATGAACGCGGACATGCCGGTCGCCCGCCGCCTGCAGAAGCCGCGACAGCTCGGTCAAAGTCATGCGCGCCAGATACTCCCGCCCTTCGGTAACAACTTCAACATAATTGCCGGCCGCCTTTGCCGAGATCACGTCTGGCGCGTTCACGAAATAGCTGCGCCCACCGGATTTCAAGGTCAGTCGATGCAAGTCTGTGGCGTCGCGCTTCGCCCCGCGTTCGTCGAGCGCACGTTGCTCCACCATGCGGTTCAGCCAGAACAGGGCAGCAATCAGCGTGTAGGTCAGAACGTCCTTGCGGAATTCATAGAGCCAGACCGACACATCCGTGAGGCCAAACTCATACGGAACACCGAAAATGATCGGGCTGAGAAGCTTGCGGATCGCGACCATTGCGAGAATGTGCACGACAGAAAAGGCAATCGTCGCGGTCGCATGGACCAGAAGATTGACCTTCCACGCCTCCGCCGTCAGCGGGAACCGGCTGAGCATGAAAGTGATAAACGGCGTCAGCGCCAGGATCACTCCATGCGAGCTGGCCTGACTAAGCCAGGGCAGGTTTGGATACGGGTCGCCCGTCCGCAGCAACACGTGCTGATCGGACAGGGATTCCACGACGAAAGACGCAAACAGGAAGCACGCGAAGTACAACCACGTTTTGCGATCTGCGCGCCGGTCGGCCTCCAGTTCCGGATGTGTTGAGACGATCTCCATCGGGGTTTCCTGCCACAGCCCACGTCATAGCCGGAACACAAATATCAGAATTTCGTCCCCGAACGCCGCCATTTGTCCCGGGCGGACACAACTCGTCACCCCTGGCCACCTGATGCCCCACTCCAGCTGACTTGGTGCCTCTTGAAAGCGAGGGTCACGCCAGCCCCTCTGGAGACCGCCATGCCACACGCCCCCGCCTTCCCCCGCCGATACGATCTGGACTGGCTACGTATCATCGCGTTCGGCCTGCTCATCCTCTATCACTCAGGCATGTTCTACGTGACTTGGGGCTGGCACGTGAAAAGCGTCCACGCCGGTCCCGAGGCCGAATGGGCCATGCTGCTGCTGAACCCCTGGCGGCTGTCGCTTCTCTTCTTCATCTCCGGTGTGGCACTACGATTTGCGGCGGACAAACTCGGTGGCGGCAAACTCGCGCGGGAACGTTCGGTACGTTTGGGCCTGCCTATCCTGTTCGGCATGGCGATTGTCGTAGCACCACAGAGTTGGCTCCAACTGGTCGAGTCCGGGGAGTTCTCCGGCAGCTTCTGGGCTTTCTGGCCCCAATACCTCGATTTCAACTCAGACTTTTCCATCACGACACCAACCTGGAACCACCTCTGGTACATCGTGTACCTGCTCGCCTACACGCTGTTGCTGGCCCCCTTCGCTGGCCGTATCTCACGCCTGATGCGAGGGCCGGGCGCGCGCGTGACGCAGGCGCTCTTCGCTGGCAAATGGGGACCGGCCACGGTGCTGGCCCTTCCGGTCCTGCCACACATACTCTACCGCCTGACGCTCGATCCCTATTTCCCGATCACGCATGATCTGACGAATGACTGGGCCAACCACGCCCACAGCCTGACCATGCTCATGCTGGGCTTCGTACTGGCAAAAGATGCCCACTTCTGGTCGGCCATCCGCCGCGCCCTGCCCGCCGCCATCGCCCTTGTATTGATCCTCGGGATCGGGCTGTCGGCCATTTGGGCACAGTGGGAAACCCTCAGCACCTCTGGTGAGTGGGACTGGATCATCTGGCCAGCGCGAATGGCCAGGCTTGCCTATGCCTGGATCGCAATTGCTGCCCTGCTCGGGCTCGCCCAACGTTTTCTAAACCGTCCGAGCCGCGCGCTGACCTATATGACGGAAGCGATTTTCCCCTGGTACATCCTGCACCAGACGCTGACAGTGATGCTCGGCTACTGGCTCACCCGCCAGGGCCTGCCGGTTGGATTGGAGGCCGTGCTGGTCGTTGGCGGAACGTTTGCCGGATGCGCCTTGCTGCATGAACTCGCCATCCGCCGCGTCGGCTTCCTGCGGCCCCTGTTCGGGCTGAAGCCTGCAAGCCCGTCCGGGGCGGCTAGAAAGGCGAACGCGGCAAGGACAGTTTGAATATGATGCCCAACGCCCGAAGCACGAAAGCAGAGACGAGCCCCAGAATGAAAGCGAGGAATTCGTCACCGAGCCAAAGACTGGTCAGGAAATAGACCAGAGATCCCAACAAGGCCGCCGTGGCGTAGATTTCGGACTTCAACAGAAGCAGCGGCTTTTCGTTTGCCACAACGTCGCGCAGCAAGCCGCCGGCGCTGGCGGTCATTGTGCCCATGATCAGCACGACCGGCCAGCCATGCCCCAGCGCCGCAGCCTTTGCCGCGCCCGTCACGGCGAACAACGCCATGCCAATCGCATCTGCCCAGCGAAGGGGCCGGAAATTCTCCAGCCAGCGATGGAAGAAAAACGCTGCAAGACCTCCCGCGATCGCAAAACCGAGCGTTTGTGTGTCCTCTAGCCAGAACACTGGCTGTGAGAGGATGAGGTCACGCAACGTACCGCCACCAATCGCAGGCAGGAAAGCCATCACGATCACGCCGAACAGATCCATCTCCTTGCGTACCGCGACGATGCCGCCGGAAATCGCAAAGACGAACACACCGATACGGTCGGTAAACAGGAACAAGAGATCAGGATTCATGCGCCGATTAAGACTGGCGACGGCACCAAATCAATCCCTGCGATGCCTGCGGCGGTGATGATCATGATCATCGGCGCGCGCCGTATCATAAGCACGATTGCGCTCCCAGCAGCCGCATTCCGTGCTCCATGTGAAGCCCTCGCCGCGGCCATTTACCTTCAAAGAAGATGAAGTCATCTCGCCCGTATCGGTGTTGCCGAACATGTCGACATAGCCGTCGCCATTGGTATCGCATTGATAGAAACTGCCGGTGTTTACGCACTCATTGTAGCCGACCCATTGCGTGGTGTCGTAATTTGTCGCCCCCGCACCATAGGGAGTCGCGCCGCCATAGCCGGTCGAACCGTAGGGCGAATATTGCATGTCATAGCTTGCCTGAGCGAGCCCCTGCGAGATGGCCTCCAGCTCCGCCGTGGTGCAGGCCGACAGACAGAGAGCCGCAGAGCCCGCCACAATTCCGGTAAACGTCCTGATCATTGCGCGCGTCCCCTTTCCAGCCCGCTCGAACAACATTGCCAGACTGTAACCTTGGCAAGATGAACACAAGTCAACGAGCCAGGCCGGGCCGGAGCTTTGATCATTTTGCGAGATCGTCTTGTGAAGTGATGCCTGGCAGGCCTATTATTTGACGAAACAGGGATAGGCTTATGAAATCACTCACCAAATTCGTGCTCGCCAGCATCGGTGCATTTCTGGCGCTGTCGCTTCCGGCGCACGCGCAGGGTACGTGCCCGAAAGGCCGCGAGCTTGTGAACACGCTGATCAATTCGATCAACGCCATTCCGGGCGATCCCAACAAGACCAAGGCCTATGCGATCATATACTGGAAGCGCGCGACCTATCAGGTCTTTGATGAGCCAGAGATCATGTCCCAGATATCCCGCTGCACCTATCCCGCGGGGAGTTGTGGGCTTGAGGCAGACTATTCCGGCACGCGGTTCAACAAGCTCGTCGAATACAAAAATGCTCTGACCTCGTTCAAGAATGGGAATACGAGCGTGGAGCCGCGCCAACCCATTGATGCGCCATTTCCCGATGACGGCATGCTTGAATGGGCTGAAGGGGTTCTGGGCTGTACCACATCCGAACCTGCACCCGCCGCGCCTCAGCAAGCGGCGCCGGACCCGGAATGGGTTGGTTATGACGCCGCACGTCAGGCAGGCGGCGACCAGTTTTACCAGTGGTGGCGCAAGAACTTCGAAATGCGTTCCACCACAGACGCGTTTGAGCTTTGCCGCACATTCGGATCTTCCAGCTATGAGTGCAGCCTGGTCGCAGAGTGGACCTATCTGAATTCAGGTCGCAATCCCTATACGGGCGGCACCACCCAGACCTTCAATGGGACCTATTCTGATCAGGATCGCGGCTACAATGCAGGCTATGAAGGCACGGTGCCGAAGCCGACCTATACCCCGCCAACGTCGAACGAGCCACGCTGCTATGATCAGGGCGACGGGACGGAAAAGTGCTTCTACGACTGAAGACGGTGCCTATTCCGCCGCGACGGTCTCAGCAGCCTCCCGCTGGGCTTTCAGGCGTTCGGCCTTCTTCTCGACCAGCTCGACGATATGCTCGACCATGTCGGCATTCGACACATTATGGTCCGGTCGACCGGACACGAACATCTTTCCGCTTTCCTTGCCACCGCCGGTAAAGCCGAGATCGGTCATGGCGGCTTCACCGGGGCCGTTCACGACACAGCCGATAATGGAGAGCGAGATGGGCTCTGAAATATGGGCTAGGCGCTGTTCCAGTGTTTCAACTGTCTTGATCACGTCGAACCCCTGACGCGCGCAGCTTGGGCAGGCGATGATGTTCACGCCGCGGGTACGCAGGCCCAGTGACTTCAGCATTTCGAAGCCGACCTTCACCTCTTCCACCGGATCAGCAGAGAGCGAGACGCGGATCGTGTCACCGATGCCGGACCACAACAATGTCCCCATACCGATGGAAGATTTCACTGTTCCCGTCCGCAGGCCGCCAGCCTCCGTGATGCCGAGATGCAACGGCGCGTCCGTCGCCTCGGCCAGCTGGTGATACGCCGCGACCGTCAGGAACATGTCTGAGGCCTTCACCGAAATCTTGTATTCGTGGAAGCCGAGATCATCGAGAATGCGAGCATGGTCCAGAGCGCTTTCGACCATCGCATCCGGACAAGGCTCACCATATTTTTCCAGCAGGTGACGCTCCAGAGATCCGCCATTCACGCCGATCCGAATGGAACAGCCATTGGCCCGCGCCGCGGCAACCACTTCCTTCACTCGCGCAGGAGACCCGATATTGCCGGGATTGATCCGCAAGCAGGCCGCACCAGCGTCAGCTGCTTCAATACCGCGCTTATAGTGGAAGTGAATGTCCGCCACGATCGGCACCGGGCTTGCCCGGCAAATCTCCGGCATCGCCGCCGTTGATTCCTCCGTTGGGCAGGAAACGCGCACAATGTCCGCGCCTGCCTCAGCGGCACGCTCGATCTGCGCGATCGTTGCCGCCGCATCTTCTGTCGGCGTATTTGTCATGGTCTGAACCGCGATTGGCGCGTCTCCGCCAACCAATACATTGCCTACGCGGATCTGACGCGATTTGCGGCGCTCGATGCTGCGCCAGGGACGAATGGCATTATGAGACATGGGCGCGAAGTCCTGTCCGGTGACTGTCGTGCATCACATGGCCGGTCCGGCGACGCATGGCAAGCCTAGCGCGACGCCTTGTTGCCGCCATTGGCAGCCATCGCCGGGGCCGCCGCATCTGCTGCGCGGCTGATCTGTTCATCAATACTGGCGGAAAAGACCGGAGTTGCTTCTGGTCCGAGGGGACCGACCGTTACATCGCCAACGCGCCATTCAAACGCGCTGCCATCACGCGCGGAAACCGTCCAGCCTGCATTGAGGCGCGGGAAATAGCTCTCACCCTCAGCCATCACACGGCTGCGGAAGATCGTGCCATCCGCGCCGCGCACTTCCAGCCAGCCCTGCTTCACGGCGACCAGCTCCAGGGGCAAATCCTTCGGTGCCGGGCGTTTGGACGTTTCAACATCTGCAAACAGGCTGTCGCGCGCGCCATTCACGGCGACGACGCCAGCCTGGGGCTCAAGCTCCACATTTGGGCGAACCAGTTGCGAAACGCCAATCGCGCCCGCCCCCAATACGACCAGAAGTGCCGCCGCAGCGACAGCGAGCGGCCATCTCGACTTCTCCGGGCCAATCTCGCCAATCTTCGGAACTGGAGCATCATTCTGCACTTCCTGCACCGCGCCGCATTCCTGACTGTAAACGCGAATGACTTCTTTTTCGGGAAGCTTCAGATATTTGGCATAGGTGTTGAGGATCGCGGTCAGATAACCGCCGCCTGGAAGTTCACCGACTTCCATACGCTCGATCCACATCAGATAGTCCTTGCGCATCAACGTATCGCGAGACACGTCCGCAATCTCAAGGCCCAGCGTCTCACGCACGCGGCGCAGGACCTGACCCATGCGCAGGGCCTCGCCTTCAAACTCGCGCGCCTTGAAGATCTCCATTGCCCGCTCATGCGCGCTCACGCCATCAGCGCTCGGCGCAGCCGTTTCCGGGCCGGTTTCAACAAGATCTTCGCGGGTCAAATCGTCGTGTGCCATATTCATCCAGCTTATCGATACAGCGAGGGGGTCCCCTCCCTGCACCGCAATATCTGGTCCATGAATGTGGTGATTATATGGGCCAGAGCGTATTAACCATCAGAAAGCTCGATCCCATGATCGGCTGCCAAGGCTAACACTTGGTTACGGAAATCCTGCTCGGGCGCATCCAGCGCAGCCAGAAAGTCCGGCTGGAACGCCTGCAGATCCAAGGACCTTATCATTTGCTTGACCGGTCCAATAGATCCTGCCGACATCGACAATGCAGTGAATCCGAGCGCGACGAAGCAGAGCGCTGACAACGGCGTTCCGGTCGCCTCGCCACAGGCCGACATGCGGATGCCGTGCGTCTTGCAGGAATCCGATACCTCTTTCAGGAAACGCAGGCCGCTGGGTGACACCAGATCGTAGCGTTCCGACACATGCGGCGTCATCCGATCTGCGGCGAAGAAGAACTGCATCAAATCGTTCGTCCCGACCGAAAGGAACGATGCCTTTCCGGCCAGTTCCTTCAGCCCATAGGCAAGCGCCGGCGTCTCAAGCATCACACCAACTTCTACTTTAGCCGGGGTGCGGCCCGTGCGCTGCGCAGACCATTCCACTTCCTTCATCAACAGATCCCGCGCTTCCTCGAATTCGGAAACCACGGTCACCATCGGGAACATGACGGTCAGCGGGCGATCCCCTGCCGCGCGAACGAGTGCCCGCAACTGACGGCGGAACAGGCCCTTATGGTCGAGCGCGAACCGGATGGAGCGCCATCCGAGGGCCGGGTTTTCCTCCCGCTGCAGATTCAGCGCGGGCAGCACCTTGTCGCCGCCGAGATCCACAGTGCGGAAGACGACCGGTTTGCCTTCAGCCTTGTCGAGCACCGTCTTGTAGAGCTCGATCTGGTCGTTTACCCGCGGCAGGGACTCAGACACAAGAAACTGGAACTCAGTCCGGAACAGGCCGACCCCATCGGCGCCTGCCTGTTTCATCATGTCGAGATCCAGCTCCAGGCCTGCATTCAGCATCAGGGACACATCGGTCCCGTCCTTCGTGCGCGCGGGCAGATCCTTCAAGGCAGCATAGGCCGCCTGACGTTCCGAGCGGAGGGAGACTCGACCCTTGTACGCATCGTACAGAGAGTCATCCGGGCGAATGTGCAGCGTGCCTTCTTCGGCATCCACGATCACCCAGTCCCCCTGATCAATCCGCGTTGTCAGCCCCTTGATGCCGCCGAGCGTGGGGATACCAAGCGCGCGCGCCACGATTGCGGCATGAGAGGACGCCGCCGCCTCTTCCATAAGAATCGCCCGCAGGCCCGTGTTGGAGTATTCCAGCAACTCGGCAGGCCCCAGACGCCGGGCGACGAGAACGCTACGTTCTTCGCTGATTTGCGGCTTGCCCTCTTCCCCGCCAAGGATGCGCAGCAACCGGTTGTCGAGATCTTCGAGATCGTGAAGGCGCTCTCGCAGGTAGGGGTCACGCGCACTTTGCAGGCGGGCGCGGTGTTCGCGGCGGGCACGATCTACCGAAGCCTCTGCCGAGAGGCCGGACTTCACGCCTTCCTGCAGCTTCTCGGCCCATGACGGGTCATGCGCTAGCAGCCGATACGTCTCCATCACATCGCGCGGGTCTTCGCCAAGTGCGGCGCCGTCGAGCGACATCATGCGATCAATCGAGGCCTTGAGTTCCGCCATACCTTCCGACAGGCGATGGCTTTCCGTCACCTGATCCGCTGCGAAGAATTTTGCGGCGGGCACGACCGGATCATGCAAAACGGCGCGGCCATAGCCGAGCCCTTCGCAGAACACACGCCCTTCCAGTGACGCAGTGTTGCGCTCTCGCTTCTCATCCGTGCCGCCATTGTTCAGGGCGTCCGGATTGATGCGATCGACGATCTCTGCGAGCACCATTGCAATGGTCTGCAAATTGTCGACTTCTTCATCATCATAGGCCCGCTCGGTGCGGTTCTGGACGGTCAGCACGCCAATGACGCGGCCACCACGCAGGATCGGCACGCCAAGAAAGGCGTGGAACGGGTCTTCTCCGGTCTCTGGTCGGTAGGAAAAGGATGGATGACGCGGCGCGTCCTGAATGGCCATCGGCTCAGCGCGACGCGCAACAAGACCGACAAGCCCTTCATTCGCGGTGAGGCGCGTTGCGGCGACCGCGTCAGCTTTCAGACCTTCAGTAGCGATCAGCAGCAGGCCGCCATCCTGCAACCGCAAATAGATGGAGCAGACATCTGCAACCATTGTGGAGGCAATCAGCCTTACAACCTTGTCGAGCCGCGAACGTGTTTCGCCTTCCTCCGCCATGACCTGGCGGAGCCGGTTCATCAGCAGTCGCGTCGCGGGCAGATTATAAGGCATGGTCAGCCTGTTTGTCGCAGCCTCTGTCAGGCAGCGTCAAGGCCGAATGCGGTATGAAGTGCCCGAACGGCAAGCTCAGTGTAGGCATCCCCGATCAATACAGAGATTTTGATCTCGGACGTGGAAATAACATCGATGTTGATGCCTTTTTCGTACAATGCCTTGAACATGGTCTCTGCAACGCCGGTATGGCTGCGCATTCCCACGCCCACGATGGAGATTTTGGAAACATCGCGCACGACTTCGAGGCGCTCATACCCGATTTCTTCGTGCATGCCTTCCAGCGTATCCCGCGCAATCGGGCTGTCCCGATCGGTACAGGTGAACACCATGTTGGCCTGCTCAGGTCCACGTGCCTGCGCCTGGACGATCATGTCCACGTTCACGCCAGCCCGTGCAAGGGCAGAGAAGATCTTGGCGGAGATACCTGGTTTGTCCGGAACTCCGTAGAGCGTGACCTTGGCTTCATCCCGTGAATAGGCAACGCCGCTAACAACCTGTTTTTCCACGATTTCTTCCTCTGAGCAGACAATGGTTCCGGGATTGGGCTCACCAGGCTTCAAAAAGCTGGACAGCACCCGGACAGGCACATTGTGATTCATCGCCATTTCTACAGAACGCGTCTGCAGAACCTTGGCACCGAGGGATGCGAGTTCCAGCATCTCCTCAAACGAGATTTTCTCGATCCGTTGCGCCTTGGGCACGATCCGCGGATCGGTCGTATAAACACCGTCGACATCCGTATAGATGTCGCAAACGGTCGCATTCAGCGCAGCAGCCACAGCCACGGCGCTGGTATCGGAACCGCCCCGGCCGAGCGTGGCGACACGTTCATCATCGGTTACCCCCTGGAAACCGGCAATAACGGCGATTTCCCCCGCATCCACCGCATCCGGCAGCATGGAATCGTCAAAGCCCATGATCCGCGCGCGGCCGTGGCTCTTATTGGTTTTCAGGCGCAATTGCCATCCAAGCCAGCTGCGCGCTTTCAGGCCTCGACGGCGCAGGGCCAAAGCCAGAAGACCCGCAGTAACCTGTTCACCTGAAGCAACCACGACATCGTATTCATCGTCGAATTGCTCGCGTGGCAGATTATCCCCCGCCGCGCCCTCGGCATAGCCGACCAGCTTGTTCGTTTCGCCCGACATGGCAGACACGACGACAGCCATGTGCTCGCCCTTTGCCGCGCGATCTGCCACAATGTCTGCGACATTCGCGATGCGGTCGAGGTCTGCGACCGATGTGCCACCAAATTTCAGAACCGTGCGCGCCATTTCGCCCCATAACCTGTCGTCTTCTTGGGATATCCCACTATATTCGCTCTCCATAGGGGGTGTTCCCCGCCGGATCAAACAGGTTTCTTGAACTATGACAGTAGCAAAAGACAGGGTGAACGACGCCCCCGCCACGCCGAGCATTGATCCGGACGAAGTCGCCAAGTTCTCAGCAATGGCAGCAGACTGGTGGAATCCGCGTGGCAAGTTCCGACCGCTCCACAAGTTCAACCCCGTTCGACTTCGCTTCATCCGCGAGACTGCGGAACAGCATTTCAACATCTCGCCCAACGCAAAACGCCCACTGGAAGACCTGCGCTTGCTGGATATTGGTTGCGGCGGCGGACTGGTGTGCGAGCCGATGACCCGGCTTGGTGCGTCCGTCACCGGCGTCGACGCCTCTGAAGCGAACATCAAGACCGCCTTGACCCATGCACAGGAACAGGGGCTGCAAATCGACTATCGAGCCGGCACCGCCGAAGGGCTGATCGAAGCAGGCGAGCCGAAGTTCGACATTGTTCTCAATCTGGAAGTGGTCGAGCATGTCGCAGACCCGCACCAATTCCTGAAAGATACCGGCGGGCTGGTAAAGCCAGGCGGCCTGATGATTGTTGCCACGTTGAACCGCACGGCGAAGGCGCTCGCCACGGCAGTGATTGGTGCAGAATATGTGCTTGGCTGGTTGCCGCGCGGCACGCATGACTGGTCGAAATTCGTGACGCCCGAAGAAGCCGATGCCGGACTCACCGCGTCCGGACTGATAACAGAGGATCCGATTGGCGTGTCGTACAATCCGCTAGGCGACAGCTGGAAACTCTCTGGCGACACGAAGGTGAACTATATGATCGTTGCCCGGAGGCCAGCAGAATGACGAAGATCCCGACGCCCGCAGACGTACTGGACTATTGGTTGGGGAACACGCCAAACTCCGTCGACGGACTTGAAGAAAAGCACAAGCTCTGGTTCGGAAAATCTGACGCAACGGATGCCGAAATCCGGGATAAGTTCCTGCACCTGCTAGAGGACGCCTCTCACCTGCCCTTCGCGGATGACTGGGCTGCCGAAGGCCCGCGTGGACGCCTTGCCGCCATCATCGTGCTTGATCAGTTCAGCCGCAACCTTTTCCGGAACGACGCACGAGCGTTTCATCAGGATTCGCTGGCGCTTCGTCTGTGCAAGGACGGGCTAGCACTGAAGGAGGACGAAAAGCTCTGCGAGACTGAACGCGTATTTTTCTATCTGCCGCTGGAGCATTCGGAGGTTCTGGAGGACCAGAAGCAAAGCGTCGCTGTATTCAAGAAACTGGCCGAAGATGCCCGGCCTGACTATCGCAGCTTTGCTGAGAACACATACGACTACGCTATCCAGCATTTGAAAGTGATTGAGAAATTCGGGCGCTTCCCGCACCGCAATGCTGCGCTCGGCCGGGAGACGACACCTGAAGAGGCCGAATGGCTGGCCAAAGGCGGCGGGTTCTAGTCCAGCATCTCAGGCCCGCGCGGGTCGAGGCTTTTGCTGATGTCCTGCTGCATGGCTCGGGTCAGCGTGTAGCGCGATGCGACCAGTGCTGCGAGCCCGTACAGGATGAATGGCAAGACACAGAAAACCAGCAACAGGCCATGCAAGGCGTCTGGTGAATTGACTGTTCCCGGCTTGAACCCGGCGACCCGGCCGAGAACGAAATATCCGATGCCGAACGCAAGGCTGCTGCCGATCTTGTAGGCACTGGTCAGCAGGGAATAATAAATGCCGGCCCGGTTCTCCCCGGAACGCGCAGCCTGATACTCCACCACATCCGCCGCCATGGAGCGCGCGATCACGACAGGGGCGCTGAAAGCCGCACCATTGACGAGCGCACCGACAAGCAACGCGCCGAAACCGCCCCCTGAACGACCGGCAATATAGTAAATGATGTAACTGGCCATCCCCATGATGACGGCGCAGAGGAAGGCTGTGTGCTTCTCCGTCATCGCCGAGAATTTCAGCCATAGCGGAAGCGCCGCGACCGCCGTCGAGAAGAAGATCATGAGGATGACGCTGGCCATGGAATCCGACAGGCCGAACACGTATTCCGCAACGAACAGATAGTTTGATGCGGTGATGGCCACAGCCGTTCCCACCAGCAATTCCATCGAGAGGACGACACCGAGAAACTTGTTTCTCAGGGCCGCGATCATGGCCTTGAGGTCAAACTTCATGGCTTCGCCCCGGTCGCCCCGCATCGGATTGTCGGGAACGAATGTGCACGACAGGAAGGCGACAATCGGCAACGAGATGAGCAAGGCCCACCCCATCACGGCCACTTGTCCGAACCGGTCGACTTCAAAACCCGACACCGCCAGGATTGCAGGGACGGCCAGCAGGGCCAGCATGGAGACGATGCTGATCACCTCCGCCCAGGTAAAGAAGCGCGAACGGTCGTCATAGTCTGTTGCAATGGCCGGAACCCAGGCTGATCGCGCCGTCTGCAAGAGGGTAAACCCGACATAGAACAGGATCATCCACACCACGAAGTAGGCCGGCCCTGCCCCCCGTTCCGGCATGTAAATGAAGTAGGTCGCGATCCCCAGTAGTGGAACGCTGAGCACGATCCAGTGGCGCACGCGTCCCCACGGGCTGCGATAGCGGTCCACCACAAAGCCCATGATCGGATCGGTCGTGATGTCCCAGAAGCGGAGCACCATGAACAGGAATCCTGTCAGCTCCAGCCCTAGCCCCACCTCGTTCGCATAGAGCGGCGCGAGATAGACGGCCAAGGGCAATCCCACCCCTGCCAGCGGTATGCTGAGCGAGGAGAAAGCAAGCACTCTCGGTAAGGACAGGCGCGGGCCACGTGCGTCAGTCATGGGCTCAGCCTGCCCGCGAAAAACGTGACGGCCAAGTCATTTTTTTATTTGCACAAAGCTTGACGTCGCGGCGGTCGGGCCTGACACGGGAAGAAAGATACGTTTGGAGGAAGCAAACCCGATGCTGAAGAAAATCCTGTTGGGCCTTGTCGCGCTGGTCGTGATTCTTGTTGCAATCGTCGTGTTCCGCACCTTTACCTATGGCGGCGCGGCGTCGGGCGAACGTGTTGACCTTCCTACAGTGCCAACGGTGTCGGCAGACAGCGCGGCAACGCATCTGAGCGAAGCAATCCAGTTCCGCACCATCACAGTCGCCGCGGGTGACCCACGCCCCGGACAGAAAGGTCCGTGGCTGGACCTGCACGCCTGGCTGGAGACAACTTATCCCGCCGCGCACAGCGCCATGAGCAAGGAACTCGTGCCCGGTACACTGACACTGCTCTACACTTGGCAAGGCACGGACAGCTCGCTCGACCCCCTATTGCTGATGGCGCACCAGGATGTTGTGCCCGTGAACATTGGCACGGAAGACGACTGGACCGGCGCGCCGTTTGCGGGGGAGATCGTGGACGGTTACGTCTACGGGCGTGGCGCGCTTGACGACAAGGGCAGCCTCGTCGCCCTGATGGAAGCCGCAGACGCGCTGGCCGCCGATGGTTTCCAGCCAAAGCGCACCGTCTATTTCATGTTTGGACACGATGAAGAAATCTCGGGAAGTGGCGCAGAAGCAGGTATCGCCCTTCTGAAATCTCGCGGCGTCACGCCGGTCATGGCGCTGGATGAAGGCTTCGCAATCGTCGACCCCTCTCCCCTGACTGGCAAGCCGATGGCCTTCATCGGCATCTCTGAGAAGGGGTACCTGACGCTGACCCTGACTGCACTTGCCGAAGGTGGGCATTCTTCAACGCCTCCGCGCGATTCCGCAGCTGTCCGCCTGGCCCGTGCGATTGTGGCACTGGACGAGAACCAGATGCCTGCCGACTTCTCGAAACCTCCGGTCTCAGACCTGTTCCGAGTATCTGCACCTGACCTGCCATTCACGCAGAAAATGGCCTTCGCCAATCTGTGGCTGTTCGGAGGTTCGGTCGAATCTGCAATGGCGGGCATTCCTGCCGGCAACGCCATGATCCGCACGACCACCGCACCGACCATGCTTGTTGGGTCCGCCAAGGAAAACGTGCTGGCCCAACGCGCCATGGCGACAGTAAACTTCCGGGTCCATCCGAACAACACTGTGGAAGATGTCATCCAGCACGTGAAGGATGTAACATCCGACATCAAGGGGATCGAAGTCACCGTCTCTGATGGCGGGATCAGTGGCAGTGAAGCCTCGCCCGTCTCACCAACGGACAACAAGGCGTACGCCGTTCTGGCCAGTGTGGCAGAAGCGGCTGGAAACGGAGCGCCAGTCGCGCCGGGTCTTGTTCTTGGCGCCACGGATGCGCGCTATGCCAGCGCGATCACCAATAGCGTCTACCGGTTTGCACCTTCCGTTCTCAACCCGACAGATCTGAACGGATTCCACGGCACGAATGAGCGCCTTGCCGTCGACAACATGAAACGATTGTCGGAAGGTTATGCGCAGATCATCGTCGCCATGGATGAGGGCGACTGATCCACACGCCCACAGAAGAAACCTAGTGTTGCTGGTGCCTGTTCCAGCGAAACAGGTGCGCGCCAGCAAGGCAGCACGCGCCTATGACGGTGAGATGCGTTTCGTAATCGTGCAGGGACTCTACAAAGGCGCCCGCAACCAGCAACGCGCCCCCAAATGTGGCCAAGGCGCCGAAGACCAGACGAGTCGTGGGGCGGCGGGTCTGCGTGAATGCCAGAAGCGCAATCGGCAGCGCAATCATGACCAACGCCTTGTGCACCCATTCGGCCTCCGCCACCGTTGTCATCAATGGCATGACCGAGCCAAGCACTGGCAAGGCCAGACAATGCACCAGGCACAGGCCTGAAAGACCAACCGCCATCGTATCTGTTTTCTGAATTTTCACCTGAGAACACCCCAAAATGTTATAGTGTATCTTTTAGGGATTCCTCAGCGCAGGTTCAACCCACCAAATCAGCCGATGAACATGAAAGCGAACCCTCGCCGCGCGGATGCGGGCGATCATTCAGGTCTGTGGAGTTGGTCTCTCGTGGAAAACGTTTGATGCCCCCCGCCCCCAGGCAAACCCGCGGGAGGCATCAAACTCCCCTCCCACCGTCATGCAGTCGCGGGTACTGCAGGACGGTAAGCTTCAGCATTCGATGTGAACTCGGCATGGCCGTAGCGTTTCAGCAGGCGGCGAATGCGCGCAGTCAGGCGACGATCGGCCATTTTGCGCAATCCGGGCACGGACAGCGCAAACCGGTAGAGCGCCATCTTGGTCGCAATATAGGGAAACAGTACCGCCGCGACAGCATATTCACTTGCGCCAACGGGCACGCCAATCTCCCGGGCGCGATCACTGTCCCCGTTCAGGAAATGCTTCACCAGGACAAGCCGGGCGAGCCGCTTTTCCAGGGCATTGAAGATGCGATGCCCCACTTTCTGATCCGGCGGCAAATATGCGTCCAGCGTCGCGCGCACCAAAGTTCCACACGTCTTGTCGTCAAAGCCTTCGCGGATTGATGCGCCCCGCGCATTCATGATGTCGACGATGCCTTGCGGTGTGTCCATCAACAGGTCTTCCGGCAAGCCTAGCAGGTAACAACGATAGCGGCTGAACTCGACCCGCGCGCGCTCTTCTGCGGTAAACTCGGTCCGTCCTTCATCCAGCATCTGATAAGCCAGAAGGAACACGTCGATCAGTCCGGCTGGCATCTGGTCCACTTGCGGCACCGGAATGCCGTAAACGGATTTATCCCAGCTTTTCATGCGGCGCAGAATATTGAACCGGACCATGGAATGCATCAGGCGCACCATGGCGGCGGCCTTGAACCCTTCACCGCGCGGCTCCAGCGCGCCCGGCAAGGTCGTCACAGTGAAGAAGGTCGCGGTTTCGTTCACACGGCGGGAGGCCGTGGAATGACCCAGGGTGCCGGTCATCGCCATTGGCAGGGCGGTATACTTGTTGAGGAAAGTTGCCAGAAACGCTCCCCGGATCATCCAGGGCGATGTCACTGCCATCGGCAGGCGGTTCAGTCGCGCCCCTTCCCGCACAAGGTCCATGTCCAGCCAGTCCGGCCGGGTTTCCATTTCCTCGATCAGCGCGACCAGTTCCTTCGGCGCATCCGGCACAGCGTCGATGCCGTGGTCACACGCCGTCGTCAGCATGTCGACCAGACGCTTAAACCCGTATTCTCCCATCAGCGACGCGTAGGCATCCGCTGTAATGTCCCCCAGCATCGTGTACGCCTTCACACGCTCCTTCATGTCGGCGGGCGGTGGCGGCAGGTGGCGCAGTGATTTTGGCAGGGAACTGTCTTCGACCTGCTCTGTATAGCGTTCCGGAGTTGCGGAAAAATCCACGTCACCATACATCACCGGCAGAGCGGTTTTCTGGCAGGCAATCCGCTCCTGAACCTGGGCGAGCGATGGGTGCATCAGACTGTTCCTGTCGTATTACTTGCAGTTCCAGATACATAATGTAAGCAATCCTCATATTTTCCACTCGCATCGCAAACGATGGGTCAGATTTCGGATTGAGGACTATAAGTGACTGAAAAGTCTAGAAGAAAACCAAGGCAAGCGCGTGCGCAGGCCACTGTTGAAGCAATTCTCGAAGCAACGTTTCAGCTTTTGGAAGAGAGCGGTCTCACGAAATTAACCACAAATCGCATCGCTGAGCGTGCGGGCGTCAGCATCGGCACGCTGTATCAGTATTTTTCTGATCGCGAGGCCATCCTCTTTGCGCTCAGTCAGCGCCAAAGCGATAATGTGCGCAAGAAGATCACCGAACTCGTGCTCGAAAACCCGGAAACATCTGCCGTCCGGGCGATCATTCGGGCCCTCATGAACGGACCGACCGGGTCACACCAGACGCGGTTGATTTTGTCGGATGCCCTCTTCCGCTCAGGCGGCAGCGATGTGATGAGCCGTCAGCACTTCGCCTTTCTGGACTCTGTCAGCGGACAATTGAGCTTCGACTTCCCACACGGGCGCGAAGCGGCCTTCATCCTGACCCACACGGTTGTGCAGCTCTTGCGCGCCGCGGCTGCCGAGCCGGAGCTGGACCTCAATCCTGAAGTTCTGGAAGATGAACTGGTCCATTTGCTGGAAAGCTACATCGAAAACCTGACGTCGCGCTTCGCTCCCGCGAAATCCTAGCCGCTGTTGAAGTGGCCCCAGATGCGTTCTGCCAGCGCCTCGCTGACACCTTCTACGGCCATCAGATCGGCCACTTTAGCCCGCGAGACTCCCTTGGCCGACCCGAAATGGTGCAGCAGGGCTTTCTTGCGCGCTGGGCCGACGCCCTCAATCTCGTCCAGCGGGGAGGATTTGATCGCGGCGGACCGCTTTGCCCGGTGCGCACCGATGGCCCAGCGGTGAGCCTCATCGCGCAGGCGCTGGAGATAGTAGAGCACCGGAGCTGTTTCCGGCAGTTTGAAAGGCGCGCGGCCCGGCCGGAAAAACTGCTCCCGACCGGCATTTCGGTCCACACCCTTGGCGATGGAAACGAGGTTCACGTCCTCCGGGGTCACACCAATTTCGGCTAGCGCTTCGATCACGGCGTTCAGCTGTCCCAAACCGCCATCAATCAAAACCAGGTCCGGCCAGTTTGCACCATTGCCCTCTTCGCGTTCCTTCAGGGCGCGAGAGAAACGACGCCGCATCACTTCGCGCATCATGCCATAGTCATCGCCAGGTTCGATGGCCGTGTCCTTGATATTGAACTTGCGATAGGCGTTCTTCATGAAGCCTTCCGGTCCGGCAACAACCATTCCGCCTACGGCGTTTGAGCCCTGGATGTGGGAGTTGTCGTAAATCTCGATCCGGTCCGGCGAGGCGTCCAACTCGAACACTTTCGCCACTTCCGCCAGCAGGCGCGCCTGGCTCGCCGTTTCGGCCAATTTGCGCGACAGGGCTTCTCCCGCGTTGCGCGAAGCCTGAGCCACAAGGTCTTTCTTGCCACCGCGCTCCGGTCGGCGCACCTCAACCTTGCGCCCGGCCTTCAGCTCAAGCGCTTCCCCAATCAACTCGGCTTGATTCGGCAATTTGTTGACAAGAATCAGTTTCGGCGGTGGGCGCTTGTCGTAGAATTGCACAAGAAAGGCTGACAGCACTTCCTCTGGTGTCTGTTCCCGTTCGTGACGCGGATAATGCGCCGTCGCGCCCCAGTTCTGCCCGGCGCGAATGAAGAAGACCTGCACGCAAGATACGCCGCCATCCATCTCGATGGCGAATACATCTGCCTCTTCAATATCTTCCGGATTCACATCCTGGCTGGCGCGCACATGGGCCAGCGCGCGAATCCGGTCTCGCAATCGCGCCGCGCGTTCAAATTCCATTTCCTCCGCAGCTGCTTCCATGTCTGCCGCAAGGCGCTTCTGAAGGTCTGCCCCCTTCCCGCGCAGGAAATCTGCCGCCTGATCGGCCAGCGCCTGATAATCCTCGGTCGAAATCAAATCGACGCAGGGCGCAGCGCAACGCTTGATTTGGTGCAGCATGCAGGGTCGGGTGCGGACACTGTAGACGCTGTCCTCACAGGTGCGCAGAAGGAACGCCTTTTGCAGCGTATCGAGCGTGCGCATCACGGATCCCGCGCTGGCGAACGGACCGAAATAGTCCCCCTGATCCATCTTCGAACCACGATACTTCTTTATCTGCGGGGCTTCATGATCGCGACGGATGAGAATGTAGGGGAAGGATTTGTCGTCGCGCAGCAAAACGTTGAAGCGGGGCTTCAGGCTTTTGATCAGACTGGCCTCGAGCAGCAGCGCCTCAGTCTCGGTCTCTGTGACGACGAATTCCATCCGCTTGGTCATGGAGATCATGCGCGCAATTCGCTGCGTATGACCGCCCAGCCGCGCATAGTTCGACACACGTGCCTTCAGGTCTCGAGCTTTGCCGACATAGAGCACGTCATCATGCTCGCCGAACATGCGATACACGCCGGGCTTGCTCGGCAGCCTTTTCAGATTGTCTTTGATGACATCGATGCCCCGCAGGGACGTCGCGCCGGAATCAGTCGGGTCCATAACTCAACAGATAGTCCGGCTTTCCGCCGGATGCGAGCCTTAGCCGAAGTTCAACATGTGATGAAGCGCAAACCGGGAATCCAGCATCCAGCCCGCGCCGAAGCTGAACAGCATAACCAGCACGATAGACGATACGAAGGACCGCCCCTTCTTTGGCGTATGCTTGCGGTTCGCCGCCTTCACGAGAATGAGGAAGAACAACAGCGCAATGAACACCGCCATGAAGAAGACTTTCTCCATGTCAGAGAGATGGTCGACCCAATCGGTGACGTCCAGAATGATATCGTTTGCCACTTCCGCGATCTTGTCGAGCATCGCATTCAGCAAACTCATGTCCAGTGATACGCTCATGTCTCCCCGCAAATTCCCGTCCTGGGAACGCTTTCATGCTTGTTTCAGGAACGAGGAGTGTCTCACACATGGCTAAAATCCAGCCCTAGACCGGCATATGAATTTACCGCATTCGATTCAGGCATTGGAAAGGAATTTTCCCGGCTGCGGCGGTTTTCCCCCTGCCCGGCTCTTGCCGCGCGCCAGCCGCAGGATTAAGCCGACGCAAACGCCAGCCGAGCATGACACGCACAGGAAATACTCATGTCTGAAACCCTTCGCCTTTCTGAAGCCCTGGACCGCGTAAAGCCTTCCGCCACTATCGCCGTCACCACAAAAGCGAATGAACTGAAACGGGCCGGACATGATGTGATTGGCCTCGGAGCGGGCGAGCCGGATTTCGATACGCCGGACAATATCAAGGAAGCCGCCATGCAGGCGATCCGCGATGGCAAAACCAAGTACACACCCGCCGATGGAATTCCGGAACTGAAAGAAGCAATCTGCGCCAAATTCCAGCGCGAGAATGGCCTGACCTATACGCCGAGCCAGATCCATATCGCGCCGGGCGGCAAGCCGGTCATCTATAATGCCTTTGTCGCGACGCTAAATCCCGGCGACGAAGTCATCATCCCGGCGCCATATTGGGTGTCCTATCCCGACATGGCGCTGATGGCAGGCGGCACGCCCGTGCCGGTCGCCTGCGGACCGAACGCCAATTACAAGCTGACGCCGGAAGCGCTGGAAGCTGCAATCACGCCGAACACCAAATGGCTGTTGCTGAACTCACCGTCCAACCCGACTGGCGCCGCCTATACGAAGGAAGAGCTGCGCGGCCTGGCCGATGTGCTGCTGCGCCACCCGCATGTCTGGACGCTGACCGACGACATGTATGAGCACCTCGTCTATGACGATTTTGAGTACTTCACGATCGCGCAGGTCGAACCGAAACTGTTCGAGCGGACGCTTACCGTGAATGGCGTGTCAAAGGCTTATGCCATGACGGGTTGGCGCATCGGCTATGCTGGCGGACCGGAAAAGCTGATCACAGCCATGCGCAAGGTGATCAGCCAGACCACATCCAATCCCTGCTCCATCAGCCAGTGGGCCGCGGTCGAAGCGCTGAACGGGCCGCAGGACTTCTTGCCCGAACGACGCGCCGTTTACCAACAGCGCCGCGACATGGTCGTGGCTGGCCTCAACGCTGCCGAGGGCATCACCTGCGCGACGCCAGAAGGCGCTTTCTATGTCTACCCGTCCTGCGCGGGCGTGATCGGCAAGACCGGCCCTTCCGGAAAAGTCATTGAGAGTGACAAGGATTTTGCTTCCGAACTGCTCGAACAGGAAAAAGTCGCCATCGTCTTCGGTGAAGCTTTCGGCCTTTCCCCAGCATTCCGCGTATCCTACGCGACCTCCACAGAGGCACTGCAGGAAGCCCTGACCCGCATCCAGCGCTTCTGTGCGAACCTGTCATAAACCAATGGTATAGAGGGGCTCTATATCGGGTGTTCCACGTATTGATTTGAATGGAACTTTCCCCGTTCTTACGTGCTGAACAAGAGAGCACAAAGGAGCCCCTCATGCCTGTAGACATCGGTCTGAACGACGACGCCCGAAACACATCCGCCGACGCCCTGCGCGTCCTGCTGGCGGAGACATATGCATTGTACTCCAAGACGCACGGCTACCACTGGAACGTGACCGGCCCACGCTTCAACAGCCTGCACACCATGTTCGAGACACAATATAATGAGCTGTGGCTGGCGCTGGACGAAATCGCTGAACGCATCCGCGCGCTCGGCCATTTTGCCCCAGCCTCTGCCAGCGAGATGGTCGAACCAGCTACGATCAAGCCGGACAATGGCATTCCGGATGCTGACACGATGGTCGAAAACCTGGTTAAAGGTCATGAAGCGGTCAGCCGCGCAGCGAAAGCCGGCCTGAAAATCGCGGAAGATAATGGCGACGCCGTAACGGCCGATCTGATGACGCAGCGCGCCGCCATCTCGGAGAAGACCGCCTGGATGCTGCGCGCCAATCTCTAGGGAATCCGCGCCTCTGGCGCATCCTGTATATTGCACTGCACAACAAGTGCCGCGTTTCATGGGCTTGACGGTCCCGCTGAGGCGCGGCACTCTTTCATTTGTGTAATGAATGGGTCAGCAAGAGCCCACCGGAACAACCCCGGACTGCGCGCAAAAAAAGGCCCGGCAGCGAGTTAACGCGCCGGGCTGTAAAGTATCGGGTCCCGTAGGGGGGAGGAAACGCCCAATCGGAGGAAGGATTGGGTTAATGCCCGGGACCCTTGGCATGCGTGTTAAATAAACACTCCAGCCCTGTTTTCAACCTACGAGACAGCAAAGCTTTCATGCAATTATGCATGAATGTCGCATTTCTGACTAATTCTGACGCATAGCAGGACGACGCAGGATTTCGGTCTCTGCGGTGATGAAATCCCGAAACGCCGCAATCCGCTTGGAACGGCGCAAATCACTCGGATAGATGAAGTAGAGATCGAAGATCGGGCCGACCGTTTCCGGCAACACTTTCACAAGGCGCGGCATTGTCCCGGCCATGTAATCCGGCACATCCGCAATCCCCAGACCAGCATCCACCGCGCGCAACATGGCAAACACATTGTTCACCTTCAGCGCGGCCTGGCGTGGCGGGCTGTCATCGCGACCGACCCGGCAGGCAAAGCTCATCACATCCAGCATGGAAGTTTCGTCGCCATAGGCGATGATGCGGTGATTATCCAGATCCTGCGGCGTGCGGGGCATGCCATAGGCTTTGAGGTATTCCGGCGAGGCATAAAGGTTCGTCGCAACTGTGCCCAGCTTGCGCTGGATAAGGTCTGCCTTGTCCGCAGCCCACAGGCGGATGGCGCATTCGGCCTCCAGCTTCAGCAAATCATATTCGCGGCTGTCATCAAGACGAAGGTCCAGATTCATGTCCGGATGCTTGCGCATGAACCCGCCAAGGCGCGGCACAAGCCAGGTGGACCCGAAAGCCACTGGCGCGGCTACGATCAGTTCACCCTGCGGGGTTTCCTGTTGGTCCTTCAGCAGCGTATTCGCCGATTGCGCGGCGGTGGCCATTTCCATGGTCGAACGGAACAGGGTGTGCCCGCTATCGGTCAGCACCAAACCGCGCGCATGCCGCTGGAACAGGGACACGCCAAGCGCCTCTTCCAGCGCCGCAATCTGGCGCGAGACAGCCGACTGCGATATGCCCAGCCGTTCCCCTGCCGAGGTCAGGCTGCCAGCTTCTGCCGCCGCGTGGAAAGATTTCAGTTTACCCCAATCCATGGGGAGCGTTTGTGACGCCTAAATGACCCCACGGCAAGCAGAGAATGCGGCAGTCCCTCCCACCCGCATACTGTAGGGCGGGTTGAACAAAGCGATGCGCGCCCGTTCCACGCTCTCTCTGTGATGTGGTGTTGGTGGAATCCTGTCCAAATTCGCACCCAAGCCACTACGTTCCCCAACGTGACGCCCCACTGCCATGCCTGTTCTTCTAGTTTCCGGGTGATACACTCCTCATCGGGAGGAATATCAGATGCCACGACTGAAACAGGCGGGGCGCGAAGCGGAAAATCCGTTCGCAAACCGGATTTTTGACATCCTGTTCGGCGAACGGGACCCGATTGCGGAGCCTGGAACCGAGACCGGAACGCCCGGGAACTGGTGGACTGTTTTCAACATCGTGCCGGATGCATTCAAGCACACAACTGAAGGGTTTCAGTTTTACCGGTCAAAAAATCGGAAGCTGGATCCGAAACTGCGTGAACTCGGACAGACCCGCGCAGGCTTTGCCGTTGGCTCACAGTTTGTCTTTTCCCAGCATTGCAAGGCCAGCCGCGACGTCGGCCTCACCGAAGACCAGATCGCCGCCATACCTCATTGGCAGGTGGCATCCTGCTTCAGCCCGCTGGAGCGCGCAGTTCTCGCCTATACGGACGGACTTGTCCTGCAGCGCGGCCGCATTCCGGATGGCGTGTTCGATGCGCTGAAGTCCGGGCTGTCGGATGAGGAAATTCTCGAGCTCACCTACATCACCTGCACCTATATGATGCACGCGATCATGAGCCGCGCACTGAAGCTGGAGTATGATGATGTGGATGAGCGTATTGTTGAGATAGCCGCACCAAAAGATGCGAACACGGACGTCATGTCGATGGTCGACAAGGGAGGAAACTGAACATGGCCTATCATCATCTCGCCCTCGCCGCGAAAGACATGAAAGCAACGCACGCATTCTATGAAGGCATCATGGGGTTTGAGCTGGTAAAGGTTGAAGTTGCTCCCATCATGACCGGAGGCTGGGGCAAGCATTTCTTTTACCGCATGGATGGCGATGACAGCCGGTTTATCGCCTTCTGGGAACTTCATGACACAGAGGGCAGCGAAGACTATGTGTATGACATCAACGCCGCCGCCAAACTGCCGCCGGGCACGAACCATTATTCCTTTTCCGTTGACTCGAAACAGGAGCTGAAAGACTGGAAACAGAAATGGCTCGCAGCCGGTCTGGACGTATTCGAAATCGACCATAACTGGTGCCATTCGATCTATACCAGAGACCCAAACGGAAACTCTGTCGAATTTTGCCTGACCACAGGAACGTTCACCGAGACCGACAGGCAGCGCGCGCTCGACGCACATTCGGAAACAGAGTTCACCCCCTCCCCGCCCCCTGCCTTCATGCAATTATGGAATGCGAAAAAGGTAGACAGCCGATAGATCGCCTACTGACTGGCCCAGAGGATACGGGCGATCCAGGCGATCTCGGACGGCTTGAAACTGCGCGTGGGATAGGCCGGGTTCAGAGAGGCAAGCTCCACCGCGCGCGAATTCCGCCGCGCAAGGATTTTGGCCATCACTTCACCTTCCAGCGTTTTCGCCACAACCCGGTCACCAATTTTCACCTCGGAGCCCGGCGAGACGATGATCCGATCCCCTGCGCGGTAGGCTGGCTCCATCGAATCTCCGCTGATCTCCAGCGCATATACAGACTCGGTCTCAAGCCCCGGAAAGCGAACCTCTTCCCAGCCGCCCCCAACCGGAAACCCTGCATCGTCAAAAAAGCCATCCTGCCCGGCTTGCGCAAAGCCAATCAAGGGCGCAATCGCGCCGCGCCGCCCATCGACCAGCGCCGCGAAATCCTCAAACCGACTGCCAACTGAATCCAGCACACGCGCAAGACTCTCCGTAGACGGCCAGCGCGGACGACCATCCGCCGCCTCCCGCTTCGACGGATTAAACGCCGTCGGGTCCAGCCCGGCCCGCCGCGCAAGACCAGATGGGGTCAATCCATGATGAGCGGCCAGGGCATCAATGCCTCGCCAGATGTCACGATGTTTCATGGGATAATTTTCCCAACTATTGCCTTGCTCGCTAAATAGGAATATCCACCTATTGTCAAGTCAGCTTGGGAGTCAGGCATGAAACTTTTCATTCATGGCGTGCCGGATACGCCGCATTTGTGGGAACCGTTGATTTCCGTGCTGGACCTCAGTGAAAACGACTATCGTGCGCCTGCCCTGCCCGGTTTTGGGTGCGCCCGTCCGGCCGGGTTCTCTGCCACGAAAGAAGCTTATACAGATTGGCTTGTCGGCCAGATGGAAGACATTGGCGGAGGCATAGATATCGTTGGCCATGACTGGGGCGCCTTGCTGACCTTGCGGGCCGTCTCTCTGCGGCCGGATCTTGTGCGCACCTGGTGCGTTACCAACGCGGTGATCGATCCCGAATATCGTGGACATGCCATGGCCCGCCGCTGGGCTACACCAATCCTGGGGGAGTTGGTTATGCTGGGCATGCGGAACAAGAAGCGGCTTCTTCCCGCCATGATCGCTGGCGGCATGCCGAAAAGCCTCGCGAAGAAAGAAGTTCCTCTGATTGACAAGACCATGCGGCAGAGCATCCTCGATCTTTACCGCTCAGCCGACGGACTGCGGTTTTCAGATGACTGGGTCAACGGCCTCGCAAATCTGCCACAGCGCGGACAGCTTTTCTGGGGCGAGACTGATCCTTATGTTGACCTTTCCGTTGCCAAACGGTTTTCAGAGCGATGGAATGTCCCACTTCACGTGGAGACCGGTGCGGGGCACTGGGCCTGTGCAGAGCGGGCGACGGAATTCGCCACCCTTCTCCAGTCACATTGGGCGTGAACTTCAGGCGGCCTCTTTTTTCGGGCTGCCAAGCTCCTGCTTCACACGCTCTGCCAACTGACGAACAGTAAACGGTTTCGGCAGGAAGGAAACTGCCCGGTCATCATCCAGCTGCTTGGCAATATCGCGCTCTGCATAGCCAGAGATGAAGATCACACGTGCATGGCCAAGCAACTCCTTGGCCTCGCGGATCAGCGTCGGACCATCCTTACCCGGCATGACGACATCTGAGATAACGAGGTCGAAACTTTCCGGATTGTCTTCCAGAATCTCCATTGCCTCTTCGCCATCGCAGGCTTCCTCAACCTCATAGCCGCTCGAGCGCAGCAGAGAGGCCGCAATGCCGCGAACACCGTCTTCATCCTCGATCAACAGGATGCGACCACGGCCGGAAATATCCACTGGCTGGCTCGCGGCGTGCTCGACCTGCGCCATATCCACTGGCTCTGGAATCTCTTCGGCGGCCAGCGCTGGCAGGTAGATGTGGAAGGTCGTGCCTTTGCCCACGCCAGAGGTGGTGCAGATATAGCCGCCGGATTGCTTGATAATGCCGTACACAGTCGCAAGACCAAGACCCGTCCCAACGCCCGCTTCTTTCGTGGTGAAGAAGGGTTGGAAGATCTTGTCCATGACATCCTTCGGCATGCCGTGGCCGGTATCTTCCACTTCAATCAGCATGTAGTCGCCATCATTGACGAAGGAGAAGCCCTTCTCCTGAGCTTCCTTGCCAGTCGCCCGCGCCGTACGGATCGTCAGCTTGCCGCCATTCTTGTGGCTCAGCATCGCATCGCGCGCATTGGTGGCAAGATTGAACAGCGCGTTTTCCAGCTGGTTCTTGTCAGCCTTGACGTATGGCACATCGCGGCCATGCTTGACGTCCAGTTCGATCCGCTCGTCCAGCAATTGACGCAGGAGAATGGAGAATTCGGTCATGAAGTCTGTCACCGCGAAGACTTCGCGCTTGAAGGTCTGCTGGCGCGCATAGGCGAGCAGCATCTTCACAAGATCCTTCGCACGGATCGAGAATTCGTGGATCGACTTCAAATTTGGATAGGAAGGGTCGCCCAGCGGATGGTGGACCATCAGCTGCTCATTGTTCAGGATGATACCCTGAAGCACATTGTTGAAGTCATGCGCCACGCCGCCGGCAAGCTGGCCAATTGCCTGCATCTTCTCGCCATGCGCCAAACGCATCTCCAGCTGGCGCTGTTCTGTAATATCCATGACATATGCAACCGACGGTCGACCCGCGCCGTCCAGCGCCACGAAGACGTTGACGTGCTTTGGCTCCTGCCCGGCAAGCTTCAGGCTGATCGGCTTGTCGATCGCATCAACGAGGAGACCACTCAACGCCTCCTGCCCTTCCTCGGCGAGGAAGAGGTCAGAGAATTTTCCGCCCGGCGCAGCCTTGCCTTCGGTCAAATCCATCAGGGAGCGGTTGGCATCCATGATGATCGCGCTGTCGACGCTGCCGCCTTCCAGACGCACAGCACCAAAAGGCGCGTCATCAAACATCGGGTCGCCATCCGGGCGCGGCGGACGCGAAGCGGTCGATAGGCGGAAGCCTTCCTCGCCCGTATTCATCACCTGTTGGCTGGCCAAGATGATTGTACGACCGGTCGCTTCGGCGCCCTTGCCAGACCAAGTCGTGATCGCCTGAACCGGACGCTCGACACCATCGCGGCCGCGCAACTGAATATCCACCCGGCCCGGCACGCCGGATTTGCGATCTCGCGACAGCATCTTCACAAATTCCGGACGCATGATGTCATCGATCCGGATGTTCTTCGACATTTCCGGCAGGCCGAGCATATCGCGCAGCCAGCCATTGGCGTAGGTAATCGTACCGTCCGGGCGCGCGGCAAAGAACCCCATTGGGGCGTCTTCGACATAAAGCGACTTCAAGTCGGCCGCACCAGTCGCTTCGCGCTCGCCTGCGATCGGGCGGATGCGCCACAGAACCTTGTCACGTGGCAGCGGAGAAACAGTGATCTCGAACTGCGCCGGTACGCGCTCAGGGCCAATCGTGATCGGTGGCAGGATTTCGCGGCGCGCATGGCCGACTTTGGCGTCCTTGGAGAGGCGATAAACGGGCGCTGCCAGACCGGGATTAGCCCCGAACAGGCGGTCGACAGTGACAGGCGCACCTTCGGCCTGTGAACCAATCAGAGCCAGCGCGGTCAGTTCGCGGTAAGATCCATTCGCCGCCATTGGCGCGCCGCCGCGGTCTGCAATCAGAACAGATTCATCCAGCGCTTCGATCCAGCCATAACGAGGAGTCGCCGCCTGCGCTGCACGAGCAATCGAGCCGCGCTCCGGAAACAGGCCCAGCATCCGACCGGCGCCGCGCACACTCCACAACAGGAAAACCAGACCACCAGACGCCATTGCGATCAGAAGGATCGGTCCCGGCGCGCCCGATGCGTTTGGCCAGGCAAGCGCTACACTCGCAGCGGCAATCGACACAAGCAGGCAGATCCAGAATGACAATTGCATCCAGTCCAGCCGTCCACGCTCAGACAACGCACTCAGTTCAGCGGCAGAATCCTGATCGTCAACGGGAGCAGCATTGGCCTGCACTTTTAAATCCATCGGTCGCTTTACACTCCTGCTGCCAGCCGCCAAGGTCGCGCCAGCACTTTACGCCTATTTCCGTCCAGCATCGCTGGCGACTCAGTCATACGGAATCCTAGTCTACCAAATGTGGCACGACAAAGGTTAATGAAGTGGGAAAAGACGTTAAGATGAACGTTGAAAATTGCAGAAATCACAGTGGAATCGGAGGTTTTCATGAGACGGACTTCAACAGCAATCGCAGCGCTCCTGCTGCTCGGCGCATGCCAGAGCGAGCCCAGCGACACGCTTCCGCCGCCAGTTGCCGAGATGCCGCCAGCGCCGGCAATTCAGGACCGCGCTGAAATCGTTGCTGCAGAAAGCGCCCGCCTGAACCAGTTCTTCGAAGACAAGTTCCAGGCCACGCTTTCGCGCAATCCGATGTACCAGACCTATCTGGGCGTGAAGACCGATTATGACAAATGGAACGACGTCTCTGACGAAAATGCCGTGCGCGAAATGGAAATCCAGCGCGCCGACATGGAAGAGATGAAAACCCTGTTCGACTACGACCTGCTGGACGATCAGGCCAAACTGTCCTGGCGACTTGCGGAATATGAACTCGCGCAGGCGGAAGCGGCCTTCCCATTCCGCCATCACAGCTACACGTTCGATCAGATGCGGGGTGTGCAGTCGAGCATTCCGGCTTTCCTGGTCAACCAGCATGGCGTCACCAGCCTGTCAGACGCGGAGGCCTATGTTTCGCGGCTCGAAGGCATCTCAGCTTATCTCGATCAGCACATTGAAAATGCGGAGTATTCGGCGAGCCTTGGCATCAAGCCACCGGCCTTCGCCTACGCCTATGTCCTGAACGATTCCAAAGGCGTCATAACAGGATACCCGTTCACGTCGGACGTTTCCGATGGCAGCGAAGACAGCCCGCTGATGAAGGATTTCCGCGGCAAGGTCACCAAACTGGTCGAGGCTGAAACCATTGGTCAAAGCCAGGCGGACGCATTGCTTTCGGATGCAGTTGCGGCGCTGACATCATCCGTCGGCCCAGCCTATGAGAATGTGATCACGGTCATGGAGGCCCACGCCGAAACCGCCACGACAGATGATGGCGCGTGGAAGCTGCCAGACGGCGACGCCTATTACGCGATGCGCCTGAACCAAATGACCACGACAGGCATGAGCGCAGCTGAAATTCATCAGCTGGGTCTCGACGAAGTGGCGCGCATTCACGGCGAAATGCGCGGAATCATGGCGCAGGTCGGATACGAAGGCACGCTCAAAGAATTCTTTGAATTCATGCGGACTGACGAGCAATTCTACCTGCCGAACACGGAAGAAGGTCGTGAGGCTTACTTGTCCGAGGCACGTCATCAGATCGAGCTGATGAAAGAGGACCTGCCGAGTGTGTTCAACACATTCCCGAAAGCCGACATGATCGTGAAAGCGGTTGAGCCGTTCCGCCAAAAGTCCGCAGGCAAGGCCTTCTATTCCCGCCCTGCCCCGGATGGCAGCCGGCCCGGCACCTACTATGCAAACCTCTACCGCATGCAGGATATGCCGACCTATCAATTGCAGGCACTTGCCTTCCATGAGGGCATTCCGGGCCACCACATGCAGATTGCCATCGCGCAGGAACTGGAAGGCATTCCGAGCTTCCGGAAGTATGGCGGCTACACCGCCTTCTCCGAGGGCTGGGGCCTGTACTCGGAATACTTGCCGAAGGAAATGGGCTATTATTCCGACCCGTATGATGATTTCGGCCGCCTCGCCATGGAGATCTGGCGCGCTGCCCGTCTCGTCGTCGACACCGGAATTCACGACAAGAAATGGACCCGTGAACAGGCAATCCAGTATCTTCTCGACAATACGCCGAACCCCGAAGGCGACGCGAAGAAAGCCATTGAGCGCTACATCGTGATGCCGGGTCAGGCGACAGCCTACAAGATCGGCATGATCAAGATCCTGGAGCTTCGGGAAGCAGCCAGAGCCGAACTTGGTGATGCATTCGACATCGCAGAGTTCCACGATGTTGTGCTGAAGGATGGCCCGGTTCCGCTCAGCATTCTGGAAGAGAATGTGAAAACCTGGGTCGCTTCCAAACAGGAAGCCTGATCCGAAACGCCGCGCAGCCCTTTGCAGACTTTCCGCATTTGGCGGGAATGGCGAATACGCTGCGCGGCGCTTTCTTGGGAACTGATAAAGTCAGGCGACGTAACTTGATCTGAACGTTTGACCGTCCCTATCAGGGGACTGGACCAATTTGCCATCAGGAGATTTGGGGATGCTGGGTGAAATCATGACGGAGGTCTTCTCCGTATCGGGCCTGTTTACGCTGTTGATGTTGTTGATGCTGCAGGCCGTGCTCGGCTTCGACAACCTGCTCTACATTTCCATCGAATCAAAACGCGTTGGCGAAGAGAAAGCGCCGATGGTTCGCCAATGGGGCATCGGCCTCGCGGTCGCTTTCAGGATCATCCTGCTCTTCATCATCGTCGCTCTGTTCGATGCATTGGCCGAGCCGCTGTTCGGATTTCATCTGACCGGGTTCTTTGAAGGCGAGTTTACCTTCCAGAGCCTCATCACGCTCGCGGGCGGCGCGTTCATCATCTACACCGCGATCAAGGAAATCACCCACCTGCTGACGGTCGACCACATTGAGCACAGCGAAGGCGGCAAGGCCAAATCGGTCATGCAGGCCATCACGCTGATCGTGGCAATGAACCTCGTCTTCTCATTCGACTCCATCCTTTCCGCGATGGCGATTGCAAACGTCGAAGTCGCAAACATTGTATCGGCCAGCGGCGAGGTGATCGACACGTTCAAGGGCACCGTGACGGATTGCAAGTCCGCCCTGATCAGCACGCCCATCGAAGGCGCTGTCGGCTGTCGTCCCGGCAAGGATTATCAAGTCTGGCTGATGGCGATCGCGATTATCGTATCCGGTATCGTGATGGCACTCATGGCGGACGCGGTCGCTGAGTTCCTCAAGAAGAACCGGATGTACGAAGTTCTCGGCCTCTTCATCCTGTTCCTGGTCGGGGTCCTGCTGGTCACTGAAGGCGCCCATCTGGCTCATATGAAACTGTTCACCTTCACCATCGAAGCCATGAGCAAATCGAGCTTCTACCTCGTCATCTTCGTACTGGTGGTCACCGACATCATCTCGACCAACTACCAGAAGCGTCTCTGGCGGCAGCGCGAAGCGGAACTCCAAGCCCACGGAGAATCCGAATCCGTTGTCGCTGCGGTTGACGATGAAATGGATAGGAAGCCGCCGATCTTCACAGGCTTCAGACTGTAAGGAACGGCACTACTGGACGCCCTGTTGCCGACTAGCGCAGCAGGGCCGTCCGTCTGCTGATGCGCAGGGCCATCCTGTTGCCCTTGCGTCCGATCTGGCCCTCTGCAACCACAGCGCCGTCGCGGCCACCAGTCAGCAATTCGACAGGCTGGTCTGATGGCAGGCCAAGCAGCAGGGTCGAGCCTGGCTTGAGGTCTGCAAGACGCGAGAGTGGGACGCTGAGCGATGCGATACGCGCGGTCAGAACGGCTGTCATCGCCCCTGCCCCCGCTGCTGCTGGTACACCTGCAGGCGCACTCAAAGCCATCTGGCGAGACCGGACAGGCGCCGGTTCACTCGCGCCATCGAACAGGTCGTCCTCCGCCATGATCAGACGCGCTGGCATCTTTGCGTCATTCACGCGTACATCGAGGTCAAGAATCGTGGTCTGCCCCGGCCCGGCCAGCGCGGACGCAAATTCCGGATCCGTCTCGATACGGGAGAATTTCAGCGACGACGCCAAGGCCGCGCCCAATGGCCGAACCAGCCCTTCCAGCAGCGCCGCATCCATCGGCGTCAACATGCGCGCCTTCTGCTGGGATGGGTGTCCACCGCACGCCGTTTCGATCAAGGCATTCGCCAGCGGCGCGCTGATCACCAGCATCGCGGCAATCTCTCCGCCGGGCGCGGTGAAGCAGGCGATCGCTGATCCCGTACCTGCGCAATCTGTCTGAAGACCCTGGTCGAAACTGCCCCGTGCACTCGCGCGCGCCAGAGCGGCGGCCTTCAGGCCACATCCATCACGCAGGGCGAGACTCAGGCGAGACGCCATCCGGCGTGCCTCGTCGGTCACATCGGTCGGTTGCGCTGGCGGCAAGGCGAGGTCGCAAACCTGTACGTCTTCCACCTGCTCCGGCTCGGGTTCAGGCTCCGGCATGTCATCCAGATTGGGCCGCAGCAACGCTTCGATTTCCGCCGCGCTCAGAACACCGCGCGACGTCGGCAACGGACGATCGGGCGTGATCGGCTCGAACGTTGTTGGCATGTCCAACATGATGTCGGACTCACGTCGAGGTGACATGTCCCATCCATCATCAGCAGCAAGAGGCAAGTCGGTCTTCATGGAGCGGTCGGCCGGTTCTTGGGTTCCTGACCGTTTTGCGCCAGATACGGTTAACGACTGGTTAGGAATTTCCTCTTTCGTCCGCTCATCGTCAGCCATGATTCTACCCTGGTCTCCGTTGGGATTAATGCAGGCGCACTTCACGTTAAGTATCACGAGCTGGCGTTAAGGCCTTGATTACGATGCTGTAAGACATCGTTTGGACCTTCATGCCATTATGCCTTCATCGCATGAGGCACCAAGCATAACCGCCGAAGCGTTGGGTAGATTGGGCGAAAGAAAACGGCGGTAATCCGATGCCGGATTACCGCCGTTGTTTTATTCCGAACTGGAATTGAGTTAGTCGTCTCGCAGCGTGCGCTCTTTGCGCTCATGGCGCTCCTGCGCCTCAAGGCTGAGCGTGGCGGTCGGGCGCGCTTCCAGGCGACGCAGACCAATCGGCTCACCCGTCACTTCGCAATAGCCGTAAGATCCATCATCGATGCGGCGCAGCGCCGAGTCGATCTTGGAGATCAGCTTGCGCTGTCGGTCCCTCGTGCGCAGCTCAAGCGCCTTGTCGCTTTCGGCAGACGCGCGATCCACGATGTCCGGCAAGGATCCTGACTCACCCTGCAGATTGTTGATCGTCTGCTTTGCGCCATCAAGAATGTCAGCCTTCCAGTTTTCCAGAAGCCGACGGAAGTAGGCGAGCTGGCGCTCGTTCATGAACTCCTCGTCGTCCGAGGGGCGATAGTCGTCCGATAGGTCAACACTCATCGCTTATTCACCTTACTCTGTTTGGGGGCGGATATAGACCGCCTAGTGATTCTCTGCAATTCCTGCCGCTGAGTAATTTTTGCCAATGTTTTCAGTCAATTGAGGCAAAATCATGTAATCTTCATGAGATTGTTACCAATCGACGGCGTCGTATTCCGAGAAATTCGGTGCAATTTACAGGCCAGCCCTTGATCTTTCTCGCGACGATGCGCTGAATGAAATCTGTCCCAAACACTACGGATGCATTGGTTTCAGCGTACATGGCCCGACGCCGGAAAACTATGGATAAGACGTCCGGCTGGATGCAGGCAGTTGTCTTCAACTCGCTGCTGGTCCTCATGCCTGTCATCGCCGCGCAGAGCCTCTCAATGGCATTCTCCGGCGAAGGGTTCTCCGACACACCCACCATCGAAGCCATCGACCAGACCCGCCGCAACATGGACGAGTCCTTTGCCTCCATCTCTCCGCGCAGCGGCGGCGACAAATACAAATTCTGGCACGACATCGTCGAACGCGAACTGACCGATATGGACGTTTCCGCAGCGCGTGGTTTCCTGCTGGCTGCGCCCGAAATGCTTGACCGTGAATCTGTGCGGGAGCTTCAGGCAGATTCAGACGGGGTGAAGATGGACCGCGCGGATGATCGCCTGGCCGCTGCCGCCTTGCGCAAGCTTCCGCTCGATATCGGCCTGAAATTCGAAGAGGCAGAAGCTGCCGCTGGCCGCAAGACATTTGCATCCGCATCGACCGCTCTGGACGAAACAGATGAAGCGGAAGCGACGAACCCGGACACGGACGCTGAAACGGCAGACACGTCGGACCTGGGCGAGGAAGCCGAAACCGAGGTGACCCTTGCGGCGAGCGCCCGCTCGGCCGACCGGCGCTTCATCCTGCTCGGCACGTTCGCGGACCTTGCCAACAACTCAGAGCGCTGGGTAAAGGGCGACCGGGTTGATCCGATTACGCTGAAAGTGACGGCCATCGGCCTCATCGGTGCCGAGAGCGCGGATGGCGTGGGCGACGGGAACGTCCGGGCGGCGTCCATCCTGAAGTCCGCCCGGCGCGCCCGGCGAATGACCCCGGAATTCACGACCTATATGCGCAACCGGCTGAACGATGCGATTCCCGACTCGGTACTCCGCCCTGCCCTGGAAGACGCTTTCGACGAACTGGCCACAACCAGCGTGCGTGTTGATCGGGTGCGCGACGCCTATATGAACGCCATCGATCCGGCGGGCCTGCAGCAACTCGAGGCAGACCTCGTCCAGATTGACCGGATCGGCATGCTGACGAGCACGCCCGCAGCCATCACTTTGATCGAGCATTTGAAAGACGAAGCGGATCTGCGTCGCGCGCGCCTGCTGGCCGAGGCTGGCGGTGACCGCTCTGTTGCTCTGGTGAAGCAGAATGGCGAAGACGCCCTGCGCATTGCCGACACCGGAATCAAGTGGACCCGCGACCTGATGTTTCAGGTCATGGGCCTTACTGCGTCTGGGCTGGCCCTGCTCTATGTGATGATCGCAACGTTCCGCCGGAATGTCCGCCTTCCGAAAAAGCGTATCGAGCCGACAGGAATCTGATCGCTAGAGATTGAATGCGCCGCGAATGCCATCGATCAGAAGCTGAACGGACAAGGCCGCAAGAATGACGCCCAGGATCCGCGTCAGCGCGCCCGCAACACTTGCCCCCATAAGTCTGACCAGTGGCCCCGCAGCCAGGAAGATCAGAAGCGTCAGCGCAAGGTTCAGGCCGATCGCAGACAGGACAATCCCCTTCTCGATCCAGTCGGACTTGTCAGACATGTAGAACATGGCCGTGGCGATCGTACCTGGCCCGGCTACCATTGGAATGCCAAGCGGGAACACGGATACATCATCCGGCTCGGGGTCTGCTGCGTGGCTGTCGATATGCTCTTCAACGCGGTTTTCGCGACGTTCCGTCCGTTTCTCGAACACCATGTCGAGCGCGATCATGAACAGCAGGATGCCGCCGGCAGCCCGGAACGCATCAATCGAGATGTGCATTGCGCCGAGTAGCCAGGAGCCGCCAAACGCAAACCCATAAATGATAATCGTGGCGACAATAATCGACTTGATCGCCATGCGGCGACGATAGGCGGCATCACCACTCGCCGTCAGCGTCGCAAACACGGGCGCGACGCCCAAGGCGTCGATCAGGACGAAAAAGGTGACAAAGGATGCGGTAAAAAGAGAGATCAGTTCGGCGCTCATGCGCGCGACCTAATCTTTTTGGTCCGCTGCGTCGAGGATTTCCTGCACGAGCGGCGCAACAATGACTGCATCTCCCATGCCCGCGAACCGGGACAGGTCGGCGCCGCCAGAGGCCAGGGACATCATCATGCGATGGCCGCGCAGACGCTGCAGCAAGCCTTCCTCACCACGATGGCCATCTGCTGTGGCTGTGCGGCCGTGTCCGAGATCCACCAACAAGCCTTCACCCTTCCCGGCCTCCAACAGGGAGATTGCCTCATCTAGTGAGACAGCCTTCGGATCAGGGAGAGGGTCCATGCGCATTGGTTTCGCCATCATTCCGGTCCTCGCGCGTCAGCGGCCATCAGCTTTCTGCACCGGCTCAGCGCGCGATATAGATTGGAACTGGCAACATCGGCCGAAATTTCCAGAACATTTTCACGGTCTTCATCGCTTTCGCAGACGGCGAGCAACCCTGCGATGGCTTCAGCTGCCTGCGCATATGGCGGACCATCGACTTCGCCGAGCAGGTACATCTGCATGATCGCGAAATAGGCGCGCCCCGCCTGCGTGGTCGCTTCGGTAGGTCTCAGAATATCCTTCTCGCGCAGCACTCGGGCGCGCGTTTCGAGCAGAAGTACGCCGCGCCGGTCGCCATTTCTGACAACCGCGCCGTTCACCACGAATGTTTCGCCCGGTTTGAGGGACAGCTTCAATGGCATAGTGTCTGATTCCACTCCTGCAGATTTTGATAAAATTTGCAGAAAGGCGTTAACGCTTGATTGCGATTGCGTAAGTCTGTCAAAAATCTGCAATCAATTGCATACCATAAAGGCACCATGCGCCCGGTTCCCGAATGCGTAGGATCAACAGGCCTGCGAGGGGTTTGGTCCGTCACGGTCCTCAGGGGACGACCTAACCAAATCCAGCGCGGCACTCATCTGAAGCTTGAGGCACTGCGGCGGTACGCATGGCTGACTTCCTTTTACCACAGAGCCTCCCTGCGCAAAAATGAATTCAATGCTGCAGCGCGACAGCTGCCCTTTCGCCACGTCAGCGCTTGCTCCTCAGGCCCGCCACACTATTGTTGGGTCAGACCCAGATGAGGAAGAATTCATGCGTTTTGAAGGCACCCAGGATTATGTCGCCACCGATGATTTGAAAGTGGCAGTCAACGCGGCAATCGCTTTGGAGCGTCCGCTCCTGATCAAGGGTGAACCCGGCACCGGTAAAACCGTCCTCGCCGTTGAAGTGGCCAAAGCGCTCGGCGCAGAACTGATCGAGTGGCACATCAAATCTACAACGAAAGCCAGCCAGGGCCTTTACGAATATGATGCGGTCTCCCGGCTGCGCGACGGCCAGATGGGTGAAGAGCGCGCGAAGGACGTGGCGAACTACATCAAGAAGGGCAAGCTGTGGGAAGCGTTCACCGCTGAAAAGCGCCCAATTCTGCTGATTGACGAGATCGACAAGGCCGACATCGAATTCCCGAACGACCTCCTGCAAGAGCTCGACCGGATGGAGTTCTATGTCTACGAGACCGACCAGACCATCAAGGCGAAGCAACGTCCGATCGTGATCATCACATCGAACAATGAAAAGGAACTGCCGGACGCCTTCCTGCGCCGCTGCTTCTTCCACTTCATCAAGTTCCCGGACGAAGAGACGATGAAAGAGATCGTCGATGTCCACTTCCCGGATATCAAGAACAAGCTGGTCAAGGACGCGCTGACGACCTTCTACGCCATGCGCGAACTGCCGGGTGTGAAGAAGAAGCCGTCCACGTCTGAGCTACTCGACTGGCTGAAGCTCCTGATGAATGAGGACATCGATCTAGAGACCCTCAAGGAACAGGATCCGGACCGCCTCACCCCGCCCCTGCATGGCGCACTCCTGAAAAACGAACAGGATGTCGCCCTGTTCGAGCGCCTCGCCTTCCTCGCCCGCCGCGGCGACGGCAATGGCGGCGGCCGCAGAGGCCCGGCGGGTTAAATCCGCACCATCAAGATGCAATTACCCCCAATCCGAGATGAACAGATGCGATCATCCTGAATTGGGCCATTGTGGATGGAATTCGGTCAGAATTTTATCGCACGGCCTTCGTCGTGCTCGGCTTAGTCAGACAAGCAAATCTTGTTGCCATCGAGATCTCTGACATAAGCAGAATATTTAGGGCCCCGTTGCCCAGGTGCCCCCTCGCACGTACCGCCATGCTCAATGGCTAAGGCGTGAATGCGCCTGACCTCCTCAACGGTTCCGACGCAGAATCCCACCATAGTGCCGTTCCCGAAAGTCGCTGGCTGTTCGTTGAATGGGCGCGCCACGGCAAATGCAAAATCCTGCTCCACCCAATAAGTCATGCGGTCGGACGGAGCAACCTGATTGAGACCCTGCCGCTCAAACAGCGCTTTGTAGAATCGGACAGCAGCGGGCATGTCATTTGTTCCGACGACGAAGTAGTTCATTTTCATGATGCAATCTCCAATACGCCATTTAGCTAGCGCGTGCGTTGAGGTGTGTGGTGAGAGTTGCTTATTGAAAAATGCGACATTTTGTGTCGTATTTCTTTGATGCCCAGAGCAAATACCTCAGTCAGATTGCGCAGGATAGAATTGCTCGCGGTTGAACTGAAACAGGACTCCCACCGCACGGTCAAAGACCTCGCCCGTCAGCACGGCGTCAGCGAACGCACCATCACCCGGGATCTGGCGCTCATGCGGGACCAGGGAATGCAGATTGATGCCGATCGCGGGCGGGGTGGTGGCGTACGCCTCAATCGAAACTGGGGCGTCGGCCGCCTGAATCTTGATTACTCCGAGGCTGTTGACCTTCTCATCAGCATTGCCGTTGCGGAGCAAATGAAATCGCCTCTGTTTCTGGCCAATCTCGACTCGGTTCGCCGTCAACTCGTAGCGTCATTCTCGCCAACCAAACGTGAATCTGTTGACCGATTAAGAGCCCGAATTCTGGTAGGCGCTACGGCCTCGACATATGTGCAGGCCAGTGTCACCGCTCCCCCAAAACGGATTGTTCAATCCTTGCATCAGGCATTTATGGATTTGGAAACACTGGAAATCGACTACAAGAGCGAGGATGGCGCGGTATCGCGGCGACGGATTGATCCGCACTACCTCCTGCTAAAATATCCGGTCTGGTATGTCGTCTCATTTGATCATCTACGAAACGAGCCCCGCACTTTTCGATGTGATCGCATACTAAACGCTTCACGGACCGGTGACGTATTCAGCCTGTTGCCTAAGAGTACTTTTCAATTGTCGCTCATTTGGAATGACTGACTGGCTTGGGCGACTACCGATTGGCAACGTCACACGCACCTCAATCCTTTGAGATGTCGCCCAGCGGCTGCGCCTTGGGCCGCCGGTTGACGTCTTCGCGGCTTTTCAGGAAGTCGGCCATCTTGGTGTTGTCCTGGCGTTCATCGAACCAGGTTTTCCAGGCCAATGTCATCCAGGCGGCATGGAACAGCAGGCCGCAGATGATCGAAACCAGGCCCGGGATCGGCCCAATATGAGCACGTCGGACAAACTCTCCCAGAGTCAGCACATCGGTTGGATGGATCGCAATCTTGGCAAAATAGGCCGCGCCCTGAATGGCGAAAATCCAGCCATAATTCCGGCGCAACCGCCGCCCAATGGCGCGCGCCATGGATATTCGGTATTGCGGCTTTTCATAATCGTCCGACAGGGCGGTGCCTCGGTCGAGCGGTATCCGGGCGCCTTTCCCGCGCAGCATGGGGACGTAAAATGCAATCTCCAGCACGCGCGCCCGGAACCGCCAGACATAGAAAAATCGATAGCGACGCGCTTCCAGTATCAGGAACATAATGCACAACGCACCGACCAGCACGATGGGAAAGGGAGATGCGCGATCACTGGCAAACGACACTGACAAGCCGATCCCGGTCGAGATCACAGCCCAGTTCGTCGTCTGGTCCAGACGTTGTCGCCAAATGGTCGAGCGATAAACTTCCGCACGATAGAGGTGGGCCAGCGCGCCAACCTCCTTGCTGCCCACAATGGCTTCAGGCGGATCGCCATCAGGATCTTCGGTAAATTCCAAATCGCTCATACGGGCATTCTACGGCGCGAATCTCCGCCTCGCCAAGGGGCAATCGGGCGCGGGCTCAGCTGTTTTCGCCGACCTCTTCGCGGTCCTTGACCATCCGTGCCTGCAACGGGATCGGGACAGCTTCCTTCCGGAAGGACAGCGTGGATTGCGGGAATGGAATGGTGATACCTGCGTCGTCCAGCGCATCCTTCACAGCAAAGGCGACTTCATCATAGGTCGCGCGCTGATCCGCCGGACGGCTGCCAGACCACCAGAGCAGTTTGAAATCGATGGACGAGCCACCGAACGAGACACATTGAACGTCCATGGTTTCAGACTGCTCGACCGACTCACAGCTTGCCAGCGCCTCCTGAAGTACCGACTTGGCCTTGCGCATGTCGGTATCATAATCGACGCCGACCACGAGTTCCTGTCGCTTCAGGGTGCGGTCGGTTTCAATATTGACCGGATTCTTGAACAGGTATGAATTCGGCACGATGACAAGCTCACCGTCGGTTTCCCGCACATGGGTCTCGCGGATCAAAATGCTCTCGACCCGGCCATAGACCTCTTCGCATTCGATCACGTCACCGATCCGAAGCTTCTCGCGGCCAAGGATTATAACGCCTGCAAGGAAATTCTCGAACACGTCCTTGAACGCAAAGCCGATCGCGACAGATGTCAGGCCGAGACCGGCAATAATGTCAGAGGGCGACACGGACGGGAAAATCACCGTCATTGCAATCGCCACGCCGACAATCCAGGCCGCGATGGAAATCAGGTTTTGCGCCAGTGTCACCAATGCGTCCCGAACCCGCGCGCGATGCATGGCCGTCGAGACAATCGCCCGGATAATCCGGCCCGCAATCAGGGTCACAATCAGGATGACCAGCGCAATGGTGAGATTGGGCAGGCTCTTGAAGAAGGCTGAAGCCATGTTTTCGACTTCGGTCTTCAGGTCTTCAATGGGCGTAAACTCCATCCGCGTGTAACGCGCGAACCCGGTTCAGGTTCCCATCAATTGCAGTAACCGAGCTTGAGGACGGGTCCATAGCCGTCGAGGGCAAGACGAACATGGTGCGTGTCGTCGGAATTCGCGTCCGCCCGGATGCGCCCAGCCAGCGCTCCGGCCTGCCCGGTAATCCGCCGCCGCCACAGCGCATAGCGTAGAGACTCCGGATCAGCGGTGAGCGCAATGGCACGGTCAAAACTGCTCAAGTCACATGCCTCCATCGCCAGTTCTGCGAGGGAATGACCGAAATCGGCCTGTTCAAACGACCGGTCCAGTCCGCTTGCTGCAATTGGACGCCCGGCCAATTCGAACATCGCATCAACCACGCGCCGTCGGGTTGGAGCGTCCGGTGCCAGACGCGCGCCCTCTGCCATGATCTCAGGACGGCCAATATTGAAGGGCTGCGCCCCTGCCCGTGCATCGCGCAAAAATGCTGTCCAATTCCCCCGCGACAAAGCCGCCTTGGCCTTTTTCCTCGCATAGGGTTCGACGGCCTTCTCACGTCTCAGATCTGCGCCAAGCCGCGCCTGCCAGTGCTGCAGCAACAGCGTGTCGCCACTCTTCGCCACGGTTTCCAGAAACGGCGCCTTCAACCGGTTCTGCTTTTCTGCGGGCAAGTGCTCAGCCGCCGACCAGATCGCGTCCAGCATGCACGCCGCCTCATCAGCGGTGCCGCACGCCGGATGTTCGAACGCATGTGCAGCGTCCAAACCGAACGCGGCAATGCTGAACAGCAAACTGGTCAGAAGGGATTTCATGCTGCCCGGTTAGCAAGAAGCAGCTGAACCGGGCATGAGTAAGCCGCTCAGGAAGCCACCGTGCGCAGCCGAACGAAATGCTGGTCCCAGCCCTTGTCGTGACTTGTCAGCATGTCGAACACATCACCGTCGAACGTCTCAAATCCGGAATGCACCAGTGTCAGTCGTGTGCCGCCAAATGCGGATTCCAGCGTCCAGTCCACAATGGTTTCATGTCCATTCAGGAACGCATGCGTAAATGTGTAACGCAGGCGATGAGGCGGCTCCGACACCAGAACCTTGCCCCAAATCATCTTCGGGTCGGGCTTGTCCGGGTTTTCGCGCAGCAGCGCATAGTCAGTGCCTGCGCTGAGGTCCGAATCTGCCTCGTGGAACCATCGCGCCAGCTTTTCCGGCTCGACAAGATAGGTCCAGACCCGTTCCGGCGCAGCGTTGATGAATATGGTTTTGGTAAGAGTGGCGTCAGTCATCGGATCCCTCCACGGCCTGTTTCAGTTTGAGAAGTTTGTCGTCCCAGAACTGGCTGAAGAAGGTCAGCCATTCCGCAACAGGCTTCAGTCCGTCGGGATTGAGACAATTAATGGCTTCCCTGCCCTGGCGCTCAACGCGGATCAGCTGGGCCGATTCAAGCAGGGCCAGATGTTTGGAAACCGCTGGTCGGCTCATGTCGAACCGGCTGGCAATGTCAGACACGCGCAAATCGCCGCCGGCGAGCAAGGCCATGATCTGGCGGCGAGTGGGGTCAGCAATCGCGCGGAATACGTCTGGATCAGTCATAAAGGAAACCTCTTGGTTTCCCTTTTAATAGGAAACCAAAAGGTTTCATGTCAAGCAGCCTTTTGCTTTTCCCAGCGTCATCTTGGACAGGGCGGCCCGGCGACGCTATCTTTCAAGAGAACCCAATCGAAGAGACCGCCCCATGTTCCTGAACTTCTTCAATGAGCTGCGCGAAGCAAAAGTGCCTGTCACGCTGAAGGAATACCTCCTGCTGATGGAGGCGATGGACAAGCAGGTCATCAATATGGAGGTGGAGGATTTCTACTACCTCTCCCGCGCGGCCCTGGTGAAGGACGAGCGCAACATCGACAAGTTCGACCAGGTGTTCAGCCACGTCTTCAAGGGGCTCGATACGCTCGCCGACGCGGTAGACGTGCAGGATTTGCCGGAAGAATGGCTGCGCAAGATGACCGAGAAATTCCTGACCAAGGAAGAGATGGACGAGATCGAAGCGATGGGCGGCTTCGAAAAGTTGATGGAGACGCTGAAACAGCGGCTCGAAGAACAGAAGAAGCGCCATGAGGGCGGAAACAAATGGATCGGCACGGGCGGCACATCGCCCTTCGGCGCCAACGGCTACAACCCGGAAGGCGTGCGCATCGGGCAGGAAAAATCCCGCCATCGCCGCGCGGTGAAAGTCTGGGACAAGCGCGAATTCAAGAATTACGACGACTCGGTTGAGCTCGGTACACGCAACATCAAGATCGCCATGAAGCGCCTGCGCAAATGGGCGCGCACCGGCGCGGATGATGAACTCGATCTGGACCAGACCATCCGCAACACGGCGCGCAAGGGGTATCTCGACATCGAAATGCGCCCGGAGAAACGCAACACGGTCTCCGTGCTCTTGTTGCTGGATGTCGGCGGATCGATGGACCCTTATGTCCGCGTAATGGAAGAATTGTTCTCAGCTGCGCGGTCCGAGATCAAGAACCTCGAATACTATTACTTCCACAACTGTCCTTATGAAGGTCTGTGGAAGGACAATCGCCGTCGCATGAACAATCGCATCCCGACCTGGGACGTATTGAACAAGTTTCCATCCGATTACAAGGTCATCGTCGTTGGCGACGCCACGATGAGCCCATATGAGATCACCTATGCTGGCGGCTCCGTCGAGCATTGGAACGAGGAAGCCGGCGGCATCTGGATCCAGCGCTTTGTTGAGCGTTACCCGAACTTTGTCTGGCTGAATCCGGTCAAGGAAGGCGCGTGGGAATATACCGGCTCCATCAAACTCATCCGTGAGCTGATTGGTGGACATCGCATGTTTGAGATGACGCTGGAAGGCCTGGACGAGGCGATGAAGGAACTGAGCCGCTAAAGGATCTTGTATGCCGCGTATTGCCGTCAACGGAATTGAAATCGAGTACGCTGAGACAGGTTCACCTGAAGATCCGCTGATGCTGCTCGTGTCAGGCTTTTCCGGGCAGATGACCCGGTGGCCCGAAGCATTCCTGAAGGGATTGGCCGATGCCGGCCGACGCGTCGTCGTATTCGACAATCGCGACATCGGGCTGAGCACGGAACTGGCAGGCAAAGTGCCGCCATCTCCCGAAACCATCGTCAAAGGCATTGCCGCGGGCGAACCGGTCCATGAACGCGTGCCCTACCTTCTGGATGACATGGCCGCAGACGCCGCCAACCTTGTTGATGCCCTCGGTGCAGACCAGGCTGACATACTGGGCGTGTCGATGGGCGGCATGATCGTTCAGCTCATGGCGCTGAACCATCCAGAGAAAGTTCGAACACTGATCCCGGTAATGACAACATCGGGTGACCCGTCCCTACCCCCGTCAGATTCGGTTGCCATTGAGGCCCTTACAGCGGTCCCGCCGGAACGCACGCCTGAAGCCATAGCGGACCAGGCGGTCAAGTCTGCAGCGGCATACGGATCGCATCCCGATATCCGCAACTCAGACGATGATATCCGGAAGCTTTCAATGGATGCCATGACGCGCTCGGATCGCCCCATGGGCGTCGCACGGCAATATGCAGCCATTCTGGCCCAGCCGCGATGGCATGAGCGTTTGGAGCGCGTATCGCACCCTACATTGGTTCTGCACGGCGCAGTGGACACGCTGATCAAGCCGGCTGCCGGAGAGGATATCGCCCGCCGTATTCCGGGAGCAGAGTTAAACATCCTCGACAAATGGGGCCACGACATGCCGGAGAAAATGATCCCCGTGCTGCTGGATCTTATCGTGCCCTTCCTTGATCGCCACGCGCCGGGCGCTCGCTAGGCAGCTACCAGCCGCCGCCACCGCCGCCGCCGCCACCGCCGCCGGAAAAGCCGCCCCCTCCTCCACCGGAAGAGCTGGAACTTTGCGGCAATGAAGCGCTGACACCCGTGCTCATGCTGGACATGACAGCATCATTCATGCCGCCAACATTGCTGAACGAACGACTGCCGAAATGTCCCCAGGCAGGAGCATACGACGCCGCCTCCGTCGGCAATGTGTCCTCGAAATACTTCGTCCAGGGCTTTTCCACATCCAGCGCGATCGCGTAAGGCAAGAACCGCTCATATCGCTCAACACTCATGGGCGGCGGTGCATCCCTGCCGACTTCGACCGAGTTCAGCTGCAACTTCTCAGCTGTTTCCAGATACAATTTGAAACCCTCGATCTCTGTACGGATCTTCTGCCCTTTCGGCGTCGGGGCCGGCATCAGATACATGAACAGGCCATTGAGGGCAGCGAGCGCCAGGATGAACGCCAAATGCCAGACGGACCAATTGACCGTCTGCGTGATCGCCACAGCGACCCCGATAATGGTCAGCACCACAGCCACAAGTGTATAGCTCAAATTCCAACGGAAATACGGCTTGCCATATTTCCGCGACAGGGCCTTGCGAAACAAGGTGTAGGAGGTGGTAAAACTGGCATCATACTTGCCGCCCAGCGTGCGCGTCTTCTTGCCATCGAACAATTCGCTATCGAGCTTTTGCTCGTCAGTGGTCAGGGTGGCCGCCGCACCGCCCTTGCGGGTCAGCACAGTGGACTTCTTCTCTGACGCATCAATATCCACGAGGCCTTTTGTGCCCATATTTATCAGTGTCGAGATCAGCGCCCCGTGGCCGCGAAAGCCCCTGAAGTAAACATGATGCACCGCAGCCGGAGACAACCCTTCTGGCGGCTCATAACGCGCAAAGACCGGGCCCTTCGGAGGATCTTCTCCGACTTTCCGGAAGCTGCGCATCAGGAATCCCAGAACACCCAGGAATGAGGCGAGCAATATGCCCAGCGCGCCATACCGGAACCACCAGAGCACGCTCTTGTCTGCAAATGACGGCGGTTCAATCACGCCCTTCTCAAGACCCAGCGAAATGGTCAGGCCCTCTCCGGCATCGAAGGGTCGCGTTGCCTCAAACACATGGGCGCCGCCGCTTTGCCGATAGGCGTAATCGCTGCCCGAGTTTCCGTAACCGCCTGTATATCCGTCCTGCAAGACCACGCGTGCATCCTCTGGCAGCGTGATACGCGCCGCGGCCTGATCTATCGGGAACAGCCAATAGTTTCCCGTCACGTTCCAGTACAATTCGTCATGCGTGTCGAAGTAGCGGATCTGGTTCTTTACTTCGTATTCGATCTCATAGGTATGCGCGCCGCGATCTATGAACACATCCGCATCCCCGATCCGGATACGGAAGGCATTGCCGTCGCGTTCCACGGCATAGGGCTCCTTGCGGCCATCCCGTGTCACGCGCTTTACATTGATTTGGTAGGGCAGCTTGTCCCCCGGCTGCCCTTCATCATCGGCGTAGTATCGCGGCAATTCGCGGAAAATGCCCCGGCGGATGCGGACGCCTTCCGATGTGACCTGAAGTGTTTCAGACACCTGAATATCGCCATCTTCTTCCACCGTGATGGCCACGTCGAAACTGTTGATCCGCTCTTCGGCGACGGCGGAAAGCACAAACAGGCTGGCGGCCAGGCATGCCGCGAAAAAGCGCAGCATCACGACCGGCTCCCCATATCGATTTCGGGCAGTGCGCGATCGGCCATGTCGACTTCGAAATATGATCGCGCGTGGAACCCGAACGGTCCGGCAAGCAGATTGGCCGGAAAACTCTGAATACTGGTGTTCAGCTCACGCACAGCCCCATTGTAGAAACGCCGCGCCATCTCGATCTTGTCCTCGGTCTCGGAAAGCTCCTGCTGCAACTCCAGAAAGTTCGCACTGGCCTTCATGTCTGGATACGCCTCGGCCACAGCCATCAGGCGCGCAACCGGTTGCGACAGCGCGCTTTCCGCCGCGCCCCGGTTCGCGAGATCATCACCCGCTGCCAGGGCCTGGGTTCGCTTTTCGGTGATCTCCGCGAACAAGTCCCGCTCATGCGCAGCATAGCCTTTCACCGTCTCCACCAATTGGGGAATAAGGTTCGCCCGGCGCTTCAGTTGAACATCAATGTCGGACCATCCATTGTCTGCCATCTGTGACCGGCTGACGAGGCGATTGTAGATGAGCACGCCCCCGACAATGAGAACGGCCACAAGGCCAAGCAGGATATAGGTCAGCACGTGTCGGGCCCTCCGGATTCGCAGACCTTATCCTTATCCGGCCTTGCAGGCGCTGTTAAGGCTGACCGGCCCCCTGTCTGGCGCGCCAGGCATCTCGCGTCATTTCCCAGACGAGGGACCATCGCGCCGAGCCGTCCGGCCGACGGCTTTCTACCTCGCCTTTGCGCTCAAAGCCCATACCGTCCAGCATGCGCTGGGTGGGCACATTCTCAAGGCTGGCCGTTTCACACAGCAGGTCCAGATCGAGCGATTCGAACATCCAGTCGAAGCTCGCCGCCGCGCCGCGTGTGCCCTGCCTTCTATTGTGCTCTGACGGGTGCAGCGCGCCGCCCAGTTCCCCTGCGGCCCAGTGCGGCCAGACCTGCACATCACTGTAGCCCATGATGCGGCCATCCTCTGCCGCCCGCACGAACAGCAGGCCCGTGCCCGCCTCCCGTTCGTCCAGATGGGACTGGATGAACGCCTGAACACTTGCCTCTGTCAGCGGACGCGGCAGCGTGTAAATCGGTGCATGGACTGCAGGATCAGACAACAGGGCATAGAGCGCCGGCGCGTCGTCCGGCCTCGCCAGCCGAGACGCATCAGGCGCATCTCCGAGCGTCTCTGCTCTGCGCACCATTTGGCGAATATTGTCAGCCCGCTGGGCGGACACGAGACGACGCGTGACGGGAATTCCATCGGTCATTTCCCAGACTGGCCACAGCCCGGTTTGCTCGGCAAGGCGTCACCCGGCGACATGGTCAACAAAGTGGACGCATAAACGCATTGACCAGACCGGACGCTACGGCCAGATGCGCGCATGACAGATTCCCCTGCCTCAACGAAGCGCCACGGCAAGAACGCGTTCATGTTCGTGATCATCACGGTCGCGATCGACATGCTGGCCTTCGGCCTGATCATCCCGGTGATTCCGACACTGGTGCAGGAACTCGGCAACATCTCTGCCGAACAGTCCACCCTGTATATCGGCGCGCTCGGCGCGACCTATGCGATCATGAATTTCCTGTTCGGGCCGGTTCTGGGATCACTGTCTGACAGGTATGGCCGTCGCCCCATCCTGCTCGCCTCCATCGCGACCCTCGGGCTGGACTTCCTGATCATGGGCTTTGCCAACTCTGTCTGGCTCCTGTTTCTCGGGCGGGCCCTGTCCGGAATTTCAGGCGCGACGTTCTCAACGGCCAACGCCTATATTGCCGACGTCACCGAACCGGCAGAACGCGGCAAGGCGTTCGGCATGACGGGCGCAGCGTTCGGGTTCGGGTTCGTGTTCGGCCCGGTTCTGGGTGGTTTCCTCGGGGACTTCGACCCGCGCGCTCCCTTCTTCGCCGCCGCCGCGCTCGCCGGTCTCAACTTCATCTATGGTGCGTTCGTGCTTCCGGAATCGCTCAACCAGGAAGACCGACGCGATTTTGACCTGAAACGTGCAAACCCGTTCGGCGCGGTGAAACACTTCTCCAAACTGCCCCACGTGTCCTGGTTCCTTGCCTGTGCAGGCATCTTCTTCCTGGCGCACACTGTCTTCCCGTCCACATGGTCGGTCTATACCGAGATCCGCTATGACTGGACGCCGCGCGATATCGGTCTGTCGCTGGGCCTTGTGGGCGTCGGCGCGGCAATCGTTCAGGCTGGCCTCATGGGACAGGCGCTGAAACGCTTCGGCACGGTTCGCACCGCCCTGTACGGCATCCTCATCAATGCCGTATCGCTTTTCCTGTTCGCGATCGCGGGCACCGGATGGATCGTCTATCTCATCATTCCGCTCAACGCGCTCGGCGGCGTGGCAAACCCCGCGCTCAATGCGCTCATGTCGACTGTTACCCCCAAGAATGCCCAGGGTGAATTGCAGGGGGCGTCCGCCAGCCTGAACTCGTTCGCGATGATCTTCGGCCCGATCCTGATGAGCGGCGCGCTGTTTTACTTCACCCGTCCGGAATCCAGCATTCACTTTGCAGGCGCGGCATTCCTGCTCGCCGCAATCCTGACGGCAGTCTCGCTCATTCCCTTTCAGCGGGGGGTCATCGCGAACCGGGGCGCCCTGCCCGACGATGACGGGACAACCGGCCCCTGACAGGGCCGGCGTCCGTTGGATTTCGCAGCGAGATCAGCCCTTCGGCTTCATGACCAGTCCGGCCAGCACGCCAACGATGCCACCACCCACGCCGCCTTCGAGCAGCGAGTTGATGATATTCATCAGGGATGCAGGATCAGCTGCCGCATCTCCCAGCACCTGAATACCTGCTGCATCCAGTCCGAAATGCGCGCCAATGCCGCCAACAATGCCACCGATAAGTCCCCCGGTGCCACCGCCGCCGCCAAGGCGCGCAACCAACGGTCCAATGACTAGCCCGCCAATCGCGCTCAGAATGAGTGGTAAGATACTTTCCATAATACGCCCTCCCTTAAGGCATTTCGGGGGGCTCTTTCGGCCCCTCCATGGTTAAGGAAATCTGCTTTTGCCGGTCAGGTCCAGCAAATTCCCCCCAATGGGAGAGTTGCAACTTGGCGGGAGGACGGGCAGAGACCGATCCAATGACTGCTTCCCGGCCAGCCCTGTTTCTAGATCGAGATGGCGTGATCAACGTCGACAAGGGCTATGTCAGCCGCATCGAGGACTTCGAATGGATTCCCGGCGCGGCGGAAACGATCGCAGCCTTCAATGCACGAAACTGGTTCGTATTCGTCGTGACAAACCAGTCAGGCATCGCCCGGAACTATTATTCCGAAAGCGATATGCAGACGCTTCATGACTGGATGTTGGCGGAACTTTCGATGAATGGCGCTAACATTGATAAGGTCTATTATTGCCCCTTCCACGAAGAGGGTGAGAACCCGCTTTATCGGAAAAAAAGTTTCGACCGAAAGCCAAATCCCGGGATGCTGCTGACGGCGATGGCTGAATTTCCCGTCAAACGTGAGCAAAGTTTCCTGATCGGCGACAAGGATACCGACATCGCCGCTGCGCGTGCAGCAGGCATTGCAGGTTTCAAGTTCAAAGGCGGCAACTTGTCAGAGTTCGCCGAATGGACTCTCGCTGGTTTTGAAGATGGAAATCGCGGCTGACCTGATCTTTCAAGTACCAGCCGGGAGACGAACAGGCTTCATTCCGACGGGCTTCAGCCCCCCGGTTGTAGAGGATTTTCGATCACAATGCAGTTTCTGCGTTCCGCTTACGCTAAGGTAAGGCTGGCGTTGCGGAATTCTGCTGATTAGTGTGCGCCGCAACAACGACGCTTATCTTGGAGGAAAGCTCATGCGCGAAGCCGTTATTGTATCCTACGCCCGGACCGGCATGGCGAAAGCCAGCCGCGGATCCCTGAACAACACGCACGGCATCACGATGGCCGGCCATGCCATCAAGGGCGCAATCGACCGCGCCGGCATCGAGGCCGCTTCCGTGGAAGACGTGTTCCTCGGCTCTGCCCAGCCAGAAGGCGCAACCGGCCACAACGTAGCGCGTAACGCTGCTCTGTGGGCTGGCTGCCCGTCCACCACGTCTGGCGCCACGATCAACCGTTTCTGCTCTTCCGGCCTGCAGGCCATCGCGAACGCCGCGCACACCGTGATCAATGAAGGCGCTCCGGTTGCCATCGGCGGCGGTGTTGAATCCCTCTCCCTCGTTTCCCGCAGCGGCCACATGAACGTGCACCGCTACACCGAAGACGAACTGATGAAGAAGTGGCCTGCGATCTGGATGACCATGATCGAGACCGCCGAGATCGTTGCGGACCGGTATGGCGTCAGCCGCGAGTATCAGGATGAATATTCCGTTGAATCCCAGAAGCGCACCGCTGCCTTCCAGGAAAAAGGCTACATGGCCGAGGAAATCGTTCCGCTGAAGACAACGATGAAACTGGTCAACCGCGAAACCGGCGAAGAAACCTTCCAGGAAGTCGTCTGTGACCGTGACGAGTGCAACCGCCCCGGCACGACCTATGAAAGCCTTGCTGGCCTGAAGCCGGTCTTCTCTGGCGGCATGGTCGTCAAGGAAGGCAAATACGTGACCGCCGGTAACGCGTCCCAGCTGTCCGATGGCGCCGCCGCTGTGGTCGTCATGGAAGCCAAGGAAGCCGAAAAGCGTGGCCTGAAGCCGCTCGGCCGTTTCGTTGGCTTCAACGTTGCTGGCTGTGACCCGGATGAAATGGGTATCGGCCCGGTCTTCGCTGTTCCACGCCTGCTGGAGCGTCACGGCCTGAAAGTCGACGACATCGACCTGTGGGAACTGAATGAAGCCTTCGCATCGCAGTGCCTCTACAGCCGCGACCGTCTCGGCATCGACCCGGAAAAGTACAACGTGAATGGCGGCTCGATCTCCATCGGTCACCCATTTGGCATGACCGGCGCGCGCTGCACCGGCTCCCTTCTGATGGAAGGCCAGCGTCGCGGCGCGAAATATGGTGTTGTCACCATGTGTATCGGCGGCGGTATGGGCGCGGCCGGCCTGTTCGAAATCTTCAGCTGATCCTCTTCAGTTTGAAGGCTGCGAGCGCCTCGAACTTCGGTTCGGGGCGTTTTCCTTTTGGGGACAAGACCTTATGTTGAAGCCCATCGACTTGCCCGAACTGGAGCCATCATGATCCGCCAATTCATCTCTGCCGCCAGCCTGATCGCACTTGTTGCCTGCGGGCAAGGAGCAGACAAAACCGATCACGGCGTCAGCACGGATCCGAACGCTGCAACGGGCTTCATTACCTCCAACACGGTCGCACCGGAAACCGCGACGGTTCGCGAAGGCGAAACCATCGCGCGCGACGCGGACGGCCGGCCCTACAGCTATGCTCTCCTGGGAGAGCCGCTGCCCGCCCTGACCGGCCAGATGGCGGACGGCACCTCATTTGATCCGGCCTCGCTGGACGGCACATGGAATGTGATCGACGTCTGGGGCATCTGGTGTGGCGACTGCATGGCCGATGCGCCTTATGTCGCTGCGCTGGTCACCGCGATCGAGCAGGATCCGGATCTCGGCTTCCTGTCCATCCACACCCCGGCCAACGCCAATCGCGCGACGCCGTCTGACATGTACGGAAAGTACGGTTCTGTCAGCGCCTATTTCGAGGACAAGGGATATTCCTATCCGACGCTGCTCGATGAAGATGCCAGCCTGCGCGACGCGCTCGCCATCAAATGGACGCCTTCCTACCTGCTGGTCGATCCAAATGGCGTGGTCCGTGGATTCCGAACAGACTTTTCCGTCGCAGAGGGGGAACCCGTGAAGGATTTCCTGAAGGATGTCGCCAGAGTGAAGGCCGAAACGAAGGAGGCCTCGCTTCCTGAAGCGCCGCTCGCGACCATTGGCCCGGATGGCGCGGCATCCCTGTCCGGCGCAATTCCCTTCAATACAAATGCCATCCGCGCCGCCTTCCCCGGTTTTGAGGTCGTCCCGGACCAGATGCAGGCAGAAGGCCAGACCTATCCGGTCTTCAAGATTGTCGCCGACAGCCAGGCCGAAGCCGCCTTTGTGCTGGAGCCTGACTGGTCACTTGGCCAGGTCCAGCGTGTCACGACCACGCACCCGGATGTTGCCGGTCCGGGCGGCGAACGTGTGGGCAGCTTCACGCTCAACCAGCTCACCGATGCACAGCGGGAAACCTGTCAGGATGGCGTGGATGAGGCCGAAGGGCTCCTGATCTGCACAAGCGGTGACACGGGCGCACGCTTTCAGTGGGGCTTCGCGACAAATGGCGACACGTCGCGACCCGTTCTTGCGCGCATGATGTTCCTGCCAGAGCTGCCCCAGACCGCCGATTAACTCAGCGGAAACTGTAACCTGCCGGATTTCGCGCCATTTCCATGATTTTGGCGCGTCTGGACGTTTGATCATTCGCCTAGCAGCTTGTAATTGATAGAAACGCAGGCGCGGGACAAACAGAAAGGCGGGTCTTGATGCTACACCCATCGACCAAACGGCTGATCGACAAGCTCGGCGACATGACGCGCCGGCAAAAAGTGGCGTGGCAGGAAGGCGAAGATGGGAACATCACCCACGACACCGAAGGATATCGGGTCACGCTGACAGCCGACCCCCACGCGGTGCTGCTGACAGATTCCCAGGGCCGCGAAATAGAGACCTGCAGCCCGGCCGAATTTGCTGATGAGATCGACGCAGAGGGCCGCCCCTATGCGCAATTCGTCGAAGAATTGTACCGCGAAGCCAAACGCCATGCGCGCGGCGCGGAAGAAGCCATCAGCGCCGTGCTGGCCGGACTGGACGCTGTGGAGGCCCCGGCTGAAGAGATGATCGATCCACCGGTCGACGAACCAGTCGAAATGGTCGAGGTGACCGAAGACAGTGTCGAAGACCCACTCGATGACAGTTCCCCGCTCGACGCGGAAGACTATGCCGAGATGGACAGCCAGTCCGAAGACATCACCTTCGCGGTCGCCAGCCTCGCTGACCAGGTCAATGGTGCCTCCATGGTTGCGCCTGCCGGGCCTGAAGAGGCGGCGCAGGAAGACGAGATCCTGACGGACGAGAACACAGCCGTGACGGCGACCGAAGTCGACAGTGAGACGACATCCGGCGACGAAATTGAACAAACGGCGACATATGACGACACCGTCGCGACAGACGGCGACACCGACGCGACAGCGAGCGACGATGCGCAACACGATGCGATCAATGCGTTCAGCGTGACACCGGAAGCCGAACCTGCTGCGCTGGAAGAGATCGAAGAGCCAACGCCGCTCAATGAGCCCGCCGGTGGCTACACACCCACAGGATTCACAACAACGACACCAGAAGACACGGCACCAGAGCCTGCCGACGATTCTCCCGTTCCGGACATGATGGAAGAGGCTGCACCTGTAGAAGCACAAGCCGACCACGCCTACGCGCCCGCCTTCTCTGATGACGTTTCAGATGCGCCCGGCTACGCACAGGCCGAGCCGTTTGGAAACTTCACCCCCACATCCGAAGACGCGCCCGAAACACCTGTATTCGATGCAGACCCCGCAGAAGACACAACAGCAGACCCAGCCCCGCAATACGAGAAAGACATCGACGCGCCTGAAACCGAGACGGAAGCCGCTGATGACCCTGAGCCACAGCCAGCCCCTGCCCCGCAAGGCAGTTTCGGCAACACTGGCGGCTTCTTCGGTGGCGGCTATGGCAGCAGCCTCGGCGCGTACCGCACCGACACAGCCCCTGCGCCGGATCGTCCTGTCGACAGCTCTCCGGAGGCTCCAGTCGCAGACGTAGCGCCTTCAGAACCCGAACCAATCGAAACCGTCGAAGCGCCCCAACCTTCCCCGGAACCCATGCGGTCCTTCAGCCTGTCGGGCATCACCGCGCCCCGGGACACTGTTGAGCCGCCCGCTCCCGTCGAGGCCAGCACGCCCGAGGAAACCGAACCTGCGCCGGATGTCGTCATCGATGGTACCAGCGATCTTCCCACCTGGCTGGGCCACGACACGCCACTCGCAGAAGCAGACGAGAGCGCGGAACCGATAGCAGAGTACGACCCACCTCAGCCCGTGACGGAGCCCCAACACGCCCCGGCACCAGAGCCGGAATTCGTAACAGAAGCTGTTGCCGCGCCGGAACCGGCTGCCGCGTCTGAGGAAGAAGTGTCAGAAGCTGAAACACCGGCGCCACGCCCGGTCAAACGGTTCAATCCCTGGAACTGAGCCTAGCCGCGCCAGAAGCGCCGCGTCAGCACCACGAACACCGCCACAAATTCAAGCCGCCCAAGCAGCATGGCGATGGCGCAGACCCATTTCGCAAAGTCCGGCAATAGCTGGAAGGTTCCCGACGGCCCGATCATTGGCCCCAAACCAGGCCCAACATTCGAGACGCTGGTTGCAGCGCCTGAAATCGCCGTCAGGGCATCCACGCCCGTAAGGCTGATCAAGGCTGCCGCGACGAGGAAGGTCAGCAGATAGAGGCTGACAAACACCATAACCGACTGAAGGACTTCCTCGTCCACAGTCTTGCCAGCATAACGCACGGGCGTTCGGCGATGGGGCTGAATCATTTTCTGCGAATAGGCGAGAATTGTTTTCGCGGCGATCTCAAGCCGGAACATTTTCAGGCCGCAGGCTGCCGATCCCGCACACCCGCCAACAAACGTCGCGCCGAGGAACACAACCATGACCGGTTGCCCCCACGTATCATAGGGCGCGGATGCGTAGCCTGTGCCTGTCATGATCGAGATGATGTTGAACAGGGCTTCCTTGAAGCCGTGAAAGATGTGGTCGAAGACAGGCGGGTCTACAACGGCTTCGTGGTACACCACGATGATCGTCGAGAAGGTCAGCGCGAGGCACACATACAGGCGCGGTTGTGGATCTGACAGCATCGGGCGAATGCGCCCTTGCAGCATGAGCATGGCCAGCAGGCTGAATGGCAGGCCCGCCACGAACATGAAGAAGGTCGCCACATAAGGCGCATTCGTGTCGTTGAAATACCCGAATGAGGCATCATGGGTGGAATAGCCGCCAGCTGACATCGTGGTCATCGCATGCGCAATCGCATCGAACCAACTCATGCCTGTCAGGTAATAGAGAAACGCACACAGCACCGAGATCAGCAGATATGTGAGGCCGAGATAGGCGGCGATATCGGTAATGCGCGGCAGGAATTTCCCTGAAATGTCTGAGCTTTCGAGTTCAAACAGCTGCATACCGCCGACCCTTAGCTGTGGCAGGATGGCAATGGCCGTCACGATGATACCGATCCCGCCGATCCATTGCAGGATTGCCCGCCACAGCAAGATCCCGCGCGGCATGTCATCAAGCCCAGTCAGCACAGTTGCGCCGGTTGTCGTCAGGCCCGAAATCGACTCGAACATGGCGTCAGTGAAGCTCATGCCCAGCGCCAGAAACGGAATCGCGGCAATCATGGGCAGAAATACCCAGACCAGGACGGTCAGCAGAAATCCTTCACGCTGACCTGAGCGCTCCACTTCGCCGCGCGACAAGACCCAGATGCACGATCCGATCAAAATTGAGCCAAATGCAGAGACTTCGAAGACATATGTCTCCTGCCGACCATCAGCCATGTCGATCAACGCGCACGGAATCATCGCCATGCCGAGCAGGACGGTCATGATGCCAATGGCAAGGAAAACGGAACGAAGCTGCATGACTGGCGGGAGGATACGCTGCAAATCCTGCTGAGGTGTCAACGCATTGCGTGGTTAAGCAGTCTGCATCAGATGAGTGATCTGAATGGTTTTCGCGCGTATTCCTGTGGCTCCTGACGCTGAATTGCGACCCTTGGTGGCCTGCGGCACGGCAGATATGCCATTTTCACGCCAAGTCCAAGAGCGCTGGCCCTGTTGACGCGGTCAACTACGAGGGCCTACACGCGGCTTTCGTTTCATTTGCAACTGACGATCCCTCGCATGTTTGACCATTCTTCCTTCGATGCCCATGAGGGCGTGCACATGTTTCACGATGCGGCAAGCGGCCTGAGGGCGATTGTCGCGATCCATTCAACGGCGCGAGGCCCTGCGGCTGGCGGATGCCGCATGTGGAATTATGACACCGGCGAAGCCATGCTGCGCGACGCGCTGCGCCTCAGCCATGGCATGAGCTACAAGAACGCCATGGCCGACATTCCACTGGGCGGCGGCAAAGCAGTCATCTGGGGTAATGCAAAGACCGACAAATCTCCGGACTTGTTCCGCGCATTCGGGCGGGCGGTGGAGAGCCTGCAAGGCAAATACATCACGGCAGAAGACGTTGGGATTGATGTCGCCGACATGCAGATCGTGCGCGAAGAGACGGCTCATGTAGCCGGGTTGGACCAAGGCATCGCAGCAAGCGGTGACCCCTCCCCGATAACAGCCATGGGCATCTATCTGGGCATTCGCGAAACCGCCAAGCGCGCCTTCGGAACCGATGACCTGAATGGCCGGACGATCGCAGTTCAAGGAGTGGGGTCGGTTGGCGGCCATGTTTGCGAACATCTGGCCAAGGCAGGCGCAAATCTGATCATCACCGATATTGATCAGGTGGCACTGGCGGACGTGTCATCCCGCACCGGAGCACGGATCGTGACGCCGGATGAGATTTATGACGCCGAGGCGGACATCTTCTCGCCAAACGCGCTGGGCGCGATTGTCAACGAGCAGACTCTTGAGCGGTTTCGAGTGAAGGCCATCGCCGGGGGCGCGAACAATCAGCTGATCGTGCCTGAAATGGGTGAACTGCTCCGTCGCCGGGGAATCCTCTATGCGCCGGACTATGTCATCAATGGCGGCGGGATCATCAATGTATGCGCAGAGATATCCGGCACCTATTCGCGTGAATGGGTAGATGCCAAGGTCCAAACACTTATGGAAACGCTTGGAGGAGTCCTGGACGCGGCGCTTGAGACAAACGAGCCGACCAACCATGTGGCAGACCGGATCGCCCGCCAACGGATTGGCCGAACAGATTAGGTAGTCTCACTTAGTTCGTTCTCTGCGATAGATGTTACACATATCCTATCGAAGCTGATCGACACGAGGAGTGAGACAATGTCCGTAGTAGCCATGTTGCAGGGAACGGTTGAGACCGACCGTGCCACCGTAGAGACTGCGCTGTCATTGGCCCGTCGCATGAACGTTCCGGTGCGTGCCTTGTGCGCCCTTCCCGATCCGAACTCTGCCATGATGGTGATCGCGACACCGGAAGCTGCGGGACTGACCGGCGTTGCCACTCAATCCATCTTCGACATGCAGGAAGAAGTGCTCGCCAACGCCCGCGAAGCCTTTCAGGCGGCAAAGCAGGGCGTCGACGACGTCACTTGCGAATTCAAGCACGAAGTGAACACTGTCGAACGCGCTGCGGCTAACGCTGCGGCTCTGGCTGATGCAGTGATCTTTCCGCGTGCGGCCACAGATGCCTCGCAACCGCTGAATATCGGTTTTGACCATGTGCTGATGGACGCACACTTGCCTGTTGTTCTGGCAGGAACATCGACCGACATGTCAGGTCCGGCGATCATCGCCTGGGATGGCAGCAATGGCGCCGCACGCGCTGTCCGCTTCCACCTTCCCCTCCTCCGCGCAATTGGCGATGTCATCATCGCACAGAACACAGACGATCTGAACAAGGATCCTGAAAGGGAAATCGCCGCCCCGGAGGCCCTTTCCGACTGGCTTCTCTTGCAGGGTATTTCATCGCGCCTGATGGAAATCGAAGGTGAAGTCGCATCTGGACTGCTCGCCATGGCCAAAGGCACGAATGCCAGCATGATCCTTGCGGGCGCCTACGGTCATTCGCGTCTGGCTGAGCGGATCTTCGGTGGCACGACACGGCGCCTTTTGAACGCGGAACATGCCCCCGCACTTGCTCTGGCCCACTAAAGGAGACTCAGACATGAGCCTGTCCAAGATTGTACTCCAACTTGCCCGCAATCCTGGCCTGCCGAACGGCGACGCCGGTCAGGGCTACACGCTGGTCGCTCCGCTGGACACGTCCGGGCAGATTGATCTTGAAGCCTGGCGGGCGCACCGTGATGCCTGCCATGTCGTTCGGTTCAGCCCGGATCCCGATGAGCACGCCACCGGCAAACTGACCCATCGGGGCAGCCGCTGGTTCTTTCACTATGATGAAGATGATGAGGGCGATGATGAATCCGGCTACCGGCTTGGTGATCATGTCTTCAAGGAAGGCGAATATGTCACCATCGCCAGCCACGGTGAAACACCCCTTACATACAAGATTACCGACATCAGCCCCGTCTAGTCTTTACCGGGCGTCAAGCTAGACACATCTGTGATAACGGCGCACTATTTCCACCAATGAGAGCAGGAAACCTGCCCATTGGGAGGAAAACATGAAGAGATATCTGAGCCTCGCCGTTTCGGCGATTGCTTTGGCTGCGTGCAGTAACCCTGCGCCAGAATCGTCTGCACCGGAATCCGATACCGCAGAAACGCAAACAGATGCTCAATCGACCGAGCGGACAGCTGGATACAATGAAGACCGAAATGCCTATTTCGGTGATCTTCATATCCACACCCGGTCGAGCTTTGATGCGTATATCTTCAATGTTCGCAGGACCGCCGATGATGCATACCGGTTTGCACGTGGGGACACGATCACCCACCCTTCCGGCTTTGACATGACCATTGCCGGCGGTCCGCTTGATTTCTACACGGTGACAGACCACGCCGAGTATCTTGGCATCCTGCCCGCCATGAATACGCCCGGCACGGAACTGTCTGAACTTCCCCGTGCACAAGACATGTTCTCAACCGATCCGGGCCGGATCACTGCAGCCTTCCAGGGGGTTGGCGCATCTGTCCGTTCCGGCGAAGTGATCGCGGAGATGCATGATACGGACGTGATGGATTCGGTCTGGATGCAAAATGTCGCTGCGGCTGACCGGCACTATGTACCTGGTGAGTTCACAACATTCGCAGCCTATGAATACACGTCCGTTGCGGCCAATGAAGAGCAAGGCTCCTTCGCTGGCGGCAACCTCCACCGTAACGTCTTCTTCAAGGGCGACGCGCCTGACCGGGCTTTCTCAACGCTCGACTCGACCAACCCCGAAGACCTTTGGGACTGGATGGACGCCAAGCGCGCCGAAGGATACGAATCCATTGCCATCCCGCACAATCCAAATGTGTCGGATGGACTCATGTTCCGACTGCAGACTTATAATGGCGACCCACTTGATGCCGCCTATGCAGAGCAGCGCATGCGCAATGAGCCGCTTGTGGAAGTCACGCAAGTCAAAGGCACCAGCGAGACGCACCCTGCCCTATCGCCAAACGACGAATGGGCAGATTTCGAGATTTATGATCGCCTGCTTGCCTCCTACGAAGTTTCCAAGACCGAAGGCAGCTATGTCCGGGAAGCGTATCGCAACGGATTGAAACTGCAGGAAGAGCAAGGATTTGATCCATTTCGCTTCGGCCTGGTCGCGGCATCTGACAGTCATGTTGTCGGCGGCGCCTATGCCGAAAATGATTACTGGTCGAAGGTTGGCATTGTCGATGGCACGCCAATGGCGCGTGGATCTGTCCCCTTCTTCGGTACAAAGAGCTGGGACGAACAACCAGACAATCAGATTGTTCAGAATGCACGAGAGTGGTTTTCGCGCTGGGGCGCGTCTGGCTTGACGGGGGTTTGGGCGGAAGAAAACACGCGGGAATCCATCTTTGACGCATTCCGCCGCAAAGAAACATTCGCCACCACAGGCCCCCGGATGAAAGTCCGCTTCTTTGCCGGGTTCGAGTATTCCGACGACATGTTGTCTGACTCCAATCTCACCCGACTTGCCTATGATGGCGGGGTGCCGATGGGCGGCGATCTGGTGGGCAATGGTACAGCCCCGACATTCCTTGCCTGGGCACAGCGCGATCCGAATATGGGCGCACTGCAGCGCGTTCAAATCATCAAGGTGACCTCAGAAGGCGAAGCCGTTTATGATGTGGCTTGCCATGATGGAACGCCCGATCCCGACACACACCGTTGCACCGACAATGGCGCAGCCGTCGACATGGAAACCTGCACCCCAACCGGCGACGGCGCAGGCGAATTGAAAGCCCTTTGGCAGGATCCGGAATTCGATCCGGAAAGGCGCGCAACCTACTATGTTCGCGTCCTGGAAAATCCGAGTTGCCGTTGGTCGACATGGGAAGCCATGCGAGCTAACGTTCCCCCTCGGCCTGATGTACCACAAACCATTCAGGAGCGGGCCTACACCTCGCCAATCTGGTACATCCCCAGCGAGTAAGGATTGGTACTTCAGTGAAATTACTTCGCGATCCGCTGACTCATTTCGTCTTGGCGGCAACCTTGATCTTTGTCGCCTATTCAGTCTGGCAGAACCGGTCAGACAAGGCGGATTCAACGATTTTCGTGACGACGGGTGAGCTTGAACGTCTCGCCGCGCTATACACATCCGAAGCAGGCGCACTGCCGAGTGAAACGGACATGGCCGCGATGGTCTCCGATCTGGTGCGGGACGAGGCCTTGTCACGCGAAGCCAGGCGCTTGGGACTGGACAGGGATGATACGATCATCACGCGTCGACTTGCCCAGAAGATGAGCTTTGTCGTGTCCGATCTGGCAGAAGACCCGGAACCGACGCGTGATGAGATGCTGGATTGGCACGCAACGCATACAGAGCGTTTTACAACCCCCGCGACCCTCACATTCTCACACATCTATTTCAGCCCCGATGTGCGCGGCGACGGCACCGAAACAGATGCCGCCGATACGCTCGCACAGCTCAACGCCTCATCGGCAACCGCCTTGGACAATCTCGGAGACCCGTTCATGCTGCAGCGCCAATATGGTGATGTGCCCCTTCGGGAGGTCGCACGGCAGTTTGGGGGCGAGTTCGCAAATGAACTCTCTGAATTAAGCGTATCAGATGAATGGCAAGGTCCGCTCCCCTCCGCCTTTGGCCTTCATTTGGTCAAGCTGGAAAGTTCGACACCCGCCACGGTCATTCCCTTCGACGACATCGTGGATCAAGTCCGCAAGGACTGGCTTGAAAATTCACGCCGAATTGCAAACGAGCAGGCAGTGCGGGACATTATTGCGCGCTATACGGTAGAGATTGAAGGCGTCGAATAGTGCGCTTCGTCCTGAGTCTCTTCGCTGCGGTTGTGATCGCCTTGTGCGCGGCGGCTCACGAAGTCCGCCCGGCCTATCTGGAAGTCAACGAAACCGAGGCCGGACACTATGACGTCATCTGGAAACAGCCCATTCTCGATGGACGTCGCCTGAAACTCGAGCCGTCGTTCCCGGAGGGTTGCACACGAGAGAATGAGCGTGTGTCGGCCCCGGCCGCTACATTGATTACGCGTTGGTCCATGAGCTGTGATCTCAACTCTGGCACCCTGGCAATTGAGGGACTGGACCGCACGCTCACGGATGTCTTTCTGCGCATGGACCGACTGGACAATGAGGATATCTCGATCGTCCTGCGGCCCGAGGCAAATTCGGTCGATCTGGGTCAATCTCAGGGCGCGCCATTGCTGGCCTATTTCCGCATCGGAGTAGAGCACATTATTTTCGGATACGATCACTTGCTGTTCGTTCTCGGGTTGGTGCTGCTTGTTCGCCCGCACCAATTGCTCGCCACAGTTACCGCTTTCACAATTGCCCACTCCATCACGCTTGCGTCCTCGTCTCTTGCCGGGATCACGCTGCCCGGGCCGCCTGTCGAGATCACAATCGCCATGAGTATCGCTCTGCTCGGAGCGGAAGCCATTTACAGGATGCAGGGTCGGGATACCCTGTCCCAGACACGCCCCTGGATCATCGCATTTGGGTTCGGATTGATTCATGGATTTGGATTCGCTGGCGCGCTATCCGAAATCGGTCTTCCAAGAGACGCCGAAGTAATGGCGCTACTGTTATTCAATCTGGGAGTCGAAGCGGGGCAGGTCGCCTTTGTGCTGTTCCTCCTCGCGCTCGCCTGGCTAGGGCTTCGCCTCTACCGCCACGGGGAGCACGCTGTGAAGACGGCTGCAGCCTACGCAATCGGAATCACGGGTAGCTATTGGGCGATCGAACGAATTGTGGCGACCTTCTTCTAAAGGCCCAGCGCTTTCCACAACATGCGAGCCGCCACGACCGCCAGCAAGATCGCGAACCATCGCTTCAGCTTGGCCGCATCCAGCTTGTGCGCCAGCTTCGCGCCAATAGGCGCCATGGTGACGGTAAAGGTAGAGATCAGCGCGAACGCGGCCAGGTTCACATTGCCAAGCGAGAATGGCGGGCGCCCGTCCACGCCCCATCCAACGAAGATCGCCGCCAATGCGCCGGGCAAACCAATCGCCACACCCCAACCAGCCGCCGTCGCCACGGCGCGATGAATGGGACGTCCGCACAGTGTCATCAGGCTGACCCCGAATGTGCCTCCGCCAATTCCCATCAGTGCCGACAGCGCCCCAACGGCTGTGCCCAATCCGGCACGCGGAAAGCCGCGTGGCATGTCGTCCGCCAAGCGCCAGGTGGGTCGTCCAAAGTAAAGCTGCGCCGCAAGCAGAAAGGCAAGAGATCCGAAGATCGCCAGCAGGCCGCGATTGGAAAGATACCCACTGGCGGCCATGCCGAGCAGAGCCCCGACGACAATCCACGGCGCCCAACCGCGAATTATGCTCCAATCCACTGCGCCGTGGGAATTGTGCGCCATCACGCTGCGGATGGATGTCAGGATGATCGTGGCAAGTGATGTGGACACGGCCACATGCATGGCTGTTTCCCCATACCCCATCCCTTCAAAGAGAAAATACAGCACAGGCACAATGATCGCCCCGCCCCCAATTCCGAAGAGGCCTGCGGCCAATCCAGCGGCGATCCCTGCTGCGACGAGTGCGAGCAGCAAAGGGGCATACTGAACAATCAACTCCATCAGGTGACGATCGCCTTTTCGCGATAGCACGCCGTATCCCAGCTGCGCGTTTCGACGATCTCGGCAAGCTCAGACATGGCATCCCAAATTTCGGCATAGCTCAGGAACAAGGGCGACAGCCCCAGCCGGATGGTATGCGGGGTCCGGAAATCTGCCTCGATCCCCCAATCCGCCATGGCGCGTACCAAAGGATAACCGTCAGGGTGGCGAAGGCTGACATGGCCACCGCGCCGCTGAGGGTCTAGCGGAGACGCAATGTCCAGTCCCATGCCCTCCGCCATCATCAGGCACATCTGCCCCAGCGACCTGGACTTGGCCTGTACGTCGCGCATGGCAACATCGTCGAACACTTTCAGTGCTCCATCCAACGCAGCAAGCGAGAGAATTGGCGGCGTTCCGCATGCAAACCGCGCTGCGCCATGCTTGGGCTTGTAGTCAGAAGTAAATTCAAATGGCGCGGCATGCCCCATCCAACCAGGCAAAGGAGAAGACAATTCACCGGCTACATCGCCGCGCGCGTAAAGGAAGGCTGGTGCGCCGGGGCCACCATTCAGATATTTGTAGGTACAGCCCGCGGCCAATCTTGCGTGGGATTTGGCCAGTTGAACATCCAGCACCCCCGTCGCGTGGCTAAGGTCCCAGACGATCCAGCCGCCCTCATCCTGCGCCGCAGCCTCATCCGCGACCATGTCCGCCACATCGGCAGAGCGATAGTTTACGAGGCTTTTGACCAGTACGCCGCCATTCAGCTGGGCAAGCCCCTGCCCCGGTTCGGCGCGGATCAGTTCTACATCCGCGACACCGGACAGGCCTTCCAGAATATACTGGTCGGTTGGAAATTCGTCCGTCTCAACGACAAGCCTACGCGTCCTCGCGAGCGGCAAGGCCGCTGCCGCCAGTTTGAACAGATTGACCGAGACGCTGTCACACACGACCACCTCGGACGCATCCGCTCCGACCAGTTTCGCAGTACGACCACCGACACGTTCAGCCAGCTGAATCCAGTCTGCGCTGTTCCATGCGCCCACACGATCATTCAGCCACGCGCCTTCGGATGCTTCCCGCACCGCTTCCATCGCGCCAATTGTCGCTGGCCCCAGGGAATGTCCGACGAGGTAAGTCACCCCCTCTGGCAACGCAAAGGCCGCACGACACCGCGCCAGCGGGTCGACTTCATCCAATGCCTCCGCATCTGCGCGGGATTCTGGAAGGGATATCAAGGTCATCGCATGTTTGTGCATGACAGACCGCACGGAGGCTAGTAGCAAACATGCCATGCGTGCACCTTTCCTAGCGACTCTCGCACTAATTCTAGCGACTGGATGCGACATGTCTGACACGGAGCAGCTTGCTCCGGCCCCGAAAGACACAAGCACCGCGACGCTGATGAGCTGGGCGGATCTCTTATCTCGAGACCGCCCCACAACGCCTCATACGATCCGAACGGGGCCCCGCGACGCTGATATCGTCGACCTTTGGCTGCCAGATGGGGATGGCCCCCACCCTGTTGTAATCATGGTTCATGGCGGGTGCTGGCAGAAATCCATTGCAGACCATTCGCTGATGGATTTCGCCGCCGAAGACCTTCGCCAGAAGGGATTTGCCGTCTGGAACATTGAGTATCGCGGCGTGGACGAAGATGGCGGCGGCTACCCAGGCACGTTTGAGGACGTCGCACACGCCGCAGACGCGCTGAGAGAGCATGCCGACACTTACAATCTCAAGATCGACCGCATCGGCGCGTTCGGCCACTCGGCAGGCGGCCATTTGGCGCTGTGGCTCGCGGCGAGACCCAAATTGCCAAAGTCCAGCCCGCTCTGGCAATCAGATCCGCTTCATATCGACCTCGTTGTAAATTCCGGCGGCCTGGCTGATTTGGAGGCTTCCGCTCCCGTAACGCTGGAAAGCTGTTTGAGCGCCATCATGGATGATTTGACGGGTGCAGCGTCAGGCGGTCGACCTGATGTCTTTTCAGATACGTCGCCCGCCGAGCTCCTGCCATTCGCAGCCCACCAATTCAGCGTGAATGGCGCGCTAGACCAGATTGCCCCGCCCATTCTCGGGGAGGAATACTCCAACAAGGCAAAGGCGGCCGGCAGCGACGCCCGTTCCATTCTCGTACTGGAGACCGGCCACGTCGAGCTGATCGCGCCTGGCAGCGATGCGTTCGAATTGCAGGCTGAAATCCTGCTGACAGAATTGTCGGACTAAGGCCTACCAGACGCCAGCCTGTTTCAGTGCAGCATCAAGGGACGGCGGAATATCCACCGCCGCTTCCTTGCTACCCAAATCGCGCGGCGCATCCCCCGGTTTCAAATACCGCCAGCCTTGGAATGGACGCTTGGGTTTGGCATATGTCCGCACGAGCTCAGGGTCGAACACCAATTCACACATTGTGTGGCCATCCCCTGCCACTTCGCGAACATCGATGATTTGCTGACGAACGCGGATGGCGCCCTTGATCACCCAATAGATAGAGCCGCCCTGAAGCAATTGGTCTTTCTGCTTTGGCATCATGCGTGTGCGATGAAAGGGTTCATGCCCCTGTTTCATCAGACGCTTCTGCCAATTGACCAGATCGTCGATATCATCCGCGCCGACGCAGAGCTTCACCATGTGAATCGTCATGCGAGTAATCTAGCGACCTCAGCGCGGCAATCCAGACATCAGCTGCGGACCCTTGCGAATGGCCTCAAACTCCGCCTCGGCCTCTGCGCTCGCAAAGAAGAATTCCGTCTGAATGATGTTCGCCGAATATTGTCGTGTCATCGTTCGGAATGCCGCCCGCGCTTCCAGATCAATCGAGAAGCTCGACACATAGCTCATCCCCCAGCGCGGCTCCGTCCGGATGAAATAGCTCTGCTCGTACCGCGTTAGCTTACCGCCTTCTGGACCGGCAACAGGCTTCGGCAAATGATAATCTATACGCAGAAACCGCTCGCCGACCGGATCTAACCAGGCAGACGCCTGAAGGCGCTCGGCCGCCCAAACATCGAATTCGCCATCATTGGTGGATGGGTGGTGGCGAAACGACACTCGCCAAGCGTGTCCCATATCGTCGACACTGACTTGCCGCCCCATGCTCGCGCGCAAATCATCTGGAAACAGTCGGCCATCCGGAGCCGCTTCATTCGCCCAGGTTCTGGCAACCTCTTCGAGTTCGTCATCTTCGCCCTGCCAGGAGACGACTTGCCAGCGCTGCCCTTTTTCGCGGCGAGGATCATACGAATAAACACGGCTGGCATGCTGGCTCTGGAGTTCAACGGTGAAGGCTGCACGCAGCGATGTCGGTGCTTCCGTGGCCGTAAGCGCCGTATCCAGTGGCGGCGCCTGCGTCATGAGGAAAAAGCTCGCAAGAAAAGCCAGAAGCATATCGAATTACCGTCCCGTAATGTGATTAGGTCCGGAATGCGGCTGATCTTTGGCAGCGCAATCAATTTCGCGCGCGAATGGCCCGTCCGGTCAAACCTGTCGGGCCATTCTGCTAGAGCAATGCTTTACGGGTCTTGAACAGGCTGCGCTTATGGCAGACTTGCGGGGGCTATTCGCCGTCTTTGAGCGGAATACCGTACAGTTCGAGACGATGGTCCACCAGTTTGAAGCCAAGCTTCTTGGCAATCTCGACCTGTAGTCGTTCGATTTCTTCGGAGTGGAACTCGACGACCTCACCATTCTTCACATTGATCAGATGGTCATGATGCTCATCAGGCACTTCCTCATAACGGGCGCGCCCGTCGCGGAAGTCGTGAGCCTGAATGATACCGGCGTCTTCAAACAGTTTTACCGTTCGATACACAGTCGCCAAGGATATTGACGCATCCATGGAATTGGCACGGCGATGCAGTTCTTCTGCATCCGGGTGGTCATCAGATTGCGAAAGAACCCGCGCAATGACGCGCCGAGGCTCTGTCATCCGCAATCCTTTTTCCGCACAGAGTTTTTCGAGTCGATCCATGGAAGTGTTTTGCCCTCACATTTCAGGGAAGTCCAGTCGATTGAACGCAGCGTAACCCTGTTTGATTTTTCATGATTTTCAGTCTCAAACGAGGTGAAGGCGGAAATAGTCCAGAGTGCGCTCCCATGCCAGTTTCGCAGCCTCTGAATCGTAGCGAGACGTCGTGTCATTGTGGAAACCGTGGTTCACGCCCGGATAGATGTATGCCTCATATGACACTGAATTGGCGTCCAGCGCCGCCTTGTAGTCAGGCCACCCGGCGTTCACGCGCTCATCAAGGCCGGCAAGATGGATCTGAAGTGGGACCTGAACCTGTGCGGCCTCATCTGCCGTTGGCCAACCACCGTAATACGGAACTGAGGCCGACAGCCAGGGCTGGCGCACCGCCATCAGATTGGAAACGGCGCCGCCAAAGCAGAAGCCAACGCAACCGACCTTGCCGTTCACCGCCACATGTCCGCGCAGGAATTCTGCTGCCGCCATGAAATCCTGCACCATGCCTTCGCGATCACGTTTCGCCTGCATCGCGCGGCCATCATCGTCATTTCCGGGATATCCCCCAAGCGGATACAGGGCGTCCGGCGCGAAGGCGACAAAGCCTGCCTGAGCCGCGCGGCGCGTAACATCTCGAATATGAGGGTTCAGTCCTCGGTTTTCGTGAATGATCACAATGCCAGGGAGTTTTCCCGCGGCGTTGGCAGGGCGCACGAAATACCCTTCCATCTCACCCGCTCCGTTGGGCGAATTGTAGATCAGCATTTCCTCATAAAGGCCGTCCGCGCCGGGTTGGGTTTGTTGCTTCGCATAATCCGGCATCACACAGGCCGCGAGGCTGGTTACCGTCATGCCGCCCACCGCATACTTTCCGAGACCTGAGAAAAAAGCCCGTCGCGAAATGTCGCCATGGCAATAGGCGTCATAGAGTTCGTACACTTCTTGCGGAATATCCTGCTTATTCGACATCAAGGCCTCCATCTCGGTCTGGACCGGAACATAGTCCAATAACTCGCGAGGCCCAACGTGATCTGGAACTATGTGGCTATTCCAAGCATGCGGGACATCAAGATAGCATCCACAGGAATATCCCTTCCGGCTCGATAGTATCGTGGCCGCCGCCCATCTTCTACGAAGCCGTGATCTCGATACAATTGACGTGCAGCCACATTATCTTCCGCCACGTCCAGCATGATCCGTGACACGCCCCGCTCGCCGGCACGTGCGATCAAGGCATCAATCAACTGGCTGGCCAACCCCTTCCTGCGCTCGGCCGGATCAGTCGCCACCGTCAGAATATCGGTTTCTCCCGCCACCGTCTGCGCAATCAGGAAGGCGACGATTGCGCCGACGCTCTCAACGCCCAGTGCCAGAACCTTCGAATCCTCCAACAGTCCTCTAATCGCGGCGGCGTCCCACGCGTCGTCGAAACACTGCGCATGTAGAGTCGCCAGCTGCCGCGCATCGTCTGGCCTCAGAATGACAAGCCCGGTCATCAGGATTTCAACTCAGGCAGCTTCGCATCTGGCTCACGCGCATAAACGGGCGCAGGGGTGTGATATGCCGGGTCGAACAGCGGTGCCTTGAGCGCAGCTGTCACGGCTGAGGGAATGAGCGGGCGAATGTCCAGCAAATCTGCCTGACCTTCTAAAGCCTCAGGCGATTGCATGAATACGGGCGCGGTAAATCCGGTCAGCATGGCCTTCAGCTCATTCAGCCCGACTTCTATCGTATCTGCGATACCCGCATTGTCTGATACACCTTGCACCCACCAGGTTTGTTCGGGCGGTCGTTTCTGGGCCGCAAGACACCCCAGGGCCGTGTCTTTCATGCCCGCCGGAATGGCAGCTTCAATGCTGGTGACACCTACGCACGGGGCAGTCGTGACGAGTGACAAACCGCGGGCGTAGGCCACGCCAATGCGAATGCCGGTAAAACTACCGGGGCCCGTCACGACGGCCAGCCTGTCAATGTCCGACAGGTCAATTCCTGCATCGGCCAACAGCCGCTCCACAAAGCCCGGCAAGGCCTTGTCTTGCCCTCTCGCCATCGTCTCGCGCGCATCGGCCAGGATTTCACCATCCTTGACGATAGCCGCTTCCATGGCGGTGAACGCTGTATTCAGTCCCAGGACGATCATGACACGTCAGACGATCCTGCATGCCTCTTCAAAGCGTAAGCGCGGGCTGCGTGCAAAGATGCTGGACCGGTCACCATAGCCAAGATTGCAAATCCAGTTGGCGCGCCAGTTCTTTTCCTCGCCATCCTGAGATGCGAAAAATTCCTTGTTCACACCATCCATGTCGAACCCGGACATTGGTCCCGTATCGAGCCCAAGTGAGCGCGCAGCCATCAGGAAGTAAGCGCTCTGGAGCGTTCCGTTCCGAAAGGCCGTTTCTTCCCTGTTGTTGTCGAACCAGGTTTTCGCGCTCGGATTATGCGGAAAGAGTTTCGGAATCTTTTCCTGGAACTCCATGTCATAAGCTATGATCACGGACCATTTCGCTTGCTTCACCTTTTGCTGATTGCCCTCGGACACCAATGGCAGCAGGCGCGACTTACCTTCTTCTGACGAAACGAAGACGAACCGCGCCGGTGAGCAATTCGCGCTCGTCGGCCCCATCTTGGCAAGGTCATAGACGGCCCGCACCAGAATCTCCGGCACGTCCTTGTCCTCAAACCCGTTATAGCTACGGCCGTCGCGAAAAATTACGTCGAGCGCATGGTCATTCACCGGATGGGCCATGTCCTGTATCCTTCCGTCAAAACAAGTTCTTTCAAGAAGTCTTGCCGGGAAACGCAAGCACAATCAATGACATGTCGTCAGCGACAATGCTGGCAAAGCTACAGAACGGCCTCGACTGCCGTTACTTCCGGAACATAAGTCTTCAGCATGTTCTCAATCCCCTGCTTCAGGGTCATGGTCGACGACGGACACCCGGCACACGCGCCCCGCATGGACAGGTGGACAATTCCCGTGTCCGGCTCGAACTTGTGAAAGATGATATCACCCCCATCCTGGGCCACGGCAGGGCGAACGCGCGTTTCAATGAGTTCGCGGATCTCTTCCACGATCTCGGCAGCTTCGCCTTCATAGCTGACATCAGCCTCGGTGTCGGCCGAAGGCGCCGCGCCTGCCTCCACGACTGGCAGACCCGCCATGTAGTGATCCATGATCGCAGCCAGCACCATCGGTTTGACGTGCTTCCATTCCTTGTCGGGATCCTTGTTGATCGACACGAAATCGCTACCCAAGAACACGCGTTCAACGCCATCTACCTGAAACAGTGCGCGCGCCAGCAGGCTGATGCGGGCGCTCGCAACATCGGGGAAATCAAACGGACCGGCGTCGCCCGCGACAGGGTGACCGGGCAGGAATTTGACGGTGTCCGGGTTTGGCGTGGGTTCGGTTTGTATGAACATGGCCTTGGGGGCCCTTTCTGGATTGCAGTCTTGACAACCAGATGGCTTGGCCGAGCGACCAGTTCAAGGGATTGCGTGAAGTCTCAGGGTGCGGCGGCCAGTTGCTTTTCCAGCGACGCCACATTTTCCAGCGCTCCAGCTGGTACATGCACCAACGCTTCAGCGAGATTCTGCGACGCGTCCTGCGCTTCACCGAGGTAGAATCCGATGCTGGCCAGATGATTGGCCATAAAAGGACCATCGCCGTTCTGATTTGACACAATCAGTGGCTGCATCTGAGCGGCGCGGCTCCAAGCCAGTTCAGCCCGATCGAAAGCCGAACTTACGGCGGGCAATCTTGCAAGGCGTGGTTCGGAGTTGCGGGCCGCAACCAGCATCTGCTGCGCAATATGAGCGCGAGCTTTGGCGCCATAGAAGGTCTCGATGTCAGTCTTGCTGGCGGGCCACTCCACGATGTCTTGATTCACTTGAAGCGACAAATCGTTTCGGTCCGCTTCAGCCCACCCGGCGAACAATGCCGCTTCCGCCTTAAGCTTGTCGAGTTTTGCTGGCGTAGAGGCCAATCCGCGAGCAGCCCGCGAATCATATCGGTTCAAGGCTTCAGCGGCTGCTGTGAGGCGCGGGCGCATATCTTCACCCTCTACGCCCATCAGCAAACGCGCGGCAGCCTTGAGATCGGAATCAACTTCGCCATCCTGCACAGTCAGTTCAGCCAGCAAGTTCGTATGTTCAGACAAGGCATCAGCAGTCGCGCCCTGCCAGGCCGGCATGGCAGTCAATCGAGCCTGAGGGTGCCAATTGGCACGATCGCCCGCCCAGCCAGCGCCTTCCAGCTCGCGCGCGATCTTCACGATCGACACGCCCACCGCTGGCACGGTCCAGTCCTGGCCTGCCACCTCAATCGGGCTGTCATCAATCTTGTTCGATGCGACAGTCATGATCGGATACGCGCCAACGGCGGCAATCACGACACCCACTTTCATCAAGGTGATGGTACGGCGCCACCAACGTTGAGCGAACAACATGATGGGGCTGGGTTCTGCATAGTCGAATGTCACGAGATGGTCAGAGCCAAGTACGGTCACCACAGGACCTTCCTCCTGGTACGCCGCTGGAAGACGACTATCAAATGCCATTCACTCTACCCTGTTCCAAAACATGCCCACGCCAAGCCTGTTGCGGTTAAAGCACTATGCAGGCAAAAAGCGGATATTAACAGTCTATTTACTGTTAAATATATGCAAGCAACATGCCTGCCCGCGATTTGACCGGGCGGGGCATATCTTCAGGAATTTCTCGTGGCAAAATCCGGCAGTGAATTGCCGAAATCAGGCTCAATCGCCGAGGCCGCGTATCTCTGCCTGGGTGGTCAGGGTTGACTCAGTGCCGTCGGCATCGGTCAGCGTAAGGACCAATTCCGCCGTTTCACCGATTTCAATGTCAGGACTAACCCCAAACAGCATCAGATGATTGCCGCCGCTCTTCAGCTCAAGCGGAGCATCTTCAGTGACGTCCATCTGATCGACCTTGCGCATTCTCATGACGCCGTCGTCCATGCTCATCGTATGAAGCTCAACCGTGTCTGCAATATCGGTCTCTGCGCCGACCAGTGACATCGGCTCGCCCGTAACAGTCAAAGTCAGTCCTCCACCCGCAACATCGCGCCCAGGTGCAGGCTTCACGACGAATGCGCCGCTCGCCGTCACTGAGCTTTCCGCTGTTTCTGGTGCTGGCGCACAGGCGACCATAGCGACAAGTCCGAAAGCGGCAGTGATAGAAGCGATACGCATGGTACAGGTCTCCAACCGTGTGATAGCGACACGAGACCTACCCCACTTCAGGCGAAGGTCAACAACTCCCGTTGCCGCAGGCCGGATCAGGCGCCCCAGAATCCAACAAGTTTCCACACCTCTGCGATAACCGGAGCAGAAATCGCATCGGCCCGCTCTGCACCGTCCTGCAGGACAGAATCAATAAAGGCCGGATCATCCAGAATTTCGCGATAGCGCTGTGTGATCGGCGAGAGATGATTCACAGTCACCTCCGCCAGGGCCGGCTTGAATACACCAAAGCCCTGTCCGCCATACTGTCTTAGGATTGCCTCGACGCTTTCTCCTGACAACGCCGCGTAAATGCCGACCAGATTCTCAACTTCCGGACGGCCCTCAAGGCCATCCACTTCGCTCGGCATATCACCCAGCAAATCCGTTTTCGCCTTCTTGATCTTCTTGGCAATCATGTCGGCGTCATCCACCAGCGCAATTCTGGAGAGTTCGGAGGGATCGGATTTCGACATCTTCTTGGTGCCGTCCTTCAAACTCATCACGCGCGCACCCGGCCCCTTGATGAGCGGTTCTGGCAGCGGGAAAAAGCCTGGCGCATCATATTCACGATTGAAGCGGTCAGCGATATCGCGGCTGAGTTCCAGATGCTGCTTCTGATCCTCGCCTACCGGCACGTGCGTTGCCTTGTAGGCCAGAATATCAGCCGCTTGCAGAACAGGGTATGTGAACAAACCGACTGATGCGCGCTCAGCATCCTTGCCCGCCTTGTCCTTGAACTGGGTCATCCGCTCGACCCAACCCATCCGGGCGACACAGTTGAAGATCCATGCCAGTTCGACATGCGCCTTCACTGAAGACTGCGCGAACAGGATGGATTTCTTGGGGTCCACGCCGCAGGCCAGGAACGCCGCCGCAATCTGGCGGGTCTGGCTGAGCAGAGCCCCCTTCTCCATCGGCATTGTGATCGCGTGCAAATCCACAACTGCGTAAACGGCATCCCAGCCATCTTCCTGCAGGTCCACGAACTTCTTCAGGGCGCCGAGATAGTTGCCCAGATGGAGGTTGCCTGTTGGCTGGATGCCCGAGAAAATGCGTTGCGGGCCACTATAGGATGCAGGTGTATCAGTCATGGGCAGGCGCTTTAGCGCGTTTGTCTAGCGCCGCAAAGCCTGTCGAATGTCAGAAATGCGGATTGCCCCAGTTAAAAGCGCGGCAAATGCGTAAATTACCCCGCCCGCGAACACGATGGCTGCGGCAGAAGCGATCCGGGAATCCCACAACTCCGCGCGGATCTCGGGCAGGTTTTGGAGCATGAACCAGACCGCTGCAGACATGATCGCGGTGGCCAAAGCTGCACGCACCACACCAGAAACAAGACGCGGACCGGGCGTATACCATCCCCGCGCCAGCAAGGTCATCGCCAACAGCGCCGTGTTCATCCAGGCAGCAACGGAGGTTGCGATGGCCAGACCTATAAACCCAGCCCCGCCATTCGATTTCATCCAGAAGAAAAGACCCGCGCCCAGCACGGTATTGATGACGACGGAGACGAGCGCATAGCGCATTGGGGTCTTCGTATCTTCCCGCGCAAAAAATGCCGGCGCGAGCACCTTGATCAAAACGAAGGCAGGTACCCCCCAGGCGAAATGGAACAGCGCGCTTCCGGACATGGCCGCATCAGATGGCAAGAATTCGCCGCGCGTGAAGAACGCATCGATCAGAAAGACCGGCGCAATCATCAGCGCCGCCGCCGCTGGCAGGGTCAGCGCCATGGCAAGCCCGATCCCTTCATCCATTGTCTGTCGACTGGAACCGTCATCGCTCGCGCGCGCAGCACGGCTGAGACGAGGAAGAATCGCGACACCAACCGCCACGCCGACCAGACCAAGGGGCAACTGATACAAGCGATCAGCCGCATATAGCCAGGATTTCGCCCCGACTTCGAAACTCGCCAGCGACTGGCTGACGATAATGTTGATCTGGGTACCGGACGCCGCGATCGTTCCGGGTATGGCGAGCTTCAAAACCTTCTTCACGGCGGGTGTCAGCCTAGGCCAGCCAATCAGGCTGAGGCGAACCTTTTGGCGATTGACGCCCCACCAAAGCGCGCCGGCCTGCAAAAGACCGGCGACAAAATACGCCATCGCAGCGGCAAGGGCTGTGCCCTCGGCGTCCGGAGCGACGAAGGCTGCCGGGATCAGACACAAATTCAGCAGTGTTGGCACGCCTGCTGACAAGACAAATCGCTCGGCCGAGTTCAAAACCCCTGACAACAAGGCGGCGATGGCCATGAACGTCAGATATGGCATCGTAATTCGCGTCAGCAGCACAGCCAAACCATAGCTTTCCGGATCGTCGGCCTGTCCGCCGTGTATCAGCAACAGCACCCATGGCATGAAAATTTGCGCCACGATGGTCAGCGCTGCCGTCGCCGCAAACAGAACTCTCAACGCTTCCTGCGCCACATCACGCGCCGCCTCTGCACCTTCTGCCTCCAAGGTGCGGGCATATGTCGGCACAAAGGCAGAGGCGAACGCCCCCTCAGCAAAAATCCGGCGGAACAGGTTCGGGAACTGTTGGGCCGTTGCCCAGGCATCACCAATCGGCCCGGCACCAATCTTCGCGATAAGCAGAATGTCGCGAACCATACCGAGAATGCGGCTGGCCAATGTCAGCGAGGATTGCACGAGTGTATTGCGAGCGACGCTCATGCGGCCTCCCCTGATCGAATTCTCAGAAACTGTCCACGGCGCGTGATCGCTTCAGCTTCCTGGCCGGCGTTTCCGGTGCATCCGGTTCATGCTGCCCCAATGCGTCAAGAAGACGTTCTTTCAATGTTTCAATCCGGTCAGCATCCGTAAGCTTCTCTCCAGCAGCCGTCTGCACGTAAAAAGCATCGAACATACGCTCTCCATACGATCCGACATGCGCTGAATGGATAGACAAATCGCTTTCTGCCAGAACGCTCGCGACATCATAAAGCAGCCCGGGACGATCCCGGCCCGCGATGTCGACCACCGTATATTCCGTCGAAACATCATTCCGTATCTGGGCGGATGGTTGCACCAGGAAGGCCGCTTCGCGCCGTCCCATGCGTGCAGCGGCTGGCTCTTTCACGCTCGTGCCCGAAAGGGTCTGCTCCAATGCGGTTTCCAGACGTTGCAGGCGGGACGCGTCCTTCAATCCATAAGGCTGTTGTGAGCCATCCTGAAGAATGAAGATGTCGAGGATGCGTCCGCTACGATTGGTAAAGACCTGCGCTGAGACAACATTCGCCCCAAGGTTTGCAAGGGTTCCCGCAAGATCCGCAAACAGGCCGGGCCGGTCTTCCCCGCAGACCATGAGCGTGAGCGCCCCCCCTTCAGGCGGGAAGCGATAGCATACGACGCTCCCCCCCTCCTTCAGCGCTGTGGCGTGCCATGTCAGGTCCGGCACATCAAACCCTGTCCAGTATGCAGTCTCCATCTCAAGCAGCGTGTGCGGAATGCTTCCCAGCTCCTCCACAACGGATTCCCGCCGCGCTTCCGCTCTTGCTTCAAGATGCGCCTGTACGCCCGATTCATCCGCCCGACCGCCGCGCAAGGCAGCTGCCGTATTGTGGTAGAGGTCTGCCATCAGCTGCCCCTTCCAGGCATTCCATACGCCCGGTCCGACTGCGCGAATGTCCGCAGCCGTCAGAATGTAAAGCAAGCGCAACCGCTCAAGCGAGCCAACCAGATTGGCGAACTGCGTGACCGTTCGAGGGTCAGAAATATCGCGCTTCTGCGCGGTCTCACTCAGCTCCAAATGGTTGCCGACCAACCAGGCGACCAATTCCGTTTCGTCTTCTGGAATGCCCAAACGCTGACAAGCCCGCGTGGCTGTCTTCATGCCTTCGATTTGCTGATCGCCTTTTCCCTTTCCGGTATCATGCAGCAGCATGGCAAGGTAAAGCGCACGGCGATTCTCAACGAGCTGGAATATTTCGGTCGCAAGCGGAACGCGCTCGGCATTGACCTGCTCCATCTCCGCGATTGCCTCAACTGCGCGGATCGTATGCTCATCAACCGTGTAATGATGATACATGTTGAACTGTGTTTGGGCGACGATACCGCCAAACTCGGGGATGGCCTTACCCAGAACGCCCGCTTCATTCATCCGCCGCAGGATGAGACCAGGCTCCTTGCTGCCAAGAATAGCGTCCAGTATCAGCCGCCTTCCCTCGTCGGAACTACGGACGCTTTCATTCAGGGCGCGCAAGTTCCGGGTAATTGCCGACAAGGCATTCGGATGAATATCCTTGTCTTCCCGGCGGGCAATAATGAAGAGCCGGAGCATGTTCAGCGGGTCATCCTTCATCACGTCTTCAGATGTGATGCTCACCCGCCCGGCATCCACCACAAACCCCTTGTCAGCCAAGGCTTGCGGCGTTTTCTGTGGCAGCAGTCTGCGGAACCCTTCAGGCTTCTTCTTCTGTTCAGCCTCCAGCTTCGCCGCGATAATGCGCGTCAATGCGCCAACATCTTTCGAAACGAGGAAATAGCGCTTCATGAAACGCTCGACACCCAATTGCCCCGTACGGTCCCGATAGCCCATACGCGCCGCAATTTCCGGCTGCAGATCAAAGCTCAAACGTTCCTCCGCGCGCCCTGTCACATAATGCAGGTGACAACGCACCGTCCACATGAACTTCGCCGAGCGAATAAAGGACGTATACTCACTACGCGTGAACGGTCCGCCCTTCATTACGTCTTCGAGAGTCTCGCCACCATAAATATGCTTCACGATCCAGTAGAGGGTCTGCAGATCCCGAAGGCCGCCCTTGCCTTCCTTGATGTTTGGCTCAACCACATACCGCGCATCACCCTGTCGGGCATGACGGGCGTCGCGCTCGGCAAGCTTATCCATGATGAACTCGGCGTCTTTTCCTTCGACGGCTTCCTTCATGAATTTCGACATCATCTCGTCGGAAAGAGCTTGATCACCGCAGATGAAACGAGAGTCCAGCAGAGACGTCTTGATCGTTACGTCTTCTGCAGCCAGCTTCACACATTCTGCTGGGGTACGGAATGCGTTGCCAACTTTCAGCCCCATGTCCCACAATGCGTATAGCATGTACTCGATCACGCTTTCCGTGTGCGGAGAGGCCTTGTAGGCGCGCAGGAACAGCAAGTCCGTATCTGACGACGGCGCCATCACCCCTCGCCCGTATCCTCCCGTCGCGAGAATGGCGAGACGCTCGGCCTCTGTGGGGTTGCGCGCACGGTGCACATGTGTGGTGGTGAAGTCATAAAGCGCATGCACAACCTCATCCTGTACCGCGGCAAGTAATCGGGCCGTATCCAGGCCGTCCGCCCCTTGCTGCAGTCGTTCTTGCGCAATCATGCGGCCTCTGAACATGGCGCCGTGCAAATGATCCAGGGCCGCCTTGCGCATCGCCTGCGCGTCCCCAAGATTATCAAGCGCTGCCGTGGTCAATTTCACCCTCAGCGAGCGACCATCAATGATGTTGGAAATACGCCACTTGCCCGGCCGGCGGCTCGTCCGGTTGCGGGATTCAACGAGAGTGGGCTCTTGCGCGGGTTTGACGGGAGAATCTGTGCTCATGGATAGCCTATATAGCAAGTCACACTGTCCCGCCTATGCCATGATCACCGAAGGCCGGATTTTCCCGCTTCTCGACCTCAGGTGCGCTGCCAATCTGGCAATCCGGCGGCGTAATGCCCCGCATCCGGTCAGGTATTGATCTTTACCGGCAACACGCGGGATTTCTTGACCACGCCATAGGCGAAACTGGTCTCGACCGATGAAATCCCCGGCAGCTTCTGAAACGTCTGTCTTACCAATTGCTCGTATTCGTCGAGGCTGCCCGTTACGACTCGCAACTGATAATCTGAGCCACCTGCCATCAGGTAGCAGTCGAGTATCTCAGGCGTTTCCTCAACAATCTTCTCGAACTTCTGGATCGTGTCTTCTGTATGGATAGACAGGCGGATCCTGACAAAGCACGTTATCGGGTATCCGCAGGCCTTCTGGTCGATCGTCGCGGAATAGGCCTTGATGATACCGGCCTTCTCCAGATTGCGAACCCGGCGCAGGCAGGGAGAGGGAGACAATCCAATTTTCTCTGCGAGATCCTGATTCGTCAGACGGCCATCCTCTTGAAGGGCCTGAACGATTTTAGCGTCAATTTTATCCATACCACCCTCGAACTGGTATAATATGCCAATCATCACGCCATGCTTGGCATAAATTGACAGCACCTGTCCCGAGAGCGCTGCTATATTGCTTCGACAGACAGCAAGGTTCCCCCATGGCCCTCAAACCGTCACGCGATCCAGGATTTGCAACCCGAGCCATTCATCATGGCTACTCACCTGCGAATCATTCGCACTCTCTTACTCCGCCCGTCCACATGACGTCTACCTTCGTTTTCCCCGATACTGCAACAGGTTCGGCACTTTTTGCGGGGGAAACCGAAGGGCATTTCTATTCTCGCATCTCCAACCCCACGCTTGAAGTCCTCGAAACGCGCTTGGCGAACCTTGAAGGGGCCGAGGCTGGTCTTGCGACGGCCAGTGGAATGGGCGCGATTGCTTCGACGCTCTGGACGCTCGTCAAACCCGGCGACGAGATCATCACGGACCAGACGCTCTATGGCTGCACGTTTGCGTTCATGCGGGATGGGTTGTCTCGCTTCGGTGTCAAAGTTCGGCATGTGGATCTGAGAGACCCGGAGAATCTGCAGGCGACAATTAGCGACACGACGCGGATTGTGTACTTCGAAACGCCAGCAAATCCCAACATGCGCCTCGTCGACATCGCCGCGGTGTCGTCAATCGCGAAACAGGCCGGCGCGCTGACCATTGTAGACAACACCTACGCGACGCCCTTGCTGACGCGCCCGATTGAGCTTGGCGCGGACCTAGTTGTCCACTCCGCCACCAAATATCTGGGCGGGCATGGAGACCTGGTGGCAGGTGCTGTGTGTGGCCCGGCTGACCTTGTTCAGGACATTCGCCTGATTGGCGTAAAGGACATGACCGGCTCAGTGATGGCGCCCCTGACCGCCATGCTGGTCATGCGGGGCCTCAAAACCCTCCAGCTAAGGATGATGCGCCATTCTGAAAGCGGCCTTCGCATCGCCAACTGGCTCGAACAGCATCCAGCCGTTTCAGCCGTCCACTATCCCGGTCTGCCAAGCCACCCTCAGCACGATCTGGCCAAACGCCAGATGTCGGACTTTGGCGGCATGATCGCTTTTGAACTGGCCGACGGGTTTGAGGCCGGGACAAGAATGATGGACCGACTACAGCTCATCCAGCGCGCCGTAAGCCTTGGGGACGCCGAATCCCTGATCCAACACCCTGCCAGCATGACCCATTCGACCTACTCTCAGGAAGAACGCCTCGCCCACGGCATTTCAGATGGCCTCGTCCGTATGTCGGTCGGATTGGAGGATTCAAAGGACCTGCTGACAGATTTGGATATGGCACTCGGTAGCGATCGCAGCTAAATTCCTATTCAACGGGTCTTTGTTCGTCCAGCAAGTCAGCCTCAGAACTGCTGGCACGTTCGGCATCGACTTTCTCATCAATCGTATTGTCAGCCGCGACATCGGAATCATAATTTGAACTCGGTCGAGCTTTCACGCGCGGCTGTTCAGCTGCCCCAGCGCCGCGGCTTTCAGGCTTTGCGCTTTTTAATGCATCTTCCACGCCGCTATCGAAGCGAACACGATAAATCGGTTCCGGCAAGGTGAAGCCCCCCTCTTCCAAGACATCCTTGGTAGCGACGATCGCAAGACCTCGGGCCTTGGCGAAATTCGTTTGCCTTTGATCAACCCAGCCCATGAAGCGCAGCACAATATTTGAGTCTCCGACAGTCTGCACGAGTGCTTCAGGCTCTGGGCGGGATAGCACGAACGACATGGCCTTCAGTCGATCAAGGCCTATCTGCATTGCCGCCACAGGATCATCAGCTGCGTCAACACCGAGTTCAAATTCAAAACGGCGCTCTGGGTTACGCGTATAATTCAGAATCACTGCCTTGAAGACAGCGGAGTTAGGAATGCGTAGATGGTTGCCGTCCAGCGTCATCAGGATGGTCGAACGCGAAGTTAACCGCATCACCTTTCCCTCATGCTCATCGATGACAACGTGCTCGTTCGCCCGGAACGGTTGGCGTACACTGAGCATGATTGAGGACACATAGTTTTCCAGCGTATCACGGACCGAAATGCCGATTGCCAGGCCAATCACGCCAGCACCGCCCAGGATCGTTCCCATCAATGCAGTCGCGCCAAGCACATTCATCGAGACGACCAGCGCAACCAACAGCATCAGTATTCGGAACGCGCCGGACACCAACTCCTCAAGGAAGGGATTCGGGAGCGCCCAACGCCACAGGCTACGCCACGAGGCCACAAGATGCCCCAGTAAAGCCAGGAACAGGAAAACCGCGAGGGCTGCGCCATACAGTGGTAAAGCGCGGTAAAGCTTGTCCAGCCTCCCGGAGGGGTCTCCGAAAAACGGCCCGGCACCATTATCTACCGATAACCTTCTTTCTATCTGGTTCTCAACTGTGACCACCCCATTCACGCGCAGGGCAATTTCTTCAGCGCGAACTTCCGCAGCCGTGTTCGCCACTTCTCCACCCAGAGTGACCACACCGTGGCTTACGTCCACGGTCACTTTGCGCAGCGTAGCAATCTCATCAAAAATACCGGAAATACGCGTCTTGATTTCTGAATCGCTCGCCTGTGGTGGCGGAGTCTGGATAGCAGGCGTAGGATCCTCGATCGGCCCTGATGATTGCGCAAACGCTATCGGGCCGACCACCGCAATGCAAAGCATCATCAGACTGACGCATACTCCATTTGCCAGCGAGCAAAGATTGCCGATTGCGATTTCGTTCCGTTTCACCTGCGCAGAATACGTGAAACAGTTGAAAGTTCCATTCGGGCAAGTCGTCAGCTAACTCACGACTTCAAACTCATCCCCAAACCAGAGCGGAGAGTTTGCCAAGTCTATGAACTTCTTTTCGTCCTCCAGCAGTTCGGCGCCGGCTTTTGCCGCCGCCGCGTTGCTCTTGGCGGCCATGGCCTTTTCGCTTTTGAACCATAGCTCAGCGACGCCATCATAAACTGGAGGACCACCGCGGCTCGCCTGCATGCTGGCATTCAAATTGTCATGCGATGTATGATTCTGCACGTAGCGGAGGATCCCCAAAACCTCTGCATGTTTCGCCACCAGTGGTGCATGCTTCTCTCGCCAATAGACTTGAAATTCCTCTCGGCTGAGATGTGGCAATCGTCGCAGGCAGAACGTCAGCTTGATCATAGCAGATCGCCCCCCGCCGCACCGGCGGTTGTACCATCCTTCTTGAAAGCGCGGATGACATTCTTTCCCGTGATCCATTTGTGCACCTCATCCGGCCCATCGACCAGGCGTTGTGAACGAATGTGTGTGTACCAGGCGGCCAGAGGCGTATCGAGCGAATAGCCAAGCGCGCCGTGCAGCTGGATTGCTGTGTCCACCACCTTGTGAACCATATTAGCCAGATAGACTTTGGCGATACCGTTTTCCTGGCGCAAATCCATGCCGTTTTCCGCCTTGTAGGCGATATGCATCAACATGAGGCGCGCGATGTAGAGCTGGCTGGCACACTCCGCGAGCATGAATTGAACGCCCTGCCGGTCTTCGAGGGGCTGGCCAAAGGTTTCCCGATTGGTGACATGTTCCGTAGCAAGATCGAGTGCCCGCTGAGCCATGGCCACATTGTGCATGCCGTGGCGCAGGCGACCATAGGCAAGACGATGCTGGCCCATTGAGAATCCGCCCCCTTCCCCACCGAGCAGATTCTCCTCGGGAACAACAAGGTTTTCGATCTTCACTTCGGCATGTCCGCCGCCCATTTCCTCATAATGCGGGCCATGCACTGCCATCGTCGGAATATCCCGGATGATCTTGTAACCGGGATTTGGCAGCTCAACGATGAAGGTTGAGAATTGCTGATGGCGAGGCGCATCGGGATTTGTCTTTGCCATGACCACGGCGATGTCGGCTGCCGTAGCCGCGCTCGAAAACCATTTCTCGCCGTTCAGGACGTAATTTCCCTTGCCATCCTTCTCGGCGCGCGTCTGCATCCCGGTGGCGTCGGCCCCGGCTGCTTTCTCAGTCATCGAATAGCAAATCCGCTTTTCGCCATTCAGCAGTGGCTTCAGATACTTCTCTTTCTGAAAATCCGTACCATGTGCCAGCAGGGTCAGCATGGTGGCGTCATCCGGCCCCTGAGAGTTCATCGACAGAGCGCCAAGGTGGCTTTGGCCAAGTTCCATTTGCACGAGCGCATTGGCGAGCGGGCCAAGCCCCATGCCGCCATGCTCTACCGGGATGAAGGGGCACCAAAGCCCACGCGCCCGCGCTTTCTTCCGCAATTCGGGCAACACCTCCTTGAAAGGCCTACCCGCAGCCATTTCCTTCTCCGCGGGAATGCACTCATCTTGCACCCACTGGCGCACGCGCTCGCGCACTTCCTTGGCATCCTCTGGAATCGTGAAATCAATCGCCATTGCCTGTCTCCCTTTGTTGTTTTGAAGGGAGGCTAAGTCGGAAGCGTTTTGTAGAACAGGCTGACTTCGCGTCAGCAACACGTCACTCGTAGTCGACTTTCTCGAGGTACAAGCCATCGGGCGGCGAAATTGGCCCGCACTTCGTTCGATCTGCAGCCTCCAGAATCTGCTTGATCCATTGCACCGGGCGACGACCACGGCCCACTTCGACCAGACTGCCGACCATTGAGCGCACCTGCCTGTGCAGGAAGCTCTGAGCGCGACAGGTCAGTTCGACCCTGTCACCATATCGCGACACGGAAATGGCATTAAGCGTGCGAAGCGGCGAATTTGCCTGACAATCCGTGTCGCGAAATGTCGTGAAATCGTGCGTCCCGACCAGGTGTTGCGCCGCTTCGTGCATCTTGTCCGCATCAAGTGCAGACGGCACGCGCCAGGCCAATCCACGCTCCAGTGTCAGGTCCGCCCGCCGGTTGACGATGATAAATCGATAGTGGCGTTCGGTAGCGCTGAAGCGGGCACTGAACTCATCGTCGACTTCTTCGGCCTTCAGGATAGCAATCGGATGAGGACGCAAATGGAAATTCATCGCATCGGCGACCTTGTGGCCACGATCGATCTGCAAATCCATGTGCGCGACTTGCCCGGTTGCATGCACACCACTGTCTGTGCGTCCCGCGCCAAACACTTCGACTGGCGCGCCATCATCCAGTTTGGTCGCGGCCTCTTCCAACGTGCCTTGCACAGTCGGGAGCCCCGGCAGGCGCTGCCAGCCCTGAAACGGGCCACCATTGTATTCTATGAGCAGTCTGTATCGTGGCATCGCGCTGCCCTAGCCAAAGGCAGGCGGATAGGTCAACCGTCCGGACGCTGGCGCATCGGGATGAAGGCGCAACGCCATGAACGCTTCGCCTGACCAATCGCTATCGAACGGTGCAGCCAGATCCGCAGAAAACCCAAATCGCGGATAGTACTCGGGATGACCCAACACGAACACAATTTGTTCGCCTGCTCCTTCCAACGCCATAAGCCCCATCTGGATCAGGCCGCTTCCGATACCGGTCTTCTGAAAATCAGGATGAACCGACATCGGTCCCAATCCGACGGCGACTGGCGCGCCGTCGATGCGTATTCGGAAAAACTGGATATGGCCGGCAATCAGATTGTCATCGCTCGCGACCAAGGAGAGAACACTGTCTTCGCCTTCGGACATAGCCTTCACAATCCTGCCCTCGTCCTGGCCACCAAATGCAAGATCATTCAGGGCGATGATTTCCGCGAGATCCTCGTCTCGGGCGGGTCGAATCCAGAAACTCATCAGCCGAACACCGTATCCGGAGCAATTGCCTGTCCTTTCAGGAACTGCTCAGCATCCATCGGCTTCCCTCCTGGTTTTTGCAGCTTGAGGATACGCACAGCGCCCCCATCACCACAAGCCACGAGCAAACGATCATCCAGAACCATACCAACTGGCGCGGACGTTTCGCGCCCGGACCGCCGGCTCATCAATAATTTCAGCCTGATTGGCTCATCCTTGCCCGGCGGCGTCCATTCGCACCAGGCACCCGGAAACGGTGAAAGCCCTCTTATCTGGCAATCCACCTCCCGCGCCGACTTGCCCCAGTCAACGCGCTGGTCCGCCGGGCCGAGTTTCGCGGCATAAGTCATCCCGTCTTCCGCCTGCGGAACAGGCGTGAGACTTCCATCCGCCAACCCAGCCAGCGCGCGGGGCGCAAGCTGTGCTGCCAATTCTGCCAAGCGATCGTGAACTGAGCCTGCGGTGTCTTCTACCGTGATGGGTGTACGTTCAGTGGCGACGACCGGGCCAGTGTCGAGCCCAGCCTCCATCATCATCGCATCAACACCCGTTTCCGTGTCGCCGGCCATGATCGCACGTTGAATTGGGGCTGCGCCACGCCAACGCGGCAGGATCGACGCGTGCATGTTGAGACACCCCAGCCTGGGCGCATCCAGAATAGCCTGAGGCAGGATCAGCCCATAGGCGACCACAATTGCTGCATCGAGTTCCAGCGCAGAAAATGCCTCCTGCTCCGGTGGCTTCTTAAGGGATTTTGGCGTGCGCACCTCGATGCCTCTCGCTTCGGCGAAAGCATGCACCGGTGTCGGGGTCAACTTCTTGCCCCGCCCGGCAGGCCGGGGCGGCTGGGAATACACGCAAACGACTTCATGGCCTGCCGCCATCAGTGACTGAAGCACACTGACGGCGATATCGGGGCTGCCCATGAAGGCAAGACGAAGAGGTTTTGTCATGATGTCGGAGATAAGCGCTCAGAGACGTTTTTGAAAGCGCAGAGTCCAGGACGTGTCAGCGCATTGCCGCTGTCATGCTGAACGGCACCACCCCGCTTCCACCAACGACATATACAATAACGGCGGCAAGAATCAGCGCCAACATCCATCGGAACCAGGATAACGCGAAAGGATTTGCGCGTTTCCTCATCTGGATCAGGCTGCGCTCTTCTGCTTGAGTCGCTTGATCTTCTTTACCTTATCCACGGCGCGCTGGCGCTTCAGGCGAGATAGGTAGTCGATAAACAACGTGCCTTCGAGATGGTCCATCTCGTGCTGGATGCAGACCGCATACATGCCGGTCGCAATTTCCTCGACCTCGTTGCCATCATAGTCGAGATACTTCACGCGGCACTCTGTCGGGCGCTCAACTTCCTCGAAAATATCCGGCACCGACAGGCACCCCTCTTCATAGGGGGCCTTGTCCTCAGTCAGAGGAAGGATTTCGGGATTTACGAAATAGCGCGGCTGCGCCTCCTCACCTTCCTTGGCCAGATCCATCACGATCACCCGCAACGGAACACCAATCTGGATCGCAGCAAGGCCAATGCCCGGCGCGTCGTACATCGTATCCAGCATGTCATCCATAAGCGCGCGAATGTCGTCAGTGACGCCACCCTCGACGGGTTTCGACACTTCCTTCAGACGCGGGTCCGGGACGGTGAGGATTTCTCTGATAGCCATAAGGATGAAATATGTACGCTAGGCCGGATGGTCAACACTTGCCCCTCATTCGGCGGCAAGGGGTTTCTTCGGCGCCCCAAAGTCCAGCTCTCCTGTGTTTTCAGAAACATTCGCCCTGTTTTCGATCTGTTTCGGCTCAGACAAGGTTTTCGAAGGCGGTGCGATTTCCATGTCCTCGAACTTGCGCAGTGTTGGCAGGACCCGTTTATCAAAAGATCCCATGGCTGAATTGAAGTGATCAACCGACCCGTTGAGAGACTTCCCGAGCTTTTCGATATGGCCCAGCATCACGCCCATACGGCCATACAATTCGGCCCCCAATTCAGCCGCAGCCATGGCATTTTCATTCTGGTGATGCTGCCGCCACAGATGGGCGACGGTTCGCGCAAGCGCGATCAGTGTTGTGGGCGTTGTGACGATAACCTGGCGGCTCATTGCTTTCTCGATCAGGTCTGGCGAATGCTCCAAAGCTGCCGCGAAGAAGTTTTCTCCTGGAATGAACATGGCAATATAGTCGAACCGTCCGCCCAGATTGGACTGATAATCCTTTGACGCGAGCCCATTCACGTGGCGCTGAACGCTGGCAGCATGCGCTTTCAGGTGCGCCGCCCGTTCCGCCGGGTCTTCAGCGTTTACGGCTGACATGTATGATGCGAGCGAAACCTTGGACTCGACGACGATCTGACGCCCCCCCGGCAAGTGGATGACGGCATCCGGACGCTGCCGCCCCTGCTCCGTATCGTCGTGCACCTGTTCGGAAAAGTCGCAATGCGCCGATAGCCCAGCCTGTTCCATGACGTTGCGGAGCGTCATTTCACCCCAACGTCCTCCGCCCTTCGGTGCGGTCAACGCGCTCACCAACTTGCCGGTCTCCTGAGTGTTCGTCTTCAGGCTTTCGTGAATCGCTTTGACTTGTTCCTGAATGGCAGACTTGTCTTCAGTCCTGACTTTCTCGATCTCATCCACCCGCTTCTTGAACGCGTCGAAATTCTCCCCGATCGGCTTCATCAGCTCTTTCAGTTCACCCTGCGCACCTTCTCGATGTCGCTTGAATGTCTCTTCTGCACGCTCAAGAAACTGGACATTCGCTCTCTGCAGCACGCCTTGCGCCATTTCGGCGAATTTGCGCTCATCCTCCGCACTTCTTGCTTTCGCTTCAGCCAGTTCGAGTTCAGCTTTTCGCGCCACCTCTTCCAGTGTCCGCGCGCGTTGCTTCGCTTCATCGAGATCGTCAGTCGCCCGTTCCAGATCGAGCGTCAGCCGCTCTTCTTTCGCGCCCGACTTGCTCGCCAACCACCATGCCGTGCCCGCGAGTGCGAGGGCCAACAGAAAGAGGATGAGATGCGCAGCGTCAAACCCAGCGCCGCCAATAATGATAACAGGTTCCATTCGCTCTGCCTCGCACGATTCTCGCCGGAACATATAAGGAACGGCAAATTGTGTCCATGATTGGGCTCATTTTCGGGCGAACTTGACTTCGCGCAAAGGATGATACCCTTTTCCACTCGGATCACTAAAGGGGCTAATTGATGCGGCTATTCTGGATCGGCCTGCTGGCTGGGCTTGTAGCGTGCGCATCGCCTGCCCGCGCGCCGGTGGATATTGAGCCGCCAGAGACAGCAGAGATCACATATCTTCCGCCGCTGGCCGAAGTAACGCTCGTCACCGCAGCCGGCATGCGAGAGCCACGGCCGGAGGAAAGCGATACCGCACGTCTTAACCTTGCCGAAGCCTTATCCAGCATGGTGCCAGAAGAGCTTTTCGATCCATCTCGAAACGCTACGGATCGAGCTCAACTCTTGTCGCAACACCTGGGCACGCTGGACCCTGAATCTGTTGCATTGGCTGAGCCAACAGACCGACTCGTTGCCCTCATTCGGGTCCGCTATGATTTCGAAAGCTCTGCCAGCCGGCTCGTTCAGGGCAGTCTTGACGTCATGTTCGGCGGCGTGCCCGGTCCGGATGGGATCGAACAATCCGCAGAACTCCTCCTAGTGAACTCAAAGACAAATGAACTAGTATGGTACTGTCAGATTGACGCCCGCGATCCACGGAAGACAGAAGAGGCGCAACGCCTGATTAATGAGCTTATCGCGAGAACTTTACCGCCAGCGGAAACATAGGACTGTAATCCAGGCGCGGATTCGCTAAATCATGGCACAGGATTTGCTGGCAACTACAACCAGCATGTTTTACTCGCAAGAACTCTGGAACGAGGTCGCCAAAGTGACGATCGACATTTGCGTCTGCACCTATCGCAGACCATCCATCGAAGACACATTGCGATCGCTGGATCTGCAGAACTTGCCGAAAGGTACTTCACACCGGGTCATCGTGATCGACAACGATGAGACACCAAGCGCAAAAGACCGCGTCGAGGCAATTGCCAAGACGCTTGCCGTTCCCGTGACGTACATACATGCGCCAGCAAATAACATCTCCCTTGCCCGGAATGCCGGGTTGGATGCTGCGACGGCAGAATGGATCGCCTTTATCGACGATGATGAAGTCGCAGATCCAGACTGGCTCGCTTCTTTGCTCCAGATGGCCAAGACACGTGAACTGGACGCAGTGTTTGGTCCGGCCTATGCGGTGTATCCTGACAATGCTCCAGACTGGATGCGCGAACAGGACTATCACTCAAACATTCCCGTACGGAGAGCTGGTGTCGTTCAAACGGGCCACACATGCAACGCGCTGATGCGTGCCAGCTCCTCACTCGTAAAAGGGCAGCGCTTCCTTTTGGAAAAGGGGAAAACGGGCGGAGAAGATACCGAGTTCTTTTTCCGCCTATGGTATTCAGGCGCCAAATTCGGGATCAGTGAAGCTGCGATCGTCCATGAAGCAGTGGACCCGAAGCGGCTGAATGCAGAGTGGATTCGCCAACGAAAGTTTCGCTCCGGCATGAGTTTTGGCTATCACTATCTGAAAACGCGCAACCCGGTGACACTCACTTTGACCGTCCTTTCTTCGGCGGCAAAAGTGGGCTTCTGCTACGGAATGGCCGTGCTGCATGCATGGTCAGAGCAAAAACGAAATTACTGGACAATGCGCGCCGCTTTCCATCGCGGATGGATGGCTTCGGCGTTTAGAACTGCCGAACCTGAACTGTACTAGACTGGCTTAGAACGGCATCTTGAACCCTGGCAGCATGCCGCCGCCCAGGCCCTGAGTTGCTTCCTTCATCGCCTTCTCCATCGCTTCATCCAGACGCTTGCGAGCATCGGAATGAGCAGCCTTGATGAGGTCTTCAACGATCTCGGCATCATCAGACATGAGCGATGGGTCGATCTTTACACTTACCATATCCCCCTTGCCTTTGAGGCGAACCGAGACAAGGCCTGCCCCCGCGACGCCTTCGGCCTCGGTCGCCTCGATCTTCTCCTGCGCTTCCTGCATCTTGGCCTGCATCTGCTGGGCCTGTTGCATGATCTTGCCAAGGTCTTTCATGGGAAGCGGGCCTCCTTCAGGCCGTTCGTCTGGAGTTCAAATCGATGACATTGCCATCGCTCGTCGGCGGCTCTGTCACATCAACAATGGTTATACCGGGGATACTCTTCAAGGCGTCTGCGACAGCGGGATGACTGGCGGCAGCGGCAAATAGCTCTTCCCGGGTTCGGATCTCGGTCTGGCGCATGGTTTCCGCGTCCGTACGGATCTGCTCGACCACCCAGTCATCGCCTGTATCTCTCTCCAGAAAGGCTTTCAGGCGCGCCAGAAGATCATTCGGCGCCTGCTCTTCCAGCTCGCACGAGAAATAGCCATACCGCACCGGCCCAGGGCGCACGTATCGCTCAAGTTCGACCTGCAGATTCACTTCTCGATGCTCGCCGAGATAGGCGACGATCTGGGCAAAGCTCTCCAGCCCGCCGGCGGAAGACGGGGCCATACCGTGTTGTTCAGGCTTTCCCGGCGCACCGCCTTTTTCGGCAATCATGCGCGCCGCCTCTTCCGGAGACGGAAGGTTTGCAGCGGCTGCGAGACGCAGGATAATCATGTTCAACGCCGTCGCCGTATCAGGCGCAGTTTGAAGATCATTGAACCCAGACAAAAGTATCTGCCAATAACGCGACGCCTGAGCGGCGGTCAGCTTCTGCGCCATGGCGAGCGTGCGTTCCGTCCATTCAGCGGGCCCGGCAGACTGGAATTCGCCACCGGTCGCCTGCGCGACGGACACATCCGCGCATACATCCATAAGGTCTTTCAGGATCACGGCAGGGTCCGCGCCGGCATGGATCTGGTCTTTTACTTCGGCCAGCGCTTCCGGCGCGTTGCCGGAAATCGCCTTCTCGAATGCATCCAGAAGACGCGCACGATCGCCAAGCCCCAGCATATCCCGCACTGCGGCTCCGGTGACTTCCTCACCATCCATCGTCTGGACGATGGCTTGGTCCAGAATGGAGAGCCCGTCGCGCACAGAGCCCTCCGCTGCGCGCGCGATCAGCGCGAGGCCCTCCTCTGAAACTTTCGCTCCCTCATTTGCGGCGACACGCCCCAAATGTGCTGCGAGATTCACCGCATCAAGCCGTTTCAGGTCAAACCGCTGACACCGCGACAGAACCGTGATCGGAACCTTGCGAATTTCTGTGGTCGCAAAAATGAACTTCACATGCGGTGGCGGTTCTTCCAGAGTCTTAAGCAGCGCGTTGAACGCCGCCGTCGAAAGCATATGAACTTCGTCAATGATGTAGACCTTGTGGCGGGCCGATACCGGCGCATATCGCGCCCCATCCAGCAGGTCGCGCATATCGGCAACACCCGTGCGACTGGCTGCGTCCAGCTCCAGCACATCCGGATGCCGGCTCGCCATGATGGCGTCGCAATGCTCGCCCTTCGGGTCGAGACGGATGGACGGCCCATCATGATCATCGGATTGATAGTTGAGCGCGCGGGCCAGAAGGCGCGCCGTCGTGGTCTTCCCGACGCCGCGCACACCGGTCAACATGAACGCATGCGCCACGCGGCCCGTCTCGAACGCATTGGAGAGCGTACGAACCATCGCCTCCTGTCCGATCAGATCCTCGAACCGGCGTGGCCGGTATTTACGCGCAAGGACCTGATAAGCCTCCGATTTCGGAGCCTCATCCTCCCCGAACATGGAGAAGGTCTGGTCGTCGCGTTCTTCGGGGAGTTCGGAATCGCTCATCGGGCGCGACTTTAACGAGTCTCAGGGCGCTGCGGCAATGGGGCGAGTGTCGAATAAAGTGGAAGGCGCGGCTCACGCTTCCAACAGATGCGCCCGAAGCTGTTCTTGAGCCGCGTCATCCACGCCCAGAACTTCCGCCAGATAGGCGTCAACAGTGCCATGCTTGTCATGAATGACGTTGAAGGCCGTATCGAGGTAACGCAGCCGAACACCGAGGAAGGGGCGAAACACTTCAGGCTCATAAACCTTGCCGACCTGCTCATTAAAGAAAGCAGCAGCCTGGGGCAGGAATTCATCGACATTCACCGCCGTATTGGTCAGCTCATAGTCGGCCCGCAAATCTGCCTCTTCGACGCCTAGCACGTGATGCGTCAAGGCGCAGAGAATGCCGGTGCGGTCCTTGCCAGCGGCGCAGTTCACAAGCCCTGCGGCTTGTCCTTCCAGTCCAGCGAGATGCTCAAACCAGCTGGAAAACAATTCCGCATGATGTGCCTTGAACGGCGCGAGCGCATAATAGTCGTTCATCCAGTCATCGGCCTTCTGGGCGTCAGCCTCGACCTTTTTCAGGAATTGCGCATGTGGCGCTTCATGCTCACGCCCGCCATCATGGGTCAGCGTGTTCGGGGCAGACCAGCGAGCGACATTGCGTTCGCGCTCATCAGGGCGGCGAAGATCGGCCTGCAGGTGGATGTCCAGGGCGCCCAGCGCTTTCAGATCATCCTCGGTCGCCTCGGCATAATGGCCGGACCGGAACAAGCGCCCCCGTTTGATCTGGCCGCCATAACGGGATTTATACCCGCCAAAATCACGAAAATTGCGAACGCCCTGAAGCGAATAGATTCTGTCTGTCATGCTGGCGACCTAGCCCGCATGCGCGCCCGCGTCCAGATGAGCGTTGGGGAAGGTTTTGTGACCTCCCCCAGACAGTCTCGGCCTATTCGTTGACCACAATCACCTTGCGGTGCGGGAACGGAATCTCGATACCAGCTGCATCCAGTGCCTTCTTCACCTGCTCCGGCAGCGAATAACGCACATCGAAATAGTGCGCGCCATCGCAGAACGGACGCACCAGGAAATCCACCGAACTGTCGTTCAGGGTCTCAACCTCCACAAATGGAGCCGGATCTTTGAGAACATGCGGATGATCAGCCAGAACCTTTTCGATGGTTGCACGTGCCTTGTCGATGTCCTCGCCATAGGCGACGCCGAAATGCATATCCACGCCGCGCACGGGATGGTGGCTATGATTGATGATCTGATCGCCCCAGATCTGACTGTTGGGAATGATGATCTGCTGATTGTCGAACGTCTGAAGCACAGTGGTGAACAGCGTTATTTCCTCTACCTTCCCGAACTTGCCCGCCGCATCGATGAATTCGCCCACACGGTAGGGTCGGAACACCATTAGCATCACGCCAGCCGCCAGATTTGACATTGCTCCCTGAAGCGCAAGACCCACCGCCAGACCGGCGGCACCCAGCAAGGCGACGATTGACGTCGTTTCAACACCGAACCGGTTGAGCACCGCGATGATGACGAACGCCAAAATCACATATTTGGCGACGCTGCCGAGAAACCGGAACAGGGTGTCATCAAGGCGCGCATTCCGCTCGCCCATGTTGCGGATGCTTTTCCCGATCCGCCCGGCGATCCAGAATCCGACGATCAGGATTACGATTGCCAGCAATATGTTGGTTGCCCAGGCCAGTGCGCCCGGCAGGTATTGGTTGATATCTATCTGTTCGACCCAGTCTGTCATGGATCAGCCCCCTCTTTGGTTTGCGTTACAAAATCGTAAGCCAGACCACGCCTGAACGCCGACAGGCCCGTTTGTTCAGTTCAGGTTCACCCGATCATTCCGGATCCCTGTCCCAGGTCGCCGCTCAGGTTCGACACTGTCGGGAACCCTCGGCGTTCGGGACTGTTGTTTGGCTAGTCACCCACTTACGAGGCCACCATGTCAGACACAGTTGAAAACCAGTACGCCATGCGCGATCCGCGGACGCAATACCCCAAGCCCCCCTTCCCGAAACAGCCGCAGGACAAACCCGGCTTCGATCACAAGATGGACCCCAAGGCAGACCATGGCGAAGCCAGCTATCAGGGCTTTGGTCGCCTGAAAGGTCGTAAGGCTCTAATAACTGGCGGGGATTCCGGCATCGGACGCGCGGTTACGATCGCCTATGCGAGAGAGGGTGCAGAAATCTGCATCAATTACTTGCCTGAAGAAGAGAGAGACGCGCAGTGGCTGGTCGAACTGCTGAAAAAGGAAGGCCACACCGTCCATACAATTCCGGGAAACCTCACGGACAAGAGCTTCTGCCAGAAACTGGTGAAGGACGCTCAAGCGAAACTGGGCGGACTGGACATTCTGGTGACCAATGCCGGCAAGCAGGTGCGCCAACCCGGCATTGAAGACATCACAGACGCGCAATTCGATGAAACGATGAAGACGAATGTGTACGCACTGTTCTGGCTGACAAAGGCTGCATTGCCCCTGATGCCGCCAGGCGCTGCGATCATAAACGTCACTTCAAATCAGGGTTTCAGTCCCGCGCCATATCTGCTCGATTATGCGACGACAAAATTCGCGATCAGGGGCTTCACTGAAGCAATTGCCCAAGGCGCCATCGAAAAGGGCATCCGGGTCAATGGCGTCGCGCCAGGACCGTTCTGGACGCCACTTCAACCTTCCGGGGGCCAAACGCAGGAAAAAGTTCAGGAGTTCGGCAAGGCAACGCCGATGGGCCGACCCGGCCAACCCGCCGAACTGGCCCCCACTTTTGTGTTTCTGGCGTCGCAGGAATCCAGCTATATAAGCGGTGAAATCATCGGCGTTACCGGAGGCAAACCAATCAGCTGATTCCGACACCGCGCGACACGCCCGCCAAGCGCGCCGCGTTCGGGAACCATCCCCGCCCTACCACAGTTATGTGACCTGGATCGTAAAGGAGTCCGATCATGAAGACGTTTCGTTTTGCCCTGCTGGCTGGTTGCTTTGCCGCCAGTTCCGCATTTGGCCTGAGTGCCTGCTCATCGCTCCCTGACGAAGTGGACCGGGCACAAATCGACGCCGGGAGTCGCGCGGCTCTCAACAAGCTGATCAGCGAGAACTCTGCGGCACGCGCCATCAATGGCCAATCCCGCGCCGTTCTCGTCTTCCCATCAATGGTGAAGGCAGGCCTTGGCCTCGGCGGCGCCTACGGTGAGGGTGAGCTGATCCGCGCCGGATCAACTGTCGACTATTATAGCTCCTTCACAGGCTCATGGGGCCTGCAGGCAGGCGCGCAATCATACGGTTATGCGGTATTCCTGATGAACGACGATGCGGTCGAATATCTTGAAGAATCCGATGGCTGGGAGATCGGCGTCGGGCCGACTGTTGTTCTGGTGAATGCCGGAGTTGCAGAAAACCTGTCGACCTCTACACTGAAAGAAGACGCTTATGCGTTCGTGTTTGACCAGAAGGGCCTGATGGCTGGTATCAGCATTGAAGGCACGAAGATCACGAAGCTGCATTAAACGGCTAAGGCTCAGGTGAGCCAGGGCGAAGGCGCAGGATACCGGCTCAGCCGTGTACCTGCGCCTTTTTCCGTTCAACTAGCGGAAAGGCGGTTCGTCAAACGCACGCAATTTCCGGCTGTGCAGTTTCGCGCCCTTGTCGGCGGAAAGGCGCTCCAGCGTTTCTATGCCAATACGGATATGTTCCCCGATTGCTCGCTCATAGAAGCGGTTCGCTGCGCCAGGTAGTTTGATTTCACCGTGCAGCGGCTTGTCTGACACGCATAGCAACACGCCGTAGGGAACGCGAAGACGGAAGCCATTTGCGGCAATAGTCGCACTTTCCATGTCGATCGCGATCGCGCGGGACTTGTTGAACCGACGCGCCGACGCAGAAAAGCGCAACTCCCAGTTCCGGTCATCTGTCGTCACCACGGTTCCCGTCCGCAAGCGGCGTTTCAGTTGCTTTTCATCTTCCCCGGTTACGCTCGCCGCAGCCTGTTGCAGGGCCACCTGAACTTCCGCAATTGGCGGAACAGGAATTTCCGGCGGCAGGACGGCGTCCAGCACATGATCTTCGCGCAGATAGGCGTGGGCGAGCACATAGTCCCCGATCGCCTGACTGTGTCGCAAGCCACCACAATGGCCGACCATCAGCCAGACTTCCGGACGCAACACCGCCAAATGGTCAGTGATCGTCTTGGCGTTGGAGGGACCGACGCCAATGTTGACCAATGTGATGCCGCCACCATTTGGCGCGCGCAGATGATAGGCTGGCATCTGGAACCGGCGCCAGGGTGAAGCATCAATCTCAGCGCGCGACGTATCCGTGGGCTCGGATATCTCAAGGCCGCCAGGAACGGACAGGGATGTATAGTGGTTATCGTCGCCAAGCTTCTGCAACGCCCAGTCACAGAACGCATCAACATAGCGGTGATAGTTCGTGAACAGCACATAATGCTGGAAATGCTCAACCGGCGTTCCACAATAATGTTGAAGGCGCTTCAGGGAAAAATCCACGCGCTGCGCATCGAACAAGGCAAGCGGGTGCGTTTCGTATGGCTCGTACAATTCCCCATCGGCAACCTCGTCACCAATATCGGCAAGATTCGGGCTTGGGAAATGGCGCGCCAATTCAGCCGGGGAAATCTCTTCCAGCCCGCTCGCCTGCCCCTGATCCCACACATAGGCATAGGGAATTTCGGAATCCGACTGCTCGACGAACACATCGATGTCATAGTCCCGCATCAGCAGTGACAACTGCTCCATCAGGTAACCACGGAAGAAGTCCGGCCGGGTGATCGTAGACACATAGGTGCCGGCCTCCGACATTTTCCCGAAGGCGCGTGATATCGGCGGCGGAGGGCCTTCCGGATTGTAGACGAGGCGAATCTGCGGATAGCAGAAAGCGCCCGACGCCCTCAAATCAGCAGATGGCGGCGTTCCCGAATGAAGGAAGATGTCCAGCGCGGACGACAAAGCGGAGACAGCGTCGGAATAGAGTTTCTCGAGCGCGTCAATAACTTGATCTGGTGTGTTCAATTTCGACATGACACCAAATGGCTGCATTGCGACTTTCTGTCAATCTGCAGGCCTCCGAGCGCTGTATGTGACAAACAAATAGGCAGCCAAAGCTCAGCCTTCGCGCATTTTGAGGTGCAAGGCAGCTATGACTTTCTGCTGTGCACCTTTTTGTTGAGCCATGCGCAAACATGCGCTTTTGTTGCAGCGCAACATGACACGTCAGTCCCGCGCGGAAAGGCCATGACGCTTCGGCGTCACTGCGGGGAGAACAGACAAATGGCGTGGCGTGGGGCGGGAGGAGTTCCCTGTCGGCAATCATGCCGTCGCTAACTCTTAAGGTAGTTTAGACATGAAAAAGTTCATCGTTCCGGCACTTCTGGCCGCTGTAACCCTCGCTCCTGCTGCAGCCACTGCAGAAGGCAAACCCATCACTGTAGAAATTGCCTACGATAAAGCGCTGCTGGGCTCTGAAGCCGGTGCCGCTGTTGTTCTCGAGTCCATTGAGGCTCAAGCCAAGGAAGCCTGTTCTGCACGTTCGCCGGTCACCAACCAGCCTTATGTTGACCGCACCTGCACCAAGAACATCAAGAAAGCTGCCCTGAAAAAAATCCTGAACAAGCAGGAAGTTTCCGGCCTCAGCACCGCGCCTGCATTCGCGCGCCAAGCTGTGACCCTCGTCGCTGACGCGGGACAACGCTAGACCACGTTTCCTCCCGGAATAGCGTTGGAGGGGCTGCCCAGGGCCACGGGCAGCCCCTCATTTTTTGTGCAGAGCAACAAAACCGGATCAGGGGCATACACCGGGAAGATTAAACTGGCGCAATCATGGATCGGAGGATTGTTGTGCACGTTGGTTTGGTCTGGGTGGGCTACTCAAACCCCGGAGGCAAACATGCCAAACGACGCTACAATGACTTCCAATCCTCTCATCAGTTCTGACCGCGTTGAAGGCACAACCGTCTACAACACGGCAGGCGACAAAATCGGACATATCGACAATCTCATGCTGGACAAGCGCAGCGGCAAGGTTGCCTATGCTGTCATGTCCTTCGGCGGATTCCTCGGTATTGGAGAGGAATACCACCCCCTTCCCTGGCAATCTCTCGATTATGATGAGCGCCAGGAAGGCTATGTCGTAGACATCAGCGAAGACCAGCTTCGCAAGGCACCTACGCTGAAACGGACGGAATACGACCGGCTACGCGACGACGCTTATGGCCGCAGCGTGTATTCCTATTACGGTGCCGCGCCATTCTGGTACTGACGCCGGTCCAGAACCTCGGCCCAAAAGAAAAAGGCGCGCTTTCCAAACCGGAAGGCGCGCCTTTCACACATCAATTCAATCAGTAACTAGCCGATAGTCGCGTCGACGAGCTTGCGCTGATCGAATTTCGACCAGACACCATCATCGCCATGCCAGTCGCCGCTTGTCGCGCCCTTTGAGTATTCTGTCGCGCGCTGCTCAAAGAAGTTTGCGTGCTCAACCCCGTTGAGGATCTCCGTCAGCCACGGGATCGGGTGCGTCGTAACGCCAAATACCGGCTCCAGCTTCAACTGGCCCAAACGCCAGTCAGCGATGTAGCGAATGTACTGCTTGATGTCGTCGGCGGTCATACCCTCGACCGGTCCCATTTCGAAGGCGAGCTCGATGAACTTGTCTTCGAGCGACACAACCGTCCGGCAGCATTCGCGAATGCGTTCGCGCAGCGCATCATTCATGACGCCTGTTTCGGCACAGAATGTATGGAACAGCTTGATCATGCCCTCGCAATGCAGCGACTCATCGCGCACGGACCAGGACACAATCTGCCCCATGCCCTTCATCTTGTTGAAGCGCGGGAAGTTCATCAGCATCGCAAAGCTGGCGAACAATTGCAGGCCCTCGGTAAAGCCGCCAAACACGGCCATGGACACAGCGATATCCTCATTCGTGTCCGTGCCGAACTGGCCGAGATAGTCGTGCTTCGCCGCCATCTGTTCGTATTCCATGAACGCCGAGAACTCGGAATCCGGCATGCCGATAGTTTCCAGCAAAAGCGCATAGGCCGCGATGTGGATCGTCTCCATGTTGGAGAAGGAGGCGAGCATCATCGACACTTCGGTCGGTTTGAACAGGGGCATGTAATGCTCCATGTAGTTCGCACCAACTTCAACATCTGACTGGGTGAAGAAGCGGAAGATTTGAGTGAGCAGATTGCGCTCGGAATCGTTGAGCTTCACAGCCCAGTCCTTGCAATCCTCACCGAGCGGCACTTCTTCCGGCATCCAGTGAACCTGCTGCTGGATCTTCCAGAAGTCATACGCCCACGGGTAACGGAAGGGCTTGTACGCCCGGCTCGGGGTCAGCAATCCGGGCACATTTGAATTTCCGTCAGCCATCAGGGCCTCCTAAATCGTCTGCTGTATTTTCGGGAACAATCTACACCACATATAGTGCCTGAACCGCGGACGGCACGCAAGATGTTTGACTGTGGCAAAGTGCACTTGTTCACAGGCTTGCTCACAGTTTTGGCATAATTGCCGCTTAAGGCTGGCGCCGCACGCATTCCTGCAGATAGATCGGCACCATTGCAGCGTTCAAGCGTTCCACACCCGCCCTACGAGACGAGATTTCATGCGTTTATTCAGTGTCATTCTACTTGCCTTGTTTGCAAGCCTGTCGACCGCAGCGCCAGCGAACGCGAAAGTGATCCGCGATGTCATCTACAATGATGCGCCCGGACTGGACCCCGGTGACGTGCGTGCAGACGTGTACCTGCCTGAGAATCCGGACGGCGCGCCGATGATTCTGATGATGCATGGCGGCGCCTGGACGTTTGGAAACAAACAGAGCGGCCTCGGCATGTTTCAGGCGCGCTACTTCACGAGCGAAGGATTCATCTTCATTTCCGTGAACTATCGCCTCGCACCCGCCAATCCCTTCCCGGCACAGCAGGAAGATGTTGCCGCCGCCATCGCCTATTTCCACGAACACGCCGACGAGATCGGTGGCGACCGCAACAATATGTTCCTGATGGGCCATTCGGCAGGCGCACACATGGCGGCGCTCACCGCGATCGATCCAGACTATCTCGACGAACATGATTTGACGCCGTCCGTCATCAAGGGGGTCGTGGCGATGGACAGTGCCGCCTACAATCTTGTTCGCACGGGCAGCGATGGCGACATTCCGGATTTCTACCACCCAACTTTCACGGGCGACGATCAGGATGTCTGGGCAGCGGCCTCCCCCACGCTTCAGGTTGAGGAAACCACGGACATCCCGCCATTTCTCCTGCTGTATGTGAACCGCGCCGTTTCCCCCAGTCGCGCGAAGGAACTGGCCGAAGCCCTCAATAGCGCCGGGCACAAGGCGGAGGCCCGGCTCGTGAAGAAGCGCGACCACAAAAGCCTGAATGACCGCCTCGGTGAAAAAGGCGACAAGGTCGCGCCAATGATCGTGGACTTCTTCCGCGATCAGATGAGTGATTGATTCGCCTTACGGCTCGACCACGTTGAACCAGAAGTCCGGCGTTTCGAGCGCCGAGAACCAGGCCATCAATGCCATTGGGTCGCCTTCAACCGACGCCTCACCTGCAGCCGCGATCTCCCGGAAACTGCGGGCCTGAAGGATCAGGTCGTTAAACGCATCCCGCGTCAGGGTCAGCGTGGCGACCGCATCGTCTGATTGTGTATTGGGGCGCGGGAATGCCGTCGCCTCCCCCACATCTATCACAAAGTCTTCGCCGGTGTCGGTGAACTGGAAATTCAGTTCGAACGGATCACGGCTCAGACTTTCGGGCGAGTAGCGAACAGCAAGCGCGTTGAACAATTCAGCGGTCGGTACACCTTCAACAAATTCCCGGCTTCGCGTGCGGACCTCTCCATCGTCTGACAATCCCAAACGCAATTCTTGGGCGCCAGTGAGATAGTAATCCCGCCACGCGCCGCTTTCTGCCTGAAAGCCGAGCTGTTCATAACTCGCTGCCAACCAGTCGCGGGCCGCCTGGTTTTCCGGGTTTGCAAACACGGCATAGTTCAGGACCTCGGCTGCCCATCGATAGTCACCTTCGTCGAAGGCTCCCTGCCCGATTGCAAGCGCGGCCTCTTCGCCCCCGACAGCCTTGATGAACCGTCCGGCCTTGGCCTCCAGAGGGTGGGCGTTGAACGTGGCAGGCACACCATCCCACCAGCCAAAATATGCCTGATAGACAGCCTTCGCATTATGGTTCAGCGTGCCGTAATAGCCGCGCGTATCGAAACTATCGGTCTGCACCGACGGTTCGGGCAGCGCCTCGGCGATCTCGAACTGAGTTTCGCCCCTGTTCGCGCGACGCACCGTCTGGTCATGCGTGTAGCGATAAATATCGCGTTGGCCTCTCAGATAGGATTCCACATTTTCCTGCCCAAAGGTCGGCCAATGATGGGATGCAAACACGACGTCAGACTTGTCTCCATACTCTGTCAGGACATAGTCAATCACGCGGCTCCATTCCAGCAAGTCGCGAACCTTCGCCCCGCGCAGGGTCAGCGCATTGTGGAATGTCGCCGTGGCAACTTCCGCTGTGCACAGAGCATTGAACTCAGGCAGGTAAAACATGAACTCTGCCGGCGCCTCCGTCCCTGCCGCATCCACGAATTCAAACGTGACACCATCAATCACCCGCACCGTACCGCGCCCCGGCACTTCCTCGGTCGGCTCTATCAAGCCTATAGTGCCTTGCGCGAGCGCTGGCCCGAGTCCGACACCCACCTGCCCAGTCGGTCCACTTGGCAGAGAGCTGCCAAACATCAACACGGCCCGGCGGCTCATATAGTTTCCGGCGAGCAGGTTTTCCGCCACGGCAGATTCCGCAAAGCCAACAGGCGCCAGCACTGGCACGCCTCGGGCCTCTATATCGACTTCGTCGATCACACCGCGGACGCCCCCGAAATGATCGCCGTGCGAATGGGTGTAGATCACGCCGGTCACAGGGCGCTCGCCTAGCGTATCGTTGACCAGTTGAAGGCTGGCCGCCGCCGTTTCCTGGCTGAGCAAGGGGTCAACAATGATCCATCCGGTCTCACCGCGAATGACAGACATCACCGCCAGATCGTAGCCGCGCACCTGATAGATCCCGTCCATCACTTCAAACAAGCCATGCTCGGAGTTCAGCCGCTCCTGTCGCCAGAGCGACGGGTTCACCGTATCCGGACTATTGCCTTCGATGAAATCCCGATTACTGACCTGCCAGACCGTGTTGCCATTCGCTTCAGTAATCCGATCCTGCTTCAATTGGGCGAGCAGCCCGCGGGTTGCGTCGACGAAGTCTGATGTATCCCCAAGAGGCAAGCGCTCTGCCACAGCGGCGTTTGCTGCGCGGGTCGCATCCGTTGCAACGCCCATTGGCGGCGCTTCCGACTTGATAGGCCGGTCACTCGTCTCCGAATTTTGTGAACACGCCCCCAGCGCAATGGCGATAGCCAATCCGACCAGTCTTCTCATGATTTCCTCCCATGCGGATGTCTCTGCTCCGCTTTCGGGGCAGTGTGCGATGGGCGGAAATTGAGCGCAAGCCAGCCGCGAGGGAAATCAATGCCTAGCGCGCGATGCTGATAGAGAGGGCCCCGAAGCGTTGTGGACCATCCTGACGCACGAATTCTTCGGTTCGGTTCACAAAGGTAAAGGCCAGCTGCACGCTGCGATAATGGACGGCTATACCAGCCTGCAAGTCTCCGACGACCGCGCGGCGATCCTCCACCCGTGGGCCGTCGCGCCAGAGATTGCCATCAAGGAACATGTCGCGCGCAATCGCCCGGCCATCTACACCGACAAAGAAATATCCGCCGAGCGGATCTTCCGGCGTGCCAGGGACGAATTCCCCCGCTCCGGATAGTGCCGGACGAATACGGGGCGGTCCGAAACTGGAATCAAGGTCCCATCCAATCCGCGCGGTCAGCCCCGTTGCGCCATATGTGCGCACATTTCCAAGCGCGACGCCCAAATGCGCCCCGAAATCGGTTTCCAGCCCCAAGGGCAGGTCTGGACCGTCAAACATCTGAAGACGCTGAGCGATGATTTCGACACCCGGCTCATCCTTCAGCTGATAGTCCCAGCCTTTCGCGGTCGGTGCACCAATGATCTCATGCCAGGTATTCTGGACGAATTCCCCAGCTGCGGACGGACCGACCACTCCGAGATTCACCTGTAGGGTATCCTGCGTATTCTCGCTGCTGGCGGCAACTGTTGACGAGAGCGCCAGCCAGGCCGCGTATGGTCGGTCGGTTGGGTCCGGCACAAAGGCCTGCGTGTCTTCCGGCGTGAAGATCGCGTGAGAGAGTGCAAACCCCTGCCTAAGCTCTGTCCGATCAAGATCAATCCATGGCAGGCGATATGCGACCCATTGAAGGCCAGGGTGGACATTGTCCGCGCCCGAAACACGCTCAATCCGCAATCCGTTGGAATAGTTTCGATCTGTGCCACCGCCGAAGAAATCATTCTCCGTAGAGAAAGAAACAACCGCCGGCTTGCGCGGCACGGTTGGCTCATCCTCCTGCGCGAAGGCGGCGGGCACATTCAGAAAAGCTGCGGACAGAGCCGCAGCCTTGAAAAGTGTGGTTGGAGCGTTCATGCGCTTGCGATTAGCAGTTAACGGCGCATCGTGAAACTAACACCTGCGAAATCTTCCGTTTCACTGATGCTGACATTGCGGTCGGAATATTTCACTTCACGGCGGATATAGCTGAGTGACAATTCTCCGCCGCTCCTCTGGACGGACACGCCGGCCTGCAGATCTCCTACGGTCACTTGATCTGTGAGGGACATATCACCGAGGCTCGGCCGGAAGCCGTTCGCATCGGCGTCCCATACCAGCGCTTCGCCATCTGCGCCGGCAAAGATATACCAGCCCTGCGGCTGTCCGTTGCGGTCGAGAATATCAATGTTCTGACCGATACGAACCTCACCCCCTACACGGCGGGTCAGGATCTCGCCCTCTTCCCGCACAGCGATCCGCGGGGCAACGCCAACGTCGAATTTCAGTCCGGTGACTTCGCGTGGGGCGGAGATGGCAATCTCTGCGGCGATGTCCTTCTCGATACGGCCAGGGCGTGTCAGCGCTGCACGGCTACGTTCGGCGGAAACGGCCACCAATGTGTCGCTGTTTCCCCAATCGATGCGTGTATTGTTTGGAATGCTGAACTCGGCTGTCGGGGCCTGCCGATAATCTACCGGCTCGCTTGCGAGTAGCCGGGCGGCAACCTGATTGGTGGCCTCAAGCGGCACACCGCTGAACCGATGCGATTGCGCGCTGAACACATGAACCGAAGCCTTGTTGGAGGCCGAAGCGACGAGTTCAGTGTTCGATGCAGTCGGCACGGCCATCTGCATGCCGAGGCTCGGTGGAACGATGGCTTCAGAACGCACCTGTTCGTGCGGGGACGTGGTCGCGCACCCCTGGCAAGCCATGGTTATGACTGCGGTCGATATTACAAATACCATTCGCTTCAAGCCTCGCATGTCTTAATCCCTGAGCCGTCTCTCTCAAGGATTAGACCAATCGACGCTTAACTTAGCATAAAGATGTCGCCAGCCTCAAACGTCGATCAGCCGAAATACATTAATTTGTTCGATTTGAACTCGTACCTGTAGTTTTTGTTCCAGAACCCGGAAAATTTGTGGTTTTCACATGGTTTTCTCTGGAAGAGACGCCGAATTGAAATTTAACCTATTGTAAAATTTCATGAATTTCGTGGCAAGATTGCGGCGCGGCCAGTAGTTCCGGCTACATTAGTAGTAGACCAACAAAAGAAACCGGCACCTCATTGAGGTGCCGGTTCTGATTCTTCGACCGTTTTCGGCGACGCTTTACTGGCAGGCCAGGCACTCGTCATAGTCGGTGTTCGGCGTCTCCATTTTCTGGGTGCCGATCTTCTCGGACCCGGCAAATGCAGCGCGCTGTACCGATTTGGAACGGCAGTAATAGAGCGATTTGAGCCCCTTCTCCCATGCAGTCCAGTGCAGCATGTGCAGGTCCCACTTGGCGATATCACCCGGCAGGAACAGGTTCAGCGACTGGGACTGGCAGATATAAGGCGTGCGATCCGCGGCCAATTCAATGATCCAGCGCTGGTCGATTTCGAACGCCGTCTTGAAGACAGATTTCTCATGCTCGTCGAGGCAATCGAGATGCTGGACAGATCCCTCATGCTCCAGGATCGATACCCAGACATCGTCAGAGTTCTTGCCCTTGCTCTCAAGCAGCTTCTCCAGCTGCTGGTTCTTCACGGTGAAGGAGCCAGACAGCGTCTTGTGCGTGTAGACGTTTGCCGGGATCGGCTCGATACCTGCCGATGTACCCCCGCAGATGATGGAGATCGACGCGGTCGGAGCGACAGCCATCTTGTGGCTGAAGCGCGCCATCATGCCCACGTCACGCGCGTCCTCACACGGGCCACGCTCTTTGGCCAGCTTGACCGAAGCAGCGTCTGCGCCCTGACGCATGTGTTTGAACATCTTCTCGTTCCAGACTTTGGACATGGCGCTTTCCAGCGGCACGTTCATCGTCTGCAGGAAGGAGTGGAAGCCCATCAGACCAAGGCCGACGGAACGCTCGCGTTTCGCCGAATAGACGGCGCGGGCCATTTCCGGCGGTGCACGCTCAATGAAGTCTTCCAAGACGTTGTCGAGGAAGCGGAAGATGTCTTCCAGGAAGGTCTCATCCTTCGACCACTCAAGGAACTTTTCGGCATTGACCGAGGACAGGCAGCAAACTGCCGTACGGTCCTGCCCCGCATGGTCGATACCGGTTGGCAGGGTGATCTCTGAACAGAGATTCGATTGCGTGACCTTGAGGCCCAGCTTGCGCTGGTGGGCCGGCATGGAATTGTTCACCGTGTCCGTGAAGAGCAGGTATGGCTCACCCGTCTGCATGCGCAGCTCAAGAATCTTCTGCCACAGCTTGCGGGCATTGATGGTGCGGATCACTTCGCCCGACTTCGGGCTGATCAGGCCATATTCTTCATCATTCTTCACCGCATCCATGAAGTCGTCGGTGATGTTGATACCATGATGCAGGTTCAGGGATTTCCGGTTGAAGTCGCCCGATGCCTTACGGATTTCAAGGAATTCCTCGATTTCCGGATGGTGGACATCGATGTAGCAAGCAGCCGACCCACGACGCAGCGAACCTTGGCTGATCGCCAGCGTCAGCGAATCCATCACGCGGATGAACGGGATGATGCCGGAGGTCTGACCGTTCTGGCCCACTTTCTCACCGATAGAGCGCACATTGCCCCAATAGGTGCCGATGCCACCGCCATTGGAGGCCAGCCAAACATTCTCGGTCCAGGTTTCAACAATATCGTCCAGAGAGTCGCCGACCTGGTTGAGGAAGCAGGAAATCGGCAGGCCGCGGGCCGCGCCACCGTTCGAGAGAACAGGCGTCGCTGGCATGAACCAGAGCTTGGACATGTAATCGTAAAGGCGCTGGGCGTGCTCGCTGTCGTCAGCGAAAGCCAGCGACACCCGCGCAAACATGTCCTGATAGGATTCTCCGGGCAGCAGATAACGGTCCTGAAGCGTCTTCTTGCCGAATTCAGTCAGCAAGGCATCGCGGGATTCGTCAATCTGAATTGGGTTGCCCTCAACAACGCGCAGCAGACCTTCCACACCTGCCTTGGGCTTCCCCTTGCGCAGTGCAGTTTCAGACACAGATTTGGCCTCGGTTGCAGACATAGGTGCAGCCCTCCAGATTCATTAGAAACATATAGGTCCGGAAGCCCCTGAAAGCCAGATATTGCTCTCAACCCCGTTCCTGACACAACATATAGTGTCTGAAGGTTAATAGGCGGTCAACGGGACAAGTCTCAAAAACGTCAAGATAGCCGTGGAATTCGGGTTAATGAATGGTTAACACACCCCGCAAACTCCCGCCACTATTGACCTTTCGGAAGCTGCACAAAACTGCATCAAATTTCAGCTTCCCGCCTTGGCAAAAAAGTCTCTCGAAACCGGAGTCGAAATCGATTCCGTTAATGCCAGATGACCAGATCCATACCGATTGCGCGACCTGATTGGGAAATTCGCTAACTATCCCCGTGCATTATGCCACTACGCCCCACTCCGGCACGCGAGGACACGATGCTCAACTGGCTCAAGAATCAAACACTCCACAATTGGTCGAGCGCGCCCATCGTGAATGATGGCGAAACCATCATCGACGCGACCGCTGCACAGATCTACGAGAAGCTGGACTTCGCGACGCCCCTCAATGCGTATAGCGAACGCGGATACGTGTTCGGTGCGGGCAATCCGGCCTACGACATCTTCGAAGCGACAGACCCCGGCGAGCCAGGCAAGACACTGATCTTCGAAGTGACTGAAGCGCGCCCCGGCAAACGTTACTGCTACCGCACCACGATCCGCGATGCTGACGCTGACTGCCCGGTGATCGAATCGTCGAGCGAGTACACGATCATCCCGCAGAAAGATGGTCGGCAGCTGCTGCACCTTCAGGAATCCAGCGTGCTCGCCTCTGGCCTGAACCGTCACGCCTACATATTGGAACGCGCCAAGCTGAACTTCTCGGTGTTCCGCACGCTCGCGCGCCTGAGGCTCCATCTGGAACTTGGCACCGACCTGCGCGACATCAACTGAATTTCCTGAAAAGCGGAGACAGACGAGCGACCCGGGCGAAAAACTCGTTGGGGCTGCTTCGTTCCCGACCTGACCCGATTGGCGAGCGACCCGTCCGCCGCCTGCCTCCTGTCGCCTATATGCTTCGCTGAAAGCGGGGGCGCAAGGGCCAGCGACACCCAAACCACTTACCCGGCGCTCAAAACCCGTGTTAGCCTCCTTGCCTTCAGGGATGATGGAGGACTGCCCCGTGAAACTTCACCGTATCGCCACCGCCGCCAGCGTCGCGGCGCTTATGGCCGTATCGCCTGCTTTCGCCGATTCTGACGCAGCAGATAAGAGCAAGCGTTTCACCGCTGAGCGCGTATTCGACATGGAGTACGCCACCGATCCGCAGATTTCGCCAGATGGGCGCACCATCGTCTATGTCCGCCACAGCATGGACCGGATGACGGACCGCGACACAGGCCATCTCTGGGCGATCGATGTGGAAACCGGCACACAGCGCCCCCTGCTCGGCGCGAATGGCAGCGCCGGCGCTCCGCGCTGGTCGCCGGATGGCACACGCCTGCTCTTCTCGACCTCCGAGAACGGCAAGCCAGCGCTGAAGATCGTCTATATGGACACCGGGCTCTCCTATTCGCTGGCCCAGTTTGAAGAAGCACCGTCTGGCGCAACCTGGTCACCCGATGGCAAGAGCATCGCCTTCTCCATGTTCGTACCCGGCGAAAAGCCCGGCTTTGCGACCGCGCCCAAACAGCCCGAGGGCGCGAAATGGTCTGACCCGGTCAAGGTCATCGACGATCTGACGTTCCGGTTTGATGGCCAGGGGTATCTCGAGGATGGCTCGGACCAAGTGTTCGTCCTGCCCGCTGAAGGCGGCTCTCCGCGCCAGGTTACCAAGGGCGAAGCCGACATGGGCGGCGCAGCCTGGCTGGACAATGATACGCTGCTCGTCTCGGGTAATCTTGCCGATGATCGCGACATGGACCCGGTCGAAAGCGAGATCTATGCAGTCGAACTGTCTGACCTCTCCATAACGCCGCTCACCAGCCGCGATGGCCCAGACCACTCGGCACTCCCCTCGCCCGATGGCCAGACGATCGCCTTCCGCGGATACAATGACGAGCTGAAATCCTACCAACAGAACAAGCTCTATCTGATGGATGCGAATGGCTCGAATGTTCGCGAGCTTGCGCCAGATTTCACCGGCTCGCCGAATCAGGTGCGTTGGGCCCCGGATGGCAAAAGCCTGTTTGTCCTTTTCGAGGATCATGGCGTCCTGACGCTGAACGAGGTCGACCTGCAAGGCCGTATGACGTCAGTCGTCACCAATATCGGCGGCACATCCATTGGGCGCCCCTATGCCGGCGGCAGCTTTTCCGTGGCGAAGAATGGACGCCGCGAACAGATTGCCTATACGGCCGGCTTCGCAGACCGTCCCGCTGAGGTCGGCACCATCCGCTCAGACAGCCGCGACAACCGTATCCTGACGGACCTCAACGCGGACGTTCTTCCTTATCTGGACATGTCCCCGATTGAAGAGATCAAGGTCGCCTCCAGTCATGACGGTCTTGAAATCGAAGCCTGGGTCGCCCTGCCGCCAGACTTCAAGGCGGATGGCAGCTTCCCGCTGATCCTGGAAATTCATGGTGGCCCGTTCTCGATGTATGGCCCGTTCTTTGCCAGCGAGATCCAGCGCTACGCTGCAGAGGGCTATGTCACCGTTTATGTAAACCCACGCGGGTCTACCGGGTACGGAGAAGACTTCGCACAAGCCATCGACCGCGCCTATCCGGGGTATGATTATGATGACCTAATGAGCGTCGTCGATGATTTGGTGGCGCGCAATTATGCAGACCCTGACCGCCTGTTCGTGACCGGTGGCTCCGGCGGCGGAATCCTGACCGCGTGGATCGTCACGAAGACAGACAAGTTCGCTGCGGCGGCCTCGGTCAAGCCGGTGATCAACTGGATGACAATGGCGATGGCCAGCGACATCTCCCAATATGTTCGCCGGCACTGGATTCGCGAAGATCCGTGGACGAATCCGGAAGCCTTTCTGAAATTGTCGCCGATCTCCTATGTCGACAAGATCGTTACGCCGACGCTCGTCATGGTGGGCGAGGAAGACTGGCGCACCCCGACCTGGGAGGCGGAGCAATTCTACACGGCGCTCAAGATGAATGATGTGGAAACGGCTCTTATCCGCGTGCCGGGCTCACCGCATTACATCGCGGGCCGACCAAGCCGCCTGATTGCCAAAACGGACAATATCATGGGCTGGTTTGCCAAATATGATCCAGCCAAGACGGAATCCGATTCTGACACAGGCGAATAGATTCACACCATGTTTCAGACAGTGCCCGGCCTCCGGGCACTGTCGTTCGATCTAACCTGTTCTGCAAACATATTTACAGAACAGGGAGTTGCACCCGGCCACCTCTTCTAATTGGCCCCCGTCTTGCGTTGTGGACACGCAATTGGTTTTGGAGGGGCTGGTCATGCTCAACAGCATTAACCTGCTCAGGACATTGTCGTGTTTCGCTATCTTGATCTTCCACATACGGGAGTTCGTGCACGCTCATTCTGATACCGTACACCTCGCCTTCTCTGCCGCGCCCGGCTTCCACCTGTTCCTGGCAATCAGCGGCTTTATCCTTGTCTACATCACCCAGCCGCACGACACCCCCATGAACTTCATGCTCAAGCGGACGGTGCGAATCGTCCCGCTCTATTGGACTGCCACAACATTGGCTCTGGGCATGGCACTCCTGAAACCGTGGCTGTTCCAGGATGCGGACACCAGCCTGTCATCCATCATAAGCAGTTATCTCTTCCTGCCGCATTACGATCTTGGGGCTGACATCCAGCCAATCCTGTTTGTGGGATGGACGCTGGGCTATATAATGCTGTTCTATCTACTGTTCTCGCTCACGCTGTTCGTTCCCGAACAATATCAGATTCCAAGCGCTATCTTGATGACGCTTGGCGTCATCGCAGGCGCGCATCTTTTGCCAAATGGTGCGTATCGCGAATTCTATGGCGACCCCATTCTGGTGGAGTTTGCAATGGGGTGCATCATCGGCCTGATACTACGTCAGAGCCATGTTCAAGACTTTGTACGACGCACCCCCATGTGGCCTTTCGTTCTGATCGGACTTGCGGGGTTCGCACTTGCAATGAAGCTCGATTGGGAGGGGTGGGGCAAAATCGCTACCTATGCGCCGCCGAGCGCGTTGCTTGTCTTCGCCTGCGCGGGCCAGGACCTGTTCCGTCAGCCCCTCAAAAACAAGATGGTCTCAGTCGGTGGGCAAATCAGCTACGGTATCTTTCTGATCCACCCCCTGCTCATCTCGGTAGTGGGCGTGGCGGTTTTCAATATCACCGGAAATGATTGGGTAGCGACCGCACTGATGTTCGTGGTGATCATACCACTCACAACAGTGCTCGCTTATCTCAGCTTCCGGTATTTCGAAACGCCGTCGAACACTTGGCTGCGCCGTACTTTGCGCTTGTCCAACAAGCCGCCGAAATCCGTCCGGCAAGTGCAGATTCCCAGCCAGCCCGGTACGTAGGCGGGCGCCTGCTAGTCACTGGCCGCGGTTTCATCCCGCCGACGAGTTCTCGCGACGCCCGTGATGATCCCGAAACCAATCAGGATGATGGCGCCAACCCCGATCCAGACGGGCGGTGCACCGATCAGGTAGGCTGCATAGGCCAGACCCGAAATCAGGATCAGGAAACCGATAAGATAGAGTCCGAAGGACGACATTGTGCGCTCCAGTGCTGTTCATGCAACTGGAGACACAACGTCAGGATGTCTTGGCGGTTCCCGGGTGCGGCCGGCGCCGATCAGGCGTCCGCGTTTGCCTTGGCGGCGCGCTTGCGCTCGTGCGGGTCGAGATGAACCTTGCGCAGGCGGATATTCTCCGGCGTCACCTCGACCAATTCGTCGTCAGAGATATAGGCCAGCGACTTCTCAAGCGTCATTTGCAGAGGCGGTGTCAGGCGCACGGCATCATCTGTACCGGAGGCCCGCACGTTGGAGAGTTTCTTGCCCTTCAGCACGTTCACTTCCAGATCATTGTCACGATTATGCTCGCCAATGATCATGCCGCCATACACCTTGTCGCCCGGATGGATCATCATCGGGCCACGATCTTCGAGGTTCCAGAGCGCGAATGCCACTGCTTCGCCCTGGTCCATGGCGATCAGTACGCCTGTGTGACGACCCTGGATCTTGCCCTTGTGCGGCTGGTAGTCGTGGAACACGCGGTTCATGATGGCCGTACCGCGCGTATCAGACAACAACTCGCCCTGATACCCGATCAGCCCGCGCGTTGGTGCATGGAAGATCATGCGTGTACGCCCCACGCCGGATGGACGCATGTCCAGCATCTCGGCCTTGCGCTCAGACAGTTTCTGAACAACGGCGCCGGAATGCTCGTCGTCCACGTCGATCACGACTTCCTCAATCGGCTCAAGGCGCTCGCCATTCGGGCCTTCCTGCATCACAACCTGCGGACGCGACACGCCAAGCTCAAAGCCCTCGCGGCGCATGGTTTCGATCAGAACCGCCAGCTGCAGTTCGCCGCGGCCGGAAACGGTAAAGGCTTCGGCGTCCGTTGCGCGCTCCACTTTCAGCGCGACATTACCTTCGGCTTCTTTCAGCAGGCGATCCCAGATCATCCGGCTGGTGACTTTCGAACCTTCAGTGCCCGCCAGCGGAGAATCGTTCACGCGGAACGTCATGGAGATGGTCGGCGGGTCAATCGGCTGGGCGGCCATCGGCTCACTGACTGACGGATCACAGAACGTGTCGGCCACGTTCGCTTTGGTCGTTCCGGCAAGCGATACGATGTCACCTGCATTGCCTTCTTCCACCGGCACGCGCTCAAGGCCGCGGAAAGCCAGAACCTTCGAAACACGGCACTGTTCCACCAGTTCGCCATCGCGATTGAGGATCTTGATCGCCTGGTTCGGCTTCACAGAGCCAGAGGCAATACGGCCCGTCAGAATGCGGCCAAGGAACGGGTCAGACGAGATGGTCGTCGCGAGGAAGCGGAACGGCCCCTCTTCCACCTTTGGCACCGGCACGTGATTGACCACCATTTCGAACAGCGAATCCATGCTGTCGGTCGGGTTCTCGTAATCCGTGCTCATCCAGCCCTGCTTGGCTGAACCGTAGAGAATCGGGAAATCGAGTTGCTCGTCGGTCGCGTCCAGGTTCGCAAACAGGTCGAACACTTCATTGATCACTTCATCCGGGCGACGCTCAGGCTTGTCGATCTTGTTGACAGCCACGATGGGACGCAGGCCAACCTTCAGCGCCTTGGACACAACAAATTTCGTCTGCGGCATCGGGCCTTCAGCGGCATCAACCAGCACGATGGCACCGTCCACCATGTCCAGGATCCGCTCCACCTCGCCGCCGAAATCAGCGTGTCCGGGCGTATCCACGATGTTGATGCGGTAGTCTTTCCACTCAACCGAAGTCGTCTTGGCGAGAATCGTGATTCCGCGCTCTTTTTCCAGATCGTTGGAATCCATCATGCGTTCGGCGGTCTTTTCGTTCTCGCGGAACGTGCCGGATTGCTTCAGCAATTCATCGACGAGCGTGGTCTTGCCGTGGTCAACGTGGGCAATAATCGCGATGTTGCGCATTTTCTCGATAGGCGTGGACATGAAGGATATGCTTTCGGGAGGGAGGCTGTTTTGCCGCGCACATACACGGGCCCGCCGCAATTGGCTATGCTTTGTTGTCAGGCACCCCCTGCCGCGGCGCACCGCATTTACAAACGGACCATCAGACGGCAAGTCAGCTCGGCAAAGTGAGGACCCTCCATGACCAATTCCAATGACATGCCCCTTGCCGCCAATCCCATCGACCGCGCCGCCCATCACCGCAAGGATGATGCCTGGCTCGATACGGCCTTCAAACGCGATGATGTGCTGGTATTGCTGCTGCGCAATGGCGACCCGTTCGCCGCAAAGGATGGCGGTCTGGTCTGGATGGGGCCGGAAATCGAGCAGGTCTCACCGGGGTCCCCGCGTATTTTCCTCGGTGAAGACAAGAACGGAACGCCGATTTTTGCGGTGAATTTGCCGTCCAAATTCGATCTGGAAAGCTCCCTCATTGCTGGCGCAGGCGAATTCATCGAGTTTCGGGCTGCCGCTGGCCGCATGAGCCCGCTGGAGGCAAATTGCGCCTCCACGGCGCGCAGCATCTTCCTGTGGCATGGCTCGCACGGCTTCTGCGCGAAATGCGGTGCCGGCACGGCCATTGTGGAAGGCGGCTGGAAACGCGAATGCCCGGCCTGCGGCACCGAACATTTCCCACGCACAGATCCGGTTGCCATCATGCTGGCGGTGAAAGGCGAAAAATGCCTGGTCGGACGACAGGCAAACTGGCCCGCCGGCTTTGTTTCGAGCCTGGCAGGCTTCTGCGAACCTGGCGAAACCATCGAACAGGCTGCTGCGCGCGAACTGGAAGAGGAAGCCGGCATCGTTTGCAACCCCGCGAGCGCCGAATATGTTGCCTGCCAGCCTTGGCCATTTCCCTCATCCCTCATGGTCGGCCTCATTCTGGAAGCGGACTCCGAGGAAATCACCATCGACCCGTCCGAACTGGAATCGGCGGAATGGATCAGCCGGGACGATGTGAAACAGATGCTCGCCGGAACGCATCCGCGCCTCTTCTGCCCGCCCCCGATGGCCATCGCGCATCACTTGCTGAAGACCTGGGCTGAGCGCGGCTGACACGCTCATCTGACCTCCGACTATCCCCTCACTGAGCTCCACAAAACTGGAGTTGATTTTCCTCGAATCAATCTAGTCTGAAAGTTGCCATTTACAGGAGACCCGACATGGCAACGACAACCTTGAAGAAACCAGCGAAAAAGGCTGAACCCAAGAAGGCCGCAGTAAAGAAGGCCACGGCGAAAAAGGCCGCCCCGAAGACTGTCGCCAAACCTGCTGCAAAGAAGACTACAAAGCCTGCAGCAAAGAAGGCCGCGGTGAAACCAGCCGCAAAAAAGGCTACCGCCCCGAAGGCTGCAGCAGCCGCCAAAAAGCCAGCTGCCAAAGCAGCGAAAGCGGCCAAGCCGGCAGCAAAGAAGACGACCGCAAAGAAGAAATAGGCTTGCGGCCATCAGTGTCAGGAACGGGCGGGCCCTCCGCCCGTTTTTTAATGCCCAACTACAGCGCATGAAAAACCCCCGCATCGCCTGGATGCGGGGGCGCTGGCAGACCGGCGGCAAACGGCATCGAGTGCCCTCCGGATTGCGCAGACTGAACTGATCACGGGCCGGTCTGTCCCCCCAAAGATCCTAAGCACAGCCTACCGGAATATTGTGGCATTTCTTTTCGCACCGCGTTTACCGGGCGTTTTTCTCCCGCGCCTCAGGCGACTCCCGGGGAAGTCGGAAAATGCCTGCAAATCCCGAGGCTTGGCGGCTATCCCATTTGCCGACTGGCCATCGGTATCAACCGACATCAGATTAACCAATGAGTCGCGCGGCCTCATTCATTAATCGCCGCCCACTCTGAATTGGCCTTTTCGATAAAGCCCGGAATATCCGCGTCCCACTTTTTCTGGATGTTCTTGTTGTAGTTCAGATAGAGCTTGCCATCGACAATCTTCCAATATCGCGCATCTCCCTTGGCGTGCTTACCATCTGCCATCGCCCAGGCACAGTAACCGCCATACTGGGGTGCGTAGGCTTCAGGATCTGCAAGGAACGCATCCCGGTTGTCCGCGCTGGCGAACTTGAACTGGGCGCCCATATACTCCGTCGTGAATTCATCCCGCCCCTTCACCGGCTTTCCTTCGGCGAAATAGGCGACGGGGTCATGGCCCTGAAGTGCTGTATTTGAGAACACGCCAGTATAGATTGGCGGTTCGGCATAAGCAGCCGGAGCAGTCACCAGCATTGGCGCGCCTGCGACCGTGGCCGCGATGATCATGGCACGTAGTTTCATGGAAAACCTCCTGTAGTGCGTTTGGCCATCACGCCGTGTCAGATCCGGTCGAAAGGCCGGGCAGTATGGCCCGACCAATACCGGTCACGATCGAGATGAGCGTCTTGCGATGAAAAACGAGATAGGCAATCGAGGCCAGCCAGACAGTGACGGCCATGGCGAACAAGCCGCCGCCATCATTGTTCGGATCAATGCCCAGCGGCGTAAACAGATGAAAACTGACGGCGCCTGACATGACGGCAACGGCAATCAATGCCCCAAGCGTCTGAAGCCGGCGAAGCACGGGCACAATTCCGAGCAGCAACAAGACCGACGCCACCAGCTCGGCAGTCCCGATCACATATTGGCTGAACAGGCCTGTCTGCGTGAAAAGCCCGCTCGCGCCGAAACTTGCGGCCCACCCATCCAGCTTACCGAAAATGACCTGCGTTTCCGGCGCATTTGTGAATTTGAAGCGCAGACTGTCCAGAAACACGGCGCCCGCAATTAATGCGTAGGCGACCGGCGCGTATTTTTTGACCAAACCAGACATTGTGCGTCCTCCCTTTGAGGCGGAGGTTGTCCCACGCTTCCTGCTCTCTTTCAAAACAATGGGGTGTGAGCCCTGCCCACTTTTATGTGAGCAGGCGCACGAAATTTCGTGAATTTTCGCCCTGCCCTCGCGAATCTCGATGGGCGTCCCTAAATAGGGTTCTGTCATGCCGGGAGGGGTCAGATGGACCGTATCGACGCAATGCGCCTGTTCGTTCGCGTAGCTGAAGCGGGCAATTTCTCCAAAGCCGCCACAGCGCTCGGAGTTGGGCAACCAACCGTCTCGCGCCGCATCCAGGACCTGGAAGCGCAGCTGGACGTTACGCTGTTCCAGCGCACCACGCGCGCGCTCAGCCTGACCGAAGCCGGAGAGCGCTTCTACCGCCGCGCGATCGAACTGATCTCTGATTACGAAGCCGCCGAAGCCGAGGCACGCGGCCTTCAGCATGAACCCGTCGGATTGCTGCGAATTTCCTGTTCGAACTCATTTGCCCGCCGGATCATCCTGCCAGCCATTCCGCCCTTTCTCGAAAAATATCCGCGTATCCGGTTCGACATTATCTCCGACGACGCCCTGACGGATCTGGTGGAGGAAGCCATCGATCTGGCGTTTCGCTTTGGCCACCTGCGGGACTCGCGCCTGATGATGCGGAAACTGGCCGAGTCTCCCCGCTCACTCTGGGCCTCGCCTGATTATCTCGCAAAACGCGGTACACCGCAGACACCGTCCGATCTGGAACAGCATGATGCGGTTCTGTTCAGAAAAGGCCTCTACTCCGACTGGACCCTCAGGCGGGGCGAGGAATCCGTCACGGTTCGCGTCGATGGGCCATTCGCGGCGTCAGGCGGCGACAATCTGCTACAAGCGGCACAAGCGGGGCTCGGTATCCTGCTGGCGCCGAACTGGCTCGTCGCGGACTGCGTCAATGACGGTCAGCTTGTGCCGATCCTGCCGGACTGGGAACTGGATCGTCTGCCCATAAACTGCGTCTGGACCGCCGGTCGCTTGCGCGGAAAGACGAAGCTCTTCGCCGATCATGTGACCGATATTCTCAAGGACGCAATCGACCAGTGCTAATCGGCGATGTGTTCGGTGCTCGGGAACACGCCCAGGATTTTCAGCGATTGCGAGAAAAAGCCCAGCTCTTCGAGCGCAAGTTGCACATGCCGCTCGTCCGGATGACCCTCGATCTCTGCATAGAACAGCGTCGCCGTGAATGAGCCGCCAACCATATAGCTTTCCAGCTTGGTCATGTTGATGCCGTTCGTCGCGAACCCACCCATTACCTTGTAAAGCGCCGCTGGAATGTTGCGGACCTCGAACATGAACGCCGTCTTGGCGGGGCCATCCTGCGCTTCAATGTCGGAATGCTCCTTCGACATGATGATGAAGCGGGTGGTGTTGTGAGCAGCGTCTTCAATGTCCTCGGCGAGGATTTCGAGCCCATACACCTCTGCCGCAAGTCTTGGCGCAATGGCCGCAATAGATGGATCACCAAGCTCGGCAACCTCTCGCGCGGCGCCGGCGGTATCCGCTGCTGTGACCGAATCAATGCCGTGCGCGCGCAGGAAATTGCGGCACTGGCCAAGCCCCATGATGTGGGAGCGGGCCTTTTTCACAGCCTCCAGTTTCGTGCCCTTCAGGGCCATCAGCTGGAACCGGATCGGCAGGTAATACTCGGCGACAATCTGCAATTCGGTATTGGGCAGCAGGTAGTGGATATCGCCCACACGGCCAGCAATCGTGTTTTCGACCGGAATCATCGCCAATTCAGCCTCACCACGCTCCACAGCAGCAAAACAGTCCTCGAACGTGCGGCATGGCAACGGTTCGAGATCCGGATAGGCATCATTGCAAGCGATGTGAGAGTTTGCGCCAGGTTCACCCTGGTACGCGATTTTGCCGGTCATGGGTTGGAGGCCCCTTTTCGTGGATTTAATGTGCGTCGGATCGCCGCGACGAAAGGGGGAAGCCCCTATGACGCACACCCTTTATATTGTCTGCTTCCCGTTAGCGTGCCAATAAGCCCGCGCCAAGACGTATGACCAGACAGATTCGAAGGAATACCTCCATGGGAGAACTCGGTCTCAACAAGATTTTCGGTGCGCTGATTGCGACGGCACTCGGAGTCTTCGCCCTGCAGACGCTATCCAGCATCGTGTTCAGCCATGGAAGCGATGGCGGCCATCACGGCGAAGAGCACGCCGAACCGGCCTCGATGTCAGAAAAAATGTGTGAGCAATTTGCATATTGTGTCGAAGTTGCAGATGCAGGCGGCTCCGGCGGCGAAGAGGAAGAGGTATTCGACCTCGGCCTGCTGCTCGCAAATGCTGACGTTGCCCGCGGCGAACGCACCTTCAAAGGCAAGTGCACCACCTGCCACACCATCGACCAGGGCGGCGCCAACGGCACCGGCCCGAACCTTTACAACACGGTCGGCGCTGAAAAAGCCCACCATGATGGTTTTGCCTACTCCGCTGCCCTTTCCGGCATGGACGGAGAATGGACCTATGAGGCGCTCAATGAGTGGCTCTACAATCCAGCCGGCTACGCCCGCGGCACAACAATGTCGTTCGCTGGCCTGCGCCGCGATGACGACCGCATCAACGTGATCGCCTATCTGGCCTCTTACACCGACAACCCTCCTGCCTTCCCCGAGCCGCTTCCGGCTGAGGGCGAAGAGACGGCTGAAGGCGATGCCGTAGACGCCGCGCTGCCCGTAGACGGTGTGGACGACATGGATAACCCGACGCTTGCGACGGGCGAAGTTGAAACGGTTGACTCCGTTGATGGCACCGGCCCGAATGACGGCGATGTTGGCGAAACCGTCACCATTCCTGATGAAGTTGCCGAGGCCGTCGAAGAAAGCGCTGATGCAGCAACCGAGACAGCTGAAGACGCTTTTGAAGAAATTGCACCGACAGAGACTGAAGAAGAAGACGAATAAGACCGTCTTCTGCGCTACTGGCTGGACAACCAGTCAGGCTGGCGCCGTCTTTCAGCAGAAACGTCTATGCGCCGGGCCCCAATGGGCTCGGCGTAATAGTTTGCGATACGGGTCACGGCAGATTCCAGCGGCTCGACCGCCACGGCCATGTGCCACGCATTGGCATGCAGCAAATGCTCGCTATCGGTCATGATCCCGACATGGCCTTTCCAGAAGAACAGATCACCGCGCCGCAGGGCATTTGGCGCGCGCCAGTCGGGGATGCCCTGCCCGCTCCATTCATATTGCATGTCGCTGTCACGCGGCAGCATGATTCCCACGGCCTCGAAGGCCTGCTGGGTCAGTCCCGTGCAATCAATCCCGAGGCTTTCGCGTCCGCCCCATAAGTAAGGCGCGCCAAGAAATCGCTCGGCTTCCGCCACCGGATCATCTTGAAGGGCTCCGACAGGAGCCACATGGCGCTTGTGCACCCATCCACCGCGATCGGAATGGAGCCAATCCCCTTCCGTCCCGCTGACACACAGCCGTGCGCCCTGGCTCAACAGGAAGTGCGGGGCCGATTTGAGATCGGGTTCGCTATAGCAATGCGTGCGCGGCGAGATAATCTTGTGGGTAACTGGCAAGGTCGGTGCAGACAGCGCCTCCATCAGCACCCATCCGCAATATCGGTCGCGGCGACACTGCGCATAGCCAAACTCGCCTTCCTCGCGGAACACGTCGACGATTTCCCCGTGCAGGGCCTGCGTTTCCAGTCGGGCATCCGGCTGAGGTGCCTGGCGTACGGCGACCACGCCTGCAGTCACCTGATAAGCTGTTGCTTCGCCGTCGGGTCGCTTCAGTCTCTTGTCGTCAAATGTCGGCATGCCTGTTCCCGAATACGGGCGCGTCAGGCAGCAGCATTTGTGTTCCCGCGATGCTTCGGCGCCATTTGCTGATCATCCTTGCCAGATGCTGCCGCAAGAACAAGGCCAGAGAATGTCCGCAAATACGCCATACCGGCCGGTGTGCGCTCAATAAAGATATTGCGGAGATCGGTGTCGTCCTTGATGCGGCGGATGAAGTCCAGACGCGACAGGGCGTCCAGCGCCCGGGTAACGGCTGGCTTGGCAATGTTGAGGTGTTCAGCGAGCCCTCGCACCGTGTGCGGGCCGGGCGTCAGCGCGATGGTCATCAGAATGGCCTGCTGACGCGCTGTCAGGTCCGGCGCATCAGACCGGACAGACGCCGTTACAGCGCGTCGCCACAATTCCAGTCCTTCACGCTCCGACAATGCCATTTCATTTTCCTTGTTGTTCGCCTTTGTGGAGAATCTCAGGTGATTTGCAGACTCCGTCTAGAGGCGTTCTCGGGGAAAGCTGACGACAGAGGCCTTCACATTCAGGGCAAAACACACGACATTGCGGCCATGGCCCACGCAGACACACCTCTTCACGCGAATACGCCCTGCAGCCCGCAGGATGTGGACGCTTTCCTGAACGAAGCAGAGACGCTGGTTGCGCGTCGCGGACTGAAAATGACGCGAATTCGCCGCAAGGTGCTCCGGCTGCTCCTGGAAAGCCCGGAACCGGCGAAAGCGTATGATTTGCTGGACAATCTGGACGGAGAAGGCTCTGCCAAACCGCCAACCATCTACCGCGCGCTTGATTTCCTTCAGGAAACCGGTCTCGCCCACAAGATCGAAAGCCTGAACGCCTATGTGGCCTGTGGCCATGCCAGCCACAATCATTCAGCCGTGTTCCTGATCTGCAATTCCTGCAACGCCGCAGAAGAGCTGCACGCAACCTCGACCAACAAGGCCCTGCGCGCCGAAACCGAAGCGGCCGGCTTCACCATGACGCGCGCCGTGATCGAAGTTCGCGGCACCTGCCGGGATTGCGCTGCATGATCACATTGTGGAGGGGGAGCTGCAATCAGTGGGATTGCGACGAGATGGGGCACATGAATGTGCGCGTCTATGTCGAGAAGCAGGTGGAAGGGCTCGCGGCATTCGCGCCCAGCCTTGGCATGCCGCACGCCTTCCGGGCGAATTCACCGTCGACCATTATTCCGGTAGACCAGCACATCCGCTTCGTGCGGGAGGTTCTGCCCGGCAGGCCGCTGACCATGAATGGCTGCGTTCTGGAAGCCGGCGAAGATGACGCGCTGATCTATCAAGAACTGCGCCACGGCGATGGCAGCCTGGCCGCCTGCATGCGAACACGTGTGCTGCATGTCGACACGACCATGCGCAAACCCTTCCCGTGGAGTTCCCGAACGCGGCAGGCCATTCCCGACGTTACAGATACCGCGCCAGAAGAATCCGCACCGCGCTCAATCGATATGTCAGCCCCCGGACTGCCTCACAGTGAGATCACGCTGGACCGCGTAAAGCAGGTCGGCGCACCATTGGCCGGGCGCGGCGCTGTGCCACCTCAGCATCTCGACGTGCATGGCCACATGTATCCCTATTGGATGCTGGGCCGCACATCGGATTCTGTTCCGAACATCCTTTACAATTGGCGCAAGAAGGTTGCCGAGTCCGCCGGGGATTTGCGCATGGGCGCTGCCGTTCTGGAATACCGGCTTCGGTATCATGACATGCCCGTGGCCGGGGATCTGTACGAACTCTACACATCATTCGGCGGAGCGCAGGGCAAGACGCACAACCTGATTCACTGGATGATGAATCCCGCCAACGGAAAGCCTTGGGCCACCATGCAGGCAACGGCGATCACGCTGGACCTTGACGCCCGCAAGGCCATCCCTGCTCCGCCGGACATGATCCGGGGGCTGAGCGAGATGGCCGCACCGGGGCTGGAAATCTAGGCTTCGCTGGCGATGATGTCCGCGATGGTCGGAATGTCTTTCAGGTTCAGGCCTGCAATATTGATCCGTCCGGAGTTCGGCATGTAAAGGCCGCTCTTTTCGCGCATCGCCGTAATCCCGTCCTTGGACAAGGGCAACTGGCTGAACATGCCGTTCTGGTTTGCCACTGCGCCGAGGCGGTTGGACCCGGTCTTCTCGACCAGCGCGTCCGCAAGCGCCTTGCGCAGGGAAATCATCCGCTCGCGCATCTGGGTCAGCTCGGCTTCCCACTCTGCGCGCAGTTCAGCATTGTTCAGGATAGTGGCCACGATGGCCGCGCCATGTGCCGGCGGCATGGAATAGCTGGCCCGGGCGAGCGCCGCCACATGCGTCGACGCGGCTGCGATGCCTTCGGCCGTTTCTCCCACCGCGAGGAAACACCCGGCTCGCTCACGATAGAGCCCGAAATTCTTTGAACAGGAATAGGAGATCAGCGCCTCGCCGGCCGCATCGATGAAGGCACGCACGCCCTTCACGTCCTCATCCAGCCCTTTGGCGAAGCCGTGATAGGCAACGTCCAACATCGCGATCAGGCCCTTCTTCTTCACCAGTTCGCCAACGGCTTTCCAGTCATCCACCGTCAGGTCGATGCCGGTCGGGTTGTGGCAAGGCCCCTGAATAATGATGCCATCGCCGCGCTCAGCCTTGTCGATTCCGGCCATCATGGCCGCAAGGTCCAGCTCGCCCGTTTCCGGATCGGCATAGGGATATTCCGCCACGTCAAGACCCATGAAGCGCACGACATTCGGATGGTTTGGCCAGGTCGGGTTCGACACCCAGACGGTTTTGACGCCCATACGGCTCATCAGGCCCGTACCGAGGAAAAGCGCGCCACAGCCGCCCGGCGCGGTGAAGGACAATGTGCGCCCTTCTGTAATGGCGGCTGCGCCCTCCCCGAACACAAAGGCCTCAATGGCAGCGCAATAGTCCGGATTGCCGCGCGGGCCTTCGTACACTTTGGTGGTCTGGGATTCGAGGATCAGCGCTTCGGCCTTGGCGACCGCAGACATGACCGGCGTTTCGCCCTCATCATTCTTGTAGACACCAACACCTAGGTCGAATTTTTCCGCGCGCATATCTTCGCGATAAGCAGCCATCAGGCCCAGCAGCGCGTCTGCGGGCATCGGAGTCAGGGTCGAGAATTGTGACATGTCGGAGGTCCGTTCTTCTGGGAAGTCGCGGCGGACCCTATGCATTTGCCGACGTCACGGCAACCGCCTCAACGGGAACCGATTGTCGCGCAGCGGCTTTTATTGTCAGACGCGGAAAGGACCGGAATGACTGACCATGCCAATACAGCGATCGAATGGCTCATGCGCGCAGGCTATGGCGCGCGTGGTGTGGTCTACCTGATCGTTGGCGGCCTGGCATTCTTTGCGGCGCTGAATGGCGGCGAGGCCGAAGGCACGTCTGGCGCGCTGAATTTCCTGATCCGCCAGCCATTGGGATCTATCCTGTTGGGGGTCACGGCGGCCGGGCTTTTCGCCTACACGCTCTGGCGGCTTGTGGATGGTGTGCTCGACCTGGAGAATGAAGGCGACGATCTGGAGGGTTACGCCAATCGCGCCGGACAGATCATGTCTGGCCTGACCCATGCCGCACTCGGCATCTCGGCGATCATCATCCTCATGAAAGGCGCGCAGGCGAGCGGCGGAGATTCCTCGGCCGAGAATTGGAGCGCCACGCTGATGCAGCATCCCGCAGGACGCCTCATTGTGATCGCTGCCGGTATCACCACGCTTAGCGTCGCCATCTACCTCTTCATCAAATCCTGGAAGGCCGCTTATCGGAAAGACATTGTCCGCAAGGGGATGGCCCCGAAGCTGGAGCCCGCCGTGCGCTTCGGCCTCGCTGCGCACGGCTTCGTCCTGCTCATCGTCGGAGGACTGATCCTGTGGGCAGGCATTTCGGCCAACCCGGAACGTGCAGCAGGGCTCGGCGAAGCGCTTCGCATATTGGAAACCCAAGCCTTTGGGCGCATCCTGCTGGCCCTTGCCGGAGCAGGACTGGCGGGATTTGCCGTCTATTGCTTCGTGATGGCGCGCTATCGCATCGTGCCGCGGCTGGCAGGCGACACGCTCAAGACGCTCGCCTCACCTACCAGCTAGGCTCCGCATTATTCGACGAGTGTTGCTTCGGTCTTGGATTTCACCTCATCCAACGTCACGCCGGGCGCGAGTTCGACGACTTTCAGACCCCCTTCAACCACATCCATGACGCAGAGATCGGTGATGATCCGGTCGATCACGCCCAGCCCTGTCAGCGGAAGTGTGCATTCTTTCAGCACCTTGGACTCGCCGCGCTTGTTGGCGTGGTCGGTCACCACAACAACCCGGCCCACTCCGGCGACAAGGTCCATTGCGCCGCCCATGCCTTTGACGAGCTTTCCGGGGATCATCCAGTTTGCGAGATCGCCATTCTCGGCCACTTCCATCGCGCCAAGGATCGCCATCGCAATCTTGCCACCCCGGATCATGCCAAAACTGGTCGCGCTGTCGAAGTAGACAGACTGCGGAAGCTCCGTAATCGTCTGCTTGCCAGCATTGATCAAATCGGCATCTTCATCGCCCTCGAATGGGAACGGCCCCATGCCCAGCATGCCGTTCTCGGATTGCAGCGTGACGTTCACACCCTCCGGAATGTGGTTTGCCACCAGCGTTGGAATGCCGATGCCGAGATTCACATACATGCCGTCTTCAAGTTCCTGCGCGGCCCGCGCCGCCATCTGATCGCGATCCCAGGGCATCAGGCACTCTCCTTCTTGCGGACAGTCCGCTGTTCAATTCGCTTTTCGAACTCGCCCTGCACCAAGCGGTGCACGTAGATGCCCGGCAGGTGGATCGCATCAGGGTCCAGTTCACCAGGCTCCACAATCTCTTCGACTTCCATGACGCAGACCTTGCCACAAGTCGCGGCGGGCAGGTTGAAGTTGCGGGCCGTCTTGCGGAAGATCGCATTGCCAGTCGTGTCGGCCTTCCAGGCTTTCACGATGGCGAGGTCTGCGAAGATCCCCTCTTCCAGGATATAGGTCTCGCCATTGAAGACCTTCTCTTCCTTGCCTTCGGCCACCAGCGTGCCAACACCGGTCTTTGTGTAGAAGCCCGGAATGCCAGCGCCACCGGCGCGCATGCGCTCGGCCAGCGTGCCCTGCGGGTTGAACTCCAGCTCCAGTTCGCCGGAAAGATATTGCTGCATGAACAGATCATTCTCGCCCACATAGGACGAGCACATTTTCTTGATCTGCTTTGTCTGCAACAGAAGGCCGAGGCCGAAATCGTCCACGCCGGCATTGTTGGAATAAACCGTCAGATCCTTCGTTCCAGCGTCCCGGATCGCTGCAATGGACAGTTCCGGAATGCCGCACAGGCCGAAGCCTCCAGCGGCAATCGTCATGCCATCAAACAATACGCCATCCAGCGCGTCTGCGGCCGTCTTGTATATCTTGCTCGCCATGAAGTGCGGGCCTCCCCTTGGTCATGCTGCGGTGCAGCAGACGTTCTAGACCTGCTCGACGGTTTGTTCAATCGCTCCGAAGATCGAATGGCCCGATTTGTCGAACATCTCGATCCGAACCGTATCGCCGGGGGACATGAAGGGTGTCTTGAAGTCTCCGGTGGCGATCTTCTCGATCATGCGGATTTCGGCGATGCAGGAATAGCCGAGACCACCCTCGCTGACAGGTTTTCCGGGGCCACCATCGGCGCCCTTGTTGGACACCGTACCGGAACCGATCACCGTGCCAGCCGTCAGGGGCCGCGTCTTGGCCGCATGTGCCACCAGACGCGCAAGGCTGAACGTGGCGTCTTCTGCGGCCTCGGCGCGGCCGAAAGGCTCGCCATTATGGTCCACGCGCAGCGGCAGGTGCACGAGGCTGTCTTTCCATGCGTCGCCCAGTTCGTCCGGCGTCACCGCAACCGGCGAGAACGCGCTCGGTGGCTTGGACTGGAAGAAGCCGAAGCCCTTGGCCAGTTCACCGGGGATCAGCCCGCGCAGGGACACGTCATTGCACAGCATGACCAGCTTGATGTGACCGGCGGCATCGGCCTCAGAGACGCCCATCGGCACGTCATCGGTGATGACCGCAATCTCCCCTTCCATGTCACAGCCCCATGCCATGTCACCCAGCGGAATCGCATCGCGCGGGCCCAGAAAGGCATCAGAGCCGCCCTGATACATCAGCGGATCATCATAAAAGCTTTCCGGCACTTCGGCGCCGCGCGCCTTGCGCACCAGTTCGACATGGTTGATATAGGCCGACCCGTCCGCCCACTGATAGGCACGCGGCAGCGGGCTTTCGCAATCATGCTCGTGGAAACGTGCGGTCGGCACGCTGCCAAGCTCCACCTGCTCGGCCAGCTGTTGCAGTTTCGGGGCGTAGACGTCCCATTTGTCCAGCGCCGCCTGCAGCGTTGGCGCTATGCCTGCCGCGTCGGTGTAGCGAGTCAGATCCTTCGAAACGACAACGAGACGCCCGTCACGGGCGCCATTCTTCAGTGTAGCGAGTTTCATGGTTCAGCTTTCGTCTGCGATTTTTTCGTGTAGCCAAGCCGCATGCCTCGGCGCTTTCTTTGTCGTGCTCCACTCGTCGATCATAGGCTGGGCAACGTCTTTCAACTGCTTCATCTGCTCTGGTGTGCCGATGTCGGCAGCGAGTTCGATGCGGTGGCCGTTCGGGTCGAAGAAGTAGATCGACTTGAAGATACCATGATGCGTCGGGCCCAGCACGTCGAGCCCCATGCCTTCAAGGTGTGCCTTGGTTTCCATCAACTCGTCCAGAGAGCCGACGCGGAACGCGATATGCTGCACCCATTGCGGTGTGTTCCGATCACGGTCCATATCCGGCTGGGTCGGTAGCTCGAAGAAGGCGAGCACGTTGCCATTTCCGGCATCCAGGAAGACATGCATGTACGGGTCATGCGCGCCGGTCGACGGCACTTTGTCCTCGGCGATGGCCAGCTGGAAATCCATGCCCAGCGCATCGCGATAGAACTCCACCGTCTCCTTCGCATCCTTGCAGCGATAGGCAACGTGGTGAACGCCTTTCAGGGGGGCGGGAGCAGTCATTACGCGTCCTCCTTTTCCTCGACCTTCAATGCACCTCGCTGGATTTGGTCACGTTCCATGCTTTCGAACAAGGCCTTGAAATTGCCTTCGCCAAAGCCGTCCTTGTAATCGCCCTTGCGCTGGATGAACTCGAAGAAGACAGGGCCGATCTGCGCTTGCGCAAAGATCTGCATCAGCAGGCGCGGTTCGCCGCCCTCGGTCGTTCCGTCCAGCAGCAGGCCGCGGGCCTTCAGGCCCTCAACGTCTTCGCCATGCCCTGGCAGGCGCTCATCCAGCATTTCGTAATACGTCGCCGGCGGCGCGGTCATGAAGGGCACGCCGCGCTCTTTCAGACGGTCATAGCAGGCATAGAGATCATCACAGATCAGCGCGATATGCTGGATGCCCTCGCCATTGTACTCGCGCAGGAATTCCTCGATCTGGCCCTTGCCGCCCTCGCCTTCCTCGTTCAGCGGAATGCGGATCTTTCCGTCCGGCGCCGTCAGCGCCTTGGAGGTCAGGCCGGTATACTCGCCCTTGATGTCGAAATAGCGGATTTCCTGGAAGTTGAAGAGCTTCTCGTAGAAGTCTGCCCAATACTTCATCCGCCCGCCATAAACATTGTGCGTCAGGTGATCGATCAGCTTGAAGCCAGCGCCTTCGGGGTGCTTGTCCACGCCCGGCAGGTATTCAAAGTCGATGTCGTAAATATCCAGATCGTCGCCATAGCGGTCGACCAGATAGATGATGGAATTGCCGATGCCACGAATGCCCGGAATGTGCAGCTCGCTCGGCCCGGTATTGACGTTCACGGGCTCGCCGCCCTGCGCCAGGAGATGCTGGTAGGCTTTGCGGGCATCGCGCACCCGAAAGCCCATGCCACAGGCGGAGGGGCCGTGCTCTCGCGCGAAATACCAAGCGGCAGAGCGCGGTTCGTAATTGGTGATCAGGTTGATGCCACCCTGACGCCACAGCTCAACATCCTTCGTGCGGTGACGGGCAATCCTGGTGAAGCCGATCATCTCGAATACCGGCTCCAGCACGCCTTTTTCCGGTGCGGAGAACTCAATGAACTCAAATCCGTCAAGGCCGGCGGGGTTCTCAAACAGGTCTGCCATATGCGCGCTCCAATCGTGATATCGGGATGAGTACTATTAGTTTCATATGTAACTAATTGACACGACGCGCGCAACCCTCAATCAATAGGACATGCCCGATTCCGATAATGTCTCTCTGCTTCGCCTGCGCGAATTCCTGCCCTACCGGCTGTCTGTCCTGTCGAACACGATCTCGACGCGGATTGCGGCGCTGTATGATCGCGAGTTTGGCCTGTCGATCTGGCAGTGGCGGGTCATGGCCGTCGTCGGCGACCGGCCCGGCATCAGCGCGACCGAGATCGGCCAGCTGACCGCGATGGACAAGGTTGCCGTCAGCCGAGCCATCGCTGCGATGATTCAGATGGGGTATCTGGAGCGCAAGACGTCCGAAACCGATGGCCGACGGTCCCAGCTCTTCCTCACGCCTGCAGGCAGGGACGTCTATGAACTCATTGTCCCAATCGCCCTGGCGGAAGAGCAGAAGCTGTCCGGCGCCCTGACCGAAGACGAGCAGCAGGAGCTTGAGCGCCTGATGGGCAAGCTGGCCGATGCCGCCTCCCCCGACCGGGAACTCTGGTAGTGCTCAGCCCAGCGGCCAGAAGATCGGAATGACGATCATGGCGGCCGCAAACATCACAAGGTTCAACGGCACACCGATCTTCAGGAAGTCCGAGAACCGGTATCCCCCTGCACTGTAGACCAGCGTATTCGTCTGATACCCGATAGGCGTGGCAAAGCTGGCGCTGGCAGCAAACATTACCGCCACAACAAAAGGGCGCGGATCAATACCAAGCTGTGCACCTAGCCCGATGGCGATTGGCGTCAGCAGGATCGCAGCGGCATTGTTGCTCATGATTTCGGTCAGGAAGGATGTGACGAGATACAGTACGGCCAGCACCGCGATCGGGCCAAACCCGGCGGTCACCTCTGCCAGATGCCCGACCAGAAGGCTTGCCGCGCCAGACTTCTCCATGGCCAGCCCCAGCGCCAACATGCCGAAAATCAGCATCAGGATGTCCCATCTGATCGCCCGGTAGGCTTCCTGATGGTCCAGGCAGCCAAGCGCAACCACCGCCGTTGCCGCAATCAGGGCCAGCGCCGCAATGGGCAGCACGCCCAGCGCCGCCAGCCCCATCACCGCTACCAGTGCCACCATCGCAATCGGAGCCTTGGCGCGCCGGATTGCCCGTTCGGTCGTCTCGGTCAGATTGTTGAGAATACCGTCATCGAACAATTGTCGCATCCCGCGCGCTGGCCCTTCAAGCAGGACCGTATCCCCGACATCAAATCGCATGTCCTGTGTGTTGGTGACATTCTCTCCGCGCCGATGAATGGCCAGCACGTAAACGCCATAAAGGCGCGCAAGGCCGAGGCCCGTCAGGGACCGCCCGATCAGGCGGGATTGCGGCCCGATCACGCCCTCCATGATCACGGTCTCGCTTGTCTGGATCGGCTCGAATGCCGGGCGGAGATCGCTGGCTGATGCGCCGATTGCGATGCTGCCGGCCTCCTTCAGGGTCAGGACTTCCGATACGGGCGAGCGCAAGACCACCCGGTCCCCTGCCTGGATAATCAGGTCACGCAATTCCGCCCGGAGGGACAGGCCATCGCGGAACACGTCGATCACCTTGAACCCTTTCTCGGCGCTAAATCCGGTCTCGGAAATGGCTTTGCCAATCAAGGGGGAACCGAGCGGGATCAGGATCTGCGCGAGGAAGCGCCGCTTCGTGGCATCCGGCAACATGTCGATCAATGACTCCCGCGTCGGAAGCAGGAAGCGCGACACGAGCCCCAGATAGGCCGCACCCACACATGCCAGAACAGCTCCAGCGGCGGTGATCTCGAACATGCCGAAGGGGGCGAGCCCTGCTTCCTGCGCCACGCCATCGACAAGGATGTTTGTCGACGTACCGATCAATGTTGTCGTACCGCCAAAGATCGCGGCGAAGGAAAGCGGGATCAGCAGTTTGGATGGCGCGACCCCCAAACTGCGCGCCAACTGAATCACGACCGGAATGAGGACGACGACAATCGGCGTATTATTCATGAACGCCGACAGAACCATCACGCCGCACATCATGGCCAGCATCGCGACAATCGGCGACGCACGCCCGGCCAGCCGCGTCACCATCCGCCCCGCCGCATCAATCACGCCTGTGCGCTCCAGCGCAGCAGACAGGACAAACATGGCCGCAATCGTGATTGGTGCCGGGTTGGAGAAGACTGCGAGCGTTTCCGGAACCGACAGAATGCCTGTCAGCAGCAAAGCGCCCATTGCCAGCAAGGCCACCACATCTGATGGCAGGATTTCCCGGATGAAGCCGAAAAACACAACCGCCACGAGCAACAGCACGATGGCGATCTCCACCCCCGGCAGAGCCAGGATATCAAGCGGCATGGGGTCAGCTCCAATGTCAACCGCGAACCTTTACACGCTTGCCGAATGTTCCACCACTGATCTTTTCTAAACTGAGGACTGCCCCGCCCTATCGCGCGCCGCGCCGGCGCACCTTCAACGACCGCTCCACGAAGGCGTCCTCTTCCAGCGTGAACCGCTCCACCAGCCGCGCCAGAAAGGCGGAAAGCTGATCGCGCACTTCATAGGGCGCCTCCATCGGCAGGAAATGCGTCGTCCCGCGCACGGCCTTCATCATCATCGCCGGATAGGTCAGGATCAGCTTTGCCCGCACCTTGTCGGTGATCACGGAATCTCTCGTTGGCCGCAAAATGGTCATCGGGATCTGGTGTTTCTTCACCCGCCGGAGCGCGCTCCACGGACGGTTGCGTTGAGCCGCGAACGTGGCCGACTCCCATTTCGGCTCGCACAAGAGACGCCAGGTCTGCTCGTCACTGTCGATCGGATTGTGGTCAACCCGCTCGATCCCATCCAGAAGATAGTCCGCCAGAAAAGGCTCCCGCCACGTCTTGAACGCCCCGCGACCGGTATAGGATTCCAGCGCTTCGCGAAATGTGCCGAATTCCGCCCGGCGCTTCTTCGCCCGCCGCGCCATGCCGTTCTTCGGCATCAGGAAGGAAATCGGCGTCAGCATATGCTGCCAGAAATAGATCGATTTCGACATGATCACCGGATCAACCAGGATCAGGCCCTTCACCAGGTCCGGGCGCTTGCCCGCCACCATCAGCGCAACGCATCCGCCCATGGAATGCCCCGCCAGGATCACGCCATGCGGCGCTTCCTTTTCCAGCCACTCAATCACATCATCGCGGTGACGCTTCCAGGATTTCATCTGACCCGGCTTTGCCTGCAGCGTCGTGCGGCCATGACCGCGCATATCGAGCGCTGCAACGCGCTGGCGCAGGCCCAGAGGGGCCAGCAGGGATTGATACGTCATCCCGTTGAATCCGGTTGCGTGCAGCCACACCGCCGAAAAGGGCTTGATGGGATCACCGAATTCGATGCCGGCCATCTCTCCGCCGGCTTTGGCTTCATACGTAAAGCGACGCATCAGCCCCTCGATCCAAAGACGCGCCGTAACAGCTCCGTCGTCCGAGCCACAGGATTCTCACGAATTTTCTTCTCCTCGAGGGCCACATAGTGGAACAGCCCATCCAGACCCAGCGACACAGCATGGTCTGTCAAATCATTCTGAAGCGTCGTGGTAACGCCGCCAACGCCATAGCTATTGGCCACCTGTTCAAGAGACGTAAACGCCCCCGCCTCTGCCAGCGAAGATCTGACATAAGGCGTGAACGAAGCCCGCAACTGGCTTTCGGTCTTCGCGCGCAGGAAATCTGTCGCCGCCGTGTCTCCACCGTTCAGGATACGCACAGCATCCTCAATCGTGATCTGCCGGATCGCGCCGAGCACCAGCGTCTTCGCCTCCGGCACAGCGCCCTCAGCGGCGCGGTTCATCCGCAGTTCCAGATCGTCCAACGGGCCGCTTGCCCCGACGCGGGACAGGCCGGACTGGATATCACGATAGGTCTTCGGCAGGGGAATGCGGATTTCAGGATCCCCGAAATACCCATTGGTCTGGCCCAGCTGCGCCGCGACAAGGTTCGTGCCTACCGTCAAGGCTTCGCGCAGGCCCGCATCTATCTCCGCCTGAGTGAGGGAGCTGTCGCCCGTCTGCTGGCTCAGTACCTCGCCCAGCACGCGTCCGAAATCGCCAGAGCTGCCCGTCGTCGCGCAACCTGCCGGCAAGGTTGCCACCGCAATCGCCGCAATCATTACACGCTTCATGGCCTTCTCCTCCACTTTATTCAGAGGACCGTACTCGACTGCGACCCCGAATAGAAGCCACACGAGCGCGGATTCCTGCGACGATCTGCACCTTACGAATGTGTCATCGAAAACTTGTTGACCACGAATGTAGTCATCGCTTACGACTACACCTGTAGTCCAGAGAGGGGTTCTACATATGAAGATTTCTGACGCCGAACTCGAAGTCATGGCCGTGTTGTGGAAACAGCCCGGCCTCGCCGCCGCGGACGTTCACGACGCGCTCGGATCCGAGAAAGACTGGACCAGCCGCACTGTCAAAACACTGCTGGCCCGGCTGGTTGAGAAGGGCGCGCTGAGCACCCAGGAAGACGGTCGGCGCTATCTCTATTTTCCGCTGATTGAGGAAGGCACCTACAAGGCTGGCGCCGCGCGTCAGTTTGTCGATCAGGTCTTTTCCGGACGTGCCGCCCCTCTGGTTGCCCACCTGGCAGATACACGCGGCCTGACCGCTGATGACATCGCGGAACTTGAAAAGCTTCTGGGGGAGTTGAAGAAATGATTTTCGACCTGAACAGCCTCAACATCGGCTACGCCGCGCAGACCATTATCGCGGTGTCGATCCTCATCGCCCTCATCCTGGTTGCGCGAAAGCATGTCGCCCGCCAGTTCGGCGCAGGCGTCACCTATGCCCTGTGGGCCATTCCGGTCGCCCGACTGGTCCTGCCTCCCCTGTCCATGCCCTCGCCGCTGGCGGGTTTCTTCGAGTTCTTCCAGACTCCGATGCCTGCCTCGGCCGGGACGGCTGAAGTTGCCCCTGCACTGTTTCGCTCACCTGAACCTGTAGGCACCGTAACTCATGTCGTCGGGGCTCCGCCTGTCTCAAGCCCGGTCGATTCGAGCCCCCTACTCGATGGCGCACCCGGTCTCGTGGCATTCCCGGAAGTGTCCGATCCGATACTCGGCGGATTGCTGCTCGGCACAATGTTCGCCGTCTGGGTTGGCGGAGCCCTATACATGATCCTCCGCAGCAGCTGGGCACACCACAGCTTCATGAACACGCTGCGCCGCGAGGAAATGGCCCCCTCTCCGGAACTCGCCCGTCTCGCCGAGGAGGTCGCCCGTCAGGTTGGCATGAAGAAGATGCCCAAGGTCTCCACCAGCTTCATCTCGTCAGGCCCCCTCGTCTCCGGCTTGCTGCGTCCAACCGTATTGCTGCCAGCCTGGTTCGAGGACGACTACACCCAAAGCCAGCAACGCGCTGCACTGGCCCACGAGATGACCCATATCAAGCGCGGTGACCTTTGGGCCTTGCAAGTCTCGGAAATCTTTGTCGCCCTGCTCTGGTTCAACCCGCTGGCATACATGGCGCGCCGCGCCTTCCGCACGGACCAGGAGGCCGCGTGTGACAGTGATGTCCTGAAATCCGGCGCGTCCTCGCCGCACGCCTATGGCGAAACGCTCCTCAAGGCTGTGCAGCTCGCCCTGCCGGAGCGCCTGACCGCGGCGGCCAGCCTGCCGCTGACCCACGCCCTCAAGGAAAGAATGATCCGCATGACCACGCCCAGCCCATCCCGCTCCCGCCGCCTCATGGGCGCTGGAATCTCCGGACTGCTGGGAAGCGCGGCCCTGCTCAGCTCGGGTTTCGTAACCTCCGCCTGCGCGTCTGCGGAAGTCGACAACACGGTCGACATGGCAGAACTCGCTGGCGCACCGATGCCGGACCAACCGCGCGCTGCGCCCACTCCCCCGAAGACTCCGACGCCTGGAGATTTCCGTGAGCTGAAATCTTCCAGCAGCCTTCGCGTGGACAGCGGCACAGTCTATGTCGATGGCGAGCAGGTCGAGGATCGTCAGATCGTGATCATTGGCGAGCCCTTCAATGTGAATGTGAAGAACCCCAACATCGAGCGTGAGATCGAAGTCCTCACAGCAAAAATCGAAGCCGAGACGGCTCAGATCAACAAGCTCGTGGAGTCCATGCCGGTGATCGAACTCGCCTTCGACGGCCTCAACGAACAGTTCAATCGCGAGATGGAACTGGCCGTCAGCTTCACCGAAGAAACCATGCCGAAGACGGAAGAAGAATGGGAAGCGTGGGCCGAGAATGTCGAGAGACAGGCCGAGAAATGGGAGATGCATGCCGAAGCGATGGCGGATCGGGCCGAGGCGCAGGCCGATGCCTGGGAACGCAATCTGGAGCCAAAGATCGCCATGCTCGAAGCCCGCATCGAAATGCATGCTGACGAGCTCGAACGCAAGATCGACCTCGCCTATGGCGATGATTTCGAGGACCAGATCGAAAACACCCATATCGCCCTGACAGATCTGGTGGAGGAATGCCGCACGGCTGATCTCGCAACCGGTGAAACCCGCATCCTTGAGAAAAAGACTGATGATGGCGCGGCGAAGAAGGTGAAGATCGCCTGCGTCAAAGGCGGCAAGGGTGCCCTGACTGCCAAGGCCACGATCAAAACGGTGCTCGACAGCGACAAGCTCGATACCGCGGAGAAAAAGGCCTTCAAGAAGCAGGTTCACTCCAAATCGACCCACACGATCACGATCGAAACCGACCAATCCGACGAATAAGAGATTCCGCATGCGCATTGCACGGAATGCATAGGCGGAAGCCCCCGGCGCAGGTCCCATTGCGCCGGGGTTTTTTCTTGCCGCTGAGCAGGCCGTCTTGCGCCGACAGGCTCCGGGATTAGGGTGCCTGTGGGAACACATCGGAGGACGCCCATGAACCGCCTGATCGCCGCGTTTGCACTTGCCACCTGCCCGCTCGCCGCCTGCGTCACCGCACCAGAACCCTGCACGCAGGAATGGGTGGAATACAAGACAGACCACATCCTGGGCGAATTTGCCTCCGACAATCGCGGTCTGATCAATGATCTGAAGCGTATCACCAATGATGAAGGCGATTTGAACACGTTTGCCACGATGCGCCTGATGTCACGTACTGACGACCTGCAGAATTTTGCTGACAGTTTTCAGAATGTCGTGCTGCCGGAACTGGAACTTGCCCTCGTAGAGTGCGGGCAAAGCGAACAGTTCGCCCCTGCGCTGACAGGCTTCCTGCGCGATGAAGGCGTCGACGAGGAGGCGTTGCAATGGGTCGCGCCAATTATCGGCCTGATGCAACAATTGCGTGAAGATGAGGTGGGCAATTCTTCGCAGGTCATGTAAAGCGCGGCCATGAAAACGCTGATTGTTGTTCCCGCCCGCTATGGCTCCACCCGCTTTCCCGGCAAACCGCTGGTTGAGATTGCCGGTCGCACAATGGTCAGCCGTGTCGCTGCGATGGCATCCCGTGCTGCTGCGAAGCTGGATGACGCAGCCAGCATAGTCGCGACCGATGATACTCGCATCTCCGAACACTGCCGAGAGCTCGGCATTGATGTGGTGATGACAGATCCCAACGTGCCCTCCGGCACTGACCGGGCGTTGGCCGCAGTGGAAGCAATGGGCGTGTCTCCGGAAGTCGTCGTGAATCTACAAGGCGATTCCCCGTTCACGCCGCCCTCCCATGTTGTGGCCGTGGCAAAGGCGGCGGCGCAATCCGGCGCTGATGCGGCAACGCCCTATGTCCGCCTCACCTGGCAGGCCCTTGACGATTTCCGCGCGCACAAGAAGACCACGCCCTTCTCTGGGACAACTCTGGCACACGACACATCCGGCCGCGCCCTCTGGTTTTCAAAGAATTTGATTCCAGCGATCCGCAAGGAAGCCGCGCTACGGGAAGCTGGCCCCATGTCTCCCGTATGTCGTCATATTGGTCTTTATGCGTACCGTCTGGATGCGCTGCGGAGATATGTGAAACTGCCGGAGGGTCACTATGAAACTCTGGAGGGTCTTGAGCAGTTGCGGTTTTTGGAAAACGGCATGAGCATTCAATGTGTCGAAGTGGAGCCGGATGCCATCGCCATACCGGGCATTGATGCGCCAGAAGACGTTGCACTGGCAGAACGCCTGATCGCGCAGCATGGCGATCCGCTAGAGGATTAATCGTTTATGGCCCGGCTTATCATCGTTCGGCATGGCAACACATTCGACAAGGGCGATACTGTCACCCGTGTTGGTGGGCGGACGGATCTCCCGCTGTCCTCCTCCGGATTGGCACAGGCGGACGCGCTGGCCGCGCAGTTCAACGCCACTCACTTTGTCGCGGCGTTCTGCTCCCCCCTTGCCCGTACACGCCAGACGGCACGCGCGATAATTGGCATGCGCACCAATTCCCCTGCCCTGATCGTCCTGCCTTTCCTGACAGAAGTTGACTACGGCCCGGACGAAAACCAGCCAGAAGACAAAGTGCTCGCCCGCATTGGTGAGACCGCGCTTGAAGCCTGGGAACGCGATGCGACGCCGCCTGATGGCTGGCTCGTCGGTGGTGATGCGCTGCGCGATGGATGGCGCGGACTGCTCGCGCGCGCAGCAGAACTCGGCGCAGACGACACCGCCCTGATTGTCACATCCAACGGCATTGCGCGTTTTCTGCCGGATGTCGTAGACGCCCAGCCGGAGCAGCTGGACCGAAAACTGAAAACCGGCGCGTGGGGCAGTGTCGAAATCACGCCCGCCGGATCACGCATCACAGAATGGAATTGCCGCCCCTAGGCGACGTCGCGCGCCTTGGCCTCGTCAACCAATTCTCGCGCGCCGGTAATCGGCAGGGTGAAGGCAACTGTCGTGCCCTCGCCTTCGATGGATGACATGATCATCCGTCCACCATGCATTTCAGCAAAAGACTTGGTCAGCGCCAGGCCGAGCCCGGTGCCTTCATAGTTCCGGTCCTTGGTGCCGGAAACTTGTTCAAACGGCGTTGCCAGACGGGGCAGGTCTTCCGCTGGGATGCCGATGCCGGTATCCGTGACGCCGACATAGATTTCCGGCCCCCGCTGTTCGACAGTTACGGTGATCTTGCCGCCCGCATCCGTAAACTTGATGGCATTGGAAACAAGGTTCAGCACCATCTGGCGAATGGCGCGGTGGTCTGCATCGATCTCCGGCAGGTTCGGCTGTGAGTCGAGCTTCATCTCTATTTGCTTGTCCTCGGCCTTGCGGCGGATCATGCGCACCGCGGCATCGACCGGGTCCACCGGGTCGATCGGCTGCGGATCAATCGTCATCTTGCCCGCTTCAATCTTGGCCATGTCGAGGATGTCATTGATCATGTCCAGGAGATGCTGTCCGGATGTCAGGATATCCTGCGCATACCCCTTGTAGCGCTCATCCCCCATCGGGCCATACAGCTCGTTCGAGAGGATCTCGGAGAAGCCGTTGATCGCATTCAAGGGCGTGCGCAGCTCGTGACTCATATTGGCCAGGAAGGCTGATTTTGTGTGTGCGGCATGCTCGGCCTTGGCCTTTTCCTCGGAATACTTCCGGGAAAGCTCCCGCTCGCGCCCCTCTGAGCGTTTCAGCTCCAGCGCAGTCTTCTGCATCTGCGCCTTCTGCTTTTTCAATTCGGCTTCGTTGCGCACATTTTCCGTCACGTCCACGCCGACAGACAGCAGGCCACCATCCAGCGTAGGGCGCTCGACCAGTTTGATCCACCGGTCCGAATTCAGCTCCAGCACGACGGCGCGCTCATCTTCTTTAGACGGATGCTCAGCCCGCAAGGCCCCCGCCCGCGCGATGGCGACCGTATGGTGCGCCATGCCGGGCCGCAATGTTTCTTCCAGTTGGAAATCCGAGGCAAACGCCCGGTTCCAGTACAACAACCGCTTGCGATTGTCCCACAGTGCGAACGGCCCGTTGAAGCCCTCAATCGCCGTGCGCAACCGGCGTTCGGCAGCCTTGACGCGATCTTCTGCCTGTTTGCGCTCAGTGATATCCAGCAGCACGCCGCCATAGACATTGGCACCGGTCTGCGCATTGGTGGTGACGCTTCCGCGCAACTCCATCCAGCGAGGCGGCTGGAAACTGGTCACGAAGCTAGTCTGCACCCAGCCATCCTTGTAGCCAACGCGGAAGGCCTCCTGTACGCGCGCCTGGTGCTCCGGATGTACCTGTTGAAGCAATTCGTCGACGGTGATCACGCCATCCCCGAACATGCCCATCAGTTCAGACGCCGCGTCGCTGAGATAGACCGCGCTGGAATCGTCTGACCATTCCCAATACCCTGCGCGCACGCCCAGCATGACCGGACTCATGAACCGGTCGGCTTCCGCTTCATTTGCGCGCTCGACCAGCGATGCATCTGCCGAGTCCGAGAGACGATTCATCAGGCCCAGAATGACCAGCATCGGCGCGGCAAGCAACAGGCCAAAGATCAGTAACTGGATCAAATCATCCAGCGTAAACAAGGGCATCGTCCGACTGGAACATACCATCAATCCGCTATTGGAGACCGGGGCACATCCTGTCGCGGCGCGGTCCAGCATCGTCAGCGCGCGAAACCCGGTCGCTGGGCGCATGCCGGACAAGCCGGGCACCATCGTACCGGCGCTGAACTGGCCATCCGTTACAAATATCCCATCGCGCCCACTGCTGGCAGGCAGCCATGTGCCCACCGGCGCCATTGCCAGAATGATCTCCCCGTCGGGAGAGTTCGTGGCCACAATCAGGTCTCCCTGACGCGACAGGCCGATCCCGTGGCCGTTCGCCAGCATGGTTTCAGCCACCGGCACAGCGGCGGCCAGTCGGCTGTCGGCGGGGGCCCGTCGTGCATCCTGAAGCGTAGCCACCACATCCACGCCCGGCGTCGCCGATGCAACAGTCGTTCGGGACGCGCCCGTATCCTCGATCAGGCGCATCGCCATTTCTGCCGTGCCCGCATGACCGACCAGGCGCGCAGCGACCGTGCTGGCCTTGGCCTCCAGCGCGGCCAGCAAGCCCTCATCGGCGGTCTGGCGCTCATCCCAGGCCTTCAGGCCCAGCGCACCGGCTAACAGGAGAATGATGGCGACAACGGTCCATTTCAGGCGACGTCGGTCAGGCTCCGCGACTCCTTTTGTCGCGGCGTCCGTATCACCAGGGATGACCGAGTGGGACACCATGTTCTGTGCGCGCCAATTTATCTTAAACCCAAGACTAAACTCAGCTTCTCGGGCGTAATTGTTGCGCAATTCTTAACAAAGAGAAAGAATTCGTTAACCCAAAGCCGGGGTGATTCTGTCCCTAGCCAAGCGCGCGTGAAACGATGTCGGCAGAATTCTTTGACAAATCAGCAGCTTGCAGCCGGCGCAGGCAGGCCTCTGCCTCCGCTTTGGCCTTTGGTTCCAGGCTCCGCCATTGTTCGAATGCGGTCAGAAGCCGAGCGCCAAGCGCGGGGTTCACCTTGTCAGCTTTCAGGATGATATCCTCGACCACACGATAGCCGGAACCATCCGGGGCATGGAAACCGGCCAAATTCTGCATCGCGAAAGCCGCTGCGACTGAGCGTACGCGGTTCGGATTACGCAAATCGAAGGCGGAATGCGCCGCGAGTTTCTCGATGGTGGCCGCATCGCCTGTCCCGGCCTGCACGCCGAACCATTTGTCCATGACGAGCGGATTGGACGTCCATTCTGCTTCAAAGTCCGCCAGCGCCGTCTCGCGAGCCTCGCCGTCAAGACCGGCCAGCCCGCGCAGCGCGGCCAGTTTCTCGGTCATGTTGGTCGCGGCCTTGTAGAGCGACAGGAGACGGTCGCCTGCCTCATCCGCGCCAGACGCCGCCAACAGACCAATCAGCGCCGTGCGGAGGGCGCGTTCGCCTGCTTGCTCTGCCCCCGGATCATAGGCTTGCGTCGATGATTCACCCAACACGCTGTCGGCGAACTGCCTCAGCTTGCCATAGAGCGCTGCTTGAAGCTTCTTGCGCGCCGCATCCAGCGCGACAGGGTCAGCGGGCTGGCGCTCAAGGAACAATTCATTCACATCCGGCAAGCGCGCCAGCAGCGCAGCAAAGGCCGGATCATCCGATGCCCCGGTGACAGCCGCAGCAATCGCATCGACCAGCGCATCGTCTGGCTCGGCCTGCGAACCTTCGGACAAAGCAAGGATTTCCTGTTTGGCGAGCGCCTGCACGGCGTCCCACTGGTTGAACGGGTCCGTCTCCAGACGGATCATTGCCAGTTGCGTTTCACGGTCCAGATTGCGCTTCAGGCGGATCGGCGCTGTGAAGTCCCGATTGATGGATACCAGCGGACGCTCCGATCCTTCGGGAAGGTCGAAGGTCAGCGTCAGTTCTTCATCTTCGAACAGCGTAATCCACTCGGCCATGTTCCCTTCATCATCAATCAGGGCCATTTCCATAGGGATGAGCATGGGTTTCTTGTTGGTCTGGCCCGGCGTTGCCGGCACGCGCTGTTTCAGCGTCACGGCCACTTCGCGGGTTTCCGGGTTCCAGGATTCCTCCACGCTTACTTCAGGTGTTCCGGCCTGCGAATACCAGAGGCGGAACTGGGTGAAATCATCGCCGCTGACCTCTTCGAAGCAGGCATAGAAATCTTCGATCGTGACCGCCTGTCCGTCATGGCGGTCAAAATAAAGGTCCATGCCCTTGCGATAGGTTTCCTCGCCCAGGATCCGGCGCAGCATACCGATGACTTCAGCGCCTTTCTCATACACGGTTGCCGTGTAGAGATTGTCGATCGCGCCATAGGTTTCAGGCCGCACGGAATGCGCCAGCGGGCCTGCGTCTTCGGCAAACTGACGGGCGCGCAGACGGATGACATCCTTGATCCGCTGCACCGGACGCGAGCGCATGTCGGCAGAGAAGTTCTGATCACGGAAGACTGTCAGGCCTTCCTTCAGGCACAGCTGGAACCAGTCACGGCAAGTGATCCGGTTACCCGTCCAGTTGTGGAAATATTCGTGGGCGACAATGCTCTCAATGGCTTCGAAATCCGCATCCGTCGCGCTGGCTTCATCGGCCAGCACATAGGCGGAGTTGAAGATGTTCAGACCCTTGTTCTCCATGGCGCCGAAATTGAAATCCCGCACGGCCACGATGTTGAACACGCCAAGATCATATTCCCGGCCATAGGTCTCCTCATCCCACTTCATCGAGCGCTTGAGGCTGTCCATGGCCCAGGCAGCACGGTCCGCATCGCCCTTGTCGACATGGATGGCGAGGTCGATCACCTTGCCGCTCATCGTGGTGAACTGGTCGCGATAGACATCATAATCCCCCGCGCAGAGCGCAAAGAGATAGGCAGGCTTCTTGTGCGGATCATCCCACACCGCGAAGTGGCGTCCATCATCCACATCACCCGTTTCGCCCGGCGTCCCGTTCGACAGGAGGATGGGGTAGGTTTCCTTGTCCGCCGTCATCCGTACCGTGAAGCGGCTCATCACATCTGGCCGGTCCGGATAGAAGGTGATGCGACGAAACCCGATGGCTTCGCATTGCGTGCAGAAGCGACCACCGGACATGTAAAGGCCCGAAAGGGCCGTGTTCTTCGATGGCGCAATCTCGACTTCCGTCACCAGTGTGAAGGCATTCGGCACGTCCTGAAGGGTCAGCCCGCTTTCGGTCAGCTCATAGGCGCTCTCCGGCAGAGGCGCGCCATCAATTGCGATGGATTTCAGCTCCAGCGCTTCCCCGTCCAGTTCCAGTGCGGCGTCCGCGGCACCCGTGCGCCGGATCTTGAGGTCCGCCCGCACCAGAGTCGCGTCCGGGTGAAGGTCAAACCTGAGGTCCACCTGTTCGATTTCGAACGGATAGGCGGTGTAATCGGACAATTGGACGGCAACGGGGGCTTCAGTGCGCATGTTTTCTCCGGCAAACAGAATTCCAGTCTTCCAGTTAGGGATTTGCACTGGCAACGTCGAGGGCCAGCGCCCAGTAGCTTGCAGAAAGCCGGATTTATATATGACGCCCCTGCTCACCCATCCCGCCCTGCGGATACTCGCTGCGATGGCGGCGCTGATCATCGCGGCGACAATCTGCTACCTGTCACTCATCCCAGCCACCGAGGCCCCTGCCCCCCAATTTTCAGACAAGATCAAACACTTCGTCGCGTATGCCGCCCTCGCCGCCCCGCTGGGCGTTGCATTCGGAATTGGCAAAGCGCGCGTGCTGGCCGGTTTCGCAATCGCGGCGACCTACGGCATGACGATGGAAATTGCGCAGATGATGGGCGATGCAGGCCGAGAGGGATCCTGGCTCGACATTGCAGCCAATGTGGCGGGCGCGATCATCGGCCTCGCAATCGTCACGCTCTTGCGGGGGGATTGGCGCCTATTCGGCGGCGACCGTCGCTGAATGCTTTACGTCTTCCTCGTCCAGCTCATAGACAAATCGCAGGATGGAGGCGCAACGCTGCGCGACAGTTTTCAACTCTGGAGGAAACGCGTCAGGGGACTCTTCATATTGGTCCGCCACTTGCCGCGCCGTCTGCAACAGGTCCGGCGTGCAGGCAATCATGCGCGCCTGATGTTCGATGCGCTGCGGGTCGCGGTCATACTCACTGCCTGACACACGCCAGCCGCTCAGGTCTTCCTCATCGGTGATAACAACCGGAAACGTTCCGACTTCGCTGAGGTCCGGCCCGCCAATGCGCGCGCGCCATTTCGCCTTGCGCCGCACGATATGCCAGTGCTCCAGCATGATCTCGTCATTCTCGGGACGGTGCGGGCGCGTTTCAGTCGGTGACGTGTCGTCAGCCGACAGTTCATGCGCCTGAAAGCTGCGCCCCAATCCGCACTCATAGGTAACGCGCAGGGGCTCGTCCACGTCCTTCACCCAATGGGGAATGACTTGCTCGATCAACGCCCAGGTTCCTACGGGCTTTACGAAGACGCGCTGCGCCTTGTGAAATACGGCCTTGGCCATCAACAGCTCCCGATCTCAACGCCGGTAAATGCCATCCGGGTCTTTCAGGGCCGTGAAGCGGAACGATCAAATTTCACGCAACCCGCATTTTTCCCAATCCAAAGTGGATTCAGGCGTTTCCGTTGGGTGACGGGTTTCCGCGCACGTAAAGCGCGCTATTTTCTCGGTCATTGGAGAAAATAGAGTGGCCCAACGGCCAGCAAGGGGAGCGCAAGCGACATGAACTTCGACTTTTCCGAAGACCAGAAATTCCTCGGCAATGAAGCCCGGAAATTCCTGGAATCCGAATGCCCGATGACGGCTGTCCGTCTGGTCCTGAACGATGATGATGTCAGCCACAATGCCGACGTCTGGAAAAAAGTCGTCGAAATGGGCTGGCTCGGCACCGCCATTCCGGAAGAACATGGCGGCCTTGGCCTCGGCCTGCTGGAAGTCTGCGTACTGGCAGAAGAGATGGGCCGCGTCCTCGCGCCGGTGCCGTGGGCGTCGACCGTCTACTTCTTCACCGAAGCGCTGAAGATCGCTGGCTCGTCCGAACAACAGGCAGATGTCCTGCCCCGCATCGTCAGCGGTGACGTCGTCGGCTGCTACGCCGCCAGCGAAGGCCCCGGCAATCCGACTGCGGCCAATCTGAAAACCACATTCGACGGTTCCACCCTCTCCGGCACGAAAGTGCCTGTCACCGATGGCGATGTGGCAACACATGCCGTCGTGCTGGCCAAGGAAGGCTCCGGCGCAAGCCTCGTCCTCGTGGACCTGACCGGTGAAGGCGTTACCCGCAAGACGCTTCAGACGCTGGACCCGACCCGCAGCCATGCCGAGATCGTCTTCGACAAGGCCCCGGCCACACGCCTCGGAAACGCTGGCGACGGCGAAATGCTGAACGACCAGATTCTGGATCACGCCGCTGTGCTGCTCGCCTTCGAACAGCTGGGCGGAGCATCCCGCGCGCTGGAAATGGCGACGGACTATGCAAAAGAGCGCTACGCGTTTGGCCGTCCGATTGGTGGCAACCAGGCTATCAAGCACAAGCTGGCCGAAATGTATGTGAAGAACGAAGTGGCCCGCTCCAACTGTTTCTACGGTGCATGGGCGGTCTCCACCGGCGCAGCGGAACTGCCGGAAGCGGCTGCTGCGGCCCGTATCGCGGCCTGCGAAGCCTTCTGGTTTGCTTCCAAGGAAAACATCCAGACTCATGGCGGCATGGGCTTCACATGGGAGGTGGACTGCCACCTCTTCTATCGCCGCGCCAAGCTGCTGGCCGTTCAGGCCGGCGCCCCGAAAGTGTGGAAAGAGAAACTCGTCCGCACCCTCGAAAACAAGAACGCCGCATAAGGAGGAAACAGACATGGACTTCAACGATACCAAAGAAGAAGCCGAATTCCGCGCCGAAGCACGCGCTTTCCTCGGCAAACACCTTGACCCAAAAGGCGACAAGCCCCTGCGCCAGCGCGTCGATGGCTCTGAATTCATGCGCCGCGCCAAGGAATGGCAGAAAACGAAGGCTGAGAACGGCTACGCCCAGATCACATGGCCAAAGGAGATCGGCGGCCGTGGTGGCACACCGATGCAGCAGGTCATCTGGAACCAGGAAGAAGGCAAGTTCGACGCGCCAACCGGCCCGTTCACCATCGGCCTTGGCATGTGCATCCCGACCGTCATTGCCTTCGGGTCTGACGAGCACAAGAAACGCTATGTCGGCAAGGCGCTGAAAGGCGAGGAAATCTGGTGCCAGCTCTTCTCGGAACCGTCCGCAGGGTCTGACGTCGCAGGCCTGAAGACCCGCGCCGTGAAAGATGGCGACGAATGGGTCATCAACGGCCAGAAGGTCTGGACCTCCGGCGCGCATTATTCCGACTACGGCATCCTGCTGACCCGGACCGATCCGAGCGTGCCAAAGCACAAGGGCCTGACCATGTTCATCGTGGACATGAAGCAGGCTGGCGTTGAAGTGCGCCCGATCCACCAGGCATCTGGCGGCCGTGAGTTCAACGAAGTCTACTTCACCGACGTCCGTATCAAGGATTCCGATCGCCTCGGCGATGTCGGCCAAGGCTGGAAAGTGGCCATCGTCACGCTGATGAACGAACGCCTCGCCGTGGGCGGATCGCCGGGCCCGGACTGGGCGGAGATCATGGCCTACGCCAAAGAGGCCGGCACCATGTCGGATCAGGCCTTCCGCGAGAAGCTGGCGGATTGGTATGTCGCAGCGCAAGGCTACAAGCTGACCAAGTTCCGTACACAGACGGCCCTATCGCGCGGCCAGACACCGGGACCGGAAAACTCGATCGGTAAGATCATCACGGCCAACCATCTTCAGGATATCTGCAACTCGGCCATCGAGATGCAGGACCATTACGGCATCCTGACGGATTCAGACCGGATGCCAGCCGACGCCATCTTCCAGCAGAGCTTCATGTGGGCCCCTGGCCTGCGCATTGCTGGCGGTACGGACGAGATCCTGAAGAACATCATCGCCGAACGCGTTCTTGGACTGCCTCAGGATGTCCGGGTCGACAAGGACCTGCCGTTCGACCAGATGAAGAGCGGCTAGCTCAGCTTTCGGGTTCGGCCGCGTGGGCGTTGATGTACTGGCTGACAAAGCCGGCAACTTCGTCCACGCAGGCCCGCCCGGCCCCTGCCAGCGCCTTGGCGCGGTCTGCATTGGAATCGCCATCGGCCTGCTGCGTGGTTGAAATAATCGTCTGATCCAGAACATCCCGCGATGCCCCTTCGAGAAGGGTCGCACGTACCCGGCACCGCCCCGTCGTTCCGGACAGGGTGAAATCGGTCACCTGCCACGCCAGTTCATATTCTGCGAGTGCGCCCGTCTCCGGCACAATTGCCTTGCCCGATCCATTCCCTTCCAGCGCATCCAGCATTGCCATCTGGATCAGGCGCGTGGAGGAATCGGTCCACTCCACATTCGGCACCAGCCTCAGCGCACCGGAGGAATCCTCCGCTGCAATGGCCCGTCCGGCGACAAGGCGCGACGCTTCCGGTTCGCGAACGACGATGGATGCTTCAAGATCATACACCGTCTCAACGGCGGCAAACCGGTACAACCCTTGCGGCACCTTCGGTTCCGGCAAGACGGAGACACAGGCAGCCAGGCCAAAGGCAGCAACGCCCGTTGCGAGGCAGGTAGCAAGCTTACGGATCATCTATCGGCTCTCCTCATACGGGGCCGGGTCACCGACCACGAAGCCCTGTGGGTTCTGTTCAAGTTCACGCGCCACCCGGTCCAGCCGCGCGATCAACACGCGCAGATCACGGCTGGCCAGACGAGCATCCTGAAGCGCGTCCGTCGCCGGGCCTTCAATCGCATCGGCCGCGGCTGAGATGGCGCGATTGCTCTCTTCTACGGCTGTATTCGCGTTCTCCGTGACGTTTCTCAGATCAGCGATCAGCGCATTGGCTTCACCGCCAAACTGAGTGATCTGCGCGTCTGCATTGGAACTGAAAGATCCGAAGGAGGCCGAGGCCTCTTCAAACCGTTGCGCCGCAGCGGACACATCTCGCAACGTGGTCGTCGCCTGCGCCATCGTGCCATCCGTGGCGGCAAGCTGGCCACTGAGTCGCTCGATATTGGTCAGCGTCTTGGAAAGGGATTCGATATTCTCATCGGTCAGCACCAGATTGACCCGCTCAATCGTGCGCGTCGCCTTGCCCAGCACTTCGGCGCCACCGGCAAAGATCTCATCCAGTTGGGTGCGTTCTGCCTTGATCACAGGAACGGGCTGTCCGGGCCGCGCACGCAGGGAGGCCGCGTTCGGTGTGCCTGCCGTGATCTGAACAAAGGTAATGCCCGTGATACCCGCCAACTGAATCGAGGCGGTGGAGTCCACCTTAACCGGCGTTTCGGAATCGACGCGGATGCGGGCGCGAACCTTTGACGGATCCCCCCGATCAATCCGCACCCAGGACACTTCACCCACCTTGATGCCGATATAGCGGACGGACGCCCCCTGCTCCAAAGACACCGGGCCTTCGAAGACGATGTCATAGGCTTCGAAATCCTGACGGAATTGCGACTGGCCCAGCCACAATGTGAAGACTGCAACCGCCATCGTCGCAATGATCACGAACGCACCGATCAGCGCATAATTTGCACGTGTTTCCATTGTCTCCGGGCTCCTCTTCTAGTGTCCCGCAGCGGCCCGCCCACGCGGACCTCCGAAATATTCCTGGACCCAGGGATGATCAAAGGCCCTCAACTCATCAATTGTTCCGACCGCCAGCACGCGTTTCTCGCCAAGCACGGCAATCCGGTCACACGTCGCATGCAGCGTATCCACATCATGCGTCACAAGGAAGACTGTCAGGCCCAGTGCGCGCTGAAGATCGCGGATCAGGGCATCGAAATTGGCCGCCGTGATCGGGTCGAGCCCGGCTGTCGGCTCGTCCAGGAACAAGAGCTCCGGATCCAGCGCCAGCGCGCGGGCCAGTGCGGCCCGCTTGCGCATGCCGCCGGACAAATCCGACGGGAATTTGGGCCCCGCATCGGCATGCAGCCCGGCCATCAGAATCTTCATGTCGGCCAGCTCTCGGCAAAGTTGCGGCGATAGCTCCGTATGCTCTTTCATCGGCACCATGACGTTTTCACGCACGGTGAGGTTCGAGAACAGCGCGCCATCCTGGAACATGACCCCCCAGCTACGCTCGACCGCGGCGCGTTCTTCGGCGTCCAGCGTCTCCAGACGTTTGCCAAACACTTCAATGCTGCCCGCTGCCGGTTCCTTGAGGCCGGTAATCGCCCGCAGCAGAACGGACTTGCCGCAGCCGGACGGGCCGATAATGCCGATGATTTCGCCTCGCCGGATATCAAGGTCCAGATGCTCATGAACAACATGGCTGCCATAGGCTGTCTTGAGGTCGCGTATGCGGATGATGAAATCATCGGTCATATGCCCATCTCCATGTAGAAGATGGCAAACAATGCATCGATCACGATGATCGAGAATATGGCCTGCACCACTGATGTTGTCGTCTTGCTGCCCAGCGACTGGACTGACCCGCCAACGTTCAGGCCTTGCCGACAAGCGATCAGTGCCACGACAAAGCCAAACACCGGTGCCTTGGACATACCCACCCAGAACTGGTCCAGCGGAACATTGGATTGCAACCGATCCAGAAACAGGGCCGGGTTGATGTCCAGCGCCATCCAGCCCACCATCACGCCGCCCGCAATTCCCGCAATCGTGCCAACAAATGCCAGCACCGGCGTTGCAACCACCATCGCCAGAATTCGCGGCGCGACCAGAACGTCCATCGGTTTCAGGCCGAGTGTCTGCATCGCGTCGATTTCCTGACGCATCTTCATCGTGCCGATCTGCGCCGTGAAGGAGGAATTGGTTCGCCCCGCCAACACAATCCCGGTCATCATGACGCCCAGCTCTCGCAACATGGCGAAGCCGATCAGTTCGACGACGAAGACTTCAGATCCGAGGTCGCGCAAAGTCGTCGCGCCGATAAAGGCGACCACCATGCCGACAAAAAACGACAGGAAGGCGATGATCGGCATCGCATCGAGACCGGCCTCTTCAAGGACAGACACAATCGACGTCCAGCGCAGTTTCCAAGGCGTCAGCACCAGACGGAACGTCGTCACCAGCGTCTCGCCCAGAAAAGCGAGCATGTCCCGCGACTCGGACAGCATGTTCATGAAGCCGCGACCGGTGCGTTCCAGCATGTCGACCAATCCGCCATGCGCTGGGCGTTTGGGCTCGTCCACATCGGTGACCGCGTGAACCTGACCGATCAGGTTTTCGGCGTTCCGATGGTCTCCCACAATATCTGCAGGCGCGTCTGACAATTGGCGCAATGTGCGGTCAATGACGAACGCTCCGGCCGTATCCAGTTGGCCCAGACCGGATACGTCCAGTGTCACACCCGCCCCGCTTTCCAGAGCGCGCAAATCCTCATCCACGATCTGAACCGTGCGCACCGTCCAGTCGCCCGAGACGCGGAGCACAGTCTGTTCGTCGCTGGTTTCCAGCGCGAATTCGGGGGTGTTAGGGTTTGCCATGCAATACTTTTATACCTGCCCACCCTATCCAAACATGCTTAAGACCTGAAAAGCAGGATTGTTCAAATTTCATCTATCAGGACCATACATGGCCAAGCGGACCCTTGAAATCACTGATTTTTCTTCGCCCCTGAAGCGCGCGTTTACCATTTCGCGCGGTGCGAAGACCAGCGCGGAGACCATTCTGGTAACCATACGCCAGGATGGCGCTGTTGGCCGTGGGGAGTGCGTGCCCTATCCGCGCTATAGCGAAACCCAGCCAGGTGTCCGCGCCGCGATTGGGGAGATGCGTGCGCAAATCGAAGACGGGCTGAGCCGGGATGCCCTTCAGGACGCGATGCCAGCTGGCGCCGCACGGTGCGCCGTGGACTGCGCGTTGTGGGACCTCGAAGCGAAGCTCACCGGCACACCTGTCTGGCAGCTGGCAGGCCTGCCTGAACCCGGGCCGGTCGAAACTGCCGTGACGGTCAGTCTCGACACCGCTGAAGCGATGGGAGAGGCCGCCAAATCCACGCCGAGCAAGCTCCTGAAACTGAAGCTCGGCGGCGCGGAGGATCTTGACCGGATCGAAGCGGTTCACGCCGTCCGCCCGGATGCGCGCCTGATCGTGGATGGCAATGAGGGCCTGCTGGTGGACCAGTTCCCCGGCATCATGAAGCGCGCGGCAGAGCTGGGCGTCGTTCTGGTCGAGCAGCCCTTCCCCGCTGGCAAGGACGAGGCCTTGCTGCGTCGGCCCGGCGCGGTATCGGTGTGCGCAGACGAAAGCGCGCACACAAGCGCAGAGATACAGGACCTTGCCCGTCGCTATGATGCGGTCAACGTAAAGCTCGACAAGACCGGAGGCCTGACTGAAGCGATCCGCATGGTGCAGGCTGCCCGGGCAAGCGGCATGAATGTCATGATTGGCTGCATGGTCGCAGGCTCCATCTCCATGGCGCCTGCTGTCTTGCTGGCTGGCCTTGCGGATGCCACCGACCTCGACGGACCACTCTGGCTCGCCGAGGATGTGGTAGACGGCCTGACCTATACGGATGGAATGATCAGCCCACCGAAGCCCGAACTCTGGGGCTAGGCCGCGCCGTCCAGAATATCCTTGAAGCCGCTTGGCGCATGCGGGCCCATGAACAATTGCTCGAATGCGCCGATCCCTTCGGAGGACAACCCGTTCGGGCCTTCATGCCTTGCGCGGGCAATGGCCTGAATGTGCAGATTCTCTGGCTGCTGCCACGCCAGCTTTTCCGGTTCGTAGTCTTCGCGCAATACGGATAATTGATCGCCCTGATACGAGCCATGCTTGCGCTCCGGATGGCCATAGCCAATGCCCTTCATCAGGAAGGTACCAAACGGCTCGAAGCTCACCGTATGCGCGCCGCCCTGACCGTCTTCAAGGTGCAGCTTCGCAGATTTCATCCGCCGCGTTCCGGACGTGTACTGGATATCCATATGCGGCTTGTCGAGATGGATCAGATCGCCCTGCCCTGCGCCATCCATCGCCAGCACGGCGCGCGTGTTCCACGCCTCACCCGCCTCATCATGGTTCACATGATAGAACATGGACAGGTTCGGGAAATTGGTAGGCGTCCAGATCCAGTAGAATTGTGGCGGCAGCGGCGGGATCAGCGGCTGTGTATCCTGCGCCCCGATCGGACGTACGCCCCAGCTGCGGTCACGCGTTCCCGTCCAGCTGCCCGGTGAGACATCGATCTCTGTGCCATCAATGCGCAGCTTGCCAGCCCAGCGGCCGTTCTGCGTCATGCGCGTCACATCCATCAGCATGCGCGGCCCCTGGCGGCGCGTGAAGCGCGGCTCCTCGATCGGGAAGGCCCGCCCCTCGAAGACAAGGTCCAGCGCAATGCCTTCGGTTTCCTCAACCTTCAGCCGTATGCGCTTCAGCGGTTCGACCACTTCTACTGAAAAGCCGCCAACAAAGGTATTCATCCGCTCCATGTTCAGCGGACGGGAAAAGAAGACCGAATGTTGCTTACCGCCCCTCAGAACTGACACGGCAGCGTCGATGATGTTCAGGTGCGGATAGATGCCCATCGCCGCGGCGAAGAACGTCTCGCCATCGGGAGAATAGCCATTGAAGAAATAGCGGTCGTAGAAATTCCGGTCGGAGCCTGAAAAGGCCACAGGTTCCGGTGTCTGGTGAATCGGATACTCATCTCCGGCTGTCAGCATGTCGTTTCCTTCCTTCGCGTCACCACTTGGCGGGCAACGTCCCGCAGCTAGGGTGAACGACACACACAGACGGTTCAAGCCGTGACGCAAAGGGAGCCCAAAAAATCATGACCAAGATGACGGCAGACGAAGCCAACACATTCCTGCGCGGCGCATTCGCGACGAAAGACAATCGAACGGAAGTCACGCTGATGGAAGATGGCCGCGCCGTGATGCGCCTCGTGGCGGATGAATCGAATTTGCGCCCCGGCGGCTATATTTCCGGACCGACGCAGATGTCGCTGGTCGACTCCGCCGCCTATATGGCCGTGATGACGAAGACGGGCCATGAGCCCATGACCGTGACCAGCAATCTCAGCATCAACTTCCTGCGACCTTGTATCGGGGATGTGGTCGTCGCGGATGCGCGTATATTGAAGATCGGTCAGGCTTTGGCCGTCATGGAAGTGGATGTAAGGATCGAAGGCGCAGACAAGCCGTCAAGTCATGCGGTTGTGACCTATGCGATCCCGAGAGAACCGAGTGGAATGGCATGAATGCATTGGGACTGATCGCCGGCCTTCTGGGATTTGCAGCCGTGGCGCTGGGCGCCTTTGGTGCGCATGGGCTGGAAGGTGTTCTGAGGGCTGAAGGCACTGACTGGTGGCACACGGCAACGCTCTATGCCCTGCCGCATTCTGTCGCCGCGCTGGTCATTTCCCTGCACGGCAACACCGGCCTGCTGCGCAAGGCGGGCTGGGCGTTTGCGATTGGGACGATCATCTTTGCCGGAACGCTCTACGCGATGGCGTTGGGCGCGCCGCGCTGGTTCGGGGCGATCACCCCGATTGGCGGCGTTGGATTGCTGGTGGGATGGGCCCTCTGCGCCTTCGGCGCTCGAAAGGCAGCCTAGAGACGCGACTTAAGAAGTCGAACGGCTAAGCGAGGCGTATTTATCCGCGAGACCATCTGCCGTATCGCGGGCGTCGTCGATCGTGTCTGCGAACGATTTGAGCTCCCGGTCAACTGGCGCGATATCCATGTCCATGTCGGACCGGGACGTGACATCGCCAAGGGCACCCTGGAAGTTGCGATAGGCCATCTGTGCGCGCACCAGGGCCCGCTCATAGCTCATCACATCGGCGCGGGTGGCAGAATCCTGCCCGCCGGTTTCGAGCACATCGCGGGCTTCACGGCTGACATCTGCCAGACCGGTACGAGCGGCCTGAGCGTCCGATACGATGCGTGCCAGCACCAGCGAGGGTGCATCTGATTTCGCGCCAATGCGGAAAGCATAGTCGCGGGTTTCGTCATCAGATTTTCCGTTGATCAGCGTGGACGCAAAACCAGCCAAGCCGCCGGTTGCTTCAATCCAGCCCTTCTTGACGGCATCGGTGCAATATTCAGCAGAAACTTTACGCAGGGCAGACTGGGATTGCGTGAGACTGGTTTCAACCGAAGTCTCACCGGATACCATCGAAACGGTTGCGCATCCTGCCAGAAGGCATAGGGATGCACCCAGAACTATACTACGCATTTGACAGCCACCTGCACACCTGATTGGGACCACACCTGCAATAATGTTTACGGTTGCCACTGGCACAAGTCCAGTAACACCGCACAATATGACTGAGAATAAGTGAAAACTGCATGAACAGACGCTCCAACCGCCGCATTTTGTATCCGAGACTGGAATCCAGACGCTCTGGAAGGCTGCGAGTCAGCGAAATTCACGAAATTTACTGGGAAGAATCGGGGAATCCGAACGGGATTCCTGTCATTGCCGTACATGGAGGCCCCGGAGGCGGCTCAAGCCCAGAAATGAGGCGCTTTTTCGATCCGGGCAAATATCGCATCATTTTGTTCGATCAGCGCGGCTGTGGGCGCTCCACCCCGCACTCTGAATTGCGGGAAAACACGACCTGGGACCTGATCGATGACATGGAGTCGATTCGGGACGCCCTCGGCGTCGACAGATGGCTGGTGTTTGGCGGCTCATGGGGCTCCACCCTGTCGCTGGCCTATGGCGTGACCCATCCGGATCGCACGCTCGGCCTCGTCCTGCGCGGCATCTTTCTCGTCTCGAAAGCCGAGATCCAGTGGTTCTACCAATCCGGCGCCAGCCGTCTGTTTCCGGATGCCTATGACCGCTACATCAAGCCGATCCCGGAGGACGAGCGCGACGACCTTCTGATGGCCTTCCACAAGCGCCTGATCGGCGACGACAAGCAGGCACGCATCGACGCCGCCCGCGCCTGGTCGCGCTGGGAAGGCGAAACCCTGTCCATCAAGGGGCCAACGACAACCCCTGCCCGGTTCAATGAAGATGATTTCGTCGACGCTTTCGCCCGGATCGAATGCCACTATTTTGTCAATCGCGGCTTCTTCGCGTCGGACAATTGGCTGCTGGAAGAAGCCAAAACCAAGCTGAAGGATGTGCCCGGTGTGATCGTGCACGGCCGGTATGATGTGGTGACACCACTCTCCACCGCTTGGGCGCTTTCAAAGGCCTGGCCTAAAGCCGACATCCACATCATTCCGGATGCAGGTCACTCCTCCATGGAGCCCGGCATTGTCGACAAGCTGATCCAGGCAACGGACGATTTTGCCATCCAGTATGCAGACCTGATCAAGGCGTAACACAAAAGGCCGGACAGGCCGCGCCTTCCGGTTTTACGAAGAGTGTGACGGGCGGAAGAGACAGAGGCCGCGTCAGGTTTTGGTATTGGGGAAGTTCAGGTTGCGACCCTGCACCTTCCGCCGCCGGGAGAACGCATCGCCTCGTTCGCCCCACCGGAACAGGAAAGCCAGAAAGTCCGGTGACAGGAACCATCCTGCCGCAGAATTCCGCGCGCCGGATTGGCGGGCTGTTTCTACCTGTCCCCATATAAGAAAAGGGGGCGCATAGACGCCCCCTTCTCCGCAGGTCTTGTGTGTGCTGTTGCCTAGATCACGCCAAGCTTGGTCAGTGTGCCAAGCACGAGGATGAAGGCCAGCGCAGGTGGCACAACCCAGCGGCACATGAAGCGCCAGAGATTCATGATCGTCCCTTCGCCAAGCTCACTGGTCAGCATCTCGCGGCTGAGGATCCAGCCCGCGAACACCGCCAGCAACAAGGCGCAGAGCGGCAGCATGATGTTGCCGGTGATGATGTCAGCAAAGTCGATGAAGTCTGATGAGAAGACATAGCCCATGCCGATCATGAACAGGACGAAGCCAATGCCCATTGCTGCCCCGGGACGGGTGACGCCTTCGCGCTCTTCCAGCCACGCAACGCCCACTTCCATCAATGAGATCGAAGACGTGAAGGCCGCAAACAGGGCCAGCAGGAAGAAGGCTCCGCCAACCCAGACGCCCAGCGCGCCCATCTGGCTGAATGCGATTGGCATCGACACGAAGAACAGGCCCGGTCCGCCGGCCGGGTCCGCCCCGAAGGCAAACACGATCGGGAAGATCGCAAAGCCAGCGATCAGCGCCACCATCGTATCGGCGCTCGCCACAATGGCCGATGAGCGTGGAATGTTGGTATCGCGGCTGAGATAGGCCCCATAGGTGACCATCAGGCAGGAGCCGACGGACAGCGAGAAGAAGGCCTGGCCCACCGCTTCCAGGAAGGTGGCCATGGTGACCTTGCTGAAATCCGGAGTCAGCAGGAAGCTGGCCGCAGCACCGGCATCACCCTCAACGAGCGCAAAGCCGACAATACCGATCAGCAGGATGAAGAAGGCAGGCATCAGGAAAGTGGCCGCTTTTTCAATCCCCCCCTTCACGCCGCGCGCCACGATGAATGTGTTCAGCGCGATAAAGGCCGCAAGCAATGTGCCGATCATGTATTTATTGCTGATCGTCTGGCCGAAATTGGTGGAGGATACATCTGCAAGGCTGACAGTTGTGCCGGTCTCTGCAGTGAGGCGCGCCGCTTCATCTGCAAAGCGTGTGAAAGTGCCGTCGAAGGCCTGGGGAATGAAGGCCAGAACCCAGGCTGAGATCACGATGTAGAAGGTAAGGATAAAGAACGAGCCCAGCGTTCCGATCCAGCCGACAACCTGCCAGTTCTCACTCTTGTTTTCGGCGCGCGCGAGAGAGTGAATGCCCTCAATCGCCGACATGCCGGATTTCCGTCCCACGGCATATTCTGCCATCAGCACGGTAAGGCCGAGGAACAGGACGCAAATCAGATAGATGATGATGAATGCGCCGCCGCCATTTTCACCTGCAGTGAATGGGAAGCGCCAGAAATTGCCCAATCCGACCGATGAGCCGACCGCGGCCATGATAAATCCAAAGCGCGAGCCCCAATGGTCCGTCTTGCGGCCAATTTCTCCTGCCATATGCCCTCTCCCCGGGTCAAAGTTTTGCGCGAACCTATCGACGGCAAAACAAAAATCAACGATTGTTATGTTTTAGAGCTAAAATATTCCGCGCGCCGTCAGCTTTTCATCCCGGTGCATGTGCGCCGCGATGATCAGGCCGAAACACGCCATTGTCGTCAGCATGGCTGTGCCGCCATAAGAGATCAATGGCAAGGGCATTCCCACGACGGGCAAGAGCCCCAATACCATGCCCACATTGAACACGATATAGAATGCGACCGTGGCCACCGCCCCTGCCGACGCCAGCCGCCCGAACCAGCTGACAGACCGCGCTGCACTGTAGAGCGACCATCCCAGCAAGACAGCAAATCCGACCAGCAGGGCCGTCGATCCGAGGAAGCCGAACTCCTCCGCAATCACGGTGAGAATGAAGTCGGTATGCTGTTCAGGCACATAATCCTGTTGCGACTGGATTCCTTGCAGGAAACCGCGGCCATTGAAGCCTCCTGCGCCGATGGCAATCTTGCCCTGCTCGATCTGGTAGCTTTCGCCGAGCGCGTTGGTTGACTCGCCAAACAATTGGGCGAGGAAGGTATCCACCCGTTCACGCTGGTAAGGTGCCAGCACGAACTGGTACACCGGCCAGACGGACGCGACACCGCCGACAATCACGGCCGTAATGATGCGCACCGACAGGCCAGCGAGGAAGATCACGACCCCGCCGGAAGCAACCAGAGCAAGCGTGGTTCCGAAGTCCGGCTGTTTGAAGATCAGGGCCGCAGGCAACAGGATGATCGCCAATGCGCCGAGGTGTACGAGAATGCGCCCTGTCTGGGGCTGCAGTATCATCTGGTAGTATCGCGCGAGCGCCAGCGTTACGGCCAGCTTTGCAAACTCCGAAGGCTGAACGGCCACAGGCCCGACCTGCAACCAGCGCTGCGCACCGCCGCCTGTCACACCCATGAGTTCGACCAGCACAAGCAATACCAGCGTGCCAGCATAGGCCGGAAACGCCAGCCGCATCCACCAGGACAGCGGCAGCATGGCAAGGCCGATCATCATCACGAAACAGATGACCAGGCGCACCAATTGAAGTTTCCAGAGATGCGCCTCGATCGGGTTCGTGTGCGCCGAGGAATAGAGCATCGCAATGCCGGTCAGCGCCATCGCCGCGATGAGGAGGATGAACCCCCAAGGCAGGCGCATAAGCTTTTCGAGCACGCCCTGATTTTCAAAGCTCAGCGATGTCGCCGTTCGTGTTCGCGCTTCGCCTCGCGAGAAACCGGTAAAACCTTCGCGGTTCATGTCGGCTCTCCCTCATCCTTCATCGAGGCCGGCAGGGAAGCACTTTGAGAATAGGTCGGCTTGCGACGGCTATCGGTCTTGAGCGCGAAATGCAGGATATCGCGCGCCACCGGAGCCGCTGTGCGCGAACCGCCCTCCCCGTGCTCGACCACGACAGAGATGGCGTATTTCGGATTATCGGCGGGCGCATAAGCCACGAACAGGGCATGATCGCGCAGCTCGCGCGCAATCTCACTGCCCGAGCGTACGCCGCTGAGGCGCTCTTCGCGGGTGATGCGTCGTACCTGCGCTGTCCCCGTCTTGCCGGCGAGGCGCGGCCCTCCGAGGCCCAGATCGCCAGAGCGATAGGCCGTGCCGCCACCCTCCGACGTCACGCCATACATGCCCGCTTTCATCAGCTTCATGATTTCTGCATCCAGCGGCGCATCCAGCGAATGGTCGTCCGCCGAGTTCGGACCGATGCCGATCATGCGCGGTGTGAAGGGCTTGCCCTCTGATGCGATGCGCGCCGTCATCAAGGCTAGCTGCAGTGGAGTCGTGCCGAGTTGCCCCTGGCCAATTCCGAAATTGAGCGTTTCGCCTTCGTACCAGTTTTCCTTGCGGACGCGCTGTTTCCATTCCCGGTCCGGCACAAGACCGCCCCGTCCGCCGGTCATGCCCAGAACCCAGTCTTCGCCGAAGCCGAATTTGCGGGCGACCTCAGCGATCTTGTCAACGCCGGTGCGGCGGGCAATTTCATAGAAGTAGACATCGCACGACCCCTTGATGGCCGTATGCAGATTGACCGAACCGTGCCCGCCCCGCTTCCAGCAATGCCAGGTGCGGTTACCGAAATGGTAGTAGCTGTTGCAATGCACCCGGTCGGTCGGCTTGATCACGCCCGCCTCCAGTGCGGCCGTCGCAACCACCATCTTGAAGGTGGAGCCCGGCGGATACACGCCGCCATGGGCGCGCGGATAAAGCGGCGAGCGATTATTGTCGCGCAGCTCTGCATAATCCGCAGACGAAATACCGTTTACAAAATCGTTCGGGTCGAAGGCCGGTGTGGATACCATGGCCAGCACGTCGCCGCTTTCCACATCGAGCACCACGGCTGCGCCGCTTTCGCCCTCGAAACGCTCAATCGCCACACGCTGGAGATCGGAATCGATGGTCACGAACAGATCCCGCCCCGGTGTCGGTGCCAACCGCTCATCCGGGATTTCCTCAATCACGCGGCCATGCGCATTGGTGACGAGCTTGCGATAGCCGGGCTTGCCGCGCAACCATTCCTCGGCGAAACGCTCCATACCCTGACGACCCGTGCGCATGTCGGGATGCCGGAACATGGTTTTCAGCGTTTCAGCTTCCTTGTCGCTCATGTCGTCAGTCAGGCGCACAAGATCATCCTGGCTTGCGCGCGCGACATATCCCAGCACATGGGCAAAGTCTCGTCCGCGAGGATAGGAGCGCGTCAGCGCCATCTCGACGTTGACGCCCGGCATCTCCGCAGCATGCACGTTCATCCGTGCAAAGTCTTCATAGGTCAGCTCATGCGCGACCGTGACCGGCACGAAGCCTGCATTGCGGCGACGGCTCATGCGAACTTCATTCGCGATCCGCTCCAGGCGCTGGTCCGGCACCTCGATCAGGGATGCGATGCGTGCCAGTGTCTCTTCGGGATTGTCGGCCTGTTCCGGAATAATGGAGATACGGCCCGCCCGGCGATGCGACGCCAACGGGCGGCCAAAGCGGTCCAGGATTCGCCCCCGTTGCGGCGGGGCGAGTTGCAGCTTGATGTGGTTTGCCTCGGCCTGCGCCTGATAGCGTTCCTGATCCAGGATCTGCAATTGAAACAGACGCCCGATCAAACCGGCCCAGACAAGCCCGCCCGCTGCACCCGCAATGGCGGCGCGACGTGTGAATGCGTGATCGAGATCGGCGGGTTTCTTGCTCATGAGGCTTGCCCCACACTCTCACCGGGCAGGCGGCCCAGATCAAACACTTTGTTCAGCACCGCATAGACCAGCCCCGTCGTCATCAGCGACGCCACCAAAGGCAGCACCCGGACGGCATGGTCTTCCAAGGTTGACGCCATGAGCCAAAGCAACAGGAAGGCGCCCGAGAACAGCAGGATCGGCGAAAGAATGGCGATCAGCGGCTCGTTCATGACGTCGAACATGTCCGCAATCGCCGCGCTGGCGCCATAGGCGAGCAGGTTCAGGATCACGAAGCAGCCAATCGGCGCGTGGAAGGTCACATCCTGCACCAATCCGAAAATGATCAGCAAGATCATCGGGCGCACCGACAGGCCCACCCTGCCCCAGCCTACGGCACCCCAGAGCGCAGCATATGGCCATGCGATTGAAAATCCGAAGAATTCGCGCGGAGTCAGCCCAAGCAGACCAATGGCAGCAATCGCAAACGCCCCGAACAGGAGGCGGGGCGTTGGGCCAGTCTGCGACCACAGGCTTCGATTGGGACGGCTGCTGGAGCGTGACATTCTATTGGCGCGCTCCCTGTGTCGGGCTGGCCGCTGGCTCGACCTCCTCCACCGGAAGCGCCATCGGTTTCACGATCTCCGGCGGCGGGATCATCTGGACGTATCCTCCGTCGCGCTCTGCCATTGAGAATTTCACACGCCAGTCATCCCCGGACTTGCGCACCTCTCCCACCACCAGACCGCGCGGGAATGCTCCGCCCTCGGCTGAAGTCAGAATACGTTCGCCTTCGACGAAGGCGTCTCTTTCCGGCAAATCCGTCAGGCTGCCAAGGCCATCCCGGCCACCATAGAGAATGGCGCGCACACCGCTGACTTCGCCCATCACAGGCACACGGCTGTTGAAGTCCGTGATCAACAGGATACGGGAAGAATATTCGCCAAGCTGGATCACCCTGCCGACAAGGCCGCCTTCATTCAGCGCGACCGCACCCGGCTCAACGCCTTGCGCCCGGCCGGCATTGGCCAGAATTGTCTGCGCGAAGGGCCCGTCATTCTCTGCGGTGACGCGGGCCGTTACGCCGCGCGCGGGCGGCTCTCCCATCAAATTCAGGATCTCTTCATAGGCCTCAAGCCGCTCAGCCATTGAAATGGCGGCAGCCTTGTAGCGCGACAGGTTTCGCACCTCGGCTTCGAGTTCCTTGATGCGGCGCTCGCGCTTGGCCTGACCGGTGACCCAGGCCCAGACATTCATCCCCTCATTGCCGCCAAACTGGTCGCCAACCGTTGTGCGGACAGGATTGAACATGGAACGGATTTGCGGGGCAGATTGCGCAAGAACAAGGGCAGCGGCAGCAAAAATGAACACGCCGAGGATCAGACGCTTGGGAGAGCGTTTCTGACTCTTCGTTGCTGATCGGCCGAGGCGCGCCATTGGCCTGTCCCTTTGCGTGTTACCCCTGTCTGCTCATGATGTCAGACTTCCGGTGAAAGCACCGTACGCATCTTCGTGAAATTCTCGAGCACGTGCCCGCAGCCATTCACAACACATTTCAGCGGATCATCGGCGATCATTACCGGCAACTGAGCCTGCTCGCGGATGACCGTGTCTAGATTGCGCAGCAAGGCGCCACCGCCCGTCAGAACAATGCCGCGATCCACAATGTCGGCGGCCAGTTCAGGCGGCATGGCTTCGAGCGCGATCTTAACAGCATCAATGATGTCCGTCACGGGCTCGCGCAGCGCTTCGGCGATCATGGCTTCGGTGATTTCGGTCTCTTTCGGCACACCATCCAGTGTTCCGCGACCGCGCACGGTCAGCGCCATGCCGGTGCCATTCTCCGGTGGCATGGCCGTGCCGATTTCCTTCTTGATGCGTTCAGCGGACATTTCACCGATCAGGATCTTCTGCTCGCGGCGCAGATAGTTGACGATGGCCTGATCCATCTTGTCGCCGCCGACGCGGACTGAACGCGAATACACAATGCCACCCAGCGACAGCACCGCCACTTCGGACGTGCCGCCCCCAATATCCACGACCATTGAGCCCGCCGGATCATCAATCGGCAGGCCAGCGCCGATTGCTGCGGCCATGGGTTCTTCGATCAACTGCACTTCGCGGGCACCGGCGGCGAGGGCCGACTGGTGAATGGCGCGGCGCTCAACGCTGGTGGCGGAGCTTGGCACGCAGATGATGATGAGGGGAGACACGAACGCCCGGCGGTTGTGAACCTTCCGGATGAAGTGCTTGATCATTTCCTCGGCGACTTCGAAATCAGCAATCACGCCATCGCGCATGGGGCGGATGGCTTCCATGTTCACCGGCGTCTTGCCGAGCATGTTCTTGGCTTGCTCTCCGACCGCATAGACAATCTTGCGGCCGCCCTGAGTCATGTAAGCAACGACTGAGGGCTCATCGAGCTTGACGCCCTGCCCCTTCACATAGACCAGCGTGTTCGCTGTCCCGAGGTCAATGGCCATGTCCGTGGACAGCATGCCGAGGAGGCTACCAATCATGTCGTACCCGAGCTCTTTCTTGAGCGGCCGGACATGAGAATCCGGCGCGCATGTGCAAATTCTATACACAGCCCCATACAACATGTGCCGTTAACGCGCCTTTAATGCAAGAGACACCGAACAGATGAGCGGTACGCAGCGTTCACGCGCCTGCTTTGTGCTGTATTTACTGGAATTTTGGATGACATTCGCCGTCAAGCCTACGGACAAACGGAACGGACCGTACATCAATTATTAACAATGTATGGACGCCGCTTAAGAAAGCTCGTCATCTTCTGAAGACGATTCCGGCTCAGCGCGCACGCGATAAAGTCTCGGTGACGCTTTTTCATCAACGGGAACGAGATAGTCAGGCATGTGTTCGGAGGTCAGCCGCGCCGCGAGTCCGCCTGGTGCGCGTTCGGCAAGCAGTTTGTTTTCGCCATCTGCCTCGCAAAGCACAATGTAATCGATCCCGCCTTCTGACAGCAGAGCCTCGGTTTCACCGGGCGGTGACATCAGGATGTCCAGCGCAAGCGCGATGCCGTCATGATTGCGGTGATAATTGCCCTGCAGCACACTGTGGTCGGTCCGGTTCAGAATACGGGGCGCAAAGTCTGTCGGCGCCAGTATTCGTGCCGTTTCCAGCGCGTTCAACCGCTCGAACAGGCTGTCATCAAGACAGGCTGATTTGTTGCTATCATTGGCCGTGGCCGACTTTGGCGACAGAATCAGGCCCGGAACAGCCCACAAGAAGGGCAAACTAAGCGCCAGCGCGCCAATATAGGCGACGCTGGAAGGATTGCGTGCCTTTCCATCACGGTAAGTGTCTGCAACCCAGAGACTGAGCGGAATGATGGCAAACACATGCCCAAAGCCCGCAAACCGAACCTGATAGACCGACATCAACAATGCCGAAACCAAGAGCGCGGCGAAGAGGAGATTCGCCCGCAGGCGCTTCCCCCGGTACGCGCCGTACAGGCTGAGGCCCAGCGCCAGCAATGCGATGCCCAGCATGAAGCCGATTTTCGCAACCCTGCCGGGACGTTCCGCGAACAGGGGCCGCGCCTCATCAATGCGGTCCAGCCAGAGCGTCTTCACCTCAGGCGACAGATCAGACAGCGGGTTCGACAGGCATTGCGGCCCCACCAGCAGCAGAACAGCAGCGCTTGCCGCGCCAATACATAGCAGCGCCGCCATGCGTACGCCCAATCCCCGCTCAGACGCCAGAAGCGCGGCCAGAACAAGGCCGAGCCCCCCTGCCAGTCCGGCAAGCAGGCTGACGGATGAAAGCGCGTCACAAGCCACGACGGCATAATTCGAAGGTGCCACCGTCGCAAAGAAAGCGAGCTCCAGCCCCGCCGCCAATCCAGCGCCAAACCCCATCGCACCGCGCCGTGCAGCCTCGCCCGAGATCGCCCAATCCAGCGCCACAATTCCGCAGATTATGCCAACAAAAACATAGACTTCGCCTCCAATCGCCACGGACGCGGCAACCGCAAGGCCAGCCAGCGCCAGACGTGTCGGACGCCTGGAAGGGTCAACAGCACAGCCCAATGCCAGGGCCAGCAGGCCAAGTTGAAGATTATGATGATCAATTGCCCCCGGCATGAACCGGTAATGGGTGGAGAAAATGAAGGCGCTTAACAAGAGGCACGCCAGCGCGCCGCCTTTGCCGCCCAGATGCCGCGCGCCTATGTAGAGCCCGGCCAGCAGAAGCAGTACGCTCAAGGGCGGCCAGACCGTATAGGCCCAAACGAGCGCGGTCTCTGATGGCAGGAATATGTTGAACAGGTGGAACAGCAACAGAATCGGCAGATCCACAAGCCGCGACCAGTGCATGGCGGTGCCGCCCTCCGGTCCCATTCGGTATTGCTGGAGGTCAAACCAGGCCTGTCCATTCAACAGATCCTGTATCTGAACGAGTCGCATTATGTCGTCGCCATCCGGTCCGATGCCGCCGAATTTCGCCTGAACAACACTGCTCAGTATCAGGCAGGCAGGCACCAAAAGGAACAACAGAACAAGTCTGGCGTCGAACCGAAACGTCATGTGCTCCCTCCGCGGCTGCGCTCCCGAAAGGCAAACTTAACCTGTGGGAGTATAGGAAACGCTAAAGAGGGAGGCGCGAGAGACTGATGACCGATACTGATCTGCCCCGCCTGAACATCGCTGTGCTCCTGCCCTGTTACAATGAAGGCAAATCTATCGCGTCCGTCGTGATCGGCTTTCGCAAGGCGCTGCCGTCTGCGCGGATTTATGTCTATGACAACAATTCCAGCGACGACACATCCTCGCAAGCCGCATTTGCGGGCGCCACCGTCGTTCCCTCCCGTCGTCAGGGCAAGGGCAATGTGGTTCGTCAGATGTTCGCCGATATTGAAGCGGATGTTTACATCATGGCCGATGGCGATGGCACATACGATCCGTCCGCTGCGCCGCGCATGATCGACACACTTCTGGCCGATCGTGCCGACATGGTCGTCGGCACACGACGGAACGTGACCGAAGACGCTGGCCGGAACGGTCACGCTTTCGGCAATCGTCTTTTCAACAAGATCTATCGCGCCCTGTTCGGCAGCGAGTTCACGGACATTTTCTCCGGTTATCGCGCCTTCACGCGTCGTTTTGCGAAAAGCTTCCCCGCCTCTTCCCCAGGATTCGAGATCGAGACAGAAATGTCGGTCCATGCGTCCAGCCTGCGGCTGCCGGTCTCGGAGATCGAGTTCGATTATGGCCGGCGCGTCGAGGGATCCGAAAGCAAGCTCTCAACCTTTCGTGACGGATTCCGCATTCTCCGCATGATGGGCATGCTGATGAAGGAAACAAAGCCCTTCGTTTTCTTCAGTGCCGTTTCGGCGGTCTTGTTCGGCACGGCGACACTGCTCAGCCTGCCAATTCTCGTCGAATATTTTGAGACAGGCCTTGTCAGCCGCATGCCGACCTGGATGCTGGCCATGACGCTCACGCTCGGCGCGATGATGTCATTCACAGCAGGGGTTATTCTGGACTCGCTGGCCCGGTCACGCATTGAGCAAAAGCGGATCCATTATCTTTCCATTGCCCCCGCCAGAGGCGAAGGCGGCATTGGGGGACGCATGCAGCGAACAGAGGATGACCCGGCAACCTATCTTCAGGACCTGTCTCGCAAGACCGGCACTTGAGTCTTTCATGTTTCAGAAAGTGAGCAGAAGGTCCACGCAGATTTGAGACGCTGAGCGCCGCAATCTCCCATGCTCAACCTAAACACTGCTTACGAATTAGCCCATATTCTGGCGCAGCTCGGCGGCACTGACCTCTGCTGCATCAGGCGATGTCTCGGCGTCGTCTTTCGGAGCGCGGCGAACCAGCGTTTCCGGAATAGTGATGAAGGCTGTCGTGCCGCGACCAGGTTCAGACCGCAGCTTGATCCGCAGACCCTGCGCATCCGCCAGGCGGCGCGCAACACTGAGGCCGAGACCGACACCTGCCGTATGGTCAAACTTCTGGTGAGCCGGACGGGAATGGAAGAACGGTTCGAACGCCTTTTCCAGAACGTCCTGGGTCATCCCCCTGCCCCGGTCACGTACCATGACAACAAGGCCCACACCGGAGACCATGCCAGCCTTCACGACAATCGGCGTAGATGAGCCGGACTCCAGCGCGTTTTTGATCACATTGCGCAGGATGATCTCAAAGCTGTTCTCATCCATGTCGGCTGACAAATTGTTTGGAACACTGACTTTCAGTCGATCTGCAAATCGGGAATTGTCAACATCAGACAGCTTGCGGACGACATTCTGAATGGATTGCGTCACGGACACTTCAGATGCATGGGCGAGATAGTCCTCACGCTCCATCCGGGTGTAGTTGATGATCCCGTCGAGAGTGGATGACAGGATCACAGCCTGCTCGCCGATCTTGTCAGCGTAGGAGCTGACCTCTTCTTCGCTACACGGAATGTTTGACGAAGACCCGATCACACCCGCACAAGCAGAGATGACGTCCAGAGGCACTTTCAGCTCGGCGCTCATGGAACCCAGGAAACGCGTCTTGGCTTCGTTCGCCGCTTCCGCTTCATTTCGGGCATGTTCGATTTCCGAACGGGCCTCTTCGATGCGTGTCACATCTGCGTACACGACAACGGTGCCGACATTCGGAATGTGTTGAACGGATTTCTGCCAGTACATGCCTTCGCGGCGGATCGGCTTTTCAACCGGCTCCAGGGAATCTTCGCTGGAACTGAAGACCTTCTTGTGAAGCTGGTTCTCGACAATGACATCACCATCCTCGTCGAAGATGGCAAACGCCTGATGGCTGGCCTCGAGTGCTCCGATGAGCAGGTCGCGGGATTCCTCAGCCTTGAGCGTGGCATCAATATCCGACTGATAGACCATGTAACTGGATCGGGCCCCGAGATAGAGCGCGATCATGAATACGATCATCATCAGGCAGATGGTGACGCCGGTAACCGACTGGGCATAGGTGCTGTAGGCAGCGCTGGAGGCGAAGGCAGCGAGGGCGTAGCGCAGCACGATCCGCGGAACCCGCGTCAACATGCTTGCCATGCCGGCAGCCATAGGCGTGATCATGAGGCCGCCCATGATCATGGCGGCATTTTCATCAGGGCCGACAAAGAAGGGCAGAGAGCCCCAGGCCATACCGAACAGGATGGCAAGGAATTCGGAACGACGCAGGTATTTTCCGCTTACCTGTTTCGGCGCTGAGCGCCCGCGCTTCAACAAGAAGTCCACGACCAGCAAAAGCGCCAGGCCCAAATTCAGCGCAACCCAGATATCGATATTGGTATCAGGAACCCAGCGGCGCACCAGAAAACTGGCGCCAACTGTATTCACGAGCATAATCAAGGCCATGACGAGCACATGGCGAGAGAAATCAAGGTGCTGCTGCAATAGAATCAGCCGGTCAACCGCCGTGCCCCGAGGCAGCGTGTTGCCAGTCACATAGGACAGAAATGATTTTTTCTGCTTCGCCATGACACCGCTATACATGGGCGAAGTGAACATTCCGCTCGCGAGTCGGTGCGGTATTGCAAGACTGTGGAAACTTGTCGTTAACGGGAGGATTAACCACAATAGGTTACACAGAATGGTTGCATAGTCGGTCTTGGATTCTGTAGCGTGCGTTCCAGTAGAAGAGAGTGCCGCGCCTGTGTCCCGCCCAAAATCGCCTTTGAGGATTGCTGTCATTGGTGCCGGTCCGGGCGGATTGAGCACAGCCCATTTCATTCAACAGGCCGGACACGAAGCGGTAGTCTTTGAGGCTGAAGATCGGCTCGGCGGCAAGTCCTTCTCTGTTGTGCGCGGCGATGCCATGAACGAGATGGGCACCTGCTACACCACGCGCTCCCACAAGCTTGTGAAGAAATGGATGAAGCAGGTTGGCATCACGCTGACCCGGCTCGGCGAAGCGCGATATGACGGCGTCAAGGTGGTCGATTACGTCAAACAGGGGGACGGGCCGCCCCTCGCCTTCCAGGCGTTGAAATTCATTCGGGCCGCCGGTCGCCTGCGCCGGGACATCCGAAATCGCCCGGATGACCCGGATGTGCGCGCCGAAGCCTCAATGACGACGGCCGAATGGGTCAAGCGGCTTGGCCTGCCGAAGATCGACCTTGCCTCGCATCGCATCCAGACAACCCAAGGCTATGGCTTCACGGATGAGGCGACGATCGGGCAGACCGTACAATGGTGCGATCTCAACTATCTGCTGTCCGGCGTCCTGAATGACATGCACATGCCGGATCAGGGCTGGACCGAGTTCTGGACCCGGTTTGCCGAGGACAAGGATGTGCGTCTCGGCAGCCCGGTCACCCATCTCGACCGATCCGGGCCAAAGCCCATCGTGACCGCCGGCGGCAAAAGCGAAGCATTCGATGCCGTAGTCTCTACAGTGCCGATGCAGAATTTCGTGAAGTTCTGCGCCGCAACGCGCGACGAGATGTTTATCTGCGAAGGCATTGAGTGGCAGAACTATACGACAACGCTGCTCACATCGCCGGATTGGTTCGATGGGTACATGATCATCGGGTACTCAGAGGCGAGCATGGATTCCAGCCGCAAGGGCGCCATCCTCGGAGGGCGACGGGAAGGCGAGAGCGAAGAACTTGGCGGGCGGCTCTATGTGACCGGGCAGTTCTCAACCGGGCTGACCCCGGCAGAACTGCGCGAGATCCTGGAGGCGGACGCGCAGAAACATGGTTTCACGATCGAAAGCGTTATCCAGCAGAAAGTCTGGCAATATTTCCCGCAATACAAGGCCGAGGCCGTGCGCGACGGCCTATTCGGCGCACTACGGCGGGTTCAGGGCAACAAGCGTACCTGGTTCAGCGGGTCCAGCTTTTCCCACGAGCTGGTCTGCAGCATTGTCGAGCAGTCCCAGGGCATGGTGCGGGACATGCTGACAGAATTGTCCAAGGCTCCGCAAGAATCCGAAGCCCTGCCCCAAACGGCTGACAAGGAGACTGCCTAGGCGGTCTCGGTTTCCGGCGCCGCGCAATAGGTGTCGATGAAATCCTGATGCTTGGGCAATTTGGAAACCGCCTGCGCGATGCTGGCCTTTAATCCGCCCAGCGCGCGGGTCAGTTGATCGTCGGTCATCATATGCCCCATATGGTGGTACCCCTTCGGCTTCAGGCGCTGGCCCATCATGACCTGTAGCCAGGAATCCACACGGAACAAATCATCCGACGCCTGATAGACGAGTCCATTCTCCCGGAACAGGGCAATGCGCTGGGACAGTGTGTCCGGTACAGGCATATCGCGGCGCGCGCGCCAGAAATCAGAATCGTCGCGCTCGGTCAGCTTGTAGTGCAGGACGATGAAATCCCGGATCTTCTCCAGTTCACGCTCTGCCTGCTCATTATAATGGTTGGCGATGGCTTCGCTGATCCCGGAAAACGGGAATTGCTGCACTAGTCGCGTCGCGCCAATCTGGATCAGATGGATGCTGGTCGATTCAAGCGGCTCCACAAATCCACTCGACAGGCCAAGGGCAACACAATTCTTGTTCCACACCTTGCGGCGGCGGCCGGTCTTGTACCGGATCAGGCGCGGCTCAGTGAGCGGCTCCCCGTCGACATTGTTCAGAAGGAATTCCTGAGCCTCGTCCGGCTGCATGTTCTCGCTGCAGAAGACGAGCCCGTTTCCGACACGATGCTGAAGCGGAATGCGCCACTGCCAGCCCGCATGGTGCGCGATGGCGCGCGTATAGGGAATGGCCGGACCGACCGAGCGCGTCTGAACCGCCAGCGCACTGTCCGTCGGCAGCCAATGCGTCCAGTCTTCATAGCCGGTCTTCAAAGTCTGTTCGATCAGCAGGCCACGAAAGCCGGTGCAATCGATGAAGAGGTCACCCTCTATCCGCTCACCTGACTGAAGCTTCAGCGCAGTGATGAACCCGCTTTCACCATCCTGCTCGACCGTGTCGATCAAACCCTCAACGCGCTTTACACCCTTGGCTTCGCTGAATGTGCGCAGGAATTTCGCATACAGGCTCGCATCCAGATGATAGGCGAAATTGATGTTGGCCTTTTCAGACGTATAGAAACGATCCTCTTCGGCAGCCTGCAATTCAAAGCAATAAGCGTCGAGCGCATCGCCAATGCCGCGCTCCTGCGCATACATCCAGATATTGTAGAACTCGCCCATCCAGCTCGGCTTGCCGACCTGGCCGAAGGAGTGGATGTAGCGATCCCCGACGCCGCCCCAATTCTCAAACGCAATGCCCAGCTTGAAGGTCGCCTTGGTGGCGCGCATGAACTCTCGCTCATCTATTCCCAGCAGATGATGGAAGGTTCGGTGGGTGGGGATGGTCGCCTCTCCCACACCCACCGTGCCGATGGCGTCTGATTCCACCAATGTAATGTCGAGCAAAGGCCCCAGCATGCGGGACAATGCGGCGGCGGCGATCCAGCCAGCCGTACCTCCCCCAGCGATAACGACTCTTTTTACCTGTTGCGTACTCACATGAACCTCCGGCCTCTTTATGGCGCTAACGGTTGAGTTTGTTCAGAAGCATCGCGCGCAGGCGACGGGCTCTTACTTCGTCCATCGGGGCCAGATTGCCCTGCGCGGCTTCCGGCAAATGTTCAGCGGGGCGATCAGACGGCCCGAAAATGTAGTAATCAAACAGCGCCTTCCAGGCCTGCTTCTCAGGGTCGGGACGATCCCGCAGGCTCAGCATGGCGTGCAAAAGCGTATTCTGCGGCGTGTCCACGAAACTTGGCGATGTGTTCCACCAATAATTGATCATGGCCGTGAAGTCGCCAAAACCCTCGACATTGTGCCACCAGAGGGCCGGATAAAAGAGGACATCTCCCGGCTCCAGCTCTGCGACTTGCCCGGCCGCCATGGCCTGACGAAACCGGGGGTAGCGATCAAGATCCGGCTCGCGGAAGTCGACCATGCTGACGACCTGCCCACCGGGCGTCGGCTCCAGCGGGCCCGGATACAAATTCGCGACCTGATCCGGGGGAAACAGGGTGAATGTCCGCTTGCCAACCATGCAGCAGGCAAGATTGTGCGACATGTCATAGTGCGCCGAGGCGATCGTGTGATTGCCCATCCATATGCTGACCAGCGGCGCGTGCGAATCAAACATTGCGTCATTCAGGACAAGATCATTCTCATCTCTGAGGCCCGGAAAGAAAATACCGAGATCGGTTGAGCCGACATAGGCAGATGCGCCCGTACGTTTGGCCATCGCCTCGCGAATGTGTGTGAAGAATTCGTCCAGCGGCACACGCCCCCGCTCGAAATTGAAACCATCAACCGCGTCAGTATAGAAATATCGCCCGCCTTCCCCCGGTGCGCAGCGATACTCGACAATCGGGCGCCCCTGATAGAAGCGCGCAATATAGTCCATCGCGGCGTCTGGCGACTTCAACCCGTGCTGCACCAGGGGCCAGTCGCGCGCCACGTCCTTGAGGATGACCGGTTCCTGATCCCGCATCAATTGCGCATACGGAATGGCGTCTGGCGCGACGCCTTCCATTACTTTTGTCTTGCGGGGAATGTCCAGTGCGGACACGCGGCTCCTCCTGGTCGATCAGCCTGCGGCAGATCGTTTGGCGTTCTTCATGTTGATCAAACGGTTCACATTGCTCAGCGATGCCAGCACCAGATATGCCGCGCGCAGAAAGCCACCCTTGTGCAGCCGCTCCAGCATCTCGCCCTCCAGCGCAGCGAGACGCTCTTCGCTCAGCGTGAACAGATCCGGCACCTTGTATTCAGTATGGTCGTCGAGCTTCAGATCCAGCGAGACTGGCTCTATCAGACCCGCCTGATCAAATGCCTCGAACATCGGTTTGGTCATTTCGTCCCCGATGGCAATCACGCGCAGGACCTGGCTGACATGTTGCAGATACGGCGCATTGCCGCCCTGTGCCAGAAAAAGCGGCTCGCCCTCCGTCTTGCTGACACGCGGATTGTCCAGATCGACATGGATCACCGGCTCGCGGCGGACTTTCCCATCGACATTCTGGTCCTGAAAGCCGATCAGAAACGGGCCGCGCTGCAGCAGTGCCGGAACATAATTCGCATTCCAGCGGTCGCCGGCCAGAAACAGATTTTCGCCCTTGTCGAGCCCCATGAGGACGACACAGAAATAATTGCCGGCTTCATCCTTGCGGAAAAAGATGGGGTAGTCGCGCTGAAGCTCCGAAAACTCGGTGGGGTAAACCGCCACCTGATTCACACTGTCGCCAAACTCGGCGCCGCGGCGCGTGACGATTTTCAGATCCGCATGATCGATATTATTCAGAAGTGCCGTGTTGGCCATGAACCGCCCTTGAATGCTGCGTGCGGTCGACGCCTCGCCTGGTTCGGGCCCGCACTTTTCCTGCATGATGAAACAATCCCCTGCCCCGGACAAGCGGGGGCAAAAAAGGCCGCTGCAAGCAGCGGCCTTTCCTGAAGGTTTCACGTCTTGTCCAAATCGTTTCCGATTAGAACTTGTAGCGCACGCCGAGCTGGTAGCGCGGTGACAGCTCATAGACATAGTAGACCTGTTCCGGCACGCGGTGATAAATCCGCTGGTCTTCGCCGGTCAGGTTGATGCCTTCGAAGGACACAGCCAGCTGCTCATTGATGTCGTAGCTGATGTTCAGGTCATACTGCCCGAAGTCTTCAACATAGATACCGGACCGATCACCACCGGCATTCGATTCGTTCAGGAACGTATCGCGCCAATTATAGGCCAGACGAGCGGAGAAGCCGTACTTCTCGTAGATCGCCGTAAGGTTTGCCGTGTCGGACAGACCCAGCAGAGCGAACTGCTCTTCGTACGGGTTGGAGCCTGGGTCCAGTCCAACATCACCGTTGACCATGGTGTAATTGGCTTGAACGCCGAAGCCGGTTTCACCGAAGAAGTGCTGCCAGGCGATCTCGATACCGTCGATATTGCCTTCATTGTTGTTGATGAGCTGCGAGATCGCGAAGACCAGTTCAGGATCATTTGCGTCGGACACAACGTCATAGGCACCGAGGATACGGTCAACTTCGCTTTGCGGAAGCGCACCGCCAACCAGGAGCCCTTCGAACTCGGTACGAGCGGCAGCAACGTCACCACCATTCGCGTCGATCAGGGCAACCAGCGAGAACAGGTTTGCTTCGGATTGGTCGATGCCAAGATCCGCGATGATGTCGAGAGCATCGCCGGAGCGCGTACCTGCTTCACCGGAGGCCGGGTCGCGAAGGTCGAACAGGTTTCCGTCATAGGACGAGTTACCAATGAAGTTCTTCACCTTCTTGTCGAAGTAACCAACCGACAGATAGCTCGCATCATCATAGTACCATTCGAGCGAGATATCGAAGTTGTTGGACTCCAGCGGTGCCAATTCCGGGTTGTTCAGCTTCGCTGTAACCTGACCACCAAGTGCGGATGGACGGTTTGGCGCGTTCACTTCAGTGGATGCGAACAGGTTGGTGTAGGCTGTCCGGCCAATGGTTGTGCTGAACGACGTCCGTGCAACGATATTGTCCGTCACGTCGACCTGGAAGTCGAAGTTCGGGAGCAAATGATCGTAGGAACCGGATCCGCTGAGGCTGCTTGAATCGCTGGTCAGGATTTGGAAGTCGTTATCCGCTGTCCAGAGCACGTCCACAGGACGCGATTGGTCTGCCACGGACTCAACCTCGGTCTCCTCATAACGGATACCGGCATTCATACGGGCCGGGCGACCGAAGAATTCGCTCTCCATCTGGAACTGAGCGTAGAGGGACTTGATTTCCTCTGTGACCGTGTCGAGCGACTCGGTGGTGGAAAGAGTTCCACCTGGATAGGCAGCCGCCAGAAGCGGGAACAGTTTCGCTGCATCGCCTTTGAACGCAATATCACCCTGACCAACTTTCACGTCATCGAAGACGCAGGACAGGCAGTACTGTTCCATGACACCTGGGGCAAATTGCTCAACGTCGCCAGGGTTGGAAATACCCCAGGAACCGAGGTCCTGCTGGGTCGTGAAGGTCCAGCGATCCATCGTGCTATCACGGTAGTTACCACCAACCGTCAGGCTGCTGTTGTCGAATTCCCAGACATAGCGCAGGTCAATTTCGTCGACCTCGTGTTGCATGTTCGCGGAGTTGCTCCGCTGAACCTGCGTACCAAGATCACCTACGTCCAGAACGCCATTGCCGTTTCCGCGCACGGAATCGTCAATTGTGTAGGACTGGATTGGCGAACCGCTACGGTAATCAACAGAGTGCTGAAGGATAACGGGCGCACCCATCGACACGAAGGTTGTCGCGTGGCCCAGCGGGTTGTTGCCACCGGATTCAGATTTCGAGCTGTGCGCGTCAAAGATCAGCGTGCCACGATCAGAGAGTTCCCACTCAGCATTGAAGCCGAAGGAGTTCAGCTCGTCCTTGACCGCACGATTGGTTTGCTCAAAGCCGATGTCCTTGGAACCATTGTTGTTTTCCTGAAGGAACACAGCGCTGGCAACCGGGCCATCATTGTCAAAAATGATCTGATCGAACGGCGTGGCGAACCAGTTTGTCTGCTCGTAACGAAGCTCTTCTGCTTCCGTTTTCGCAAAGGTGTAATCACCCGTCAGTGTCAGATTGTCGATCGGACGGAATTGCAGGACCAGTTGGCCGTTGATCCGCTCACGGGAAATTTCCGAGAGGTCGTAGCGGCTGTCCTGAGGAATGGCGTAGAGCTGGCCATCCTTTGGCGCGTTGGTGATCTGCGTGGATCCGTCACCCCGGACATAGCCGGAATCTTCAAACGATCCGTCAACTGCCGGGTCGAAGACCAACCAGTCATTGACCTGTTGGGATGGCGCGGCGGAATCGCGCTTGGAGTAAGAACCAAAGACGCCGATACCAAACCGATCAGAATCGTCGGTCCAGCTTGCGAGGCCGGAAAGCTCTGGCGTGAAATCATCACCAGATTCAACACTCGTATCGTTGATTGCCTTGGCCGAGAAAGAAGCGTTCAGACCTGGATCGTCAAATGGCGTCCGTGTCTTGATGTTGACGGTCGCGCCGAGGCCACCTGATGGCAGAACGGCCTGACCCGTCTTGTAGACTTCCAGTCCGTTGACGCCTTCGGAGGCGAGGTTCGAGAAGTCGAACGCGCGATCACCACCGGAGCCATAGTTGCCGCGCGCACCGATCGCGCGAACCTTGGCGGTTGGCATGGTGCGGCCGTTCAGGGTGACCAGGTTGAAGCCTGGGCCGAAACCACGAACGGTGATCTCAGACCCTTCACCGTTTACGCGGTTGATGGACACGCCGGTGATGCGCTGAAGCGATTCAGCCAGGTTCGTGTCCGGGAATTTGCCGATGTCTTCGGCAGAAATGGCGTCAACGACACCATTCGAGTCGCGCTTGATATCCATGGCGCGCTCGAGCGATCCGCGGATCCCCTGCACGACCACAACATCTTGCGTAAGGGTCTCTTCAGCCGCCTCTTGAGCGTGCGCTGCCATTGGCATGGCCGACAGAAGAGACACCGCGGACGCGCCGCACAGCAGCGTACCCCATTTTACTTTCCGTGCAGAAGCTGCACGGAGCTTGTCCGTGGAAACAGTCATTACAATCCTCCCTGAGACAGGCGACTCAAAATCAGGTGCCAGTCTTCAATGCTTGTCTCGGCCAGGCAGAATACGACGGCATTCCGGCCTACCCGAGAGCCAATCCATCACCAAATGTTTGCGCTATCAAGTGGGCATCATTGAAAAAACGTAATTTTTAAATTGACCCATTTGCGCAATGAAACCGTTTTCACCCTGATTTTTACTCGATTTTACCTGTGTTTATCGGGACTTGGAGCAATTCGGCGCGCAGAAACCTGTGAGCTTTGAAAACTTTTCACAAACCGCAATTTGAAAAAATAATGACAAGGTTGGCATTTTCGCCACACTTTCTCGGCGCGAAGTGGAAACGTCTCACCAGAATCGCAGACCAAATTCCACGTCTCGGCGACGCCAGACGCACCGGATTCCAGTTTGCAGGCCAGGTCAAATCGAATGCCCGCTCAATCGACACACGAGCCTGTTCTTTGCGATTAGTCGCCTTCAGGAACGTAGATCATCAAGGGGAAAATGGTGGGCGGTAACGGGCTCGAACCGCTGACCCTCTCGGTGTAAACGAGATGCTCTACCAACTGAGCTAACCGCCCCAATCCCGCTCCAATGCACGGCCTTGAGAAAAAAAGCAAGACGGCCATTCAGTGTTTGAACGGCCGCCTGCAATTTGTGGGATACTTGCCTTAGTGCGGACGCGCCGGATCGGTCGCCTGAACGCCACTCTGGCCAGCCAGGGAAGCCTGCAGGGCCGCCTCATCCGCTTCCGACCATTCAATCGGCGACAGTGGACGTGTCAGGGCAATCTCCAGCACTTCATTGATGTCCGACACGGGCACGATCTTCAGGCCGGTCTTCACATTCTCCGGAATGTCTTCGAGATCTTTCTCGTTCTCTTCCGGGATCAGAACCGTCTTGATGCCACCGCGAAGCGCTGCAAGCAGCTTCTCCTTCAGGCCGCCAATCGGCAGAACGCGTCCGCGCAGGGACACTTCGCCGGTCATGGCAACTTCCCGGTCCACCGGGTTTCCGGTGAGCAAGGAGACGATGGCCGTGGTCATGGCGATACCGGCGGATGGACCATCCTTTGGCGTTGCGCCATCCGGCACGTGGACGTGGATGTCCGTCGTATTGAACACGGTCGGCTTGATGCCCAGCATCACAGAGCGTGAGCGCACGAGCGAGCTGGCCGCCTGGATCGACTCTTTCATGACGTCGCGGAGGTTACCCGTGACCTTCATGTTGCCGCGTCCCGGCATCTTCACGGCTTCGATGGTGAGCAGGTCGCCGCCGGTTTCTGTCCAGGCAAGACCCGTGACAGCGCCCAGCTGATCCGTCTCGTCGGCAAGGCCATAACGGAATTTCCGCACGCCAGCGAATTCGGCGAGATTGTCAGACGTGACCGTGAGGGTTTCGCCTTCCTTGTCCGCCAGGTTCCGAACGGCTTTGCGAGCCAGACGCGCGATTTCCCGCTTCAGGCTGCGCACACCGGCCTCTCGCGTGTAGTAGCGAACGAGGTCGCGAATTGCCGCCTCTTCAACCACCCACTCCCCTTCCTTCAGGCCGTGATCTTCACGAACCTGCGGGATGAGGTGACGCTTGGTGATCTCCACCTTTTCGTCTTCCGTGTAGCCGGCGATGCGGATGATCTCCATCCGGTCCAGAAGCGGCTGAGGCATGTTGAGCGAGTTCGCCGTCGTCACGAACATCACGTCTGAAAGGTCGTAATCGACTTCCAGATAATGGTCGTTGAACGTGGAGTTCTGCTCAGGGTCCAGCACTTCCAGCAGGGCAGATGCCGGATCACCGCGATGGTCCATGCCCATTTTGTCGATCTCGTCGAGCAGGAAGAGCGGATTGCCCGTCTTCGTCTTCTTCAGAGACTGGATGATCCGTCCCGGCATAGAGCCGATATAGGTCCGGCGGTGGCCGCGAATCTCGCTTTCATCCCGCACGCCACCAAGCGACACGCGCACGAAGTCGCGCCCTGTTGCTTCTGCGATGGAGCGGCCGAGCGAGGTCTTGCCAACACCGGGAGGGCCAACGAGGCAGAGGATCGGACCCTTCATCTTGCCAGTACGCTTTTGCACGGCGAGATATTCCAGGATCCGCTCTTTCACCTTGTCGAGACCATAATGGTCATCATCGAGCTGTTGCTCGGCCTTGCCCAGATTGGTCTGGATATCCTTGCGCGTGCCCCAAGGCAGGGCGAGGAGCCATTCGAGATAGTTCCGCACGACCGTGGATTCCGCCGACATTGGCGACATCTGGCGCAGCTTCTTGATCTCGGCTTCAGCCTTGGTGCGAGCCTCTTCAGACAGGGGTGCGTCGGCAATCTTCTGGTCGAGTTCGGCCAGCTCATCGCGCTCGCCGCCGTCTCCGCCTTGCTCACCCAGCTCGCGCTGGATCGCCTTCATCTGCTCATTCAGGTAATATTCGCGCTGGGTCTTCTCCATCTGCCGCTTCACGCGGTTTTTGATCTTCCGCTCCATTTGCAGCATGCCCATTTCGCCTTCCATGAGGGCGAAGACCTTCTCAAGACGATCTTTCGCCTCTGGAAGTTCGAGCAATTCCTGCTTCTCGGAGAGTTTGACAGACAGGTTTGACGCGACTGCATCAGCAAGACGTCCCGGCTCTGTCAGAGCAGCAATCGTGGTGACAGATTCCGGCGGGATCTTGCGGTTCAGTTTGACGTAATTCTCAAACTGCTCCTGCACCGCACGCATCAGCGCCTGCACGTCGCCATCGGCGCCGTCAGCTTCTTCCAGCGTTTCAATCTCGGCTTCGAAATACTCGCCGCGATCGAATAGTTGATTCAGGCGCGCACGAGTCTTGCCCTCAACGAGCACTTTCACTGTGCCGTCGGGCAATTTCAGCAATTGCAGAATCGTCGCGATCGTTCCGACCGAATGCACGTCATCGGCGTCCGGGTCGTCAATCGCAGCATCTCGCTGGGCAACCAGCATGATTTCATTGTCGGCCTCTTCGATCATTTCGAGAGCCCGAACAGACTTGTCTCGCCCCACAAAGAGGGGGGCGACCATGTCTGGGAACACGACGATGTCCCGAAGCGGCAACACCGGAAGGTTTTTTATGCCTGGCATATACAATGCCTCCTTCTTCAAATTGAGCCCCGGCTGGCGGCAGCTCGAATAAACCCTCTCATACCATGATGGCAGGAGTCGGGCATTGTACCAGATGTGGCGTTCGCGCCCTTGAGGTTCAAGCGTCGCAATGCGCAGGAAACCCTCTCAATTGTGGAAAGCCTGTGCAATCAGGGGGTTGCAGCCTTTCGGGCGGATTCCGTACGCTTTTCATTCTTCTGATTTGCCAGGAAGGCCGTGAACAAACCGAGCTTTGGCTTGGGCGCGTCTCCCGCACCGAGTCGACGCAATTGTTCATAGTACCAGCCAATTGCGCCAAACCCGTTCAACATCTTGACGAACTTGATGGGAGATGTTGGCGAAAGAATTCCCGGCCCAAGGCGCAGCTGGTTTTCCCAACGATCTGTCTCGCTGATCTCTCCCGACAGCAGTTTTCTCGGCGTATCCGTATCTACGCATAGCGGACGACCGATCCCGATCAGGTCCGCCTCCCCTTCTGCAAGCGCAGAATTCATCGCCTCTGTCGTGCGGAATCCGCCCGTCACCATCAGCGGTAACCGGCTGCGCTCCTGAACAGCTTTCGCATACTTCAGGAAGTAGGCTTCACGCTTTCGCGTCGACTCGCTGATACCTTGTTCGAAAACCGGCTCCAGTCCTTCAGTATCCATCATGCGCGGCTGCTCGTAATTGCCCCCCGAAATCTCGACGAAATCCACGCCCAGATCGTTCAGAATGTCGATCACGGCCAGGCAGTCTTCAAAGCTGAAGCCACCTTTCTGGAAATCGGCTGAGTTCAGCTTCACCGAGACCGAGAAGCCGGGTCCGCCGACGATTCGCGCTTCTTCCACGCATTGAACCAGCAATCGCGCCCGATTCTCCAGGGGGCCGCCATATTCGTCCTGTCTCTGGTTTGCGAGCGGCGACAGGAAGGAAGAGAGCAGATAGCCATGCGCCGCGTGAACCTGAATGCCATCAAAGCCAGTCTTCTTCGCCACATTGGCCGCATTGCCGAAACCCTCAATGACGCCGCGAATCTCTTCGCTCGTCATGGCTCGCGGCTGACCGAACTGGCCGCCAGGCAGGCCAAGCGGCACCGGGCTCGGCGCTGCCGGACGCCGATTGATCAGTTTCGGAGTCTGGCGGCCAGCATGACTGACCTGCATGATCATCGCTGCACCGTGGGATTTGCCCGCCTCGGCCCAACGGGAAAACATATCCATCTCTTCATTTGACGGCTTGCCATCAATGACCACATTCCCGGCACGTTCGAGATGATTGCGGTCAATCTGGACGTTTCCGGTGATCATTCCGCCTATCCGACCTTCCGCCCAGCGGCGATACAATGTCAGATGAGCTTCAGTTACCCGGTTGCGAGGATCTGCGAGTCCCTCTGTCATGGCCGCTTTCACAAGCCGATTGGGGAATGTAAGCCCACTCTCCAGGGTTAACGCGGTATTAATCGAGGCCGTCATTGTATGTGCTCCCATATCGACTTTGAGTCGCCCGCCCTTATCGGAGACATCATATGGCAGCCGCCAAGCAAGCAAAGCTGTTTGATCAAATGAGTACAGAAAGTACCGGCTATTCCGCCAAGGATATCGAGGTCCTCGAAGGCCTCGAACCTGTCCGCAAACGTCCGGGCATGTATATCGGCGGCACGGATGAGCGCGCCTATCACCATTTGTTCGCCGAAGTGCTGGACAATTCCATGGACGAGGCCGTCGCCGGCCATGCAAGCCGGATCGAGATCAAGCTCGACGCCGAAGGCTTCATCACCGTCACTGACAATGGACGGGGCATTCCGGTGGATCCACACCCGAAATTTCCGAAAAAGTCCGCGCTGGAAGTGATCATGACGACACTCCACGCGGGTGGTAAATTCTCTGACAAGGCGTATGAAACCGCAGGCGGCCTGCACGGGGTGGGTATTTCCGTGGTGAACGCGCTGTCCGAACTGGTCGAGGTTGAAGTTGCCCGCGACAAGGTTCTGTACCGGCAGACATTCTCTCGCGGCATTCCGCAGGACAAGCTGAAAAAGGTCGGCACCGCTCCGAACCGTCGTGGCACCGCGGTGAAGTTCAAGCCGGACTTCCAGATATTCGGCGAAAAAATGCGTTTCCGCCCGGCCCGCCTGTTCCAGATGGCCCGCTCGAAAGCCTATCTCTATCGCGGCGTCGAAGTTCGCTGGAGCTGTGATCCGGCTTTGCTGCCCGAGGACTCCAAAGTTCCGGCCGAGGCCACCCTCTCCTATCCGAACGGATTGGCTGATCAACTGGACGAAGTCTTCAAGGACAAGGCCACGATCACCGATGCGGCCTTCACCGGTCTTGTAGACCAGGGCGGCGAAGGCAAGGTCGAATGGGCAATTGCCTGGACGCGCGCCGGTTTCGGCGAATCTGACGGTTTTTCACGATCCTACTGTAATACTATTCCGACCCCGGATGGCGGAACGCATGAAGCGGGTTTCCGCGCAGCGATCACCAAAGGCCTGCGCAATTTCGGTGAGCTGACGGGAAACAAGAAGGCGTCCGAGATTACCGCCGAGGACATTATGGGCCATTCTGGCCTGCTCCTTTCGGTCTTCATCAAGGGGCCGGAATTTGTCGGCCAAACCAAGGACAAGCTCTCGACCACAGCGGCCTTCCGCCTTGTCGAAAACTCTGTGCGCGACCGGTTTGATCACTGGCTGGCCGGCAGCCCGAAAGAAGCCGACAAGCTGCTGAGCTGGGCGGTTGAGCGTGCCGAGGAACGCCAGCGCCGCCGCAAGCAAAAAGAGATCTCACGCAAGTCCGCGACCAAGAAACTCCGCCTGCCAGGCAAGCTGGCCGATTGTTCCGACAAGGGACCAGAAGGCACGGAACTCTTCCTCGTCGAGGGGGATTCCGCTGGCGGCTCTGCGAAGCAAGCACGCGACCGGAAATCCCAGGCCATCCTGCCTCTGCGCGGAAAAATCCTGAATGTCGAAAGCGCCTCGCTCGACAAGATGATGAACAATCAGGAGATCAACGACCTCTCCCTCGCGCTCGGCACCCAACTGGGCAAGAAATTCGACATGGATGACCTGCGCTATGACCGCATCATCATCATGACCGATGCGGACGTCGACGGCGCGCATATTGCCAGCCTGCTTATCACTTTCTTCTACCGGATGACTCCGGGCCTGATCGAAAGTGGGCGTTTGTTCCTTGCGATGCCTCCGCTCTACAAGCTCTCCAACAAAGGCACGATCGTCTACGCGATGGATGATGCCGACCGGGCGCAAAAAATGAAGGAAAACTTCAAGCCCAATCAAAAAGTCGACATGACGCGCTTCAAGGGTTTGGGAGAGATGAATCCCGGTCAGTTGAAAGAGACCACGATGAACCCGGCGACGCGGACGCTGGCCCGGGTGACTCTGGAAGCGATCGACGATGTGGAGGTTCCGGCCGAGGAACTGATCAACACGCTGATGGGCAAGAAAGCCGAATTGCGGTTTCGCTTCATTCAGGAAAATGCCGCGTTCGTGGAAGAGCTGGATATCTAGCAAGTCCGGCATCCAGCCCACCAAAAGTAAACGAAATCTACCCATCGGGAATGAAATTCTCCCGATGGTAGCACCTGATTTTAACCTTACCCTGCGATATGGGTCACCATGTTTCTTGGTGTCCGCACCCTTCGTCGATTGAACGACCTGAGCAGCCCTCAAGACCTGAAGGCGCTGTGGAGGCGGTATATTATTGCCTTGGCGCTGATCTTCGGCCTGCTGATGACCAGCCATATCGTTTCCCGCGAGGCGCTTCATCAGGGCGCGCAGGATGCGTCCACTATCAATATGAGCGGTCGCCAGCGGATGTTGCTGCAGCGAATTGCTCACATTGCGGACGATTATTCCGAAACGTACGACCTGGAAGACCGGAACGAGCTTCAGACCAATGCGCGCCTGTTTGAAGAATCGCATGCGAAGCTCATCTCCCGCAGTCAGTCTGCGAAACTCGCGCATAATCTTTACACGGGGGGAAGCGAACCGCTCAACCAACAGATTCAGGCCATGCTCTTGCATGTCGATCGCCTGCTGGATGAGCCGGAAAATGGGGCGGGTCACGCAAAAGCGGTCCAGCAGATGGCGGATGGCGTTCTGGCGCGGCGGCTGAATGATGCTGTCAGCACCTGGGAAACTGTTTCTGATCGCCGGAGAGCCACTTTGACTCAGATTCAGGATCTCTCCCTGATGGCCGGAGTCCTGATGCTGTTCGCGGAAATCCTGTTGATCTTCTGGCCGTCTCACCAGACCATTTCCCGCGCTTTCGAAAGGCTGCAGGCGGAAAGCGACACATCGGAACAAACTCTGGACCGGTTGTCGAACTTCGCCTCTGTTGCCGCGGATCTCTTCTGGGAAACCGATGCTGCCGGTCACATGATTTATGCGGAAGGCAGCTTCCTGGAGCGGATGAAGGGCGGCCGGGAAACCATTGTCGGATGCGACTATCGCGATATCATCCAGTATTCCGGGGAAAACCTGGAAATCCTTCGCGCGGCATTGCAATCATTCGGCGCCTACAAGGATATCATTGGAACGTTCACGGATATTGACGGCCAGACCTACAAGATGTCCATGTCCGGAAAGCCGCATTATAATGACCGGGGACGGATCATTGGCTATATCGGCACGGCGACGGATGTGACCGAAAAGCAGACCCGGCAGGAAGAAACCGAATTGCTTGCCTCCACCGATCCGTTGACGGGCCTGGCGAATGTGCGGAAATTCCGCGCGGCCATGGACAAGATCCTGGAAGAGGCCACGAGCCGGAACCCGGTTCATGTGCTGGCGCTGGATCTCGACGGCTTCAAGGCGGTCAACGATACGTATGGTCATGGCGCGGGTGACGAGGTTCTCAAAGCCGTTGCCGCGCGGATGCAGTCCACTTTGCGCGAAAGCGATTGGTGCGCGCGCATTGGCGGCGATGAATTCTTCGTCGTCTGCCAGACAGCGCCGTCCAGATTGGCGGCGGAGGGCCTGGCGATGCGGCTGAACCGTCAGTTGGCGGAGCCTTACAGCCTGTCCAGCGGCCATCGCGTGCGGGTCAGCGCCTCTATCGGAATTGCCGCCGCGCCGTTTGACTGCATGAGCACCGAACCGCTGCTGAAGGCCGCCGACATGGCGCTGTACGAATCCAAGGGGCGCGGGCGCAACCAGTATTGCTTCTATGAAGACCTTGGCCCCTTCGTGGTGGACGAGCAGGCCTTCGCCTGACCCCCTTCCCCGCGAACGCCAGCACGAATGGCCGGACACGCGGGGCGCGCGCCGGCAAGACGATCTCCTTATCAGACGAATATCAGGGCGAGCTGTCCCAGCCATCCAGCGCGGCATGGATCTGTGAGGGCAAGAGCGTCGCCAGCGCGCCAAGCTCTGGCGAGAGGCGATAGGCGCTGTCCGCCGGGCCGATCATGGGCCGCGGCTCCCCCGCCGATTTCAGCCGGTAGAGATGCCGCGCCAGGCGTTTCACATGCCCGTCCGGATCCTTGAACACGCGCCGCAGGGCGGCAATCCGCTGGACCAGCCGCGCCGGGCTGACCGGGCCGCCGGGGCGCAGGCGCGCCTGAAGCGTGTCAGGGAATTGCGCGTCCGTGCCAAAGGCCCGTTTCGGAGGCAAAAGCGACAGCCGCCGCACGGCAACGCGGGGAAACTCTGCCAGCTCCACCCCGTCCGGCAGGGCGGGCGCGGCCGCTGGCCGGGGCGCGGCATCCGTTTTCGGGGCAGGCACGTAATTAAGCCGCAAGGCCATGAGGAACAGGATGCGGCGGACAAGGCTTTCCACCTGACGCAGGCGCCCGGAAATCCGCTGCGCCAGCCCCCGCCCGATGTGCGACGGCTCCAGATGCAAATTCCCCAGAGCCGACGCCCCCAGCACCGCCAAAGCCGCCTGCTCCAGCCCACGTTCCAGAATGTTAGCCTGTGCGTTCATGGGGATGGAGTATGGAGGGGGAATTTATCAGACGGATTGGGATGTTAAGAGGAAGACCCAGATGTGCTGTATTCACCTCTGCATTTTGATTACGCAGTCCCCTTTGTGAAAGACGGTGATTGGACCGTCTTCTGAGATTTTCAAAGCTACCCCAAACCGCGACGCAGCTACCGCAGCTTGTGTTCTACCACCTCCGGTCACGCTAGATTCACCGGGCCCAGACAAATCTATAATATCACCGGCGCTCAACACGACGCCGTCTTTGTTAATTGTGGTCAATCCGTCAGAGGTAAGAATACCTAAAATCTCATTACTCTCCATTGCCTGTGTCACCGTTTTGCCTTTCGAGAGTTCTTTCAGGGCTGCAGAGAAGTCTGTTCCCCCAATGCTTCCTGCAGACCTCGGTAATGCGCAATCACTATCGACAACGAGGAGCAGCGCACCAAAACGCATGTCACTGATCGCAAACAGTAGACTGACTATTTTTGTAGCCAGCGGCACTTCCAATCCAAATTCAATGAGGAAATCGACGATGATGTCAGTGTCGCAGACAGACCAAAATAAGTTCTTCCACCTAAGCTGAAGGCCGTTCCGACTCTGTACCGTTACAGTCCCCTGATTGTTACTTATAGCGACAAAAGTACGACCAGCTTCCAGCTCGAAAACACTTCTAAGGTGGCTGAATACAGCCCTATCATAAACGGTGTAGGACATTGGAGACCGAATCCGAAGTACACCAATTATTTTACGAGAGTTATCGACGACATAAAACGCATTCTTGCCATCGACATACCGATAAGTGGGCGGAGAAGAGAAAAAGTCTACATCGAACGTTCCTTCGTAATCCACTCCTTCCAAATCGTAGAGGGTTTTGTCTAGCTTTTTAACGAAGATAGTGGGTTCGGACGTGAAAACTATGCCCGACGTACAGGGACTTCCTTCATATCTTTGTAGCGATAAACTTTGAACTTCAGATAGGATGAGTTGCGGAGTCCAAAAGTTCGAGGCAGCTCTTCCCCGCAAGTATCGTGCTACCAAGATATTTCCGAAAGCGCTAAAGCTCGCCATTCGAGAAGATGACTGAGCAGCGCGATTTTCATGTTCCGCGAACAGGCCTCGTTGCGTTTTGTCGAAAGCATCAAGAACCTTCGTTTCCTTACTGCCAAGAGGAATACCACGTCGTGTGAGCTCAAACCAAAACACTGCTCCGTTTTTGATGCGTTGCCAAAGTAGAACTCTTCCATCCCTTCGTAGCGTTCCGAAATTTACTCCGTTTTGCAGTTTTAGCTCGGGATTTCGTTCCAAAAACTCAAACTCTGAACATGATGAATGAGACACTTCAGAACCTGGATACAATTTCTCCAGCGTCCTGACGGTGCCTGATACTCTCGGATCACTCATACCATTCCTTCGTAAGGTCATCGCGCCTAGGTGAAACTACATTCTATCCTAAAATGCACAACGATCCACACTAATCTCTCGCGTGGTTCTTTTGCTAATTAAAACGAAATATCAATCTGTGACGTTAGGTGGGTATCGCTTGGCTCAACCCACCCTACGGCGATACGGGGCTTTATCATTGCACCTGACCTTCCCATCACAGCCCTCTAAATGCTCCATATGAGCAAAATGCTGAGAATCCTGGTCGCGCAGTTGAACCCGGTGGTGGGGGATATTGGGGGCAATCTGGAGCTGGCGCGGGGCGCGCTGGCTGAGGGGGGAGCTGGTGGTGGGTATCGCTTTGCTTGGACCCACCCTACGGGGTTGCGGTCTTCGTAGGGTGGGTTGAGCAGCGCGATACCCACCATGCCGGGCTAGCCAGTCGTGACGCCGTTGCCTCCCTGCCGGTGCCAGGTCGAGAAAGGCCAATGATCCGGGGACGTCGCATATCCGTGCTTCACGGGATTGTTGTGCACATAGTCCACATGCGCGATGAGGTCGGCCTCGTCGCGAATCATGTGTTCCCAATATCGGCGCTGCCATACGCGGCGCTCACCCTTCCGGCCGGTTGACTTTTCTGCCTCCGGCAGGCGGCGGGTGAAACCGCTCTTGAACAGGCGCAAGCGCGCCGGATAATTCGCATCCCCTTCCGGCAGGGCGAGCACGAGATGCATATGGTCTGGCAGTACGACCGCCGCCAGCGTGTCGACCGGCCAGGCCCGGCGCATATCGCTCCAGCTTTCGCGGAGCGCACCAATATGACGGACAAGCAGATCGCTGCGCCTATCCTGGAGGTTCAGCGTGAAGAAGTATGTCGCCCCGGGGACGAAGACGCGGCGATAGTCTGCCATGGCAAGAGGATTGAGCGATCTCTCCTTGGTTGCAAGGGGATTCGCCTCGAGGCGGCCGTCACGATTGGGTGGTGGGTATCGCTTCGCTCAACCCACCCTACGGGCATCCGGCGCTTGCCGATTGCTAATCCCTTCGCAGCCCTCTAAATGCTCCATATGAGCAAAAAGCTGAGAATCTTGGTCGCGCAGTTGAACCCGGTGGTGGGGGATATTGGGGGCAATCTGGAGCTGGCACGGGGCGCGCTGGCCGAGGGGAAAGCGGCGGGCGCCGATCTGGTCGTGCTGTCGGAATTGTTCATCCTGGGCTATCCGGCCGAGGATCTGGTGCTGAAGCCCGCGGCGGTGGAGGATTCCATGCAGGCGGTGCGCGATCTGGCCGCTGAAACAGACGGCGCGCCGGACATCATCATCGGGTCGCCCTGGGCCGAAGATGGCAAGCGCTACAATTCCGCCGTCTGGCTGTCTGGCGGGGCCATCAAGGGCCGCTATGACAAGCGCGAACTGCCCAATTATGGCGTGTTCGACGAAAAGCGCATCTTCGATGCCGGCGACGAAAACCTGCCCGTGTTCGAGTTTCAGGGCGTGAAGATCGGCGTCGCGATCTGTGAGGACATCTGGTATCCGCGCGTGCCCAGCCTGTTGCATGATGCCGGGGCAGAGATGCTGATTGTGCCGAATGGCTCGCCCTGGCGGCGGACCGTGCAGGTGGAGCGGCACACGACGTTTTCGGCCTGGCGCAAGACTGGCGTGCCCTATCTGTTCGTCAACCAGGTGGGCGGGCAGGACGAGCTGGTCTTTGACGGCAGCTCCTACGCCGTGGACCATGACGGGACAGAGCACCAATTGCTCGGCGATTTCGTGACCGGCACGGCGCTGGTGGAATATGATCCGGCCACGCACCGCTTCGCCAGCGAGGCGAAGGCGGAGCTGACCGAGGGCTGGCATGCCGAATACCGCGCGGCGGTGATGGCGCTGGGCGATTATGTCAACAAGAACCGCTTTCCCGGCGTCGTGCTGGGCATGTCGGGCGGGATCGACTCGGCCCTGACGGCGGCGATTGCGGTGGACGCGCTGGGGCCGGAACGGGTCTGGTGTGTGATGATGCCGTCGAAATATACGTCCTCGGACAGTCTGGAAGACGCCAAGGCCTGCGCAGAGGCGCTGGGCGTGACATATGACAGCATCAATATTGCCCCCGGCGTCGGCGCGCTGGACGAGATGCTGGGCGAACAGTTTGCCGGCACCCAGCCGGACACGACGGAAGAGAACATCCAGTCCCGCCTGCGCGCGGTGACGCTGATGGCGCTGTCGAACAAGTTCGGCCATATGGTGGTAACCACGGGCAACAAGTCTGAAATGGCGGTGGGCTATGCCACGCTCTATGGCGACATGTGCGGCGGCTACAATGCGCTGAAGGATTTCTACAAGACCGAAGTGTTCGAGCTGGCCAAGTGGCGCAACACGATGGTGCCGCGCGGCGCGCTGGGCCCCGGCGGCGAAGTGATCCCGGAGCGGATCATCACCAAGCCACCAAGCGCCGAACTGCGCGAAGACCAGCGCGATGATGACTCCCTGCCCCCTTATGACGTGCTGGATGACATTTTGCGCGGCCTGGTGGACGCGGAAGAGCCGATCGAGGCCATCCTCGCCCGCGGGCATGACCGGGCCGTGGTGAAACGGATCGAGCATCTGCTCTACATCGCGGAGTACAAGCGCCGTCAGGCCCCGCCCGGCGTGAAGGTCGGCGGCAAGAATTTCGGCCGCGACCGGCGCTATCCGATCACGAACCGGTTCCGGGATGACTAGGTTTCTCATCGGGAATTTCCGCTGGCTGCTGGCCGGGTTCCTGATGACGATGGGGTCTGCCTTCGGGCAAACCTATTTTGTGTCGCTCTCCAATTCTGCGCTGATCGAGCGGTTCGGCTTCAGCCACGGCTCACTGGGCCTTGTCTATGCGCTGGCCACCACGTCCAGCGCGCTGATCCTGCTGGAATTCGGCAAGATCGTGGACCGCGTGCGGGCGCGCACGGCGGCGATGATTACCGTTGCCGGACTGTCGCTGGCCTGCCTCGTCATGGCGGGGGTGCAGGGCCCGGTCATGCTGTTTGCGGCCTATTTGCTGCTGCGCCTGTTCGGCCAGGGCATGATGGGCCATGTGGCGATGACGGCGACCGGGCGGTGGTTTGAAGCGCGGCGCGGCATGGCGGTCAGCATTGTGTCTCTGGGCCATGCGGCGGGCATTGCCATCGTTCCGGCGGCGGCGGTGGCGCTGATTGCCCTGACCGGCGACCGGCTGGCCTGGACCCTGTCAGCCGCCGCGCTGGCGCTTGGCCTTGGCCCGGTGCTGTGGGGCCTGCTGGCGAAGGACCGCATGCCGGAAGGCCAGGCAACAGATCTGACAGAGACAGAAAGTACGCGCCCTGCCCCGGCCAAACAAAGCTGGCGGCGACGGGAGGTCCTGCGCGCGCCGGTTTTCTGGGTGTTGATCCTGTGCGCGGTGAACCCGGCGGCCATGATGACAGCGCTATTCTTCCATCAACTGCACCTGACCGATGTGAAGGGGTGGAGCGCAGGCCTGTTCGCTGCCACCTTTACCGCCTTTGCGCTGGCCCGGATCGTTGCCAGCCTGTTTGCAGGCGGACTGATCGACAGATTCAGCGCCCGCGCCATGATGGCCGTCTATCAGCTGCCGATGGCCGCGGGCCTCGCGCTGCTCTGGCCGGTGGACGCTGTGTGGGTGATTCCCGTGGCAATGGTGCTGATCGGGCTGACCGCAGGAACGGATTCCGCCCTTGCCGGCACGCTGATGCCGGAATTGTTCGGACTTCGATATCTGGGAGAGGTTCGCGCGCTGACCTTCGCCGCCATCGTGCTCGCCTCTGCGCTTTCCCCTTTGGTAACAGGATACCTGATTGACGCCGGCATCGCGTTTCCAGTCCAGCTGGCAGGCATGGCCGCGATCTCTGTCAGCGCAAGCATCATCCTGCTGGCCCTGCGAGGTCGGTTGAATGCCATCGCGATGGACGTTTACTCCAGAACGCCGGGCTCCAGCCCCTCATAGGCAAGGCGGTTGGCCTCGGCCTCGGCGCGAACCTGCTCAACGTCTTCAGGCGCAATGTCCCATGACTCGCCGTAGGCCAGCATGGGCGATGGCACCACCCCGTCGAGCTCTATCATCGCCGCATAGAGCAGCCAGGGCTGGCTGCCATCTGCGCAGGTGACACGCACCCACTGGTCTTCGACCGTGGGCATTGAACCGATATCGCTGACATCGCGCAACTCGGCCTCGTTGATCCCGTACTCGACGCCTTCAAACGACAAGACGGTGAACCCCTCGCCCAGATAGCGCAGGAAAGTCAGCTGGTCGCCCGCAGTCAGTTCAAGCTTGCGAATTTCACCATCGGAAATGTATTCCACACTGGCATTCTGGTTGAGCGTTACCGGGAATGTCTTGGTCGCGACGAAGAAGCGAAGGTCGTCGCCCTCCACGCGCTCAGTGTTCCAGAGCTGGTAATTGGCGAATTGCGGCAGAGTGCAGCTGGCATCAGCCTCGCGATCGCCATTCGGTACGGTCCAGGCGGGCGCGCTGATACCTGCATCCAGAACGGCAAATCCGGCTGGATACTCCCCCGGCCAGCCTGCACTGACATACCAGGTGGAATCGTATCCTGACAGCGTCTGGTAATCGACATCATCGGCCGGCAGCGGCGCAGGCTCTTCTTCCAGCGCGCTGCTCAGTTCTGATGATTCCGACGGCGCAGGTGCGGCGACAGGCGCCTCTGCTGGCGCGGCCTCACGCTCCTGTCCGCAGGCCGCAAGCAGGCCCGCTGCGATAAGAATACAGCCCAGTCTCATCTAGCTCTCCTCGACGGCGACTCAGTTGCCCCTCGCACAATAGCACGCACATTAGCAAGAATGTGGCATCCCTCCCTTGGCTTTTTGCGCAATTTGATGTCGAAAGCACGCTTCAAAACAGGTTTTTTCCATGACTGCACCGATTGTTCGCTTTGCACCCTCCCCCACTGGCCGCTTGCACGTTGGCAATGTGCGCACGGCGCTGATCAACTGGCTGTTCGCCAAGGGGCAGCAGGGAAAGTTCATTCTGCGCATTGATGACACCGATACAGAACGCTCGACACAGGAATATGAGGACGGCATCCGCACCGACCTTGCCTGGCTGGGCCTGACCTGGGACGACAGCTTCAGCCAGTCTGACCGGTTCGCCGAATATGACGCCGCCGCAGACAAGTTGCGCGAGATGGGCCTGCTCTATCCCTGCTACGAGACGGCAGACGAACTGGACCGCAAGCGCAAGATCGCGCTGTCGCGTGGACGCCCACCCGTCTATGACCGCGCGGCTCTGGCTCTGAGCGATGATGACAAGGCAAAGCTGGAAGCCGAGGGCCGCAGCCCGCACTGGCGCTTCAAACTCTCCGGCGAGCGGATCGAGTGGAATGATCTGGTGCGCGGCCCGCAAAGCATCGACACATCCAGCCTGTCTGACCCGATCCTGATCCGCGAAGATGGCTCTTATCTCTATACGCTGCCCTCAGTCGTCGATGATATCGAGGCGAAGATTACCCATGTCGTCCGCGGCGAAGACCATGTGACGAATTCCGGCGCTCAGATCGAGATCTTCAAGGCGCTGGGTGGCACGGCGCCAGACATGGCGCACACTCCCCTCCTCATTGGCGCGGATGGCCAGGGCCTGTCGAAGCGACTCGGCTCCCTCTCAATGGGGGAACTGCGCGCGCAGGGCTATGAGCCGATGGCCGTGTGCTCTCTGCTGGCCAAGATCGGCACGTCCGACAATGTCGAAGCGCGCGAAAGCCTGGACCAGCTGGTCGCAGAATTCGATTTCGGCAAGATTGGCCGCGCACCCGCCCGCTTCGACGAAGCAGAGCTGTTGTCGCTGAACGCGGCGATTCTGCATGGCCTGCCGTTTGAGGCTGTGAAAGACCGCCTCGCCGCGGTGGACCCGCGCGCGGCGGACGAGACCTTCTGGAGCGTGGTGCGCGAGAATTGCTCTCTTCTGCCCGAAGTGGCGGGCTGGGTAGAGACTGTGTTCGGCGACGTGACCTCACTGGTCGATGCGGAAGACAAGGACTTCATTGCGACCGCCGCGAAACTGTTGCCCGAAGGCGAATTGACGGGCGACAGCTGGAGCGCGTGGGCCAACGCCGTAAAAGCCGAAACCGGCCGCAAGGGTCGCGGCCTGTTCATGCCGCTGCGCAAGGCGCTGACCGGCCAGGAACATGGCCCTGACATGAGCGCGCTGTTGCCGTTAATCGGACGGGAGCGTGCAATGGCGCGGCTGCAGAGCTAGTCGTTTTCTATGGCGAACTCATCGTGAACAAAGCGAATAGCGGGAGACTTTCAACACGAGAGTCCTGATTCCATTCTGATTTTGAAATTTTAGAACAAAATCGGAACTTTTTCCTTTCCAAAAAGTGAATATTCTGCTTATGTTCTCACATCGCCGGTCAGGCGGAGAACAGGTTCAGCACACAGTTTGATAAGGGGTTTCGGCATGTCGGGTTTGGTGATCAAGGGATGTGAGTACGATCCAATCGAGTCGCGCGATGTCGTTTATGGCGACGGGTTCCGGATGGATCTGGAACAGGCGATTGCCCTGGTATCGACTGGCGTCGAATTCCGCGCCGCAGACCGCGACGGTTCGGCTGTCCCGGTGTCTATCGCCCGTAATGAGTATGACGAACTGATCCTGAAGACCGAGCCGACCGCCTATGCGGCCAACCCGCTCGGCGAGATCAGCGCGCCACCCATCGTCCACCGCCGCTATCGCGCAGAAGCGCAAGCCCCGGTCCGCATTCATTCCGGTTACGCTGTCGCGGCCTAGTCACGCAGCGGCCCCTACCCTTTACATGTTCCCTGCCTGTCGCGCCTCCACACCACTCTCCGGGCGCGCGGGTCTGGTCCGATTTCACCCATCGGACAGGGGGCAGCACATCAGCATGTGAAGGGTGGGGGTTACTCCGCCTCCAGATGAACCAGTACGTCACCTTCCGCGACCTGGTCTCCGGCAGCGGCCTCAACTGAAGCGACCACCCCGTCGCGCGGTGCGGACAGTGTGTGCTCCATTTTCATGGCTTCCATTACGGCCACAGGGTCACCCTTGGCCACCGTGTCGCCCGCCTTTACCTGAATAGACAAGAGCTTTCCGGGCATGGGCGCGCTGACGGAATCTCCGCCAAGCACCGCCTCGACGTCTGCATCATAATCCGGCACCTCAACCAGCACCGTATCGCCACCCGTCGTCACAGCATACCGGCGCGGCGACAGATCTGTCACGAAAGGCAGCGGTGTTTCAGCCGCCACATCATGGTCTGCCGGATCGAACCAGTCCGCATCCGCGCCCACGGCCACAGCCGCCTTGCGGACAGGCGCTGCATTTGACCGAAAGCCGTCGCGAATATCCCAGGGCATACCTGCGCCAGCATCATCAAGCCGAATATCACTGACCGCCAGCACTGAGGCGTGCTGATGTTCCGATGGCGAATGAGTCAGAGCGTCCCCCTGCTCGGCAATCCAGTTCACGTGATGTGTACCGTCCCGGAACGCATCAGACTGAGCGCAGCGGCGTAGGAAGCCGGTATTTGCCGGTACGCCGGACAATTGTGTATGGGCCAGCGTCTCCACCAACAGGTCTACCGCCTCATCACGGTCTCCACCCGACACGATCAGCTTGGCGATCATGGAGTCATAGTTCGACGGCACACGGTCACCGGTCTCAAACCCGGCATCCCAGCGGATGGTTTCACCATCTATAGGCTGTAGCAAGCCGAATTCCAGTATCAGGCCCGCACCCGGACGGAATCCGTCAGCCGGGTCTTCCGCGCAGACTCTTGCCTCAATGGCGTGGCCAATCAGAGGGATCTGATCCTGTGCCAGAGGAAGCGGCTGACCGGACGCGACACGCAACTGCCATTCGACGAGATCTTGGCCCGTAATGCATTCCGTGACCGGATGCTCGACCTGAAGACGGGTGTTCATTTCCAGGAACCAGAACGTATCTACCGCCAGCGGTTTCGATCCGTCCACAATGAACTCCACCGTACCGGCTCCCTGATAGCCGACCGCCTTGGCCAGCTTGACCGCTGCATCCGTCATCGCCGCACGTACGTCTTCCGGCATGCCGGGTGCGGGCGCTTCTTCAATAACTTTCTGGCGGCGGCGCTGAAGCGAGCAATCGCGCTCATAGAGGTGGACGACAGTGCCCTGCGCATCGCCAAACACCTGTACCTCGATGTGGCGCGGCTGCTGGACCAGTTTCTCCAGCATCACCCGGCCATCGCCAAAGGCGCTTTCGGCCTCGCGCACCGCGCTTTCCAGTTCGGCTTTCAATTGGCCCGGCTCGCTGACAAGGCGGATACCGCGACCGCCGCCACCTGCTACAGCCTTGATCAGCAATGGAAATCCGATCTCCTTGGCGGCATTGGCGAGCGTTTCCAGATCCTGCCCTTCCCCGCGATACCCGGGCAGCACGGGAACACCTGCTTCCTCGGCAATTCGCTTTGCCTCATCCTTTGGTCCCATGGACCGGATCGCCTTGGCCGACGGCCCGACCCAGGTCAGGCCTGCGTTCTCCACCGCTTCCGCAAAATCAGCATTCTCGGACAGGAAACCATAGCCGGGATGAATCGCATCCGCGCCTGTGGCCTTGGCTGCGGCAAGGATAGCCTCCCCATTCAGGTAGCTTTCTGTGGCCGGAGCAGGTCCGATATGAACAGACTCGTCCGATTCGCGAACATGTTTTGCGCGGGCATCGGCGTCGGAATAAACGGCCACGGTTTGTATGCCGAGGTCCCGGCAAGTGGCCATGATGCGACAGGCGATTTCGCCGCGATTGGCAATCAGGAGCTTTTTCAACATGGGAGAAGCAAGACCCGATTTTGTCGACAAAGACAAGCATCAGGGCTCTGCTATGGAAGGTCAAACTGTATGAAATACCCGGCCCTTATGCTGTCAGCACTGCTGGTGATACTGCCCGCAAACGCAGAATTTCTGGATGTCGACCCGGTGATGAATGCGTTCGCCCAACAATGCGATGAGGCGCTTCCGGGAATGGAGCCTGCCTGCGGCTGTATCACAGCAAATGTCAGAAACTGGGTGAGCCGCACGGATGCTGGCGACCAGCAGGTTCGTCTTTGGATGCTGATGAGCGACGCCTTGCGAGGAAACGTGCCAGACGACCAGATCTATGAGCGCGCCTCAGTCGCCGGAGTTAGCCGAGAGGCCTTGAGCGCGGCGGAGATCAAGTATTTTGACGTGGTCGACGATCTTTTCATGGCCTGCGCGTCCCAGATGACAGCGAGCGCTGACTAGCCTGCCCGCTGCGATGGACGCACGCCACCAGAACAAAACTGATGATCATCAGCAAATACCATGCGCCGAGCTTGGATAGGGAAACCGGATGCCAGCCTTCAGTCTGGCCCGGATACGCCCAGGCGCGGGTGAATGTGCCAATATTCTCCGCAAACCAGATGAACAATGCCACCAATATGAAGCCGATTACGAGCGGCATCGGCCTGTGCGCGTCATCGGCGCGAAACCAGACCACGCAAGGGCCGTAAACTATCGCCGTGGCCGCAAACAGTCCGATCCGGATATCCGGCAGCCAGTGATGCGCGAAAAAGTTCACATAGATGGCTGTGGCAAGGGCAGCCTGAATCCAGAGTGGCGGGAATCGGTCGAACCTGAACTCGAACAGTCGCCAGACTCGCGCGAGATATGAGCCGACTGCTGCATACATGAAACCCGTGAAAAGCGGCACGCCCGCGATGCGCAGCAAGCTGTCTTCAGGATAGATCCAGCTGCCATGCGCCGTCTTGAACAATTCCATCACCGTTCCGACGATGTGGAAGACGAGGATGACCTTGGCCTCCTCCCAGGTCTCCAGCCCAGTCCAAAGCATGCCGACCTGGATCACGATCGCCCCTAGAACAAGGAAATCATACCGACTGAGCATCGCCGTTTCAGGATACCAAAGAAAGGTGGCCAGGAGCAGGCCAAGCATGAGACCGCCAAACAGGCAGGCCCACCCCTGCTTGATGCCACAGGCGACGAATTCGAACACAGCCTGCGACACGGGCCCGCGCACATATCGCGCATGCAGCGCCGCCCGCGCATCATGAAGACGAATTTGCAAACGAGTCGAATTGGGGGGCGGCATGGTCATCCACATGTCTATCCGGTCCAAACACGGCGCAAACGAGGTGCAAGCCCGGCCACGAGGGGGCGATTGCCCGTCCAAATTCCGCCTTTGACAGCCCGGCGAGCTATCGTAAGGGTTAACGCAGGTAAACCACGGGAGTATCTTATGGCCTATGCTTCAGGGATCAGGATCAGCAGTGTTGCGGGCATAATCGGCGCAGGTGTCGGCGGTTACATCGGCTTCACTCAGGCCGCAGATGTCAGCAATCTCAGCCCCGTGGCAGGCTCACTGATCCTTGGTGCCATTGGCTTTGTCGCCGGCAGCGCAGGCGCCTTCATCCTGAAATCCCTGATGCAGTTCGTGATCTATATCATCCTGTTCGGAATTGTGGCCTACGTCTTCCAGAATCAGATTGAGGCAATGACCGGGATCAACCCGGTCGACGCAACGATTCACGTGTTGAGAGACTGGGGCCTCCCCGTCTGAGGAGAGCCTACTTCCCCCAGCTAGGCGGACGCTTGTCCAGGAAGGCGGCGATACCTTCCTTGCCCTCTTCTGAAGCACGGCGGGCCGCGATCCGCTTTGACGTATCGTGGCTGAGGTCCTTGTCGATGAACACACCCGACACGTCCCGCACCAGCGCCTTGCTGTCTGCAACAGCGCCCGGCGCAGCGGCAAAGACCAGATCTGCGAGGTGCTCCTCCATCGCCGTCATGTCTGCTTCGGTTTCGACGACATACTGCACGAGCCCGAGCCGCTCGGCATAGTCGGCATCGAACGTTTCCGCCGTGGTGAATAGTGCTTTCGCCCAGCGTGGACCAATCGCTTCAATGACGTAGGGACTGATCGTGGCAGGGGTCAGGCCGAGACGCACTTCTGAAAACCGGAACTTCGTACCCTTCATGGCGACAGCCACGTCACACGCCGCCACAAGGCCCGCGCCGCCGCCCATCGCGGCCCCCTGGACCAACGCCAATGTCATCTGCGGCATCTCGTAAAGCGCCCGCAGCATTTCGGCCAAATTCATGGCATCGCGTTCGTTATCGTCGCGCGTGTGCATTGCCGCCAGCTTCATCCAGTTCAGGTCTGCGCCAGCGGAAAAGCTCTTTCCCGCCCCGCGCAGGATCATCATCCGGATCGTTCGCTGGTCTGCAATCGTATGAAAGGCATCTGTCAGCTCCGCAATCAGCTCCGCGTTGAATGCGTTGTGCACATCCGGGCGGTTCAGTGTAACGACGGCGAGGCCCTCCTGCGTCGCTTCAAGCGTGATGAGATCGTATTCGGAATCGCGCATGGGATCATTCCTGTTCAGTGTATTCTGCCACCTTGCGGTAGTGGCTGGACGGGCGCAAGGCGCGCCGTTCGACAAGATGCCACAGCGCATAGCTGGCGGCGATCACCAGCGCGGCGGAGAGCATGAATCCGGCCGCATATCCCAACGAGGCGAACACACCGAGCGCCACCAAAGCCTGTAGTATGGGAAAATGCGTGATGTAGACGCCATAGCTGATGTCGCCAAAACGGGCCGCATACAAGGCCGGGCCCGGCAGGAAAGCGATGCAAGCTATCAAGCCCGTCAGCCCCGCCGCGCGCAGCGGCTCCAACCAGGGATGCGCGAATGAAAGAGCGGTTACGAGGAATCCCAGCACGCCGAACCAAAGTGGCTTCGCCTTTGCGGTACCCCACATCTGCCAAAGCGCAATACCACTGGCAAAGAAGGCCATCTGGCCTGGCAACTGACGCGCAAGCATGGGCGCATCGGGATGATCCAGCATGACCGGCACAAGCTGGCGCCACGCCTCTCCCGCCGCATAAATTCCGATCAGAAACAGCCATTTTGCCCGTCCGAACAATCTGAGCAGCCAACCAATGACCGGAAGGCAGATATAAAACATCACCTCGATCTTCAGCGTCCAAAGTGCGCCGTTCGCTTCCGTGAAGCGGTTGCCTTCAAACACGCCCGGCAAGTCAGGCGACAGGAAATTCAGGAAAACCAGATTGGCCGCGATGTACTCGCCGACGCCTCGAACGTCTCCGCCCATCAGCAAACAGATGATTGCTGGGATCAAGACAACGACCAGATAGGCCGGATACAGCCTTCGCACCCGCTTTCCCGCATAGTCCGCAAGACCTTGGGATCGCACCAGAGATCCCGCCACCAAAGCGCCGGACACGATGAAGAAGCCTTGAATGGCGATTTCTGCGAGCTGGCCCCATCCTGCCTCCAACCCACTCATTGGCGCGAGCGATGACAAAACGATGGCGTGGTAGACAAATACCGTCGAGGCGAGCGCCAGACGGATGAGATCAAACCTGTTCGCCGTGGACGAGTGCGCTTCAGACATCGCGCGTGTTTACCGTATCGGCCTCAAATGAAAAGGGGTCCGCAGGACCGGCGGACCCCTTCAGCACCTGCCTGATGGCTTCCCTACCGAGCCGGTTGGGACGCCGTCATGACAGCGCTGTCTTCGGACCGTCCCCGCCAGGCAGCAAGAGCGTCTGCCAGTTCTTCTTCGGACACGGTACCATTCGAGTTCAGGTCAAGCTTGGTGAACCGGGCCTTCGCCTCTGCCTCGCTGGCCGCGCCTGCGTTGGCATGATGGCTCACAAACTCGTCCTCACTGATCAGGCCATCATCATCCAGATCCAACTGCGAGAAGTCGGGCATTTCGCCCGCATGGCCCATCAGGGCCGTCATCATGGCGGCTGTCACGAGAAAGCTGCTGCGTCTGATCATATTCGAACTCCTTCTCACTTCAGGTGTCGCAGGGGACCGCGACAGAGACGAAGGTACGCGAAATGGCTGGTAATGATGCGTGAAAAGACGTTCACGACGAAGATGTAATGAAAGCGATCAAACGGCTTCGCCACCGATCTCCTTCATGAAAGTCATCCACGATTCGATCTTCGACTCTGTCAGCGCGCCCACACTGCCAATGATGGTGTGATGCATCGGCTTGAAGCCGGACAGGCCAAGCACACCGCGCTCCAGAGCTTTCAAGGCACCCGCATCCATTCCGAAACGGTACATCAAATCCGGCATGCCCATTGTGATGATGATCCTCGCAGACTTGCCCTTCATCATGCGCTCGGGCCACTCATGGTCAGACTGGCCTGGCTTCAGAAAGAAACCCGCACGCGCTGCCTGTTCCAGAAACGCCTTCAGCCGGGCCGGCATGCCGCCCATCCAGAGCGGAAAGGCGATGACGAGATGGTCCGCAACGCCGATCTGCTCCCGCAAACTCAGAATGGGCTCAGGCGGAGGTGTATCGAACTCGTCCTGAGAGTTCAGGAAGGGCACGTCCATGCCGCCGACGTTGATGCGCGACACTTGATGCCCCTCCTCCACCGCACCGGCTTCGTATGCATTGCAAAGCGCATGGATAAGATGGTCCGGATTTGCATCCGGATGGCCGTCAATGATGCAGATTTTCTTGGACACGGGTCAGCCTCCTGTCGGTAACAAGAACTGTTTACCACGCGTGGCGATGCGGCCTTATACGTAGGATTACTACTGACAATTTCACGTCAGAAAACTTGTGTCGCTCGATTGGCGAAGGGAGTCTCTTGCCCCATCGAACTGATCAAACACTTCCAACTGCTCAGCTGTGTAGTGCTTTGAAAGAGTACGGCTCAATTGGCGCGCCGTAAATGTGGTACGCTCATACGCTTTCCAAAAGCGTTCACCTCTTCGCACAGCAGAGGTGAAGATGGCTCCGAACTCCTGCAATGCGACTTCATATGATGTGAAATACTGATCGAGCTTCTCTGGCAGTTTGTCTTTAGAAGTTACCATCGTGCGCAACGTGCCGACTCGTTCTACAAGTAGCTCGATCATCCACACCTCGCGGTTGCCGCCTTCTTGGGTCCAATTTCGTGTAGCAAAATTGAAAAGCCGCCGTTGAATCGTGATGATCTCTTTCACAACAGCGCGACGCTCGCGTTTTCCGATCTCGTGTCGAGAGAAGACGGCGCCTATCAGAGTAAAGAGTATTGCAAGCGTGAGTTCCCAAGCATAGGGACCTATCGAAGTGACTAGCTCGCTATACTTGCTCATGTCTACATCCGGAACACGCCGAACCCCCTGTCCGGGAACGGAGCATTGAGGCTGGCTGACAGGGCGAGGCCAAGGACACGGCGGGTATCAGCCGGGTCGATGATGCCATCATCCCAGAGGCGCGCCGTGGAGAAGTAGGGAGAGCCTTCGGCCTCGTAGAGGTCGCGGATCGGCTGTTTGAAATTGTCCTCTTCCTCGGCGGACCATTCACCACCCTTGCGCTCGATGCCGTCGCGCTTGACCGTGGCCAGAACGCTGGCCGCCTGTTCGCCGCCCATGACGGAGATGCGCGAGTTCGGCCACATGAACAGGAAGCGTGGGCTGTAGGCCCGACCGCACATACCGTAATTGCCGGCTCCAAAACTGCCGCCGGTCACCACGGTAAATTTCGGCACGCTTGCTGTCGCCACAGCGGTGACCATCTTGGCACCATCCTTGGCAATGCCGCCTGCCTCGTATTTCGAGCCAACCATGAAGCCGGTAATGTTCTGCAGGAAGACCAGCGGAATGCGACGCTGGTCCGCCAGTTCGATGAAGTGCGCGGCCTTTTGCGCGCTTTCCGAGAACAGGATGCCGTTATTGGCCAGAATTGCCACCGGCATGCCATAAAGCCGCGCAAAGCCGCAGACCAGCGTCTCGCCATAAAGTTTCTTGAACTCGTGGAATTCGGAGCCATCGACAAGACGAGCGATCACTTCACGGGCATCGTAAGGCTCCCGCACATCCTGTGGTACCAGCCCATGCAACTCCGCGGGGTCATAAAGAGGCTCTGCCGGATCGGTAAGATCAAAGGGCTGCGGTTTCGGCTTTGCCAGTGTGCGGACAATGGACCGGACAATAGCAAGCGCATGGGAGTCATGAGCTGCATAATGGTCTGCCACGCCGGACTGGCGCGTATGCACATCCGCGCCGCCAAGGTCTTCGGCGGAGATTACCTCCCCCGTCGCAGCCTTCACCAGCGGCGGGCCGCCAAGGAAGATCGTGCCCTGCTTGCGCACGATGATTGTTTCATCCGACATAGCCGGTACATACGCGCCACCCGCCGTACAGCTTCCCATCACAGAGGCGATCTGGGGGATGCCCTTCGCACTCATCTGGGCCTGATTGTAGAAGATGCGCCCGAAATGCTCTCGATCCGGGAAAACTTCCGACTGGTGCGGCAGGTTCGCGCCACCAGAATCGACCAGATAGATGCACGGCAAATGGTTCTCCAGTGCGACTTCCTGCGCGCGGAGGTGTTTCTTTACCGTCATCGGAAAATACGCGCCGCCCTTGACCGTCGCATCATTGCAAACGATCAGACACTCGCGCCCCTCGACCCGGCCAACACCCGTGATCAGGCCCGCGCCGGGGGCTTCATTGTCATACATCCCATTCGCGGCCAGCGCGCCAATCTCCAGGAATGCAGAGCCCGGATCCAGCAACCGTTCGACACGTTCGCGCGGCAACAATTTGCCCCGGTCTACATGGCGCTGGCGGGATGCTTCAGGTCCCCCGAGGGATGCTTCGAACGTCTTCTCACGCAGTTCGGCAAGAAGCGTCTCCATCGCGGCCTTGTTGGCGGCAAATTTGCTTCCCGAAACATCTAGGCTGGATTTCAGAACCGGCATAAAGCCTCCCACTGGAATTTTTGTGCCTGCTTAGCGGCGTGCGGCGCGCGTGTCACGCGGACGTCATGCGAATTTGAAACACACAGGATGATCGAAAGGCTATGAAAAGGGAATCGAAATGGGCATGTTCACCAACATGGGCTTCGATATCACTCCCCGCCTCAGGGCCATTGAATTCCTGAAAGATGTGCCTCGCCGCGCCATGCGGGCCGCGGGCAAGGAAGCCAAATGGTTTTCCATCCCTGCCGGTAAGCCGCTTTACCTGGCCGGAGAAGCCGCCGACACGCTCTATTTCGTCTTGTCCGGAACGCTGGGCATCTTCCGCGAAGGCCCGCACGCCAAGACTGAATTCATTGGACATATTCGCTCTGGCGAACCGGCAGGTGAAATGTCGCTATTCCTGGGCGGCGTAGACCTGACGGGTGATGGCCAGCCAAATGATGCGCCACATACCAGCTCGGTTTACGCGCTGCGCGACACTGAGGTGGTCGGTGTGTCTCGCAAGGGATGGGACCGAATGGTCCGCGCCGAGCCGGAATTGCTGGAATCCATGATTCGCGTGATCCTGCAGCGGCTTGGCAAATCTGGTGACCGCGTGGCGAGCGCTGCGCCGAAAGTCTACACGCTGGTGGCCACCTCCCCGACGATCGACCTGAAGCTGCGGGCACGCTCACTCAAACAGGCCCTGGAGAGGCTTGGCCGAAAAGCCATCATCGTTGATGAGTCTATGGGGGATGAGCGCCCGGCCGCCTATTTTGACGAGCTTGAACGCACGCATGATGTCGTGATCCTGATCTCGGCCATTGGGGACAATGCCTGGTTCCGGCTCTCCATGCGTCAGGCGGATCGGATCTGGGTCGTTGGCCGCGCCGATGCCCGACCGTCCAACCCATTGATGCCGGATGATGAGTCTCCGGCGCGAGCAATGAAGCTGGTCGACGTCGTGTTGCTGCATCATGGCGACCAGCGTCGCGGTGCGAAGCCCGCCGAATGGGTCGCCGCGTCCGGCGCGACCCGCGTATTCCACTGGAACCAGGTCGAGGGGAATGATTGCGATAGGCTCGCCCGCATTATGGCTGGCGTCTCAGTCGGTTTGATCCTGTCTGGCGGCGGCGCGCGCGCCTATTCCCATATTGGCGCTGTGAAAGCGATGCGGGAAATGGGCATACCGATCGACTTCACGGGTGGCGCCTCAATGGGGTCTGTCGTGGCCGCCTGCGTCGCCATGGGGTGGAGTGATGCTGAAATCGAACTCCGCATCCGGAAAGCATTCGTGGAGAGCAACCCGCTCGGCGATTACCATCTGCCGGTGGTCGGCATGGTCAAAGGTGCGCGGGTGAATGCGCGTCTGAAAGAACATTTTGGCGAAGCCGAAATTGGCGACCTGCACCTGCCTTTCTTCTGCACCTCAACCAATCTCACCAGCGGCGCCACGCGCATCCATCGCGAGGGTTTACTGCGTCATGCCCTTCGCGCCACTATCTCCCTGCCCGGCATTCTTCCACCGGTCGTGGATGGGCAAGACCTGCTGGTGGATGGCGCGGTGCTGAACAATTTTCCGGCGGACATCATGCGTGACATGCATCGTGGGTTTGTCATCGGGTCCGACGTGACTCGCCAGCCGGAGAACATGGATCTCGCTGAATTCCGAGATCCACCGGGCTTTTTCCGCTGGGTGTTCAACAATGGCTTCTCCAGCCCGCCCCCAATTGCAGGCCTGTTGATGCGCACGGCCACAATCCGTGCAGACACGAAATTCGGCCACGACATGGCCGATGTTCTTGTCCTGCCACAACTGGCCGATGTGCAATTGCGCGACTGGGACGCATATGATGAAACCGTCGAGGCTGGCTATGTCGCCACGATGAAAGCCTTCGAAGGCAAGAAAATCAAGGAATTGTGCTGCCCAGCTTAAGCCGTTTCGCCGAAAAGCTCCCGGCCAATCAACCAACGGCGGATTTCCGACGTGCCTGCCCCGATCTCGTAGAGCTTGGAATCGCGAAGCAGACGTCCGGTCGGGTATTCATTGATATAACCATTGCCGCCCAGAATCTGGATCGCATCAAGCGCCAATTTGGTGGCGGTTTCGGCCGCATACAGAATGGCGCCAGCGGCATCCTTGCGGGTCGTCTCGCCCCGGTCACAGGCTTTGGCCACAGCATAAACGTACGCTTTCGCCGCATTCATCTGGACATACATGTCCGCCAGCTTGCCCTGGATCAACTGGAATTCGCCAATCGATTGACCGAACTGTTTCCGGTCATGGATGTACGGGACCACGACATCCATGCAGGCTTGCATGATGCCGGTCGGGCCAGCAGACAGCACCGCGCGCTCGTAATCCAGGCCGCTCATCAGAACGCCAACACCACCATTCAGCGGGCCCATGACGTTTTCTTCCGGTACTTCGCAATTATCGAAAACCAGCTCGCCTGTCTCGGACCCACGCATGCCGAGTTTGTCCAGCTTCTGCGCCACGGAGAAACCCTGGAAATCCCGTTCGATCAGGAACGCGGTGATGCCGCGCGATCCGGCCTCGGGCTCTGTCTTGGCATAGACAACCAACGTGTCCGCGTCCGGCGCATTGGTGATCCACATCTTCGTGCCGTTCAGCACATAGCGGTCGCCTTTTTTCTCTGCGCGCAGTTTCATGGATACGACATCTGAGCCCGCGCCGCTCTCACTCATCGCGAGCGCGCCCAAATGCTCTCCGGAAATCAACTTGGGCAGGTAGCGGGATTTCTGGTCATCATTCCCCCAGCGTCGTAGCTGGTTCACGCACAGATTGGAGTGCGCGCCATAGGAGAGGCCAACCGAGGCCGACGCCCGGGAAATTTCTTCCATCGCGACGACATGTTCTAGATAGCCAAGTCCGGTGCCGCCCCATTCTTCCTCGACGGTGATGCCCAGCAAGCCGAGCTCGCCCATCTTCGGCAACAGATCGCGGGGGAATGTGTCCGTCCGATCAATTTCGGCAGCGCGAGGCGCAAGCTCGTTCTGGGTAAAACTTGCCACCGTTTCGCGGATCATGTCGGCAGTTTCGCCGAGATCGAAGTTCAATGTGGGATATGTGTTCGGAATCATGGCGGTGACCTAGCAATTCTTTTCCCGCCTGTCAGCCTAATCCTCGCGGGCAAGCATGCGGTAGAGATAGTAAACTGACACAAACAACAGAAAGCCGCCACCGAGTGTCAGGAGCGGACCGCTGTAACCTTGCGTCGCGGTTTCGCCAATTCGGCTGGCCGATCCGGTCACGATGCGCCGCAGCCCCTCGTAAAGGCCAATCGTGCCAAGGCCGGCCAGAAGGGCAAACGGCACCCAACGGAGATTGTATGGTGGCGCGAAATCAGCCACTTCCTCTTGTGCTGGCGTGGTCCGGCGGCTCGTGTCGACATGCACCTTCGCCAAGTCGTCTACAACAATCTGGCGCGTCGACACCTGTAGCTCATCTTCAGGCTCTTGCGGGCGATGCGCGCGACGCCGTTCAGACATGGAGGCTGGCGGCGGATGGTCGCCATTTCCTTCGGGGCCTGCCAGAGCGGACACGGCACGTGTAATTTCGTCGACCGTGGAATCACCGCTTGGCTCTATCCCGGTCTCTCCCGAAGCAAGCGAGCCATTCTCCCCCAGAATACGCGTCAGCCGTTGCGCCACGGCACGGGCGGCAGTTTCAGGAGCGCTTTCGCGCTCTGGCGTTGATCGGGCACGTTCTGCCTCGGGCCGGGATTCCAGAACAACGGAACCTTCCCTGGACAAATTCAGCCCGGATAAGCCATCACGCTCCGGACGAACCAGGGCGCTGGGGATCGCAACCCTCTGGCGCGGCGTGTCGAGAAACATCGCGACTTCAACAGCGCGGCGGCGGACAAGGCCATCGATCACACGGATCTGGCCATCCACCCTGCCCCGCCGCCAACTGCTCATGGCTTCCGAGGCAAGTATGCGGTCACCGGAATTCAGGTGGGCCAGCACATCTGAGGCATCGAAGGCTTTCAGCCCGATATTGAAAGCAAACGAGACCAGTGAATCGAATTCATTCTGGGCAAGCGGTGTGAAGACCTGCTGTGCAAGGTGATCCTCAATTCGTTTGAGGTCGCGATAGCGCAAGATGAGTTCGGCATCGAACGGACTGACCTTCAGTCCGGCCCGCGCGGTTTCCGTATGCCCATACCCGATCAGCCATTTCCCATCCGGCAGCCGACTGGCACGCGCACGGAAGCCCTCGAAACTCTTGATGAGTTCGACCCCCGTATCAGACGTGCGCATGTTTCCGGCCATGCAAAAGGCTCCCATTCTGGGACAGTTCTGTTTTTTACTACGGTGTGACACTGCAATTCTCGCGCCCTTTCACCTGAGAGGCGAGATTCTGGCCCAACGCCTTCATTTTAAAGCAAAACGATTGAGGCAAGGCCCAGAAAGCTGAAGAATGCCATCACATCGGTCAGGGTTAACACGAATACAGAGGACGCCACCGCAGGGTCCGCACCAAGGCGTTTCAATCCCAATGGAACGAGAATGCCGGAGAGCCCAGCCCAAACGAATGTCGCAAGCATCGCCGTAGCGATCACAAGCGCCAGTTCGATATCGCGGAACCATACCAATGAGATTACCCCCACCCCAATGGCGAAGATCAATCCATTGACGAAGCCGCTGAGCACTTCGCGAAGAATGGCGCGGCGCGCTGCATCGCCATCCAATTGTCGCTCTGCAATGGCGCGTACAGCCACGGCGAGCCCCTGGCTGCCTGCATTGCCGCCCAACGCCGCCACGACTGGCATCAGTACGGCCAGCGCCACCACTTGGGCGATAGCCCCCTCGAACAGCGAAATGATCGCCGATGCGATGAATGCCGTAAACAGATTCACCCCCAGCCAGGGGGCCCGCGCCTTGACCGTATCCCAGACAGTATCGGCCCCATCTGCCGAGGTCACGTTGAGCAAGGAGAGCAGGTCTTCTGCGTTCTCTTCCTGCATGACATCGACCATATCGTCGACCGTGATCATACCGACCAGTCGCCCGCCCTCGTCTGTAACCGGCGCCGCGGCCAGCGAGTATTTGCGGAACTGGAATGCCACCTCTTCCTGATCCATGTCGGGCTTCAGGGAGGAGAGCGGGTCCTTCATGATGTCTGACAGCTGGACATCGCGCGCCGTCCGCAGGAGGGTTGCCAGCTGGACGATGCCGATCAAGCGGTGACCGGGGTCGATAACATAAAGCTCATAGAAGACTTCGGGCAATTCCTCGCCGATATCGCGCGCATGGTCGATAGCGTGGCCCACCGTCCAGTATTCCGGCGCAGCGACAAATTCCGTCTGCATGAGACGGCCAGCCGATTCCTCTTCATAGGAAAGACCACGCTCAAGCTGAGCCCGGTCAATCGGCGCGAGGTCTTCCAAGATGCGCTCGCGCCGATCATCTTCGAGGTCTTCAAGGATGGTGGTTGCATCATCAGAGTCGAGCTCATCCAGCGCGCTCGCAACGGCTGCATCGGGCAGCACCTCGACCGCCTCTTCCCGATAGGAATCGCGCAATTCGATAAGGATGTCTGCCGGCAATTCGCCGCCCAGCAGTTCCACAGCTTCGGAAAACGTGTCGAAGGACAGCGCTTCCAGCGCATCCGCGGCATCGGCCGGGTGCATGCGTTGAAGGGTCCGCGCCAGCCAGCGGGTATCGCGCTCATCGATGGACTCGATGATATCTTCCAGCAGATCCGGATCGACGTTTGGCGTCTCAGCGGCCTGCGCAGGCTGAACGGACTGTTCGGTCATGTCGCCTCTTTGCCGTTGTTAATCTGCGTCGGCAAGAACCGAATGCTCGGAGGTGACAGGGATTCGCGGGAAATTCACAGGCTGCCAACAATATGTGGCGGAGAGCTGTGAAGCGTGCGCATACGGGAAATATAGACGGGGTGAGCCTTTGAACTTATTCATTCGCTCCAATCGATCCTCAATCGATTTTTGGCGCGGAGCGCCACCGCAGCAGCCTTGAGCCACATCCAGGGCGAAGTGAAACGAAGCCGGGATGAGTCTTTGAATTTATTCATTCGCTAAAATCGATCCTTGATCGATTTTTGGCGCGGAGCGCCACCGCAGCAGCCTTGAGCCACATCCAGGGCGAAGTGAAACGAAGCCGGGATGAGTCTTTGAATTCATTCATTCACTAAAATCGATCCTTGATCGATTTTTGGCGCGGAGCGCCACCGCGAATGAATGGTGCGGTCAAGAGGACTCGAACCTCCACGGGTTGCCCCACAGCGACCTCAACGCTGCGCGTCTACCAATTCCGCCATGACCGCACTGGTCTTCAATGAGGCAGACGGGCCGTATAAGGCGACACCAGCCCTTTGTGAAGCCCCGAATGTCGCCTATATGCGCGCGGTGATGCAGAAATTTCCCGACACCGAATGGGCCGTTTCCGAACGGCAGGTTCCCTACGAAGCCGCAGTCCGGTTCATGGAGGCCCGCGCCCGCGCCATCCGTGAGGAAGGCGCACCGGAACTGGTCTGGTTCCTGGAACATCCCCCGCTCTACACATCTGGTACGTCAGCCAAGGCGGACGACCTGCGTGACCCGTCCCGCTTCCCCGTGTTCGATGCCGGCCGCGGTGGGGAGTACACCTATCACGGCCCCGGACAGCGCGTCGCCTATATGATGCTGGATGTCGCCCAGCGTGGCCGGGATGTGCGCGCATTCGTGCAGAATCTTGAAACCTGGATCGTCGCGGCGCTCAGCGCTTTCAATGTCGAAGCCGGTACGCGCGACGGACGGGTCGGGGTCTGGGTCGACCGGACTCAAGCGGGCGGCCCTTTGCGCGAAGACAAGATCGCAGCCATTGGCGTGCGCCTGAAAAAGTGGGTCAGCTTCCACGGTATATCCCTGAACGTGGAGCCTGATCTGGAGCACTTCTCTGGTATCACGCCTTGCGGCATCGCAGACCCGCGCTATGGCGTCACCAGCCTCGTCGACCTTGGTATTCCCGCGACAATGGAAGACGTGGACACCGCGCTGAAAGCAGCGTTTGAAACCGTGTTCGAAAGCCGCCTTGTTCGAGTTCAGGAACCGCTTGCGGCCATCTCGTAGGATTTCAGCCGCTGCTCTTCCTGCGTCAGGTCGCTTCCTGTGCGAAACCCGCCAACGCCGCCATTCGGCAGGCGTGCCACATGAAGCAGCGTCCACAGCATGACGAAGAAAGATGACAGGGCCCACAGCGGCATGGCGAGGCCCATACCCGCGCCAAGGGCCATCTCCGCTGGCGTTGGCGGCGGACCTCTGCGGCCGCGGTTCTGCGCCGGGGCCTGTTCGGCTGCTTCTGTCGGTGCGGCGTCAGCGGCCGCGCCATCAGCCGTTTCATCCGTGACGGTTTCGACCGGCGCCTGCGCAGACTGTCCCTGTTGGGCCTCGTACTGAGACACGCCACCCATAACCCCGAGCGCGAATCCGATCAGGCCGAGCGTCAGCGGAATCAATACGATCGCCGCCTTCAGAGTCGACCGGTTCGCTTCCGCGAAACGACGTACATGAGCCACCCAGGATGTGAACTCAGTGACAATCGTGAAAAAGAAGAAGGGCACCAAAAGCGCTGGCAGCGGCACCCCGATCGATTTGATCGGTTGCCAGGCTGAGCTGAGATCCGCTCCCGCCATCGTCGCAATGGACACGCCGAAAACCGGCACAATGAATAGCAGCAGTCGCCCCATGAACATGAATGTCCAGGCGCGACTGAAGTGCAGTTTGCCCGTCATGCCGAACGGATTGAACAAGGTCTGTACCCAGTTCATCCGGGACGGGTCATCGCGCTCATCCCGAATCCAGGGCCGGTGCGGATCAATCGGTGTTGTCGTATGATGGGTCATATCCGGTCGGCTCCTTCAAAGGATCAGGAAGTGGGGGGAGTCATCGGTGTGCCCGACGTGGGCGGTCCGTACTTGTTGGGTCCCGCATCAGTGGGCAGGCGCGCGGCGATGAAGCCAAGCAATGCGGTGGTCAGCAGGAAGCTGGCCAGCGAAGTCAAGGCCGTCAGACGCTCGAACTCCTGAATGTTCTCCGTCAGCGCTTCCATCGCAGCAGCGAGATCGTTTCCGAACTCCGCATACAATGCAAACGCCTCAGGCGACAGGACGGGCATCAACAGGGCGCTGACGACGCTGGTAACAACCGCATACCCGATCAGAAACAGAAGATAGAACCAGCCCGAATGCCCCGCATCATGCAGGCGCTTCGAGAACAGGCACACATACACATAGACCATCGGATAGAAGAGAATGCCGAACATGGGCGATATAAACGTGTTGGCGATCTGCACCAGAATGAAGGCAGCCGTGATGACCGACAAGCCGCGCAGGAAGGTGCGCGAGCCAATTCGGCCTTTTGACGACAAGAGGACATATCTCATGTCCATATGGGTTCAGTCTCCTTTATCGGGCGAAACACGCACACTGGCAGCGTTCAGCGTCTCGCGTCCTTATCAATAAACGATAAATGCATGCAACAAAAAAGAGCCGGACAACTGCCCGGCTCTTCTGGAAATTGGATTGTTCCGGTCGACTAGACGAATGTGTCAGCCGCGCCAGCCGTCGGATTTTTCGGGTCCGGGCCGTACTTGTTCGGGCCAACCGTGCCTGGGATGCAGGCGATCACGATCTGGGCGATCGAGGCCAGGAAGTTGATGAACGGAATAAAGCCGGCAATCACGAGGCCGAGATAAATCCAGCCCGTCTGATTGATGTCGTGCAGGCGACGAATGAACAGAGCAATACTCGGAATGATGATTGCGAGCGCATAGAGCCCCATAACTGCAAAGAAGATCATGCCCAACGGATTCATCTCACCGGTTTCGAAATTGCCGCCAAGCCCGAACGCGAGCACGGCAAGAACGCCGAACACGATCACATTGAACAGAGCAACCCACCAGTATTCAGAGCGCTGTGAACGACCCTGAAAATCCACATAGCGACTGAAGAACATTTTTACTGCGTCTGGAAAACTGACCATTTCGGCCCCCTTGATTTGCTTCCACTGCGAAAGACTGGCGCATTTTCTTCGCGCCAGCGGTCAGGTCAAGGAAAGACTCGTAAACGTTTCCCCTGCCCCACTGGCGAGATATCCGCGCCAATTTGGTTAGGGCAGGGTTAATAGGTTCGCCAGATGGGCGTTTTCAACCTAGTCGAATTCGACCATGATCTCGTCGGCTGCAACGCTGTCGCCAGCGCCGACATTGATGGCTTTCACGGTACCATTGGCTTCGGCGCGGATGATATTCTGCATCTTCATCGCCTCGACCACGCAAACCGCCTCGCCTTCCTGGACCTCCTGGCCGATCTCGACATCGATCGACACGACGAGGCCCGGCATCGGAGACATGATCAGCTTGGATGTGTCCGGCTTTTCCTTCTCCGGCAGGCGGGAATGCAAATCAGCGACTTTTGGTGTGCAGACCAACGCGCGAAGCGCCACGCCGCGATGACGGAAGAGATAGCCCTCAGTGCGGTCTGCAAACTTCACCGCAAACGGCTCACCATCCAACAGACCCTCAACAAGGTGCTGACCTGGATGCCAAGGCGTCACCAGCGTGTGCGTTTTGCCGCCATCAATGGTGATCTCCGCTTCGCCCACATCGCCAAGATCCAGCGTCACCGGATAATGCTTGTCACCCAAGATAACGACCCATTCTCGGCGCGCTTCCGCTTGAGGCGCGATGCGGCCACTTGTGTCAGAGGCCCGGCGCGTCATGAAACCATGCACGTACGCCGCCGCGCAGATCAGCTGGGTCACCTGCGTTTCAGTTGGCTCAACGCCGTCAAAGCCTTCCGGGAACTCGTCCTTGATGTAGGCCGTCGTGATCTTGCCGGAACGGAACCGCTTTTCGTCGATCACGGCCGCAATAAAGGGCATGTTGTCCTGAATGCCTTCAATGTGGAACCGGTCGAGCGCCTCGCCGTGCACGTCCAGCGCCTGATCGCGATCCTTGCCGTGCGTGATCAGCTTGGCGATCATCGGGTCGTAGAACATGGAGATTTCGTCGCCTTCGCGGACACCGGAATCCATGCGGACTGTCCCGCCAGCCAATTCGCCCTCTTCCGGCGCATGGAAGCGCTTCAGACGGCCAATGGATGGCAGGAAGTTGCGATAGGGGTCTTCGGCATAGACGCGGCTTTCCACGGCCCAGCCATTGATCTTGATATCGGACTGTTTGAGCTTCAGCGTCTCACCATAGGCCACGCGCAGCATCTGTTCGACAAGGTCAACGCCCGTGATCAGCTCGGTAACCGGGTGCTCCACCTGAAGACGGGTGTTCATTTCGAGGAAATAGAACCCCTTGTCCGCGCCAGATGCGACGAATTCCACCGTACCGGCGCTGTCATAGTTCACAGCCTTCGCCAGCGCGACGGCTTGCTCACCCATTTTCTTGCGGGTTTCAGGGTCCAGCAGCGGCGAAGGCGCCTCTTCGATAACCTTCTGGTTACGGCGCTGGATCGAGCATTCACGCTCATTCAGGTAGATGCAGTTGCCGTGCTTGTCGCCGAGCACCTGAATTTCGATGTGGCGCGGCTCTAGGATGAACTTCTCGATGAAGACGCGGTCATCGCCAAATGAAGACTTCGCTTCGGCCTTAACAGCCGGGAACCCTTCTTCGACTTCCTTGTCGTTGGCAGCCACACGAATGCCTTTGCCACCACCACCGGCGGACGCCTTGATCATCACCGGATAGCCAATTTCCTTGGAAATTTTGACGGCTTCGGCGGTATCCTCGATCAGGCCCATATGTCCCGGAACGGTCGACACGCCAGCATCAGCAGCAAGTTTCTTGGAGCTGATCTTGTCGCCCATAGCCTCGATTGCGTAGGCATTCGGGCCGATCCAGCCGATCTTCTCTTCTTCAAGACGTTTGGCGAAGGCCGGGTTCTCTGACAGGAAGCCAAAGCCCGGATGGATGGCTTCGGCGCCGGTCTGGCGCACGGCGTCGGTGATCTTGTCGGCAACGAGGTAGGATTCTGCGGCAGGTGACGGACCGATATGGATCGCCTCGTCTGCCATTTCGACGGCCATGGAGTCAGCGTCGGCATCAGAATAGACGACAACCGTCTGCACGCCGAGCCGTCTGCAGGTCTTGATGACCCGAACTGCAATTTCCCCACGGTTGGCGATCAGAATCTTTTTGAACATGCTGCCTCGATCCATTGCAAAGTCTTTCAGCGACTGCACTAAGCCGCTCGCACGGTGATGTCCACAATTCCCATAGGTGAAGTCGGTTGTCAGGTTGACGCAGATATGTTAGTAAGCGCTCACTTTATGGAGGTAAAACCCATGTCCCGGATTACACTGGACCTCGACGCCTTGATGAAAAACGGCCAGATCGACGACGCCGAAGCCGCACGGCTGAAGGGCTTCGCGCTGCCGGAGCCGAAAACAGGCTTGCTGGTCAACATTCTCCTTATTTTCGGGGCCATCTCTGTTGCCGGTGGCACGATTGCACTCGTTCCGAACGCCGGGACCGGCCTGTTTCTGGCCCTGCTTGCGCTGGGCGGAGCGGAATTCCTGCGCCGCAGCGCCACGGGCAACTCCCTGAAAACACTGGGCAGCGCCCTCAACCTGATGGGGACGCTGGGCGTCGCAGGCTGGATCGGTTGGGAATTCCGGGAAGTCGATGATGGAACGATGCCGACGGTCCTTATTGCCGTCGTGATGACGGCGTCAGCCATATGGTTTCGGTCCGCCCTGCTGGCCGCGTTCGCAGTGCTGTCGCTCGGCGCAATCCTCGGTTCGGGCACGGGCTATTGGCACGCGAGCTATGCATTGTTTGTCGAAGAACCGACGATCACTATCATTGTCTTCAGCCTCCTGTCGGCGGGGCTCTATCACACGCGTGAACGGCTGGGAGACGCCTGGCGCAATATGACGACCATCGCCGCACGGACAGCGATGTTCATGGTAAACTTTGCATTCTGGGTCGGCTCACTCTGGGGCGACCGGGTGGGTGAACACTGGTTCGCACCTGACCGTTGGTCCGAGCGTTCTGAATGGCGCGAAGCGGCCATGTCGATCCCGGACTACGTCTTTACGCTTGGTTGGGTCGCTGCACTGGCGATTGTCATCTTCAAGACCCGCCGCAACAGCTTCCTGTCCATCACATCGATCGTCTTCCTGACGATCCATGGCTATACGCAATATTTCGAGTATCTCGGCGCGCAACCAGAAACTCTGGTTCTGGGCGGACTGGTTCTGGTTGGGCTGGCAGTGGCCGGAGCGCGGTTCCTGATGCGACCGGAAACAGAGTCCGACTAATCGTCATCCAGCTGTTCGATCCGCGCCTCAAAGCTGCGCACGCGCGCCGACACTGAAACAAGGAACGCCGTGGACCAGCCCAGAAGCAGAAAGCCGATGACAGATTCTGCTGCCCCCAGCATCCTCCAGCCTTTGTCGACCACGACATCACCATAGCCCACCGTGGTGAATGTGGTGGTCGAATAATAGACCGCAGTTTCGACATCGGGGAAAATGTCGAGGGCCAGATAGGCGAAGGTAAAAATCCAGATTTCTATTGAGTGCAGCGCGAACAGGCTGATCAGGATAAAGAAGATGGCGACGCCCTGCCCCGCCACTGTCGACAGGTTTACATGCGTATCACCCCTTTTGCGGATAAGCGCAGAAAGACCGACAAGACCTGCGAAGTGAACCGCAAAGCAGATGGATACGAGCACACCTGCGACAATCAGATTCAACAAGAGCATGACGATGCCCTCCCGTCAGCGGGCCGCGATAACCAATCCTTCCATCAAGCCTGGCGCTTCCCGGTTGAGGAAGTCAACCAGTGCCTCTGCAGCGCTGCTTGATTGAGAGCCGGACGAAATTCGGCTCCACAGGGATGATTTTTCGGATTTGGCCGCCAGCTTGTCTGCAGCCTGCCCAGCCACTTCACGAGCCTTGCGCGCTGCTTCAGGTCGCTTGCTCATTCGGGCAAACCATTGGCCCTTGTCGAGACCGGCTGCGATGCATCCGACATATTTGCCGGGATGCGGCTCTTCTGGATTCAGCCAGAATTTCCGACTTAGCGAATTGGGTTCATTTGCCGGGTTGGGATGTGCCTGAACGACAAGATAGTTCCCGAAGGCGCGCGCATAGAGATCGCTCCACGACGCATCATTGTCGCAAGTGGACAATTCCTCGGCGGTGCGCATGAGCAGCATCGCTTCTTCGCGCGAAACCCAGGGCTCAGCCTCTTTTGCGCGAAGCGCCAAAACCTGGCGCAGCCATTTTACCGTATCTGCGCGCGCGCCGCCTTCCCTCACCATATGCGTACAAACGCTCTCGCACAGTGTGTATGCGAAGCCCGGCGGCACGATCGTCGCCTTGGCGAGCAGGCGCGTCCACAGACCCAGCAGATTTCGATGCTGGAATATGCCTCTCGGAATCGCCCGGCCGGATAACCAGTCCAGATTGGCCTGTGTCAGCGCCCCGTCAGCCGCATTTCGTGTCAGCACGTAATCGGCCATGATACGGCTAAACCGCAAATCCCAATCCGGGCCGGCCCCCACCATACGCGCATTGAAATCCAGGAGTGACGCAGCCTCGATGTCGTTCTTTGGGGCGCGGGAGCACATCTCCATCGCGATCTGGCGTGCATCAGCGCGGGCGCGCTGAGCGTTCCCCTGAAAGCGCTGAATAATCCGGCTCGCGGAAAGCGACATTATGTGAAGACTCCGTTCCCGTCTGAACCCCTAGCGGGAATGGGTTTCCGCTTTCTTGCCCAAATCCGTGAAACCTGTTGCCACTATTATAGGTGGGCCCTTAGTTTCTGTGGATAGACACGACAAACTCAAGGGAGATATCGCAATGACAGCTCAAAAGGACCTCGCAGGACGCAAAGCCATTGTCACGGGTTCGGCAACTGGACTTGGGCGATCCATCGCCCTGAAGCTGGCGGAACGCGGCGCAGACGTCATCATCAATTGCGCCAGGTCGGTCGAAGATGGTGAAGCGACCGCAGCAGACTGTCAGGCACTCGGCTCCCAGTCGAGACTGGTCCAGGCAGACGTTTCAACTGAGGAGGGCTGTCGCAAGCTGGCCGACGCAGCCACGCAAGCGGGCCGTCTCGACATTCTCGTCAACAATGCCGGTACAACAAAACATGCGCGCGACCATGCCGATCTTGATGCGCTGACAAAGGATGACTTCCTGCACCTCTATGCGGTCAACGTGGCCGGGCCATTCCTTATGATGCAAGCCTGCAAACCACTGCTTGTTGAAAGCCATCGCCAGACTGGCAGAGCCGCCACAGTGCTGAACACATCCTCCATTGCAGGCGTCACGGGCATCGGGTCATCGGTTGCCTACGCGGCCACAAAAGGGGCGCTGAACACGATGACATTGTCACTGGCGCGCGCGCTCGCCCCGCAGATTCGGGTTAATGCCATCTGTCCCGGTTTCATCGGCACTCGTTGGTTCAAGGACAAGATGGATGAGGAACAATACCAGCGAATGGAGGCCTCTGTTGCCGCAGCGACACCCCTGAATGCCGCCAGCGGACCCGACGATATTGCCGATTCTGCGCTGTTTTTCCTGTCCGATGCTTCACGCCACGTCACCGGGGAAACCTTGCTTGTGGATGCGGGAACCCATCTCGGTTACGCGCCATTGACGGCGCGTTAATCCGAAGGCGCACCAGCACGTTTCTGAGGCATTCCTGTCCCTGCGTGCCTAAAAAGCTGGCGATCCGTTTCCCGGCCCGCAACCTCCATATTTTTGTTTCCGATCCCCGTACAAGGCGCGCCATCCTGTCTGTGGCGCTGGTCACAGCGCGATTCAAGAACGGGGAATAAATAACATGAAACAACAGCTTTTACGCGCAGGGGTCGCCGTTGCGGCAATGTTGGCAGTAGCTGGCACTGCAGCGGCGGAGGGAGAATGGTCCGGCAACGTCGCTCTCAGCACGGATTATGTCTGGCGTGGCGTCTCTCAGTCCAATGAGGACATGGCCATCTCGGGTGGCTTCGATTACGCGAACGGCATCTTTTACGCGGGCACCTGGGCGTCGAACGTCGATTTTGAAGACGGCTCCGACACCAACGTCGAACTGGATTTTTATGCGGGCGTGGCCAGCGAGTTTTCCAATGGCGTGTCCTGGGATCTTGGCGTCATCTACTACTCCTATCCGGACTCGGAAGATGAAGACCTGGACTTCGTCGAACTTCAAGCTGCATTGGGGTATGCATTTGAAGGTGGCGTGGAAGTCGGCGGCGCGGTCTATTGGGACCCGGACAATGAGAACATCTACATCGAAGGTTCCGCAGGATATGCCTTCACAGACGTTTTCTCGGCGGACGTCTCGGTGGGTAACTACTCCTTCGATGGTGGCGGCGACTACACCAACTGGTCGCTGGGCGGCACCTACTCGACGCCAGTCGGCATCGATATTGATGTGCGCTACTGGGATACTGACATCGATGACACGGGCATCGCCGACGAGCGCGTGGTCCTGACCCTCGCGAAAAGCCTCTAGAGGTTCAGTAACTTTCTTCTCAAGCCTTGCGCGAGACTTGCCCTCCTTCGTGCTGGGCCTGGTGAAGGCCGCTGGTTCCCCAGGGAACTGGCGGCCTTTATTTTTAAGCGACTTCCCTTACGTTGGGGGTATCATCGAATTTCACAACATATTGGAAGAGCCTGCCAATGGCCGCTGAATTGAGTCCTGCAGACGCCGTCGGCGCTCTCGTCCCCGCGATCACCTTGCTGGGCTTCGGGGCAGCGGCAGCGCTCGTTTCCCGCGCGCTCAATCTCAGCCCCATAGTGGGATACCTGCTTGCTGGCATCCTGATTGGGCCGGGCATGCTCGATCTTATCCATGAAAGTGGCGGCACTCACCTTCTGGCCGAACTTGGCGTGGTGTTCCTGTTGTTCGATATCGGCATGCACGTCTCACTCAGGGAACTGAAGGAAAGCCGCGGCGACCTTCTAGGGCTCGCTCCCGCGCATCTATTGCTGACCGGCCTGATCAGTTCCGGCGCGCTCTACATGCTTGGTATCTCATGGCCCATTGCCATCGCCGTTGGCCTCAGCCTCGGCCTGTCTTCCACCGCCGTCGTCGCGCGCATCCTGACAGAGCGGGAACAGAACTCTTGCCCTATCGGGCGAACAGCCACGCATGTCCTGATTTTCCAGGATATTGTCGCGATCTTCCTGATGATCTTCGCCACATCCCTCGGTGAGGGGGAAGCAGGTGCAGCCGGTCTTGCCGGACTTGTGTCTGATTATGTGCTGAATGGGGGTGCCGTACCGCTCTTCGCATCGCTCGGTCTTGCCTTCATACAGGCCTTGATCGCCTTCGGAGCGGCCATGCTGTTCTCCAGATACCTGCTCAATCCGGTGTTCCGTACGCTGGCAGCAACACGCAATGAAGAAGCCTTTACGGCCTTCACGCTGTTGCTGGTTCTGGCGGCGGCCTGCGCGACAGCGGTCATCGGTCTGTCTTTGACACTTGGCGCATTCCTGGCTGGTCTCGCGGTCTCTGGCACGCCATTCCGGCATCAGGTTCAAACCGAGATGGGGCCGTTTCGGGGACTGCTCCTGTCCTTCTTCTTCATCAGCGTCGGCTTGTCGATTGACCTGCCGGGCCTGTTGAGAAACTTGCCATTGGTCGTGGTCGGCGCGTTCGGTATCCTGATCGTGAAGTCGGCGCTCGGCTATATTGCGGCGCGCGTCAATGGGTGGAGCGTTCCGGGCGCCACCCAGCTCGGAACACTGCTGGCACAGGGCTCGGAATTCACGCTGGTTATCCTGTCGATTTCGGCCGTCACCACCAATATGCCCCCTGCCCTGATGGGCAGCCTCATCGCAGCCATTGCCCTGTCGCTGGCACTCGCCCCAAGCTGGGCCATTCTGGGCGGCAAGCTGTCTCGCGAACTCGCCCGGCGCAAACAGGTTACAATGGAAACGTCCAGCGAACCCGCTGGGGAGCGCCCGGTGATCGTCATTGGCATGACAGCAGCGGGCCGCCTCGCCGTAGACGCGCTCGCGGACTTCAAGATTCCCTATATCGCGACAGATGGCGACCCGGACCGGTTCCTGTCCGCCGTTGCGGACGGCTACAATGTTTCGTTCGGAGACGCGTCCAACATGAAACTGATGGACGCTATTGGTGGCAGCAATGCCCGCGCAGTTGTGCTCGGGAAAGCGCGATTTGAAGTTTCGAAAGAAGTGACGCCCGGCATTCAACGCAGGTTCCCGGATCTCATCCGCCTTGTCGCGGTAGAGACACTACAGGATCTGGACAATTATCTGGAACTCAATGTCCGCGCCCACCTCGTTGCCAGTGAACCGAAAGGCATAGAGATGGTTGCGGACATGCTGCGCATTCTGGGCGTGCCGGATGATGAACTTGCCGACTGGCTGAGCCGCGAGGCGGACCTGTTCACGATTGGCGACGCATCAGATCGCCAGGATCGTACCGACGAGTTGGAAGAAGAAACCGTGGACGAAGCCGCCTGATCAGGAATCGAGGGCCTTGATCGCGTCATCGATGGTTGCGCGGGGCTTGTCCATGATCGCCGCAATCTGCGCACGCTGCTCAATGGCGAGCCAGAGGCCAAGCACCTCAACGTCGACCACGCGCCATTCACCATTCTTCTCAATAACGCGCCAGCGCACGGTCTGAGCTTCTTCACCGGAACGCTCAACGCGCGTTTCCACGACAGAATCTGTCGGCGAGCGGTCTTTGGAGCCGATCACAGTGATCTTGGCATTCTCGAATTTCTCACGCTGGTCTTCAAAGCTCTCGAGCAAATAAGTCTCGAACGCTTCGGCAAAGCGGGCACGATCCTCATCCGAGACACGGCGCGCGTATTTGCCGAGCGTAAAATTCGCAACAGTATTCAGATCCATTGACTGGCGGAGCGTCTCCCGGCCCTTGTGGGGATCGGCGATGCTCTGCGCAGCGCCCTCGATGACGGCTTCGGCCTCAGGGCCAGCAAGGGCAGGCAAGGCCATCAGGCCAAGGGCGGTGGAAGCAATAAGGGCGCGAAACATGGGGCAATTCCTTGTGAAATCTCGTCGTGTTGCCCTCTAGATATGATTGGGATTGACCTTTTGTTCCCCGAAACCCGAGATAGGCTCTATGCGCTTTTGGCATGAACCGGCCGGTTTCACCGGCGTCAGGCAGGTGCCGGACAGTCGTAGAAGCTGAAGCTTCGGGCGACGGCAAGATAGCGTGGCAGGGTACATGATATTCTCCTCTCAGGGGAGAAACATGCAAGTCGTGTACCAGAAACGAGATAATCCGGGGCCATCGCGGCCATGATAGTTGAAGGAACAAGTGCTGTGGTGCGGGCGGCCGGGCTCGAACCGGCAAGGCCTTGCGGCCGAGGGATTTTAAGTCCCTTGCGTATACCAATTTCGCCACGCCCGCGTGGCCGATGCTGGACATAACGGCATTTTACGATGGATGCTACAATTCATGTCTGAAAGATGCGGAAAGTTGGACTGGAAAAATTGAGACACAGCCTTCCCACATCCTGGTTCATATCTGCAGGCGTCGTTGCACTTTCCGGCGCCGTCTTGCCGTTCCTCATCTCACCCAACATGGACGACTTCGCCAGAACTGCCACTCTCGCTTCGACCTTGCCACAAGGCCTCCTGTCGGGATTGGTTTTTGTAGCCTATGGCCTCGTGCATATGCTCATTCTGCAAGTCCGCCCCTCGACAGCGGCCAGCGTATTCGGCTTTCTGCACCTTGGCGCAGCACTCATGGAACAGGCTACGCGGACTATCGCGCATGTGCTTCGACAACAGATGATTATGGAAACGCGTGAAGCGGGCAGCACCGCTCAAACGATGGCGTTGGTCCACGTGGCCGCTGCGGCACTCTTTGTAGTCAGCCTCGCCTTCTTCATCATCGCGGTGTCCATCGCGCTCAGAACCAGATCACCGATCGAAGAAGCATTCTAATCCACCCGCTCAAACACGGCGGCGAGCCCCTGCCCACCTCCGATGCACATGGTCTCCAGGCCGTATCGTGCCTCGCGGCGCTCCATTTCCCGCAGCATCGTGGTCAGAATGCGTACCCCCGTCGCGCCGACCGGATGGCCGAGCGAGATGCCCGAACCGTTCACATTGAGCCGGTCCATGTCATCATCGGAGAATTCCAGCGCCTTTGTACACGCCAGCACCTGCGCCGCGAAGGCCTCGTTCAGCTCGATAACATCAATGTCCTTCAGTTCAAGACCTGCCGTCTTCAACGCTTTCTGGGTCGACGGAACTGGACCGATGCCCATGACTTCGGGGCCCACGCCTGCCACTGACCATGAAACGAGACGACCGAGCGGTTTCAAACCGTACTTCTCGGCGGCTTCTCGCGTACAAACGATGCACGCAGCCGCGCCATCATTCTGACCCGACGCGTTGCCTGCCGTCACCGTAGACTGATCATCCACCTTGCCCCGGATCGCGCGCAGCGTGGAGAGCTTCTCCAGCGAGGAGTCCGCCCGGATATGTTCGTCACTGTCCACCACCGTGTCCGCCTTGCGGCCTTTCACGGTGTACGGAATGATTTCTTCTGAGAACTTTCCGGCCTTCTGGGCCGCTGCCGCTTTCATGTGGGAATTGTAGGCGAACTGGTCCTGTGCCTCGCGTGTGATCTGGTAGTCACGACGCAAATTCTCCGCCGTCTCGATCATGCCACCTGGCACGGGATGGTGCTTTCCGCCTGCCGTGTAGCGCCCGCGTGACAGACCGTCATGCAGCATCAAGCCATCGCCTTTGATGTTCCAGCGCATGTCGATGGAGAAGAAAGGCGCATTCGACATACTCTCTGCGCCGCCCGCGATGATCACATCATTTGCGCCCGTGGCCACCTGCATGACCGCATTGATGACCGCCTGCAGGCCAGACCCACACCGACGGTCAATCTGATAGCCACCGGTGGATGTCGTCAGCCCGGCATCAAGCGCAATCATGCGCCCAAAGGCCGGAGCCTCCATCGTCGGGTAGCATTGCGCGAAGATGCAATCTTCCACGGCTTCAGCCGGCAGCTTGGTCCTCGCCATCAGCTCACTGACAATATGAGCCGCCATCTCGTGCGCGTGAACCGTTTTGAATGCCCCTCCAAAACCGCCAACGGCCGTGCGAACTGGTTCACAGATTACAACATCTCTCATGATATTTATCCCTGCTGGTCGCGGCCGCGCGCGGTAACCTGTTTGCGGGCCTCTTCCACGGCATCTGCGGTAACCGATTCCGAATGCGCGATGGATCGCTTGACCTCTTCCTTCAGCGCGGCCGTGAAGTTCATGCCATAGCCATCATCAATCAGCGCCTTGTACTGCTTCAGCAGGTCAGGCTGCGAACCGCACATATCGTGCGCCAGCTTCATGGCCGCCGGCACGAGTTCGTCTGCTTCGTAGACGCGATTGACAAGACCCCAGCGTTCCGCCGTGTGCGCATCAAGGAAATTTCCCGTGAAGGACAATTCCTTGGCGCGGCTGATGCCAATCAGGCGGGAGAGCTTCTGCGACAGCCCCCATCCCGGTACGATGCCGACGCGGGCATGCGTATCGGCGAATTTCGCGTGCTCTGACGCCAGCAACACATCGCACATCAAGGCCAGCTCAAACCCGCCCGTGATGGCAAAGCCATTGATCGCGCCAATGATTGGCCAGGGATACTCGGCCAGCGCGCGGGCCATGTCGATGGATTTGGAGTCTTCATCTGCGCCAAGGGCAAACCCGGTCTGCCCGGCTTCCTTCAGGTCGATCCCGGCGGTAAAGGCACGCCCGGCGCCGGTCAGCACCACGGCGCGAATGTCCTGGTTTTCTTTCAGCTCATTGAACACGCTGACGATCTCGGCGCGCAAGGCGCGGTTCAGCGCATTGAGTGCGTCTGGCCGGTTCAGCGTCACGAGCGCCACAGGGCCGTCCAACTCGACCTTTACGATGTCTTCCGCCATGGGATCCTCCAATTTCCTCTGCGCCTCTCTTAGCGAGGACAGAGACGAAGGACCATGCCTGACGTAGCGGCGCTGGGGCGCAACCTCAGGCGCCGCGTTTCCGGAACAGGTTGATAACACCGATCACCAGAGCAATTGCGGCAATCCCGGCCGCCAGAAAGAACAGGCCGAACTTCAGGGGTGTCAGCCATGCCTTGGCATCCAACGCGTCGGCCCAGTTGGCCAGCGCCAATACCTGAACCAGGTTTTCTGTCAGATCGACGACGACAACGCCCAGCGCGGGCACAGCCGCATATTTGCCGAATGACCCGAAGAACCGAAGCGCCAACCCTCCGAGAAATCCCCCATAGGCCAGCGGATACGCCGTATCGAGCAGCACGGTAACCCATGCATGGGCCGTTCGCTGCGCATCATTCATCGTTGCAATGATCGTCCGGGCCATTTCCGGGTCAGAGGTCATGTCCAGGAACGCACCGCCCACCATCGGCCGGCAAAGACCAAAACCCACGCCAATCACCAGCATGAGAACAAAGCTTATCCAGATACTCGAGGTACGGGCCAGAAAACTCATGCGTTGGCGTCCTCCACGCGTTCCGGCTGTACACCGGTTGCGGATATAATCGCCTCAAGCTTTTCCGTAATCAAGGGGATCAGCGCCTCATTCGTGGTGCTGGCAACAAGATGAACGCCATTGTCCCCAATGCCCCGGAACCAGGGATAGGAGCCTAGCGCGACATCACCCATCTCCTGCGCCATCGCGCCGAGCGGTTCCGCAATGTCGCCTTCGCGCAATCCCCTGCCCCGGATCGTGACTTTGTGGATTACCGCCCCCGTTTTCAGGCGCGGGCCGATATCCTCCAGCATGGCACGCGCAACAGATGGCACACCCGCAAGCGTGAACACGTTACCTGTCTGGAAGCCCGGCGCACCAGAGACAGGATTGGCGACAATGGATGCGCCATGCGGAACCCGAGCCATGCGACGGCGCGCCAATGTGTACTCGGTTCCCATCTGGGCGTAGCGCTCGGCCAGCATGGCGGTTACTTCAGGATGCTCCGAAATTTCGACATTGAAAGCCTTGGCAATCGCATCTGCCGTAATGTCGTCATGGGTCGGGCCGATACCGCCGGTTGTGAACACATAAGTGTATTTGTTGCGCAAGGCATTCACGGCATCGACGATTTCTTCCTCGACATCGGGCACGATGCGGGTTTCCCGGACAGGAATACCAAGAGGCGCGAGATATCCGGCGATCTGTTGAAGATTGATGTCGCGTGTGCGGCCAGAAAGCAATTCGTCCCCAATCAAGAGAACAGCGGCCGTGGGGGATGTGTCGGTCATGCCGAAAAAGATGGCACCATCCGAGCTGCCCGCCAAGTCGGAACGTAACGCCAAGGTGCGCATTGCAATTGGCGACACCCAATTGTTCACGAGGACAGATCATGAAACGCCACGCTACCGCCCATTGGTCCGGAAACCTGAAAGAAGGCACAGGCTCTCTCACCACGCAGAGCGGCACGCTCTCTGATACGGCTTACTCTTTCGAAGCCCGCTTCGAGGATGAGTCCGGCGAGTCCGGGACCAATCCGGAAGAATTGCTCGCTGCCGCTCACGCAGGCTGCTTCACGATGCAGTTGTCACATTTGCTCGCAGAAAATGGCACCCCGGCGACAGATCTCGACACGAAATGCATCGTCACCGTAGAACCCAAGGAAGGCGGCGGCTTTCAGATCACACGCAGCGCCCTCACATTAAACGCTGTCGTCGACGACATTGAGCCCGAGACCTTCGATGCCCTGGCCAACAAGGCCAAGACTGGCTGTCCGATGTCGGTTGCACTGGGCGCCATCGAGATCACCCTCGGCACGCAGCTTCAGTAAGTTTGAAAGGGAGTCGCCCAATGGAACCGGAAATTCTTTATGGAATTGGTGCCCTGCTTCTACTGATAGCCCTTGTCTGGGGTGTCAGCCGTGGTCGATTGAAATCGCGCACAGCCGAGTCGATCAGTGAGGAAAGTACCCGGGAAATCTACCAGGAACCGGAGCGCTTCGACGAAACGCGACGCGACCAGCTCAAACGGGCGGCGGAATCAGCCGAAGCCTCAGCCGAAAAGCGCGAAGACACCTCGGGTACATGATTGCAGGCACGGCGGTAGAATTGTCGGAGCCAAATTGCTATTTAGGGGCAAATAGACCGCACAAACGCCCCCGAAAGGCTCGCTTTGATGACCGACACCAACCTCCTGCTGCCGATGCGCACAGGCGAAATTCGCATCCATGATGCTGAAGGCTTCGACGGCATGCGCAAGGCCGGCCGTCTGGTCGCCGAATGTCTCGACATGCTGGTGCCAGAGGTAAAGCCGGGTGTCACAACCGAACATCTCGACAATCTGGTGCGCGAGTTCGTGATGGATCATGGCGCGACCTCAGCGACGATTGGCTATCGTGGGTACCGCCATGCCAGCTGCATCTCGCTGAATCACGTGATCTGTCACGGCATCCCGAACGCCAAACCGCTCAAGGAAGGCGACATCGCAAACATCGATGTAACGCTGATCCTCAATGGCTGGCACGGCGACCATTCCCGCATGTATGGCGTTGGAAAGGTCAAGCGCAAGGCAGAGCGCCTCATGGACGTTACCTATGATGCGCTGATGGCAGGACTGGCACAGATTCGCCCCGGCAAACGCTTTGGCGACATCGGTGGCGCGATTTCCGAAGTTGCCCGGTTGAACCGGATGTCAGTCGTCGAAGACTTCTGTGGCCACGGTCTCGGCCGCCTGTTCCATGATGAGCCGAATGTGGTTCACTCGTCCGCCTACAATACCGGCCCCGAACTGAAACCGGGCATGTTCTTCACCGTAGAGCCAATGCTCAACCTCGGTCGCAAGGACGCCGCGATCCTGCCCGATGGATGGACCGCTGTAACGCGTGACCGGCAGCTGTCGGCACAGTACGAGCATTCCGTCGGCGTTACCGAAGACGGCGTGGAGATCTTCACGTCTTCGCCGAAAGGCTTGCACCAGCCCCATAAGGTCGAGCTCTAGGCTTATTCGGCCGGTGGGGGTGGCGCATAGAAAGGCGCCGCGGCCTCTGGCATCTTCTCCATCGAAATCATGATGCCGTGCTCCGCCGCCAGCTGTCCTATGACTGCTCCTGCGGCTTCGGCTGAGTCCGGCTGCGCATCCGCTATCCGAGGGGCGGCGCTCGCCATGAACTCTTCAAAGGAGCCGCCCGTCGTTGTCATGATCAATTTGGTGGTCTTATCGCTGGCATTCCAGAACATGTGCGTATTGCCCCGATTGAGCGCAGCGAAGTCTCCCGGATAAAGAGAAAGAATCTGGTCGCCCGACATGACACTCAGGACGCCTTCGGTGACGTAGAAATATTCGTCTTCAAGTGTATGAGTGTGCGGCGGAGAACCGGGACTGCGAGGCGGCAACTCAAACTCGTATACCGTCACATCGCCCGCAGACTCCTCTGAAGACAATAGCAGGCGGACGGGATGAAACGGGTTCTCAACCGTCTTTCCGGCGCCGGCCACAACCAGCTTGTCGGGATGAGCATGCACCCCTTCGGCATGCGTGCCATCCGGATTGTGGTGATGGCCCGGCTCAGCCGACGCGCAAGCGGCCAGCGCAATCGTCGCGCCCGATAGTCCCAATACATATTTCAACATTCAGTCGTCCTCCCACGGATTTCCCAGACAAAAATGTTATGATGAAGGATTGATCATTGAAAGCCGCTTCAAGAAAAGTTTGCGCTGAAGAACCTTTATCGCGAACGTTTTTCGTGGTCTTTCAACCGGAATGAGCACGGCACCTGAAATCCCCCACTGGAAAGGGCATCGCGAGCGCTTGCGCAGCAAGCTGCTGGCACGCGGCGCTTCATCTCTGGATGACTACGAAGTGCTCGAAGTTCTGCTGATGGCCTTTATTCCGCGCCGGGATGTGAAACCTATTGCCAAGGCGCTTCAGGCAAGATTCGGGAGCCTCTCGGCAATTCTCGCCGCCCCGAGTCGCGATCTGGTCCAGGTGCCCGGCATAGGTGAAACCGTGGCGGCGTATCTCAAGGCGATTGCCGAACTCAACGCTCGCGCGTCTCGGGAAAACATTCAAAAGAAAACGGCGATCTCATCCTGGTCGGCGCTGGTCGAGTATGTCCGCACCGAACTGCAACACGAGAAACGCGAGCAGTTTCGTATCCTGTTCCTGGATCGCAAGAACCAGCTGATCGCAGACGAAGTCATGGGGCATGGCACTGTCGATCACGCACCGGTCTACACCCGCGAAGTAGCGCGGCGTGCGCTGGAACTGCATGCGTCGGCGCTCATTCTGGTGCATAACCACCCGTCCGGCGACACCACGCCTTCCCGCGCAGATATAGATGTCACCCGCGAGATCATCGACGCGCTCGATCCCTTCGACATCACCGTGCACGATCACCTCATCGCTGGCACGGGCGGCGTAACGAGTTTGAAAGCGGCTGGCCTGATCTGATCAGCCGACGAGACTGTTGCGCGTGAGGCGTTGCATGCGGAGGACGTAATCTTCCTGTGACCACCCGCATTCAAAGCGCAGCTTCTCCCACATTTCGACTGACAGGATCGACCAGAGAAGATCCGTAGCGGTTTCCGAGGTAAACTCCGCCTTCAGGCGATCAACCTTCTCCAACGCGCCTATTGCCGCTGCGCAACCATGCCGGACGGCCTGCATGCGATCGCCCCACGCTGCGGCAGCTGCCTCATCCGTGTCCCGCATGGCGATCAACGCACGACCTACGCCGTGGATCTTCGGAATGTAGTTGCCCCACGCTTCGACCCACAAATCCAGCCGCTCAACACCTGAGGCAGCGCGGCTGGCCGCGAGACTGCCATCAATATCGTGAACGTCGTCCATGTAGCGCGCGGTGCTGGTCAGCAATTCGGCGCGGGTCGGAAAATGAAGATAGACCGCCTGACGGCTGATGCCGGCGGCCTTGGCGATATCGCTCATCCGCACCCCTGCCCCACCAGATTTCTCCAGCAAGTTCCAGGTCGCGCGCATAATTTTTTCTCGGGTTTCGGGATTCTCACTTGACATGATGTCAAGCTAAGCGCATTTGACACCATGTCAACTTTACACGGTGTCAAGCAAAGGAGAATCACGATGCCACAGACAACTCGCCAACCCATTGAGCATGCGGGCCCCGTTCTCGTGTTAGGCGGAACTGGAAAGACTGGCCGACGCATTGTCAGCCGGCTGAAAAGCATGGGCGTCGAGACACGTATCGGCTCGCGCTCCGCAGTTCCTGCATTTGACTGGCAAGTTCCCGCCGGATGGGACGCCGCCCTCAAAGGGGCGCATGCCGTTTACATCAGCTACACACCTGATCTTGCCGTTCCAGCGGCCAAAGATGCAATCCAGGAGCTTACCCATCGGGCAAAGGCGCTCGGCGTGAAGCACCTTGTCTTGCTGTCCGGGCGCGGAGAGCCGGATGCGCAGGCCAGCGAGCGCATTGTTCAGGAAAGCGGTATTGACTGGACCATCGTCCGCGCCAGCTGGTTTAACCAGAATTTTTCCGAAGGTGAGTTCCTGCCGCTTGTCCTGTCGGGACACATCACCCTGCCTGTCGGCCATGTGCAGGAGCCATTCATCGACGCTGACGACATCGCAGACGTCGCTGTTGCCGCCCTCACGCAAACCGGACACACTGGTGAAGTCTACGAAGTCACTGGCCCACGCCTGATGACATTTGAAGACGTGGCACAGGAGATATCCAACGCCACAGGAAGCCTCGTGAATTTCGTCCGCATTCCATCGGAAGACTTTCTTCAGGGCTTGCGTCAGGCTGGCGCCCCTGATGACCAGATCTGGCTGCTGGATTATCTGTTCACGAATGTCCTTGACGGGCGCAACGCGCACCTGACTGATGGCGTCCAACGCGCGCTGGGCCGTCCGCCGAAAGACTTTTCAGAATTTGCCCGCGAAATGGCAGCAGCCGGCCTTTGGAGGGATGCGGCATGACTCAGCCACTGACCCGCATATTGCTGGCCGTGTCGGGAACGACAGGACTTGCCATCGGATTGGCGGTCCTGTTCCAACCGCACGCCTTCCTCGCCTCAAGCGGCATAAGTCTCGGAACGGATGCCAGCCTGTTATCGGAAATCCGCGCGCCCGGCGGACTATTGCTTCTGTGCTCACTGGTCGCGCTGGGCGGCGCCATCCGACACAACCTGATGCAAACCGGTCTGGTCTTCTCCGCGCTGATTTACAGCACATACGGTTTGTCCCGTCTGGTCAGCATCGTGTTGGACGGAATGCCCTCACACAGTCTTCAACTCGCCACCTTCATCGAACTCGCTATTGGCGCGCTCAGCCTGTTCGCCTTGCTACAACACAAGAAAGCCACAGGAGCGGTAAAATGAGCGCCGAATTGTTCGCATACATCTGTCTTGCGGTCGGACTGGCCGCCGCGCTGGTCGGCGGAGTATTCCAGTCATTCTCTGACTTCGTGATGGCAGGGCTTGTCCGCGCAGCACCGTCCGGCGGCATTGAATCCATGCAGCAGATCAACCGGACAGTGTTCCGGTCGGTCTTCCTGGCGACCCTGCTGGGACTTGTCCCGGTCATGCTCGTCATGTCCCTGCTTGCGTGGCAGACGCAGGATGGCGCGGCGAAGACCATGATCTTCACAGGCTCGGCCATCTATATCGTTACCGTGCTGGGCGTTACCATGTTCGGGAACGTCCCGATGAATGAGCGACTTGATCGCCTGCCCCATCGCGATCAGGACGCCGCCAATTACTGGAAAACCTATGGCGTGGTCTGGACCCGCTGGAACCATGTCCGCACCCTTGGGTCGATTGCTTCCGCAATCTGCTACCTGCTGGCAGCGATGGCCTTGTCCTAGCTCTGCCCGAAACGGCGGGTGAGATTGGAGATGCTTTTCGACAGGACAAGCATTTCCGGAGATTGCAGGTCCAGCTTGCCGACCAGGCTGGACCGCAAATTCTCCAGATCGAACAGGATCTCTCGTACTGCTGCATCCGGAATCGCGCTCTCGATCCATCCCACACAGGCCAGACGCGTGCCGGACGTGACAGGCGCGACGCGATGTAGTGTCGTTGACGGATACAGGACCAGGCTGCCCGGCGGCAATTTGACGGACTGCGTCATGCCCGCCAACTCGATTTCCAGCTCCCCCCCTTCATAAGTGTCCGGCTCTGACAGGAACAGCGTGAAGGAGAAATCCGTCCGCAGGCGCGACGTGCCGATCGGCATGAATGGGTTGTCGACATGGTGGCCATATCCCCCACCCGCCTCGGTCCGGCTGACGATCAACTTGGAAAACTGACGGGGCTGGGCCGCAGCGCGCAGCACGGGATGACACTCGACCCTGGCTTTCAGCTTGTGCTGAACCTGCGTGCCGAGACGCGAGGTCAGGTCTGCCTGCTGGTTGTGTTTCACCGCCCGGGCGGTCCCGCCCGCCGTTTCGGCACCATCCCGCCACCCCAATCCACCGATCAGCTTCAGCGTCTCATCCAGTTCTTCACGGTCGAGTACATCAGAAAGGGTCAAAAGCATGGGTAGGCCTACTTGCGAATAGTTTGCATTTGCGTAATTCCCCGCTATAGCAGATCGACGCAATAAGGAACTCTATCATGGCTTTTGACACCAAATTGAAGCAGTGGACCAGTCTGGGTCTGGGCACGGTCCTGATGACCGGCGCACTGGCTGGCTGCGGCGAAGCAACCAAGCCTGCAGACACACCGGCAGCGGCTGAAGTTTCCGAGACTGAAGCCAACAGCCATGCAGGCGGCGACCATCACGGCGCTGAAGCCGATGCTGCTGCTCCAGCTACAGAAGCCGGCGAAGGTGAAGGTGGTGTGACCATCGAGGCTGCTTATACCGATCCGGTGGTCTACAAATCAGCCATCGCAATTGCTGCCGCCCACGTTCTGGCTGCGCGTGATGCCTATGCCGAAGGCAAAACTGAAGCCGCTGCGGAGATGTTTGCTCACCCAGTCTCTGAAGTGCTGTTTGACATGGAACCAGTCTTCGCCTCCCAAGGCGTTGAAGACTTTACCGGCCTCTTCTCCGACACATCAGCCGCCGTTTTCGCGGGCGAAAGTCAGGAACAAATCAATGCGCGGACCGATGAGATCCTCGCAGCGCTGGACAAGGCCGCTGAAAGCGCACCGGAAACCGACATGTCCGACGCCATGGTCAGCGCCAGCGTCGCATCAGACCAAATTGAGCGCGCGTCTGACATGTATGTCCTGTCGATCGATTCCGATTTCTACGAGACCTATCTGGACGGCTATGGCTTCTACAAGGCGGCCGAGCTGACGTTCAGCCAGAACGAAGCCGCAATCGAAGCAGAGAATGCCAACGCCGCTTCTGCGATCCGGTCCGCGCTGGCCCTGCTGGCAGAAGCTTACCCGACGGCGCTACGCCCCGATTCGCTTGATGCGGACGCATCGGCGCTGGCGGTGGCTGCTTCCGAAGTTCAGCTGGAACTCAGCCAGTAACAGCAAATTTACCCGCGCAGGGCCTTCGATACGATCTGTCGTAAAGGAAGGCCTTGCGCGCCCCGCGCATCACATTACCGTAGGGCGACTTGTAGAGGCGCCGCCAAGACGCGCCCGGTATTTTCGGGAGGAGTTCGGCGGATGACCGACACGACAGCTGGCCAGACAGCTACAGATGGCCACATCACAGGGTTCGGCTCCAAGGGCTATCGCACCTATGTGCTCGTAGCCCTCATGCTGGTCTACACGCTCAACTTCATTGATCGCACGTTGATTTCGGTTGTCGCCCAGCCGATCATCAACTCTTTCCAACTGAACGATACACAATGGGGCCTGTTGTCCGGTCCGCCCTTTGCCTTGTTCTACGCCGCGATGGGCATTCCGATTGCCATGTGGGCCGACCGGGCCAATCGCGTCCTGATCATCGGGTTGTGCATCATCATCTGGTCCGTCATGACGGCCCTGTGCGGTGTGGCATCAGGCTTCATCTGGCTGCTCATATTCCGGGTTGGCGTGGCCGTAGGCGAGGCCGGCTGCACCCCTCCCGCCAATTCGCTCATCACCGACTATTATCCACCCAAGAGCCGTGCCGGCGCGCTTGGTATCTATTCCATGGGCGTGACACTTGGCGGCGTGCTGGCCCAACTGTTCGGCGGTACAATTGCCGGCATCAAGGGGGCCGATTTCGGTGCCTGGGTCCAGTCTATCGGTCTTGGTGGCCTGTTTACCGGGCTCGACTGGGCCACGGTGGAAGGCTGGCGCATTGCCTTTGTTCTGGTGGGGGCGCCCGGTGTGCTGATCGCCTTGATCGTCATGTTCACGATCAAGGAACCGCCGCGGGGCTATTCCGACCCACCTTCGGCCAAAATTGCGGAGAAGGCGCCATTCTTTGACGCGTTCAGGGAGTTCTCACCAAAGCCAACCTTTTGGTGGCTATCACTGGGCGCTGCGCTGGTCGCTTTTGTTGGCTATGGCCTGATCAGCTTCCAGGCACCATTCCTGCAACGCGTGCATGGCATCGACGTCCGCGATGCGGCCGTGCTGTACGGTGCACCATTGGCGGCGGTTGCCGCATTCGGAACTTTCCTCGGCGGCTACATTTCCGAGAAGCTCGAAGGCCGATTCAGATCGATCTCGGCCTGGCTGCCCGGCGTGGGTCTGCTGATTGCTGTGCCCGCCTATGTCGGAGCCTTTTTTGCTCCCTCAATCGAGCTCGCCTTCGGGCTCTGGATCATCGCAGGCACGATGCACTACGCCTATCTGTCCAGCCAGTACATGGTCGGCACCGCCATTGTCAGCCCGCAATCGCGCGCCACCACAATCGCCGTCCTGCTACTGATCGTCAGCCTGATCGGCAATGGCATTGGCCCGCTCTTTGTCGGTGCGATGAGTGACTTCTTCATGGGTCAGGAAATCACCAAGGCTGGGCTTTCAGCTTTCGCAGAAGCCTTCAATCCGCGCCTCTGCGGCACAGACCCGGCCGCGCTGGGCGCAGAGGGACCGGAACTCTGCCGCGCCTATGCAAATGGGCTGCGCCATTCCATGGCTGCGACGGTGCTGTTCTTCCTTGCCGCCGCCGGCTGCTATTTCATGGCGGCCCGTTCGTTCATGAACGACAAGTATAATCCCGATGCCCCGACTGCAGGTATGGGCACCTGAATCCCAGTGACGGAAAGAGACACGTAGCATGACAGACACGACCGCCGCCTCTGCTCCCTCCGGCGAACAGCCCGGATACGAAACCGGATACAGAACCAAAGGCTATCGCGCCTATGTGCTCGGCTCTCTTCTGGTCGTCTACATCTTCAACTTCATCGACCGGTCGATCTTCGGCATCCTGACGGACCCGATCCGCAACTCGCTCAATCTCGAAGACTGGCAAATGGGTCTTCTGGGCGGGCTCGCCTTCGCAACCTTCTACACCACGCTGGGCATTCCGATTGCGCGCGTTTCGGAAAAAACCAGCCGGATGATGATCATTATCCTGTCGCTGGCGGTCTGGAGTTTGATGACCGTGATGTGCGGCTTGGCCGTCGGTTTCGCCAGCATGTTTGTCTGCCGCCTGCTCGTCGGCGTCGGGGAAGCTGGATGCACCCCGCCAGCTCAGTCCGTGATCGCGGACTATTTCAAGCCCGGCAGCCGCGCCACCGCCGCGTCTATCTACGCGCTTGGCGTACCGCTCGGCGGCATGTGCGCGGGCCTCGCGGCAGGTCCGATCAATGATTACGTCACCGGAGAAAACGTCCACACGCTGCTGGAAGGTTGGGGCTGGTCCTGGGCAACCGGCCTGCTCGACTGGAAAAGCCTCGAAGGCTGGCGCATTGCCTTTATCGCCGTTGGCCTGCCGGGCCTGCTCTTCGCTCTGATCATCGGGCTTACTGTGAAGGAGCCACCACGCGGCTACACTGACCCGCCAAACGCCTCAAAGCCCGAGCGCGAAACATTCGGCGCCGCCCTGAAAAAGCTCAGCAAGAAGCCGACCTATGTTCATGTCGTCTTCGGCGCAGCGCTCGCTTCCTTTGCCGGATATGGCATCGCGGCCTTCTCCACCTCCTTCCTGCTGCGCACGCATGAATTGTCGCTGACAGAAGCCGCGCTGATCTTCTCCCTCGTGCTCGGCCTGATGGCAGCCATCGGTGTCTTCCTGTCGGGCTTCCTGGCGGACCGCTTGGCCAAGCGCTATCCGACCGCCCTGTCATGGATGCCAGCGCTCGGCATGGGCTTGTCAGTCCCGCTCTACTGGATGGGGTATCTCAGCCCCTCGGTCGCGCTGATGCTGCCGCCGCTGATGGCCGCTGCGATGCTGCATTATTTCTACCTTGGGCCAATGTATGCCGTCTCAGCCGGCGTCGTGGATGCTCGCACCCGGGCAACCGCCGTGGCCATCACGCTGTTCGTCGTGAACCTCATCGGTCTCGGTCTCGGGCCCACATTGATTGGCCTGCTATCGACCGTGCTGAAAACGATGATGCTGTCTGGCGCAGATCTTGGTCTGACCCTTGACCTCTGCAAGGAAACGGCAAGCCTCAGCGCCGATCAGGCCGCCGCCTGTACCAGCGCGGATGCTCGCGGCCTGCAATGGTCGATCATCATCTTCGCAACGATCTATGCATGGGCAGCCATCCATTATCTGCTGGCTGGCAAGACGCTGCAGCGTGACATGGTGGCCAAGACGGCCTAATCGGTCCGCATGGCAGTCTACACCCAAGTATCCGATGACGCGCTGGCCGCGTTCCTCGATGAATATGACCTCGGCAAGGCCCTCTCTTTCAAGGGCATTGCCGAGGGCGTCGAGAATTCGAACTATTATCTCGAAACGACATCAGGGCGCTTCATCCTGACCCTGTTTGAAAAGCGCGTGAACGCCGATGATCTGCCCTATTTCATCGGCCTGAAACAGCACTTGTCCGCCAAGGGCTTCCCCTGCCCGCAGCCAATCATGGCGCGCGATGGCAAGGCCCTGCGCACGCTGGAAGGTCGCCCGGCGGTGATCGTTTCCTTCCTTGAAGGGCTCAGCCCGAAACGCCCCAGCCCGGCCCAGTGTCGCGGGCTCGGCGAAGGTCTCGCTCGGATGCATGTGGCGCTCTCGGATTTTCCGATGACGCGCGACAACAGTCTTGGACCGGCCGCATGGCCACATCTCTGGCAGGGCCAGTCCGAAGAAGCCGCCAAACTGCAAGCCAGCCTGCCGGACCTGATCGATGAGGCCCTTGCCGATATCGCAGAGGCGAAACCGCAGAGCCTCACCCTGCCGCGTGGCACCATCCATGCAGACCTCTTCCCGGACAACGCATTTTTCCTCGGCGAGGATTTCTCCGGTATCATTGATTTCTATTTCGCCTGCACGGATGCGCTGGCCTATGATCTCGCCATCTGCCTGAACGCCTGGGCCTTTGACGACAATCCGGGGCGTGGTGCGATCGACTTCAATTATTCCAAGGGCGCAAATCTGATTGCGGGCTATGAAAGCGTGCGCCCGCTGGAGCCTGCTGAGCGGGACGCCCTGCCCCTGCTGGCCCGCGGCGCGGCCTTGCGCTTTTTCCTGACCCGGATGGTGGACTGGACGTCGACGCCCGAAGGTGCCCTCGTAAAGCCCAAAAATCCCCTCGAATATGCCGGTCGCCTCGCCTTCCATCGCAAGGTGACGAATGCGGAAGGCTATGGTGCATGACAGTTGGACGACGAAAATGGGTGACCCTGATCAGCGCCGCGCTGGTCGCACCCATCTTCGCCGCCACCCTCACCGCGACTGTCCTCGCCTTCGTCATGTTTCCTGAACTGATCTTCCAGACGGAAATCACCTCCGGCGTTTATCGTCAGGCGACCCTTCGAGAGATGGCTACCAGCCTTGTCGGGTTCAGCTTCGTCGGCCTGTTCCTCGGCATCATGCTTGGCTGGCCGGCAATGTTCATCGGTGGACTATCACTGCACACTTTTTTCCTCCGCAGGCGAATGACCAGCGTCATGACATACGGATTGGCAGGGCTTGTGGCCGGTACATTGGTTATGCTCGCCTACTTCATGGTCACAGGTGGCTGGCGAACCCCAATGACCGTGCTGCAGATGGGCCCGGCCCTGGTATCGGGGCCGATCACCGGACTCCTGTCAGCAAGCATATTCTGGCTGATCCGACGCCCGGATCGGATACTGCATCCATGAGTGAAGCCGACACCCAAACGCCACGAACGACCGCCGCCTATGCGACAGGATATGGCCCCGGAAAGATCCGCCGCGTGAAGCTGGGCCTGTTCTTGGCGTCCCTCGCCGCCTGTTTCAGCGTTACGCTGATTGGTCTTGGTGTCGTGGCCGTTTTCAGCCTGCTTGAAGATATAGGCCTCGTATCCGGATACAATGCGTCGCCTTCCGGCTTTATGATGGGCATCCAGATGGCCAGCCTGATGGCCCTGTTCAATTTCATTCTCTTTTTCATCACCGTTCCGGCAGCGTGGCTGGCCATGGGCCTGTCCATTGGTCGGTTCCCGCATCGGGGCATCAAGCGTCGCGCGCCCTATCTGCGCTGGGCCAGCATCTGGGGCGCGTTGCTCGTCGGCGGAACGACAGGGGGATTCGGCATCTCATCCTCCCCGCTCACCGGGCTTGGCGCAGTCCTGACCGGCGGATGCATCGGCGCGCTGGCCGGCCTGCTCTGCGGCCTGTTGTTTCTCGCCATCGTGCGCCCGGCTGAACAGCTCCACGCGGCCGATATCAGCGTCTTCTGACGCTTGACGGTTTCGCCAAAGCCCCTCACCTGAAAGCCATGACTGATCTGATCGAAATCTGGACTGATGGCGCGTGCAGCGGCAATCCCGGCCCTGGCGGCTGGGGCGCACTGCTTGTCGCGGGCGAGAACCGCAAGGAACTCTGGGGCGGAGACAAGGCCACCACCAACAACCGTATGGAAATGCTGGCCGTGATCGAAGCGCTCAACGCGCTCAAGAAGCCCTCAAAGGTCACCCTGCATGTTGATTCCACCTATGTGAAAGACGGCCTGACCAAATGGATTCATGGCTGGAAGCGCAACGGATGGAAAACCGCCGCCAAAAAGCCGGTCAAGAACCAGGACCTATGGATGGCAATGGACGAAGCCTGCCAGCGCCACGACATCACCTGGAAATGGGTGAAAGGGCACGCGGGCGATCCGGGCAATGAAAAGGCTGATGAGCTTGCCCGCCGCGGCACAGAGGAAGCCCGCGGGCGCTAGACAGTCCCGGCACGGTATATCACAGAAAAAGGGCCAATCGGTAATTTTACCGGCTGGCCCTTTTCAGTTCGCAGATTCTATTGACGATCAGGACGCCGCACAGGCACCTGTTTCTTTGTTCAGCGCACGGCGCACTGTGTCAATATAGCTGCCCGTGGTCTCGAAGCCATCGCGCGTAACGCCATAGGTCGGGCTGCTGCCATCTTCGATGAAATCGGCCATCAGGCGGCCCGCAGCCTCTTCCAGATGAAGGTCGTTTTCCGCGCGGATGTCGGACACGACCTGGGACACTTTCAGGATCGTTGCCTGAGCGTCTTCAGTCTTGTTGGCGAGCAGTGTCGCATAGCAACCGCAATAGACTTCGATCGTGTCGCCATCCTCTGCAAGGTCTTCCACAATCTCCGGATCCCCGGCCAGCATGGTGTTGCAGACCTTGGCGGCTTTACTGTCAGCAGGGCTTCCCACACCGCATGCGGCGAGGGCGAGACAGGCGCTGGCGAACAGGGGGAGTCGGATCATGTGGATTTCCTTCAGATTGGATCAGGCCGGAACCTTGCCTGACAGCATGCCCGCCAGACGATTGGAGATGATGTCCTCGGCTTCTTTCATGATTCGGTCGATGAGTTCCTTACAGGTCGGAATGTCGTGGATCAGACCGGCCACCATGCCGCATGACCATGCGCCGGCGTCCATCTCGCCTTCCTTCATGATGCGCGGGTAAACGCCCGCAACTTCCTCGATGATGTCCTCGAATTTCAGGTCGGCGCCGAGGGCGCGTTCCTTCTCCAGCAGGCGCTCGACCGCCGCATTGGTCAGCACGCGTTCCGTGTTGCGCAGCGGACGCATGACGAGACGCGTGTCCAGTTCGGAGGCTGCCACGATTGCGTCTTTGACATTCTGGTGCACAGGCGCCTCCTTCGTCGCGATGAAGCGCGTACCCATATTCATGCCGGATGCGCCCATCGCAAGCGACGCAACAAGGCTGCGGCCATCCGCCTGGCCACCGGACGAAACGAACGGAATTTCCAGCTCATCCGCCGCGCGCGGCAACAGGATCATGTTCGGAATGTCGTCTTCGCCAGGGTGTCCACCACACTCGAATCCGTCGACCGACACAGCATCACAGCCAATCGATTGGGCCTTCAGCGCGTGGCGCACGGCGGTGCATTTGTGGATCACCTTCACGCCGGCATCCTTCAGGACAGGCAAAACCTGCGCCGGGTTGTTCCCTGCCGTTTCGACGACTTTCACGCCGCCTTCGATGATGGCCTTGATATAGCCCGGATAGTCCGGCGTGTTCACGGTTGGCAGGAAGGTGACATTCACGCCAATCGGCTTGTCCGTCATATCCCGGCACCGCGCGATCTCATTGGCGAGGTCGGCAGGTGTTTTCTGCGTGAGGGCGGTGATCACGCCCAGACCGCCAGCGTTCGACACGGCGGCTGCCATTTCGGCAAACCCGACATAATGCATGCCGCCCTGGATGATCGGATGCTCGATTCCGAACATTTCGGTGATGGCAGTCTTCATGGCATATCCTCCTTGTTTCCGGCCTATCCTTGGCGGAATGAGGTCGCGGAAACAAGGCTGACATTGGGGAAAGAGCCGCTAGCCGACAGGCGACCAGGACTTCTTCGGACGCGACCGGCGCTTCTGCCCACCACCCTGGTGCGAGCCGGATTGGCCGGACTCTGCACGCGCAGCTGGACGATTGCCGCCATTGCGGTCACCGCCGGGCTTGCCACCGCTCTTGCGGGGGCCTTTGCCACCGCCAGAACGCGCGCGATTTTGCGACTGGCCGCCCTGACGACGCCCAGCGCCCTGACCGCCGCGGCCTTGGCCACCCCTGCCCCGGCTCTGCTTGGTATGCGGGCCCGGCTCTTCCGGCAGCGACAGGTCCAGCGCCATGTCTTCCGGCAGGTCAATCCGGTCAATCTTGCGGCCGATCAGCTTTTCGATGTCACGCAGGTAGCCGCGCTCATCATTGCCAACGAAGGACAGCGCGATGCCACTGCGCCCGGCGCGGGCCGTGCGACCAATGCGGTGGACATAGGATTCCGGCAGGTTCGGCATGTCCATGTTCACAACATGGCTGACGCCATCAATGTCGATGCCCCGCGCGGCGATGTCTGTAGCCACCAGGATCGGGGCCTTGCCGCTCTTGAACGCGTTCAGCGCGCGAATACGCTGGTTCTGGCTCTTGTTGCCGTGAATTGCCTCGGCATAGAGGCCCTCATTGGCAAGGAAGCGCACGACCTTGTCAGCGCCATGCTTTGTGCGCGTGAACACGATGGCGCGGTCCATATCGTCGACAGACAGGACTTCCGCCAGAAGGCGCGGCTTGGCCGTGCCCTGCACCATGTAAACGGCCTGATCGATCTTCTCGGCAGGCTTGGAGACGGTCGCTACCGTCACTTCGGCCGGATCGCGCAGGAAGTCGTTCGCCAGCGCGCGGATTTCCTTCGGCATCGTGGCGGAAAACAGCAATGTCTGACGGCGCACCGGAATGGCCTTCATCACTTTGCGGATCGCCGGCAGGAAGCCCATGTCCATCATCTGGTCGGCTTCATCCAGCACAACGGCTTCGGTGCCGCTCAGCTTCACGGCGCCGGTTTCCATATGATCCAGCAGGCGTCCCGGCGTTGCCACCAGCACGTCCACGCCGCGCGCCAGCGCGCGCACCTGGCCGCCGGGCTTCACGCCGCCGACGACAATCGTGGTGCTCAGTTTCATTTCCTTGCCATAGATGCGAACACTTTCCGCAATCTGCGCGGCAAGTTCACGCGTTGGCGCAAGGATCAGGATGCGGGCGGATTTCGCTTGCGGGCGTCCCGGATTGGCAGCAAGGCGGCTCAGCAGCGGCAGCACGAAGGCCGCCGTCTTTCCCGTGCCAGTCTGCGCGATGCCAACAAGGTCGCGCCCTTCCAGCAGGGTTGGAATGGATTGCGCCTGAATTGGGGTCGGCTTGGTGTATCCCTCAACGGCAATTGCCTTGAGGATCGGCTCGGCCAGGCCGAGTTCGGTAAACTGTGTCAAATCAATACTTTCATATGCGGGCGCCGAGCGGACTCAACAGTCCGCGCGCCCAGTTAGGCTTTAAGTTTTAGGAAGCCTGCTTTTGATCGGCATCCCGGTGTGTTGCGCACTCGACGCGGCACCGGAAAAGGTAACGATCAATGCGAGAGCAGCAGCGTTTCGCCCTGCTGAGGCGGCATATGGCATGCATTGGCCGCATCTCCAAACTTTATTGTCTGTATCAGAGTGTCCAGCGTGCTCCGCGTGGTATATCGGCAACAAGGCTCTTCGCCGCCACCATGAACACACGCTCCTGTCCTAGGGCGAACGCCATCGCCCCTTCCGGAAAGATCGGCGCAAAGGCCTTGTCCAGCACATTCAGCCCGCCGGTAAACGCGCCCATGGCCGGCATCACCAGTCGCGCGCCATCACTGGCGAAACAGCGCCGACGCACCGAACGTCCCCGCCCGATAATCTTTGCTGCGGGGTGCAAATGCCCGGCGATCTCGCCCAGCTCGCCTGTCGGCTCATGGCGGAAGACGAGCGGGCCAATGCGCAGCACCTTGCTGGCACGGCCGCCCAGATGCGCTGGCGGGTCCGGATCGTGGTTGCCCTCTACCCAGACCCAGTCATGCGCCGAGGTCAGCGCCTGAATGCGGCGCGCATAGTCTTCCGGCAGCCGCAACTCCGCCGCGCGATCATGGAAACTGTCGCCAAGGGAGATCACGGTCTTCGGCTTCAGCAGCGCGCAAAGCCGCTCAACCAGCGAGAGCGTCGCCGCCGTGTCATAGGGCGGCAACAACTGGCCCCGCGCCGCAAACGCGCTGCCTTTCTCGAAGTGCAGGTCCGACACGACCAGCACCCGCTCCGCCGCCCACCACAACGCCCCTTCCGGCAGCGGCGTCAGCAACTCCCCGGCCAGATGCAGATGTGTTTCAGAGGGCTTCTTCGCAGCGGCTGTCATGACAATAGAATTGGACGCGTCGACCGGGCCCGTCAATCTGAGGAAACCATGATCGGTGCCAGCCGCTGCAGCGCCGGGAAAATCACCTTTCTTTACATGCATTTAAACATATTTCCCTAGGCTGTTCCTCACGCAAAACAACAAAACAAGCGTGGTGGGTCATTCGACATGACAGAAATTGCAGCCCCCTGGACCGATGCCCTCGGCAGCGCGCAGCGACTGAGTGGCTGGATATTCGGCCTGCTGCCTTTTGGCCCTGGCGACCGCACGCACTGGACAGGCCTTGTCGCCTTCCTGCTCATCGGCACATCTCTCTGGGCCATCAATCGCAAATCACTTCGTGAGGAAGGTTTCAGCGGCCTCGTCAACTATCTGGTCCCTTCCCATATCTATTTTTCCCGATCATCGCTTGTCGATGCCAAGGTCTTCCTGGCAAATCACCTGTTTGATCCGCTCCGCCTGATACTGTCGCGCGGTCTGCGGCTGCTGATCGTCGTGAATGTTGCGCACTTTGTCAGTTCAGGCGTACACGGCAATTCTGCAGACGGCACGCTGTCTTTCCCAATGCTGTTGTTGGCTGCACTCCTCGCAGCTCTGGCGAGCGACTTCGCCTATTATGTCAATCACCGCTTTCATCACGAGAACCGTATCCTGTGGCCCTTTCACAAGCTGCATCACAGTGCAGAACACCTCACACTGCTGACGGCCAAGCGCAATCATCCGGTATTCGATTTCCTGCTCACATTTTTCAACGCCATTTGTATCGGGCCCGTGATTGGAGTCATATATGGTCTCTTTGGCATGTATGACGTTGCCACCCTGTTCGGTCTGAGCGTCGTCTTCATCGCCTTCAACTTTGCAGGCGGGGCCTTGCGCCACTCACACATCTGGCTCGATTTCGGACCGGTTCTGGATCACATTTTCATCAGCCCGGCCCAGCATCAGATCCACCACTCCATGGCCCCACGCCATCACGACAAGAATTACGGACTTGTCTTCGCTGTCTGGGACTGGATGTTTGGTACACTGTACGTCCCCAAGAGGCGCGAGACACTGCAGTTTGGTGTTGCCGACCGGGCCGGCCGTCCGGAACCCCAGACCCACACATCACTGGTCACGGCCTACGCGGTTCCGTTTGTCGAAGCCGCTCAGGCCGCTCGTTCCCCCGCCCGCCCAGTCGCAGGAGTCCTGACCGAATGACTCGCGGCTTCTCCATTTACCTGGATATAATCCGCTTCCTTGCCGCGCTGGTCGTGTTGGCTTCCCACATCGGCTACTATCGGTTCACACAGGGCAACATGCAGTGGATCCGGGACCTGAATTTGGGCAGTGACGCCGTGGTCCTGTTCTTTGTCCTGTCCGGTTTCGTGATCGCCTATACGACTTTCGCCCGCAATCGCGGCGCTGCGGTGTACGCAGAAGCCCGCCTTGCCCGTCTGTACTCAGTCATCATTCCAGCACTCGTCTTCACTTTCGTGATCGACACGCTGGGCGCACAATTGATGCCACATGCCTACGAAGGGTGGTGGTACAATGCCGAGGACCCGGCTGGGCAAGTGTTCCGGGCCCTTACTTTCACAACCCATGCCTGGTTTGACAATATTCGCGTCGGCACAAACGGACCTTTCTGGTCGGTTGCTTATGAAGCCTGGTACTATGCCGGCTTCGGCGTCGCCGTGTTCTGCCGTGGTCGTACGCGTATTCTGCTCCTCAGCCTGATGGCACTCATCGTCGGCCCGTCTGTGCTGCTGCTGGCGCCTTGCTGGGTTCTGGGCGTCGTTTTGCAACAATTCGTTCAGCGCGGACATGCCACGAAACTGTCACTGCCAATGGGTTGGCTTCTCGCAATCACGCCCTGGATTCTATATGCCGGCGCGTTGGCACTTGACCTACCTGACCGTCTGTTGAGTGCAACCTTCGTGCTGCTCGGACAAGACTCACGGCCCTATGATGTGTTGGGCTTTTCCGACGAATTTCTCTGGAACACCCTTCTCGCAGTCTTGATGTCCCTACATTTCTTGGGCGTCTACCGACTTGCCAGTGAGGCGAACTGGATCGGCGCCCGTATGGAAGCCATTGTGCGATGGTGTTCAGGCGCAACCTTCTCATTATACTTGTTTCATTATCCGATTCTGACCTTCCTGCACGGCCTGCCGGGCTATGACGGGGTGAACACAGTACACGTCATCGTTATGACAATCGTCACGCTTGTCGCATGTTTCCTGCTCGCGGAGATTTCCGAACGACGCCTTGGGCACTGGAAGCGGATAACCCGAAACATCTTTGAGCGAATAGCCTCCCTCAAACTTCGGACATCTCCGATCTAGTCATCCCATCGCATCGCGCACCAGGTCGGCCTCGGCCTCGCCCAGGAGCGCATCTTGCACCGACTCCCCGGACACCGGCTCCTTGCCGATCTCCAGCATGACCGGCACAGCGAAGGGGCTGATCTTCTTCAGGGCCTGATGGTCGATCTTGCCGCGAATGCGCACCAGGGCATCTGACAGGCGGCGCACATCCAGCAGGCCCGTCGCCGCATCCTGACGGGCGGCCTGCAGCAGAATGTGATCCGGCTCATGACTGCGCAGCACGTCATAGATGAGATCAGAGGAAAAGCTGACCTGCCGGGAATTCTTTTCTTTGCCCGGAAGGTTCCGGTGGATGAGGCCGGAAATCTGTGCGCACTGGCCGAAGGTCCGTTTCATCAGCGCGCTCTCGTCCAGCCAGCTTTCCAGATCATCCCCCATCATGTCCGGATGGAAGAGGGCCTCCATGTCGATACCGGACATATCCTCCATCCCCCAGACCGCCATGGCGTATTCGCTGGCCACAAATCCGGTCGGCTTGGCGCCCATCCGTTCCAGCCGCCGGGTCAGCAACATGCCCAGCGTCTGGTGTGCCAGCCGCCCTTCAAACGGATAGCAGACCAGATAGAAACGCCCGCCGCGTGGGAAGGTCTCGACAAGCAGATGGTCCGGTGGCGGAATTTCGGATTTCAGCTTCTGGATCTCGAACCATTCCCGCACGGGGTCTGGCAGCCCCTCCCATTGAGAAGGATCGTGAATCATATGGCGCACACGCTCTGCCAGAAACGTCGTCAGCGGGAACTTGCCACCATTGTAGGAAGGAATGGCTGGCTGCTCGCTCACCGCCCGCACCACCAGCGCGTCCATGCCGTCCACGCCGACCAGCCGCAGCACTTCGCCCGCAAACAGGAACGTATCTCCCGGCGTGAGGGTAGAGAGGAAATATTCCTCCATCTCGCCCAGCTTCAGGCTGGCGCGTACGGCCCGTTTCTCTCCCGGCTTTTCCTTGCCAATAAAGTTCGCCAGCCGCACCGACAGCATGGGAGATTCCACAATCGCCCCGACATTCATCCGGTGCGCCTGCGCGTCTCGCGCCGTCCGTGCCACCCATACGCCGTCCGGCCGCCGCACGATCCGGTGGAACCGGTCATAGGTTTTCAGCGCATAGCCACCGCTCGCCACGAAATCGACAATCCGCTCATAGGTTTCCCAGTACAGATTCTGATAGGGCGCCGCACGGATTATCTCGTCATACAGCTCCTCCAGCTGGAACCCGTCGCCACAGGCACGTCCCATGACGTGCTGGGCCAGTATGTCGAGCGCGCCCTCGCGGATTCCCTCCCCGTCGATCTCGCCCGCTTCGACGGCTGCCTCTGCCGCGCGGCATTCCAACACCTCAAACCGGTTCGTTGGCACAAGGACAGCCCGGCTCGCCTCATCCATCCGGTGATTGGCGCGGCCGATGCGCTGGATGAGGCGCGCAGCCCCTTTCGGTGCGCCCATCTGGATCACCAGATCCACCTCGCCCCAGTCAATGCCAAGATCCAATGTGGATGTACACACCACCGCCTTCAGCAAGCCCGCCGCCATCGCAGCCTCGACCTTTGTGCGCTGTTCCCGCGCCAGAGAGCCGTGATGCAGCGCAATAGGCAAACCATCTTCATTTACGCGCCATAGCTCCTGAAACATCAGTTCGGCCTGGCTGCGCGTATTCACGAACACCAGCGTCATCGTCGCGCGCTTGATCGCGTCGTATACGTCGGGCACGGCGAACCGCCCCGAATGGCCCGACCATGGGATTCGCTGCTGGGAGATCAGAATGTCGACATCGGCGGACACGCCCCCGTCCGCCGTCAGGATACGAACATTCCCGCTCCCTCCTCCCCCGCTTGCGGGGGAGGTGCCCGAAGGGCGGAGGGGGGTCTTTGCGCCACCCGCCCCCTCCGACCGCTGCGCGCCCACCTCCCCCGCAAGCGGGGGAGGACCATTCCGAACATCCAGCCAGTCCGCCAATGTCTGCGGCTCGCGCACCGTCGCAGACAGACCGAGAAACCGGCACGCCGGCGCCCAACTCGCCAGCGTCGCAAGGCCCAGCGCCAAAAGGTCCCCCCGCTTCGACGCGGCCATTGCGTGAATCTCGTCCACGATCACGCATTTCAGATCCGCGAAGAATTCCCTGGCATGATCGGAGGCGATAAACAGCGCCAATTGTTCCGGTGTGGTCAGCAGGATGTCCGGCGGAGTCCGCCTTTGCCGCTGGCGCACATGGCTGGGCGTGTCTCCGGTCCGGCTCTCGATCTTGATGTTTAGCCCCATCTCTTCGACGGGGCCCATCAGATTGCGCTGAACATCGGCTGCCAGCGCCTTCAGCGGGGAGATGTATAGCGTGTGCAAGGCGGGCCGGTCAGAGTTTGCCGCCCGCTTGCGTTCACTCAGTTCAATCAGGCTGCCCAGAAAGCCCGCCAGCGTCTTGCCGCCACCGGTTGGCGCAATCAGTAGCGCGCTTTCGCCTTTCAGGGATTGCTCCGCCAGTGCCAGCTGGTGCGGCCGCGCTTTCCAGCCGCGTCCGGCGAACCAGGCCTCAAACGGTTCTGGCAAGAAGAATGGAGAAACGGCGGAATCAGCCATGATTGAAATTAAAATCTCGCAAGAATTGCAGTATTTGGCTTTCTTTCACTATGCGTTCAGCTTGGCTCAGGCCAAACCTATTTTTCAGAGAACCAATATGAGGCCCGCCATGTTCCGCTCCCTTGCTGTGTCTGCCAGTCTGATCGCGCTGGCGGCTCCTGCCCTTGCCCAATCCCCTCTGGAACAAGCGCTCGCCGCGTCTGCGGAGGGCCCGCTCTATGCGTTTGACCTGACGCTTTCCGCCGGAGAGGTCGACGCGCTCATGCGGGTAGACCCAAGCCAGCCGGAAGGCGAGCGTCTCAGCGTGATTTCACCTGAACCTGAAGACTGGAGCGAGGACTTCGCCAAGCGGGTCGAGAACATGAAAGCCAATACAGATGGCGAAATCTGGTGCCAGGATTTTGCCGAGAACATTCCCGTCGCAGATGCGACGCTTGTCAGTGAGACAGACACCACCGCCACCTACAGCTTCAGACCGCAGCCCGGCGCAGAGCCAGATGACATGGACAAGATCTACAAGCACCTCATCGGAAAAGTCGTCGTGGACAAGACCGCGCCCGGCATTCTCAATTACGAGATGATGGCGGAGAAGCCGTTCAAGCCGATGCCGGTCGCAAAGATCAAGCAGTTCGAGATGAAAGTCGCGTGTGACCGTGCCCCCGATGGCCGCACCCATGTCGCCAGCCTTGATGTCACCGTCGAAGGCTCTGCCATGATGAAAAGCTTCAGCCAGTCCGACCGTCAGATCATCTCGAACCTGACACCGATCCCGAACTCCGGAACCGGCTCCAGATAGGCGCTATTCCTCGAGGCCGTACTTTTCGAGAATCTCTGCCCGGATGGCATCCTTCGCGCGGTCTGAGCGGGCCCGGCGCGCGTCGATCGTCGCCTGGATTTCCAACTCGATCTGCTCGCGCTGGGCTGCCTCTTCCGCCCGGGCATCGTCCGCCGCCTGAAGGCTGAGCAGCACGTCCCGCGTAAACGCATTGATATCAAACCGCGCACCGCCGATCACATCATAGCCGCGCCGTACGATCACGGCATTCATGCTCGGCACGATCACGACATACTGGCCGCGATTGCCCGCCATGTAATAAGTGCCGGCCGGGATGCCCTCGGCATCATTCATCAGCCAGAATTGCGCACCATAGCCTGCGCCGCTCAGCGGCTGGGCCGGTCCGGGGGACGAAACAAATTCCACCCAGCCTTCCGGCAGCAGGCGCTCATTGCCCCACATGCCATCCTGCAGATAGAGCTGGCCGATCCGCGCAAGATCGCGCGCTGTCGACCAGACCTGGCTGGACGAGATGAAATCGCCGTTCCAGTCCACTTCCAGCGTCGTGTGCACCGCGCCGATCTTGTGCAGCAATTTCTCATACGGGAAACGATGATAGGAATCATCCGTGCCAAGAGACTCGCGGAAGGACCGCATGGCGATCAGCGTGTCATTGTTGGAATATTTGAACCGCGTGCCCGGCTTCACTTCCATCACCTTGGACGCCGCCTGGTCCACGACGCGCCCGCCGCCGAAATAGATGCGGTCCGTGCGCGACCCCGTCTCGCCACTATCGAGGCCGCTGGCCATCTGCAACAGGTCGCGCAGCGTGATTTCACGGCGCGGGTCTGCGCCATTGTTCCAGTCAGCGATCACCGCCGGATAATCCAGATCAATATGCCCGTTGCGACGCGCCGCGCCCAGAATGGTCGCCGTGATGGATTTCGCGACCGACCATGTCCGCTGCGGCGTTTCATGGTCGATGCCGCGGGCATAGCGTTCGGCCACAACCTGCCCATCCTTCACCACGACCACAGCGCTCGTGCGCGTGCCATTGCCGTAGGAGCGTTCGTCAAAGGCGAACGAGACCGGCGCTTCCAGCCGTTCGGCCTCTTCGATGCGCAGCTGCACTTTCACGTTCGAGCCGATGGCGCTGCCCCGGTCTTCGCCTGAAAACTCCGGCCAGGCGGCAAAGCGCGGCAGGAAGTTCAGCGCGCCCTCTTCTGCGCCCACAGGCAGCTGCGTGCAGCCAAAGCCGGGGCGCCAGGCTGCAATGCGCGGCGGCATGCTGGTCGAATAGGTGACGGACACCGTCTTGCGCGCGGCATCAATCACCGCATCCGGCAGCTTGTCGAAACTGCGCTGGTAATCAGGATAAATGCCGGACAGTTCATTCTGGCGGATCTCTGCGGGCGTCTGGCCGGCGGTGAACAGGGCCGAACAGGTGAAGCTCGCCTTGTAGCCCGCGGCCAGCGCATCCTCCAGCGCTCGCGTCGTGCCGCCTTCCTCTGCGATGGCGGGCATGGCCACGGCGGCCAAGGCGGACAGGGATACAAGACACTTCCGGACTGCGCGCATGCGTGATTCTCCTCTGGATCGGCCCGATCTTTATGCACACGAGACCATGTCGCAAGTGTGGCGAGGCAGCAAACTTGGAACACTTTTTAAGGTTGAACTATTTCTCGTTTTGGTAGATGCTAAAGATGGGAAGAGTAGCAATTTCCTGTCAACCAATTGGAGAAACGTGCAATGCAAACTTGCTTAATCCGCCTAGCTATTACTTCAGCTGCTTTCACGATGACGACGCTGAGCGCCTCTGCCCAGTGGAACAATTCTGGTTGTCTAAGTCTAGATCCAAGCGCCTGTGGGGAAGCCATTTGGGAGAGTTACGCAGGTTCGGCGGGGGGGTCGGAATTCGACGATATTTATGATTCCATTGATGATCTAAATCCGGGTGGTGGATTTGATCATAAGACACCGGCGGAGATCGCCGCTTGCATCCAAGTGTGCGAACAACATCGGCAGGAATCCGTGAACGCCTGCAGAATAGTATATGGATCAGGCAGCGGCGATGCTGACCACTGCACTTCAGCTGTTACGGCGCGTTACACGCGATGCGTTCAAAGTTGCAACGACTGACTTTTGGCACTTGGCTGATATTCAGACTTCGGTCCGACACGAAGCACCTACGGCGCTAGATCGTTGGACTATTGCTACAAGACGCAAACGGGAGACACTTCCGGACTGCGCGCAGGCGTGATTCTCCTCTGGATCGGCCCGATCTTTATGCACACGAGACCATGTCGCAAGTGTGGCGAGGCAGTTCAGGATTGCATAAGGCTACGGGGTGCGCCCCTTCCCCGTCCGCGTGCATCGCCTACATTGAGGGTATGCTGCGGCCAGACCTCCTGCTTCACCCCACCCCCAAGGGGCTCTATTGCCCGCCGGGGGATTTCTATCTTGATCCCGTGCGCGGCGCGGTGGACCGGGCCGTCATCAGCCACGGCCATTCGGACCATGCGCGCGGCGGCCACGGCAAGGTGCTGGCCCATCCGCACACACTGGCCATCATGGCCGCGCGCTATGGCGACAGTTTCGCCAAACAGACCCAGGCCGTCGAATATGGCGAGGCGATCGAGATCAATGGCGTCACCGTCTGGCTCTCCCCGGCGGGGCACATTCTCGGCTCGTCACAAATCGTGGTGGAGCACAAGGGCCTGCGCATGGTGTTCACCGGCGATTACAAGCGCCGCGCAGACCCCACCTGCCCCGGCTTCGAGCCGGTGGAGAACACGCATGTCTTCATTTCCGAGGCGACGTTTGGCCTGCCCGTCTTCCGCCATCCGCCTACGGACCAGGAGATCGACCGCCTGATGCGCTCGGTCGCGGACAATCCAGACCGCACCCATTGCATCGGCGCCTACTCTCTGGGAAAGGCCCAGCGCGTGATCAAACATCTGCGCCTCGCCGGGCATGACCGGCCCATCTACATTCATGGCAGCCTGGAAAAGCTCTGCGAGGTGTACGAGGCGGCCGGCGTCACGCTGGGAGAGTTGCGCCCCGCCACGCTGGAAGACCGGTCAAAGGCCGCGCGCGAAGCCTTCCGTGGAGAGATCGTCATCGCCCCGCCCGGCGCCTTTGAAGGCAAATGGGCCCAGCGCTTCCCCGATCCCGTCATCGGCTTTGCGTCTGGCTGGATGAGCGTAAAACAGCGCGCCAAGCAGCGAGGGGTCGAGCTGCCACTCGTCATCTCCGACCATGCCGATTGGGACGAACTGACCGACACGGTCCGCGAGGTCGACCCGCAGGAACTCTGGATCACCTATGGCCGCGAAGACGCCCTCGTCCGCTGGGCCGAACTCGAAGGCCGCCGCGCCAAGCCGCTAAGGATGGTCGGCTATGAGGAAGAGATGGGGTGAGGGCATGCAAGCGGCTTTAGTGAACCTCGACAAACAAATGCGCGAAGCCGCCGCGAATCTGGAATTCGAAGAGGCTTCGCGTTTGAGGAACGAGGTGATGCAGCTACGGGAAGAGGAGTTGACGCTGTAGCTTGTGGGGAGCGGACTACTCAAGGCCGACGTAAAGAACCAAAGAAACAAGAACTCGAAATCCCTCGTTCAAAGATACGACTTCTATTTAGCAGGCTTCTTCCTCGACGCTATGTAAGGCAATCCAGTAGCTTCTCCTCTCACATAGTTGTCGCTGAGAAGGTCAATCACTTTCGATCGCGAACTTTGGGACGACAGATCAAAGGAGAAAACTGTATTCTCGCCTTCTTCATCATAGTCGACTGGAAGATTATACTCATCTATCGCAGATATTGCTTTCGACCGATCAAATTTCTTGAAAGCTCCAGAATGTGAAGCTGCGGCGAGTTTGCGGCGAAACCCAGTATACTGAGAAACGCACTGTTCAAGCTCTTCCATGTTCTCAATATCTATACCTTTTATCGCGTCAATTTCTTTTAAAGCAGCCTCTGATTTGTCTTTCATCAATTCATCGAAACCCGTAATGCTCTGAAAGGGAAAGTCTTTATCCACAAAGAAGCAATCTCGCCAGAACACAAAGTCAACAGAAAAACCGAAAGAAATCAGATTGTGATCCGCCTTCATAAACTGATGATTTGCTAAACTGTACTTCGCAACAAATCGACGCTTCAGAGTCTCGAAGCTGTTGCGACGCGAGATTAGATAAGCCGTTTCATCCAATGCAGAACTATACAGCGCAATTGCTCGAGTTTTGTACTTCCCAAACTCAGAGGGGTCGGCATCAAAGTGCTCATCCAATGCCCTTGGAGGTAGGTTATCCGCATACCCCTTCAGTCCGGTAAACACATCAACTGGCGCAACTCCAATTACTTCGTCTACAATGGCATCATATTCGTATGACACAAAGTCTGGCTTACTGTACTGCACTTGAAGCTTTGGAAGCAGCTCCGATTTGAAGCCATTTCTGAAATCACCCGATAAAGTAAGTCGGCGCCATCCCCCAGCTGGATCATCAGCTAGTGACCTATGAAGAAACAGCTCAATTCCGTCTACCGCTCCGGGATGCGAGAACCCCTGGAGGAAGTCTTCGAAGTCCTTGATTTTTGAGTTCAGATCAACCTGCGCTGCTGACACCTTTACGCTCCTTTGGTGAACTGACTACGTAGGTCTGTAGATTCGTCAGCCTTCGCAACCTATAATTGACACCATCATGAAGCTTAGTATTCTTGGCGACTAGCAGCACCTCGTACTCTTTCTTTTCGGAAAGTATGATGCCTAAATAGAATCTCCAACCCAAAAGCATAAATATGGGGTTCACGAACAACGTTTTTGAACGAACAAAAACAATTGCCATTATGACGTAGAATATTAGAAGCGATATAGCACCAGAAAGAGTGCTCAAGTTCACGTCCAGCAAAAGTGGCACATAAGTTACGACATAAACCAAAATGCTTTCGTCAATCGGCGTTGAGCTAACCAGTTTGTAGGTGTCTGGTTCGTCTCTTGAATTAACTATGTCCCGTACACGTATTGTCGCAAACGCTCCCAAATTGACTAGAACGAGCATGATCCAAGCAAATATGTATTGCCCCTGCTCAAATGATTTGGCCAACAATATGGCATTTATCGGCAGAAAGCCCGATAGGAGCAAATACGCGTAGAATCCTTTAGTCATAACGCACCGCCTTTCTGGAACATATAGTGAACATACCTTCCCTGCGCAAGGCTCTGTTTCTTTGTGTAGAACAACTTTTTCTTCTTAAGGTTAATATCAATCGGTCCTGCGTGGCTATCAGTCTTTCACGATCGAACCACCGCTTCGCGATGCTTTAGCCAAGCGTACATAGACATTCACCAGGGTCGAAGCACGGGCGCGGGCTCTGCGCCCTAACAGCGGGAGACCCCGGCATGCGCCGGGGATGCGGTGTGTGGCGGCCTGTGCGCCTCCCTCAATCCGTCTGATAGCTCCCCACCCCATACTCACCTCCTGACCTCACGGGAGCCGGATCAGGTGCCGTTCTGGTTGTGGGGTCAGGGACAGGAGGGGCTTTGCGGGAGGTGTACGGTCCTGCAACGCCCTAGGCAGGTCAGGCCAGGGTGAGCTTGCGAAGGCAAGTTGGGAATCCGCCTCGTCCGGACGCACGGGAGTCAGGCCTCCCCGGATGCGCCTTTTGTGTGAAAAGCACGGGGGCAGTGTTCGCGCGGCGCCGGTAACGAAGACCCGGGATCTTGGGCCCTTTCGAGGTGTCCGCTGAAGACCCTGTCCGGCGCGGCGG